>ERZ1034980.1396-NODE-1396-length-14465-cov-9.127065_pt1 | contig 14465 bp, 11 predicted proteins | sample MGYA00520622_ERZ1034980 | MGnify/ENA primary metagenome ERZ1034980 (study PRJEB33766, sample SAMN09781791) | gut metagenome | biome: gut microbiome | host: Homo sapiens | place: Madagascar | study: EMG produced TPA metagenomics assembly of the PRJNA485056 data... | reverse complement strand
TTGGAGCTGTCCTTGTTCCGGTCGATTGCCGACTGCAAAATCGAGGGGAAGGCCGAATAAGCCTTTGCGAGATACGGGAACTCGTCAATGACGAGGACGGCGCGTCGGCTGCGAGTGGCCTCGAACACCGCCTCGATCGCGCTCTCGAAGTTCGGGTAGACGGGCGCCTCAGTAAACGCGTCAACACCGGCATTCGGGTCCTGCAGGGAGAACACCGCCCTGCTCAGGAGACGCAGGTTCGCCTCCCGGTCGTCTTCGACCGCCATGCAATACCCGCAAGGCAAATCACGTACAAACTCGTTGATGAGCGAGGTCTTTCCCACCCTACGCCTGCCATAAATTCCTACAAGCTCAAAAGCCGATGACTTGTAGCGTTTCCTGAGCAACGACAGCTCGCGCTCGCGTCCAATGAACAAGGCGGCCTCCTTAGCCAAAGTGAAATTAGCCTGATTCGTCTTTGGCTAATTGTACTTTGGCTAATTGCGAACTGCAACTCAAACTCAAAGTGCGTGACCGCGGCACATAGGCCATCGGCATGGAAGAACAACGGGCTCGGAAGTATCCAGATCGCATCAGCGGTCGGCAACCTGGCCATTCAGCGTCGTCTCGTTGACGCCAAAACAATTGCGCGCCACTTTATCGTCTTGCCGCTCACCAAACGAGGTCGACGATGTTTCTACAGTACCTTTTGGGATTAGGGCTTGCCGGGTTTGTGGACAACTGCCATGTCAAATCTCTTCCTTGGAGCGACACTTCAGTTTTCCTCAGTCAAGATGGCCACAATAACGATGCACTTCAGCAATCCTCTACCCCAGCCCTTCGACGAGATCCAGCAGCTCCTGCTTCGAATGAACCCCGAACTTGTCGTAGATGCGTCGAACGTGAGATCGCACGGTGTTCTCGGAGATGGCGAGGGCCCCGGCCACATAGGGAATGCTTCGACCTCGTGCGATGAGCCCGAACACGTCGGCCTCGCGCCGGGAGAGATGGTATTCGAATGCCAACGCTTCGATGCGCTGGGAAAAGGGGGAACCGGCTGTTTCGTTTGCTTGAAGCTGCATGCCGTCGGCACCATACTGGCCCGCAGAATCATCCACTGGCTCAACGGTCTGGTCTTGCATCCGCTCGGTTGTGTCGGCCAGATGCTGCGGATCGTCCTCCCGAACCCCGCGCATGTGTGAAAGGTACAGCGAGCAGCACAGGATAAGCAAATAGGTAACGCTCACGATGAAGACGACGATGTCGACCGATCCCGACCAAATGCTTTCGGCCAAGAAGCCTCCCGCTGCGTGGCCCGCCATAATCATGCCAACGGTGATCCCGCGCGCAAGCCCGCCCACGATGGCGCCGGAGGTCTGCCAGTCGAATGCGGCATGCGCGATAGCGCACATCACGACGACGTCGATAACCATCGTCCCCACGTTGATGAGAACGACCGCTGCGGTGAGCCCGGCCTGCGTGCCGGAGTTGATGACAATGGGCAGAGCCAGAAATCCCGCTGAGACGAGTGCCATCACGAGGGCGTATATCTTGTTGACCTCGAAGCTCTTGTTGCACCGTAGGGCAAGGTAGAGCAACGCCACCGCAACAAGCTCGAAGGCAAGTATGACGGCATGCAGAAAGTTGAAGTCCGCCCGCGCCAAGGCGATTTCTTGCACGCATCCGCTCACAAAAAAGAAGGCGAGCGATCCGGTTATGGGCCACACGAGCGCGCCCGCGATGTGTCGTGCATCATGCCGCGCACGCCTTACCTGCTCAGGAGTGAGCGCCCCCTCCTTTTGCCTGTAGCATGCGGCCAGTGCGGCGGCACTCATGAGGGGAAGCGCAACGATGACGGCGACGCTCAAGACAGGGGAGACCTGCCCCAAAAGGACAAGGAGCTGATAACCCAGGAGCGCCGCGCAGATGGAGGCGCATATCGCCCGTCCCGACCTGTTTGCTTCGAGGCTGCCAAGCGCCTGCATCCACTGCACGTCGAGCATGGCGCTCGAGATGCCGCTGACGATACCGAGAGTTGTGAGGCCCAGGGGCATCCCAGCAGGAACCACCATGAGGGTGGCGATGGAGAGCGCCGTTACGGTAGCGCTGACCCAAGGCGCACGGTCGCAAAATTTGGGATGGGCGGCAAAGACGAGCGCCCACAAGGGATGGGCAAGCACGGTGGCGACGAGCGAGGAGCCGAAGAACTCGCCGTGCGAGCTCAATACTGACTCAAGGCCACCGCCAAACGGCATGAAGGCCACCGTACTCTGGAAGCACAGCAGCGTCCACATCCAGTACAGGCCATAGCCGAGATGGCGGGGCGCCAGTCTCGTGTCGCTCATTCGATTTGCTCCTTCACGTTGCCAGACGGCTCCTTTGCGCCGCCATAATAGGATGTGCCTATTGTGCCGTTGACCCGCCGTACAAGGCGATGCGAATCACCCATTTCGGACGAATCCATCTGTTTTCGATGCGTCCAGAGCGTGTCGCCAGCACTTCATCGGCGTTTGCGCCCTCACCCGAAAATGACGTATAGGCAGGTTTGTTCCGCTGAGTTCCCAGCTAGAAGGTTGGGAACTCTTTCATTCGTTTCGGGTCAACCATTTGCGACGCCATTTGCCTACAGTGCAACTCGACGTGGCCCACACGGGGCCACACGTTGCAAGACATTGGAGGACGCACTATGAGCTCTGATATGACTCGTCGTTCGTTTCTTGGCGTAGGCGCAGCCGCGGTAGCCGCCTCTGCCCTGACCGGCGCCGCCCTGGCCGACGAAGCCACCGACGTCACCACTGCCGTCAGCGAGCAGGGTAACACCCATCTCGCCATCAACGAGACGGGCAACCCCGGCTACTGGGACGAGAAGGGTATGTGGATCCCCGGTTGGCTCGTCGCCCCCGCCGCCCCTGAGACCGCCGACGAGGAGCTTGACTGCGACGTGCTCGTCGTGGGCCTGGGTGTAGCTGGTCTGTGCGCCGCCCGCGCTGCCGTCGAGGCCGGCGCTAAGGTCATCTGTGTTGAGCAGTCCGAGAGCTACAACTGCCGCGCAGCCCAGTTCGGCAACATCAACTCCAGCTTCTCCGTGGGCGCTGGCGTCGAGTTCACCCCCGAGGAGAAAATCGGCATGCTCAACGCCGAGATGCAGGCCAACGGCTGGCGTCCCGACCCGCGCATCTGGAACTACTGGATCAATAACTCCGGTGAGGCCTTCGACTGGCATGTGTCGGCCAACCCCGACATCATCTTCCTCGACCCGAACCTCACGCCCTCTGAGTCCGGCGTAAACGGCGCCGACGTTCCCTCCAGCGGCATGGGCGGCGAGTCGGTCGACGGCAACATGTATATGACCTGCTTCAACAACCCCAAGAACCCCGAGTACGACTACGACTCGGAGCTCTACCCCATGTACCCCGATGTCATCTGCTTCCGTCCTGACCAGATTGCCCTGAACGACAAGATCATGGAGATCATCCAGGCCAGCGCCGACGTCCACTTCAACACGAAGTGCAACCTGTTCATCAATGGCGACGACGGTGCCGTCACGGGCGCATGGTGCACCGATGCCGACGGCAAGGTTCTCAAGATCAACGCCAAGGCCACGATTGACTCTTGCGGCGACTATGGCTCGAACACCGAGATGCGCTCCTACTTCAGCCACGAGTCCTTCTCGATGACCAGCTGGGTGTGGAGCTCCATGGACCCCGACGGCAATCCCACCAACATGGGCATGGGCCTGAAGCTGGCCGCTTGGGCGGGTGCCGGCGTGGACTTCTCCGCCGCCCCGATGATGACCCACTCCTTCGGCGGCGCTCTGGGCTGCGACCCGTTCCTGCTCGTTGACAAGAACGGCCAGCGCTTCTGCAACGAGGACGTTCCCGGTCACCTGCTGTCGCAGGTCGCCGTGCGCACCCCTGGCAAGGTCGTCTTCCAGATCTTCGACAGCAAGTATCCCGAGCAGGTGCACACCATGCCCAACGGCCATGCCTGCTACTGGAAGATCGTCGACGACATCGAGACCGAGCCTTGGGGCAACTACATCGAGAACATCGGCATGCGCACGCCCGACGAGGTCACCGAGGCTGCCACGGCCGTGTGCGACACTCTTGAGGAACTCGCCGAGCAGCTCGGCATCGACGCCGACGGCCTGAAGGCCACCGTTGAGCGCTACAACGAGCTCGCCGAGCAGGGCCGTGACGACGACTTCGGCAAGCGTGCCGACCGTCTGTATCCCATCGTGGAGCCCCCGTTCTATGGCACGAAGATGGAGGGCGCCTTCGCCTTCTGCATGACCCACGGCGTTCTGGCCGACGCAGGCTGCCACGCCCTCGACGAAGACCGCAACATCATCCCGGGCCTCTACGTCGCAGGTAACACCATGGGCTGCCGTTTCGCCGAAGACTACCCCACGACCATCATGGGCGTGTCTCACTCCATGGCAATGACGTTTGGCCGCCTTGCCGGTATGAACGCCGCCGCCGGCAAATAAAGTAATCTGCTAGATCTGATGTGATTGAGCGCACGGGGGAGGGGCAACCCGAACCCGTGCGCCTTGTTCAACTTGTTCGCTCTTTTGAGGAGGATATGAGTCATGGCACAGGCGGGCACACGCGGACAGCGCAACTTCTTGGGTGACTTTGAGGCAATGCTCAAGGCGCTGAGCTTGGACTACGTGGACTGCGCGCGCTACGAGACATCCGGCTACGCCGAGTTTATCGGCAAACTGTATGCCATGAACCCCTCCATGTTCCAGAGCCCCATTTACTGCGATCACACGCTCACGCAGATGGCGCTGCACTATCTCTCTTGGTTCCAAGACCCGGCAATCCGATTCGAGGTGGGACCGAACGCCTCCTGGCATGTGGACCTCGACGCCTGGAAGCTCCAGCGCTACGGCGACGAACTGTACGTAATCGCCGCTCCTGCAGAATCTGGCATCAAGCATGGTGAGCGCATCGTCGCCGTCAACGGCTCGACTCCTGCCGACATGCGGCCCGAAGTGGAACGGCTGCTGCGCACCACCGTCGAACCGGCAGACCCGGAACGCGAGGATTGGTCTGTCGTGCTGGCCTTCGCCAAGCACGCCACTGTCCAGGACGAGAGCGGCACGTGCCGCACAGTGAGCCTCGTGCCCGGCGAATCCGCCGTCACCGACCGCATGCGCAAGCTCTACGCCAAGCGTACGGGACAGGAAACGCATGCTGATGAGGTCCATATCGACGCAGACCCGGAAATGGGCGCTTCCACCGAAGCGGTCCCCGCATGTTCGTTGCGGATTTCCGACGATGTATGTGTCCTTCGCCTTTCAGCCCCGGGGAACTCCGAGTTTAGTAAGGAACTTGTCGAGTGCCTGGCCCGCCTCGCCTCCTCCTATGCCGAGGCCCCACGCCAAGGTGTGATAAAGGGCCTCGTCATCGATGTGCGTGGCGCGCAGGGCGGTGCACAGGAAGACATTTACCCGCTTGTGAACTGGGTTCTTGCTCCTGGAACGACCGCGGCGCCGGCCGACCTTTTCGGCAAACCAGGCATCCTGCTCAATTGCTCGCGTCGCAACGTCGCAGCCAAGCTCGACGAACTCGCAATCGTGCGCTCCAAGCTTGAACAGGTGAGCGATACCGCGGCCCTGGCAGAGCTCGATGCACTCGCAAGCGACCTTGCAACCAAGCGAGGTGCCGGTCTTGTCGCCGACGAGACGGACTTCTACCCTGCGGTCACATTCGCCTCTGCGCAATCGGCTGGCGAAGCGGATGGGCGACTGCCGGTGGTCATCCTCACAGACCGCGACACCTCCGACGCAGCCGAGTGGCTCGTGCGCGCCGCAAAGTCAGCAGGCTACGCCCGCATCGCAGGCCGTGCCACACGCGGCTCCATCGACAACACCTGTCTGCGCACAGTGAGGCTTGATAACGACTTCTCCCTCACATTCCCCACGGCGCGCTACCTGGCAGCCACCGGCCCCCTCGCCACGCTCGGTCGCGGCATCGCTCCCGACGTACACATTCCCTGGACACCGGCCCAGCTCACTCGTGACGTCGAATTTGATGAGGCTTGCAAGCTGCTTGAGGCATAACAGGCAAAGGTTGCGCTCGAGAGAACCGCTTGGTGGCGTCGCGCACACATGCCCGCACATGCCGGCTGCATGGATTTCAGCGATAATCTCGCCTTGCTCCCCTACAGCTTCAGCGCGTCCTTCTTGCAGGCTTTCACGCACTCGAGACACAGGATACACTCGGTGGCGTTGCGGCGTGAGCGGGAGTCGTCGAGGACGTCGACGTCCATGGGGCAAGCGCGCAGGCAGGCTTCGCATCCCACGCACTTGTCGTGGTCGCAGGTCACGCGCATGAGGCTGACGTGGGCGGCGGGCTTCATGAGCAGGCCGACCGGGCAGACATACTTGCAGAAGGCCCGGTTGTCGTGCAGCAGCGCGGCAAGCGCGATGCCGACGGCATAATAGGCGACGTTGCCGACGACGAAGGCGATGAACATCGCCCTCTCGTCAAGCAGGCCAAACGCCATGCCGGCGACGACGAAGACGAGCGAGGCGACAAGCACCGCGTAGCGAATCCCGCCCAGGCCAGGCTTGCGGCCGGGGCTTTTCTTCCAGGGGAGAAGCTCGAGGAAGGCGGCCGTCCAGCACGCGTACCCGCACCACCCGCGCCCGAAGAGGGCCGGGCCCGCAATCTTGGCAACGAGGTAGTGAATCGTCGCGCCCTCGAACACGCCGAGGAACAGGTAGTACCAGAAGCCCTCGATCTGCATGTTCTCGCCTTGCACAAACCCCAGGTAGACAAGCATGTACATGCCGACCGCGAACATGACGAAGCGACGCGCGTGCTTCCAGCCGCGCGTGAAGAGGATGAGGCCGACCCCCAGGCAGGTGCCGATGTAGGAGAAGTTGAAGAGGTAGAACGGGTTGCCCAGCCCAAGCCACAGCGCGACGGCGACGACCTCGAACACCGCCCAGATCACGAAGGCGGGCAGGTAGTTGGGCTTCTTGCTTTCGCGCATCGGCAGGCTCCTCGCGGCTGGCACAATCTGACGCACGAAGTGTAGCAGCCATTCGTGCGAAGACGGTAAAGGAAGCGTCGAGCGGGGGTAAAGTCGGAAGTGGGACCACACCTGGCCCTGCCGTCATCGGCATGCCCGACCGCCGCGAACTCTCCTAAAGGGGCGACAAACGCCGCCGACAGAATCCGAAAGCGAGCCTTGCCGTCAGAGCATCCCGCAGGCTCGAATCACTTTCCGAGCATTTGCTTCCCAACAACCCACGCCCCCACCAGCATCTCTCCAACGGACAGGCCCATCAGGATGCCTGAAACGAGGTCTTGCACGTCCGTGCCGCCGGTGACCCTGGACATGGCGCCGCAGGCGATGCCGAGAACGATAAGAACGAGGCCGTAGAGGATACCCTTCTGGCGCTCCAGCTCCTGCGTGCGGCGCAGCAGGTCGAGAATCTGCTCGTCGTCGTAGACCCGCACGCTGTCCTGCTCCGCGTCCTCGCCGTCCATAAGCTCCGGAAGCGTCACGCGCAGCGCGTCGCAGAGCTTCTGAACGACGCCGTAATCCGGCATGCACTTGCCGTTTTCCCACTTGGAGACCGTCTTGTTGGACACGCCGAGCCGCTCTGCCAGCTGTTCCTGCGTCAGGTTCTGCTCCCTGCGCTTCCTTGCGATGTAACTGCCGATAGCCGTCTGGTTCATAGAAGCACCTCCCGTTTTGAGGACGGCCCAAGCGTACGGCAAAAGCGAGGGCAAGGGCATCTCCCGTCGGTAGAATTCAGGGGAACATGGGTTCATGCGGCGACTTCAGGTACGGCTACGCAGACCTGTGCCGAGCACGCGGCCACCGAGCTCGGCGAGAACCCGCACCGCACACGCAACCTCTCCGCCCAGCGCAAGCACACCGCACACGCGAGCCACAGGTTGAGAAATCCAACGGCATAACGCCCGTCACCGCCAAAAAACGTCGTATATCTCAACCTGTGGCTCGCAAGACAAACCCAGGCGATCACCCTTGGCCGCAGGAACCACCGCGGCTGGCCTATCGCCTGCCCAACAAGCGCCCCGATGCACGCATGAGCCACCGCACATCAATGGCGGCGCGGCCTCCCACGAGGCCAGGCCCGTGGCCGAGGCCGCGGGCGACCTCGGCATGGTCAACGCCCTGCACCAGCGCTTCAAGCGCTTCCTCGGCCGCTTCGCGGGCGTGTCCACCAGGTGGCTCGACCACTACCTGGCCTGGTTCGGGTGGGCCGAGCAGGCCAGGCGCTCGGGCTCGAGGCCGGCCCGCACCCTCTCGGGGCAGGCCTCCGTCGGGCGCTACGAGCACACCAGGGCAGCGCTCCATGCCCTGCCGCAGCCCCTTTGGGGGTACTGGGGGCGGAGGGGCGCCATGTCACCGGTGGTCTAACACAGAGAATAAAAATCGTTGAGTTTGGCGAGGAGGACGTTGTCGTCTGTTCTGACGTCAAGCTCGACGGTGACACCACTGCTGATGAACAGTGGCAGCGTCACTGCCCATCAAGCCACTAGCAATTTCATTCTCCAAGCCTGACACAGAAAGGCGCGCGTCCGTACTCGAAAGAGCAACGGGCGCGCGCCTTCTTTCTTGCTAGTGCGTTGCCGCCTCGCGGCAGCCCTTCTCCCCTGCCCTACTCGGCGAGCTTTCGGACGCGGGGGTTTTCGAACAGGTCCTGCCCGTCGAGGGCACACGCATCGTAAGGGATACCTGCCAGCTTGAGCATCGTGGGCAGAAGGTCGATCTCGCGGGCCCCTGCATATCTACCAGGGACAACGCCAGGTCCCGCCACCATGAAGACCGGTTTTTCGCCGCGGAAGGGCAGATGTCCGTGGGTTGCGACGGAGAACTTGTAGTCGGAGTTGTCCGGCCCCACGAACAGCTCCCCCACCGCCTGGTTGGCGAAGGCGTACGTGGGGGCAGCCTCGAGCACGAGCGCGAAGTCGCCGGCGTTGTGGAACCGCTCGCGCATCTCCTCGGGCGTGAACTTGTCGGTCACCACGCCGTAGTCGAACAGCGGCTGCAGCACGCGCAAAGTGGTCTCGAGCGTGCCTGCGGGTGCGTCGGGGGCGATGAAGAGGTGCGCGCTGATGCCGGCGGACTGCACGTAGGCGCGCCAGCTCGTCACGCGGCCGGTCTCGTCGACGTCGAGCAGGCCGGCGGCGGCCAGGAGCACGTTGGGACACACGTCGGTGTCCACCTCGAGCTGGCCGTGGTCGCTCAGCACCACGAACACGGTGTCGTCGAGGGTGCCCTGCGCCTCAAGGGCCCGGCGGATGCGGCCGATCCAGGCATCGTGCTCGCGCAGCGCCTCGGTGATCTCACGCGCGTTCACGCCGCACTCGTGGCGCACGTGGTCGAGAAGCACCTGGTGCATGAAGACCACGTCGGGGTTGTGCGACTCGATGACCTCCTCGGCGCACTGCACGAAGAACTCGTCGAACTGCGGGTACTCGTGCACCAGCATGTCGCGACGCTTCTCGTACAGCTCGACCGCCTTGGGCGAGCATCCTGGCAGGAAGACGTCGTCCCAGGTCATCCCCTCTTTGAAGGGCACAATCTCGGGGACGTTCCAGTCGATGCGCCCTTGCGACTTCCACGTGACGGGCCATTCGAAGGAGGCGCAGGTGAGACCCGCGTCGTGGGCGTAGTCAAAGGCCGTGGGCACCTTGATCGAGTCGTACTCCCAGTACCACGGGGCGATGGGCTCGCCGGGGGCAAGTCGCTCGTTGTGCGGCACGCCCGTGCGGTCGGGCCAGCAGCCGGTGAGCATCGTGGTGTGGCAGGGGTACGTGAGCGTGGGGTACACCGCCTCGACGTCCTCGAAGATGGCGGCTCTATCCATGAACTCCGCGAACGCAGGCAGGTGGCGCACCTCGGCCAGGTCCTCGGTGAACATGGCGTCCACGCTCATGACAACAAGCTTGCGCATGGTCGCCTGCCTACTCGCTCAGGATCGAGTCGCACTGCTGGGCGGCATTGTCGAGCACCTGCTGCACGTCGTCGCTGCCGCTCACGAGCTGCTCGACGGCGTCGGTGTACACCTTTGCGGCCTCAGCGTAGCCAGCGTTCATGTAGTCGCCCACCGCGTACTCGAGCTGGTCGAAAGCGACCTGGTACTCGGGGGTGGTGGCGTAGGCCTCCTTGATGCGGTCGTCATCGGCGCAGGACTGACGGGTGAGGAGGTAGCCGGTCTTGAGGTGGTTCTTGACGGCGGAGTCCTTGTTCGTCATGAAGTTGATGAAGTCGGCTGCGGCGCTGCGGCGCTCGTCGGCCAGACGGGAGGTCATGACGAGGTTGCAGCCGCCCGTGGGCACCTTGTTCTGAACGTGCTTGGGGATGAAGCAGCAGCTGACCTCGAAGCCGTTCTGCTCGGCGAGGTTCTTGTACTGGGTGAGGTTGGCGGTGGAGTTGACCCACATGCCGATCTGCTGGTTGGTGGCGTTGGTGTCGAGGGTGTCGGTGCCGGCGGCGCCTGCATAGAACTGGAAGTTGTGGTTCTGCGCGCCGTCGCGGAACCACTCGACGGTCTCAACGCCCTCGGGCTGGTTGAACGTGGCCTGCTGGGCAGACAGCTCGTCGCCGAACATGGCGCCGCCGTTGCAGTAGGTGAACGCGGTGAGGGCCCAGATGTAGGAGTAGAAGCCGTAGCCGCCCACACCGCTGGCAGCCAGGGCGTCGGAGAAGCTCACAACGTCATCCCAGGTCTCGGGGCCCTTCTCGGGGTCGAGGCCGGCGGCCTCGAACAGGGTCTTGTTGTAGTAGAGCACGGGAGTGGAGCGCAGGTACGGAACGCCGTAGAGCGTGCCGTCGACGTAGCAGTTCTCCATGAGGCCGGGCCAAAAGTCGTTGACGTCGTCCTCGGCGACCAGCTCGGTCAGGGGCTGGATCATGCCGCCGTCGGCGAACGCCGAGGTGCCGTTGATGACCATGACGCACACGTCGGGCTCCTCGTTGGCCACGAAGGCGCTCTTGAGCTTCGTGTTGAGGTCGTCGTAGCTGCCCTGGTACTCGGCAGTGACGTGGATGCCCTTCTCCTTGCCGATGGTCTCGTTGAACTCGGCGACGCGCTCCTCGTTGTTCTCCTTGATCTGGTCGGTCCAGCAGTACCAGTACGTAAGCTCGATGGTATCGTCAGCGTGAGCAATGCTCGGGGCGGTCAGTCCGCAGCAGGCCACGGCTGCGGCGGTGAGGGCGGAACCTGCGACGAACTGACGGCGGCTGATGGTTTCCATGCTAGGAATCTCCCTTTCTTGACGTGTGCTCGACACGTCGGGTTTACGGCGGCGCCCCCTTTGGGCGGAGCCGGCAGTGCTATGGACAGTAGCTTCAGCAAGGGTCATGGGGCCCCGCTGGCTACTTGTCACCGATGTAGGAAAAGGCCTTGATAATGTGCTTGTTCGCGAAGAGGTACACGACCATGATCGGCAGGCACAGCAGCACATTGGCAGCCATGAGAAGGTGGTAGTTGATGCCCGACTCGCTGGCGCGCATGCTCGCCACGCCCACGGGCAGGGTGCGCACGGCGTCGTTGGTCGTGAGCACGAGGGGCCAGAAGTAGTCGTTCCACGTGCTGATGAAGGTGAGCAAGGCGCACGTGACCAGCGTTGCCTTCGCCATGGGCAGGAAGAGGCGCACGATGATCTTGAACTCGCTGGCACCGTCGAGACGCGCCGCCTCGATGAGCTCCGCGGGCATCTGATTGAACGTCTGGCGCAGCATGAAGATGTTGAACGCGCTTGTGGCGAACGGCAGGATGAGCGACCAGTAGGTGTTGATCATCTGCATCTTGGCAAAGAGCACGAACAGCGGCAGAAAGACGAGCTGGGCGGGCACCATCATCGTGACCAAAGTGACACCGAACAGAAGCCCGCGGCCGCGGAAGCGGTACTGGGAGAAGGCGTACGCGGCCGGCACCACGGTCACCGTCTGGAGCGCCAGCACCGCCAGCGTCACAATGACCGAGTTGAGCAGGTACTTGCCGAAGGGAATGGACGAGATGGCGCCGTCGTAGTTGCCCCACTGCGGCTCGGTGGGCAACAGCGTGGGCGGGAACTGCATCGTCTCGCCGAGGGTCTTGAGCGAGCTGGACACCATCCAGAAGAACGGGAAGAAGAACACGAGCACGAGCAGGATGTTCACAGCCCAGCGGCCAATCCTGGAAACCCAGGCAAGGGCGGCCCTTCTTCGTGCGATGCCCTCAAAATCAAGCGCGACCTTTGCGTTGGCCTGCGCGTTGTCAAAAACCATCCGACACATCTCCCCGGGCTCTATTTGTAGTGGACGCGCTTGGACAGGACCTTGAAGTACACGATTGAGAACACGGCGATGAGCACGAGCAGCACCATGCCGATGGCCGCGGCGTAGCCCACCTTGTTGAACGCGAATCCGTACTGGTAGAGCGAAAAGACCAGCGTGTTCGTTGCGTTCTGCGGGCCGCCCTGCGTCATGATCTGAATGGTCTCGAACACCTTGAGGGAGGCGATGACGTCAACGATGACCAGGAAGAACATCGTGGGCGAGATCATGGGGAACGTTATCGAGCGAAACGTGGCCCAGGCTCCTGCGCGGTCGAGCCGTGCAGCCTCGTAGAGGTGCTGCGGGATGCCCTGCAGGGCCGACACCAAGATGAGTGCGTCGTAGCCGATGCTTTTCCACACCGAGATGAGGATGAGGGAGGCCAGCGCCACGTGGGTGTCGCCCAACCAGTCGACGGCCGAGATGCCGAAGAACCCGAGCATGCCGTTGAGCAGGCCGAAGTCTCGGTTCATGATCCACATCCACAGAAGCGCGATCGAAGCGAGGCTCACGACATACGGGCTGAAGATGACTGCCTGCAGAAAGCCGTTCGTCTTGGTGCGTTTCTTGAGGAACAGAGCGATGAGAAGCCCGCCGCCCACGCCCAGGCCCACGACGAACACGGTGTAGATGAGCGTGTTGGCAAGCGTCTGCCAAAACTGCGGGTCGGCGAAGAGCTTCTGAAAGTTCTGCAGGCCCACGAACTTCATCGTGGGCGAGATGAGGTCCCACTTGAAGAGGGACAGGTAGCCCATGTTGAAGATGGGGTACACCCAGAAGACCGCGAGAATCACGATGGCGGGCGCGATGCACAGATAGGGCTTGATCGCATGCAGTACAGAACGGTTCTTGCGCTTTGCCTTGTCTGCCTCAAGCTGAAGGGCGGCTGCGGCGGCCATCAGTCCCTCACCCGATTCTCGTCCTTGTCGAAGAGATACATGCTCGCGCGCTCCACCATGAGCTTGACCTGCTCGCCGACCGGAATCTCCGCCTGATTGAAGGTCTTGAACTGGACCGTGCCAAACGCCGTCCTGGCCTGGTAGATGATCTCGGAGCCCATCATCTCGTGGATGGCGATGGTTGCGTCAAAGACCAGGTCATGGGAGCCGGGCGTCATGCCCTCGCGCAGCACCAGGCCGCAAGAAGGTCGGAAGCCCAGGTAGTGCGCGTTGGCAGGCAGGGCGAGCCGCGTGGCGCCGGGGATGTCGGCCACGGGGAACACGTTCATGGTGGGCGTGCCGATGAACTGGGCGGTGAAGCGGTTCACCGGGTCGCCGTAGATGGTGAGCGGTTCGGCTGCCTGCTGGATCTTTCCCTTGTTCATGAGGACGATCTTGGTCGCCATGCTCATGGCCTCGGTCTGGTCGTGCGTGACGTACACGAACGTGGTGCCCAGGCGCTGGTGCAGGGCGATGAGCTCGGTGCGCATCTGCGTGCGCAGCTTGGCGTCGAGGTTGGAGAGCGGCTCGTCCATGAGAAAGACCTGCGGCTGCTTGACCATGGCGCGGGCAAGGGCCACACGCTGGCGCTGACCGCCCGAAAGCTGCGCGGGTTTGCGGTCGAGATACTCGGATAGGCCCACAATCTCGGAGATGTCCTTGACGCGTCGGGCAATCTCGTCTTTCGGCACCTTGGCATTTACGAGACCGAACTCGATGTTCTTGCGCACGCTCATCGTGGGGTAGAGCGCGTAGTTCTGAAACACCATGGCGATGCCGCGATGGCCCGGGTCGACCTCGTTCATGCGCACGCCGTCCATCAGCAGGTCGCCCGAGGTGATTTCCTCAAGGCCTGCGATCATGCGCAAGGTGGTGGACTTGCCGCAACCCGAGGGGCCGACCAACACGGTGAAGCTGCCATCGGGAATCACGAGGTTCATGTCCTCGATGACGGTGTTCTTGTTCTCGTAGCACTTGCGCACATGGCGCAACTCAATGCTTGACACGAAGCCCGCACCCTTCCTCTCTGTGGCCGTTCGAGCGTTGCGTTCCATCCGTGGGGAACGAGACACAGTTTGGGGTCTCAATGTCAGGGAGCCGCAAGGAGGAGTCGAGCATTGGGCAAGCATCGCGTAAGGGGCGGGTCAAATACGTAAGGGGAGGGTCAAGAGGCCGCTTGCACCCCCAAATAGGCCGTTTTGACCCGCCGTGCACCAAACGCCCAGCTAGACC
>ERZ1034980.1395-NODE-1395-length-14467-cov-42.523175_pt1 | contig 14467 bp, 8 predicted proteins | sample MGYA00520622_ERZ1034980 | MGnify/ENA primary metagenome ERZ1034980 (study PRJEB33766, sample SAMN09781791) | gut metagenome | biome: gut microbiome | host: Homo sapiens | place: Madagascar | study: EMG produced TPA metagenomics assembly of the PRJNA485056 data... | reverse complement strand
ACCAGAAGATTTTCTCGGAGTACAGTGTGATCGCGTCGCAGGTGCTGCTGACGAAAAACATCATGCTCGATCCGCGTTCGCGTGAGAATGCGACGAACACCTTCCTCGAGCTGCTGAATCTCGGTACGGTGCCGGTCGTCAATGAGAACGATACGGTGTCGACGTCGGAGATCAATCAGGTCGAGTCCTTCGGGGATAACGACCAGCTGGCGGCGATCGTCGGTGCCGTGGTGCATGCGGATCTCGTGATTCTGCTGTCGGATATCGATGGTCTCTTCACGGACGACCCGAAGAAGAACCCGGATGCGGAGTTTATCCCGTTCATTCCGGAGATCAATGCGGACATCCTCGAGATGGGGAAGTCGGACAGCGGGTCCAATGTCGGCACCGGGGGTATGAGTGCGAAGCTCGCGGCGGCGCGGATTTCGACGGACAGTGGTGCGGATATGGTGATCGCGCGCTTCACGAGTGCGGATGTGATCACGGAGATTCTCGAGGGAGAGAATGTCGGCACGCTGTTCGCAGCACATGAAAATAAGGATTTTGATCTCGTACAGTATCTCGAGAGTGAGGAGAATGCGTAATGGTTACAGAGCAGGATATCAAGCGTATCAATGAGCTTTATCATAAGTCGAAGGAGGGCAGCGGCCTGACCGAGGAGGAGAAGGCCGAGCAGGCGACGCTTCGCCGTGCCTATATCGATTCCGTGAAGGCGAACCTCGGCGTGTACCTGAAGGATATCAAAAACGCGTCGAAGCAGTCCGAGCAGGACGCCGCAGACGCCTTCGACCCAAAGGCGAAGGCGCAGCAGGCGATGGCCGCGACCGACGCCCAGCTCGATGCCGAGAAGGCCATGGCGGAAACCGACCAGGAACTGAAGGAAGAAAAGTAAACGTGACCGTTCAGGCAGGGGCCCCGGAGGGGTGGCAACGGAGGCACAGTACTCCGAGACCGGTTCAATCTAAGCCGGGGACCCTAAGCGGCACTAGGCCCTCTGCAATCACTGAGTTTTCTTTATGAAAACTCAGCGTTGCAGAGGGTGTTAAGGAAAAAAGTACCAAGTGCCGCTAAGGGAACCCGGCTTGATTTCACACGGTCTCTACGTATGGCCTCCGTTGCCACCCCTCCGGGGCACCTTAGTTGAACGGTCACAAGTAAACTTTCGGGAGGCCAAGGGGTCTGACCCCCGCGTAGTGCCTGACGTCCCGTAAATTTGGTCAGAAGGGGGTCAGACCCCGGAAAGTGGAGGAAAGATGATCGATCTTGAGCGAATCGGTGCGGATGCGCGTGCAGCGGCGCGGACGCTGGCAGTGCTGGATACAGCGAAGAAGAATCAGGTGCTGAGGATGGCGGCGGATGCCCTCGATCAGGGGAAGAACCAGGCGGTGATCCTCCGGGCGAATGCGGAGGATCTCGCCATCGCGGATCAGAATCAGATGGCGGCGGGGCTCCGGGATCGTCTGCGTCTCACGGGGGAGCGTCTCCATGCGATGGCGGATGCGATCCGTGACATCGCGGCGCTCGAGGATCCGGTCGGCGAGGTGCTGTCCGAGACAGAGCGTCCGAACGGGCTCCGGCTTCAGAAGGTGGCGGTGCCGATCGGCGTGATCGGAATCATCTATGAGGCGCGTCCGAACGTGACGAGCGATGCCTGGTCCCTCTGCTTCAAGACGGCGAATGCCGTGATCCTGAAGGGCGGTTCAGATGCGATCCACTCGAACCTCGCGATTACGAAGGTCCTCCGGAGCGCCATCGAGGCCGCCGGCATTGACCCGAACATACTGCAGCTGATCGAGGCGACGGATCACGAGACGACGAACCGCTTCATGCAGATGAACGAGTACGTGGATGTGCTGATCCCGCGCGGCTCGCATCGGCTGATCCAGGCGGTCGTGCGCAATGCTTCTGTGCCGGTCATCGAGACCGGGGCCGGGAACTGTCACATCTTCCTCGACGCAAGTGCGGATGCAGCGAAGGCCGTGCCGATCGTGTTTAATGCGAAGACGCAGCGCATCGGTGTATGCAATGCCTGCGAGTCGCTGGTCGTAGATGCCGAGGTGCTGTCGACGGTGCTCGTGCCGGTGATTCAGAAGCTGCAGGAGATGCAGGTCGAGGCGTACTGTGATGCGCCGAGCCTCGCGGCGGTGCAGGCGGCGGCAGAGGCCGGGGAGGGCATCGATATGCGCCTCGTGCATCCGGCGACGGAGGAGGACTTCACGATGGAGTACCTCGACTATAAGATCTCGGTGAAGACGGTGCACTCGGTGGCGGAGGCCATCGCGCACATCAACCGCTGCAGCACCGGGCACAGTGAGGCGATCATCACGGAGGATGCGGCGCATGCGGAGCAGTTCCTGAACGGGATCGACAGTGCCTGTGTCTACTGGAACGCGTCGACGCGCTTCACGGATGGCGGCTGCTTCGGCTTCGGTGCCGAGATCGGCATCTCGACCGGGAAGCTGCACGCGCGGGGCCCGATGGGACTTCGGGAGCTCACCACCTATAAATATAAGATCTACGGAAATGGACAGATCCGTTGAGTATTATGAGGCTCCGGAGGGACTGTGCTTCTGCTGCCGTCCCTCCGGGGACACTTAGCTGAGCGTTTACAATATATAGATATACAGAGAAAGTTGATTATTTATGGACTATATCATTGACTATAGGGAAATCGTGGAGCAGGCACCGGCGGAGGAGCCGGCGCGGCAGTACTATTTCATGGACCGTGTCCGTGAGCTCGTGGAGATGAAGAAGCAGGAGGGCTATGCGGCGCACTGTATGGTCGAGGTCATGGGCTGTCAGATGTCGGCGAAGGATGGCGAGAAGCTGCTCGGGATCCTGGAGCGCTGCGGCTACACGGTGACGGAGGATGACCGGGATGCGGATGTGGTGCTGTTCACGACCTGCACGGTGCGGGAGAATGCAAACATGAAGCTCTACGGTCGGGTCGGCCGTCTGAAGCATCAGTATGAGCGCCGGGACGGGATGATCATCGGCATCACCGGCTGCATGATGCAGGAGAAGGATGAGGTCGAGGGAATCCGGAAGCGTTATCCGTATGTGCGTCTCGTCTTCGGTACGCACAATGTCTACAAGCTTGCGGAGCTTCTGTACCAGACGCTCGTCACCGGGAAGCGGACCTTCGAGGTGCTCGAGGATACGAAGATGATCGTCGAGGAGCTGCCGAGTGACCGTCGTTACCGTTTCAAGGGTGCGGTGAACATCAGCTACGGCTGCAATAATTTCTGCACCTACTGCATCGTGCCGTATGTGCGCGGCCGGGAGAAGTCGCGGAATGCGACGGCGATTCTTCGTGAGTGCGAGCAGCTGATCGCGGATGGCTGTCTCGAGATCACCCTGCTCGGTCAGAATGTCAATTCCTATGGCAACGACATCCCGGGCAGCACGAGCTTCCCGGAGCTGCTCGCCGCCGTGGCGGAGCTGCCGGGGCTTCGGCGCGTCCGCTATATGACCTCAAACCCGAAGGATCTTTCGGATGAGCTCATCGAGGTGATGAAGACGCATCCGAACATCGAGCGCCACATCCACCTGCCGCTGCAGTCCGGCTCCAGCGCGATTCTCAAGCGCATGAACCGTCACTATACGAAGGAGAGCTACCTCGCGCTCGTGGAGAAGATCCGCCGGGAGCTGCCGGATGTGGCGCTCAGCACGGATATCATCGTGGGCTTTCCGGGCGAGACCGAGGCGGACTTCCAGGATACCGTGGACGTCGTGCAGAAGGCGCAGTTCGACGCGGCGTACACCTTCATCTACAGTAAGCGGACGGGCACACCGGCGGCGAGCTACGAGCAGGTGCCGGAGGAGGACGTGAAGGACCGCTTCGACCGTCTCCTGAAGGTCGTGCAGGAGAGCTCGGCGGCGAACGAGACCCGCGACCTCGGGAAGACCATGGAGGTCCTCGTCGAGGATGAGAACAAGAACCAGGAGGGCTACCTCACGGGACGTCTCTCAAACAGCGTGCTCGTGCACTTCCCGGGCTCGAAGGAGATGATCGGCACCATGCAGATGGTGAAGCTCACGGAGTCGAAGGGCTTCTACTACTTCGGCGAGCTCGTCGGACGGCAGTCGGAAGCACAGTACTGCGAGACCGGTTCAATCTAAGCCAGGGACCCTAAGCGGCACTAGGCCCTCTGCAATCGCTGAGTTTTCTTCATGAAAACTCAGCGTTGCTAGAGGGTGCTAAGGAAAATGTACCAAGTGCCGCTAAGGGGACCTGACTTGATTTCACACGGTCTCTACGTATGGCTTCCGGTTGCTGTCCGCCGAGCTACGCCTTGACTTAACGAAGTTTCAACAGTGACGGGTGGAAGACAGATGTGTGCATTGGCCTGCAGAGCGCAGGCAGTGAAAGGAAACAGATGGCTGAGAAAAAGTTGTCGCCGATGATGGCGGAGTACCTCGAAACCAAAAAGCAGTATCCGGACTGCATCCTCTTTTATCGCATCGGCGATTTCTACGAGATGTTCTATGAGGATGCGAAGACCGCGTCGTCGGTGCTGGACCTGGTGCTGACCGGGAAGGACTGCGGACAGGCGGAGCGGGCACCGATGTGCGGCATCCCGTTTCATGCGGCGGACAGCTATGTGACGCGTCTCGTGGGTGCGGGCTATAAGGTGGCCATCGCGGAGCAGCTCGAGGATCCGAAGCTCGCGAAGGGACTGGTGAAACGAGGGGTCATCCGCGTGGTGACACCGGGAACATTGACCGCCGAACAGGGGCTCGACGAGACGAAAAACAACTTCCTCATGAGCATCTTCTACGATGCGTCTGGCTTCGGTGTCAGCAGCGTCGATGTGTCGACCGGAGAGTTCCTGACGACGACCTGCGGTACGGTGAAGGAGGTGCTCGATGAGCTGAGCCGCTTCCAGCCCGCGGAGATCGTGTGCAATCAGGCGTTTATGATCTCGGGCGCGGATACGGACTTCATCAAGGACCGCTTCAATCTGATCATCACGGAGCTCGAGGATGCTGTATACAAGGATGAGGCGGCGACGAAGCTGCTCGAGGAGCATTTTCATGCGAGCATTCAGGGCATCGGCCTCGCGGACCGGGACCTCGCGCGCCTGAGTGCCGCCGCGGCACTGCACTATGTCTATGAGACGCAGAAGAACACCGTCGCGCATATCTCGAACATCCGCTACTACGCAAGCTGCCAGTACATGATCATCGACACGGCGACCCAGCGGAACCTCGAGCTCATCGAGACGATGCGGGAGAAGAAAAAGCGCGGGACGCTGCTCTGGGTCCTCGATAAGACCCGGACCGCGATGGGCGCACGTATGCTCCGTCGTTTCCTCGAGCAGCCGCTCATTGACCGCGGGCAGATCCTCGCGCGGCAGGACGCCATCGAGGAGCTCTGCGGGCACTATATCGACCGGGAGGAGATGTCCGAGTACCTGAACACCGTTTACGATTTCGAGCGTCTGCTCGGAAAGATCTGCTATAAGACGGCGAATCCGCGGGATCTCATCGCCTTCAAGCAGTCGCTTCGCATGCTGCCGGATATCCGTCAGGAGCTCGGGCTCTTCCAGTCACCGCTTATGAAGGAGATCTATGAGGGCATCGACGAGATGCAGGAGCTTTACCAGCGCATCGACCAGGCGATCGTGGAGGATCCGCCGGTATCGAGCCGCGATGGCGGCATCATCCGGGAGGGCTACCACGCGGAGGCAGACCGCTATATGCAGTCGAAGCTGAACGGCAAGCAGTGGCTCGCGGAGCTCGAGCAGCGGGAGCGGGAGCGCACGGGGATCAAGACACTGAAGGTGAAGTTCAACCGTATCTTCGGCTACTGCATCGAGGTGACGAACAGCTTCAAGGACCTCGTACCGGCGGACTATATCCGGAAGCAGACGCTGACGGGCGCGGAGCGCTACACGACGGAGGAGCTCGAGAAGCTTCAGAATGAGATCCTCGGTGCGGAGGAGAAGCTGCACCAGCTCGAGTACGAGCTTTTCTGCGATGTGCGGGATACCATCGCGGAGAACGTGCAGCGCGTGCAGAAGACCTCGCACTATGTGGCGCTGCTGGACTGCCTGATCTCGCTTTCGAAGGTCGCGACGAGCAACAACTACTGCCGTCCGGAGATCAACGAGGCGGGACGCATCGATATCAAGGACGGACGGCATCCGGTCATCGAGAAGCTGCTCCAGGATGGGATGTTCGTGACCAATGATACCCGCCTCGACGATGCGACGGACCGGATCGCCATCATCACCGGACCGAATATGGCCGGTAAATCGACCTACATGCGGCAGGTGGCGCTGATCGTGCTGATGGCGAGCATCGGCTCCTTCGTGCCGGCGAGCCATGCGGATATCTCGATCTGCGACCGTATCTTTACGCGGGTCGGCGCAAGCGACGACCTCGCGTCCGGGCAGTCGACCTTCATGGTGGAGATGAACGAGGTGGCGAATATCCTCCGGAATGCGACGACGAAGTCGCTGCTGATCCTCGATGAGATCGGTCGCGGTACCTCGACCTTCGACGGCCTCAGCATCGCCTGGGCCGTGGTCGAGTACATCGCGAAGGTCGTTCGGGCGAAGACTCTCTTCGCCACGCATTATCACGAGCTCACCGAGCTCGAGGGACGGCTGGACGGCGTCAACAACTACTGTATCGCGGTCACCAACCACGATCAGGACATCGTGTTCCTCCGGAAGATCATCCCTGGGGGCGCCGACCAGTCGTACGGCATCGACGTGGCGAGCCTCGCCGGCGTGCCGAAACCGGTCATCGACCGGGCGAAGGAGATCGCCGCGGAGCTCAGCGACGCGGATATCCTCGCGAAGGCGCGCGAGCTCGACCGCGAGCCGGGCTTCTGTCAGGAAAGCCTCGCGCTCGAGGAGAGCGGCGCCGGCGCAAAAACAGCACCTGAGGAAGCAAAGACAGCCGCAGCGGCGGCCGAACCGGTGCTCCCGGCATCGATCCGCGACGCCATCGACTACCTCCGCGCCATCGACATCAACCACATGACCCCGCTCGATGCCATGAACACCCTCTACGAACTGAAGGACCGCTTCAAGCTGTCATAACATGTCCGCGAGGCCAAGGGGTCAGACCCACTCGTAGTGGTCGAATCCCCATGAATATATCCATAAGGGGGTCTGACCCCCATGACTTCCGGGAGTCAACAGAGTTCCGACTCAATGAATCGAGGATTGACACATGAAAATCAACATTTTAAGTGATGAGACCATCAATCAGATTGCGGCGGGCGAGGTGATCGAGCGGCCGCTAAGCGTCGTGAAGGAGCTCCTCGAGAACGCCATCGATGCCGGCAGCACCGCGGTATCGGTCGAGATCCGCGACGGTGGAATCTCCATGATCCGCGTGACGGATAACGGCGGCGGCATCGCAGAGGAGGACGTGCGCAACGCCTTCGTCCGCCATGCCACCTCGAAGATCCGGGATGCCCGCGACCTCATCAGCATCCAGACCCTCGGCTTCCGCGGTGAGGCCCTCGCCTCCATCGCCAGCGTCGCCCGTGTAGAGCTGATCACGAAGACCCCGGGCGCGCTCATGGCCGTGCACTACCAGATCGAAGGCGGCGTCGAGAAGGATTTCGCTCAGATCGGCGCACCGGACGGCACGACCTTCATCGTCCGCGACCTCTTTAAAAACGTCCCGGCCCGTCGCAAGTTCCTGAAAAGTCCGCAGGCCGAAGCTGCCCGGATCCAGGACATCCTGGAGAAAGAAGCATTGGCCCACCCGGAGGTCGCCTTCCGCTACCTGCAGGACGGCCGCCAGCTCCTCGCGACGCTCGGCAACGGCTCTCTCATGGACGTGATCTACTCGATCTACGGCCGCGACGTCACGAATCAGCTCATCACCGTGAACCGCGCCTACCAGCGCTCGACCCTCACCGGACTCCCGGCGGTTACCGTCCGCGGCTTCATCGGAAAGCCCGTCATCACCCGCGCGAACCGCAACTTCGAGCTCTACTTCGTGAATGAGCGCTTCGTGAAGAATCCGATGATCATGAAGGCCATCGAGGACGGCTACCGCGCCTTCCTCATGCAGCACAAGTTCCCATTCGTCGTCCTGATGATCGACGTGAACCCAGAGATCGTCGATGTGAATGTTCACCCGCAGAAGCTCGAGGTGCGCTTCTCCGACGGCATGCTCATCTATAACTCCGTCCTCGACGCCGTGCAGAACGCCCTCCGCCAGACGGAGCTGATCGTAAACACAGATCTGGACAATGCAGACGGCGGCAGGGGTGCACACGCCGCAGCTTCGACCGGCGGCGGAAGCACCGCGCCGAAGACCCCGGCCATGCCACACGTCGAGCCGTTTGAAAAGAAGCGCGTGGAGGCGACTCGTGAAGTCTATGCGGAAGCCCTTCGTCCGCAGCTGAACCCGGATGCCGCCCCGAAGGAGGACATCTACCTCCAGGGACAGTCCCGCATGGGCAGCAGCGGAAGCTGGGACGGACTCCATGAGCGGAGAAGCGAAGCGGAGATGCCGCGTGCCGTGACCACAGCGGCGGATACCATGACTGCCGCAGGAGAACAGAAAGCTACTGTTGCTGAACGGCTTTCGACAAATGATGATATCGTTACTCAGGACATTCAGACAGCAGCTGAAACGAACGAGGCTTCGGTGCCGCACGAAGTGAAGGAAGCGACCGATGCAGTTTCGATTTCTGCGCAGCTGGAAGAAAAGAGTACCGCAGCCGACGAAGCGCCATCTATGTCATCGGAGACCCCGGCAGCCGCACCCGCTGCACTCGCGCCATCTACGTCACCGAAGACCGCAGTCTCCGCGCCCGCACCGCAGAAGCCGGAGCAGGAAACCCTGTTCTCGGAGCGTTTTCTGAGTGAACAGGCGCGCACCGCGCACCGCATCATCGGTCAGGTCTTCGAGACCTACTGGCTCGTCGAGTATGGCGATAAGCTCTACATCATCGACCAGCACGCTGCCCACGAGAAGGTGAACTTCGAGCGCATGATGAAGCGTCTCCGCGAGAAGAAGCCGGCCAGCCAGTACTTGAATCCGCCGATTCTCCTGACCCTGACCGCCGACGAAGCCCGTGTCCTCGAGGAGCACATGCGCTACTTCGAGCAGCTCGGCTATGTGATTTCGGGACTCGGTGATCGCGACTACAGCATCTCCGCCATCCCGACCGATCTCCCGGAGCTCGGCAAGAAGGAGCTCCTCCTCGAGATCCTCGATGAGCTCACGGACGAAGCCGGCATGACGACCCCGGACACCATCTACGACAAAATCGCCTCGATGTCCTGCAAGGCCGCCGTCAAGGGCAACAACAGACTCAGCCTCATGGAAGCCGACGCCCTCATCGGCGAGCTCCTGACCCTCGAGAACCCGTACGCCTGCCCGCACGGCCGCCCGACGATCATCTCCATGTCGAAGACGGAATTGGAAAAGAAGTTTAAACGAATTGTTTAGTTATTGTATCAGTTGAGCAGCCCTGGCTTTTCTGTGGAGTTTGAGGCTGCTCCTCATTCGCCCACCCCATAGAATTTGTGGATGTGTGTACGATTTTGCACCCACCCCTGCTCATGAGGAGGCCTCAAACTTACAGCATCATGGAGGAGAAATGACGATCGTAGGCATGTTAGAGCAGAAAATAGATGACCATGCCTACTATTACAATCAAATTTTTAGGCACGATGTCTAAAATCAGGGGTCAACGTGCCTACGGTTCACCACAAATTATGGCTATTTCCGCAGGCACGATGACGTTTTAAAGCGCTTACCATGCCTGCAGTTGAAATTTTCGAGCATGCTCTTCGTAGTCATGATAGCGGGTTTTTAAGCTTAACGTGCCTGTGCTCGTAAATTTCATGTAACATAGGATAGGCATGATGATGATTTTCAGTACTCAACATGCCTATGCTGTATCTTTTGGGTGGTTTTTTATGATGATGACTGGGTAGTCTGGAAAAAATGCTGCATCTTCTGGGTAGAATTTCTTTCTTGATGCCAACAACACACTTCTATCCAGCGTGATTTTTGTTGGCATCAGATTGACTTTCTGCTGATTTGATACAGCATAGTGCCTTCAGATTCCTGTTTACCGTAGGCATCATGCGAAATTTTCGCTGTTTTGATACAGCATCGCCCGCTCGAACTCAAACAGGCGTCGACCTTTTGTTTGCCTGCATAGGGCGGGGCCGATATGTAGAAGATAAGAGATGTATACTGGGGTGGGCAGGCAAACAAGAAGAGACGCCCGGTATTGATATCCCTTAAAAAGCAACGGGATTAAGAAAAAATCCGGCTGAACTGTGAAAGCTTATTTGCCCTGGCTGAAAGGAATTATGAAATGAATATTGATTTCAGTAAAAAGCCGCTCATTATCCTCGCCGGCCCGACGGCGGTGGGGAAGACGAGCACCTCGGTGGCGCTCGGGAAAGCGCTCGGCGGTGAGATCGTCTCCGCCGACTCCGTCCAGGTCTACCGCGGCCTCGACATCGGCTCCGCGAAGGTGACACCGCAGGAGATGGACGGCGTGCCGCACCACCTCATCGACGTCATCGACGTCGACACCGATTATGACGTGCAGCTTTTCCAGCAGATGGCGACGGAAGCCATCGACGGCATCTACCGGCGTGGCCATATCCCGATCCTCGTCGGCGGCACCGGCTTCTATATCCAGGCGCTTCTCTACGGCATCGATTTTACCGAAGAGGACGACGCGAAGCATCAGGAAGTCTCGGCCCGCCTCCAGGCGATCGCGGACCAGCCGGGCGGACCGGAGCAACTCTATGAGCGGCTCCGCGAGGTCGACCCGGCATCGACCGAAAAGATTCACGCCCATAATATCCGCCGCGTGATCCGTGCGCTCAGCTTCTACGAACTCCACGGCACGCCGATCTCTGCACACAACGAAGAGGAGAGCAGGAAGACCGCCATCTACGACAGCGTCTTCTTCGTCTTGAACGACGAGCGGGAGAAGCTCTACCAGCGCATCAACCAGCGCGTCGAGTGCATGCTGCAGGACGGTCTCCTCGACGAGTGCATCCGGCTCCGTGCCCGTAACCTGCCGCCGGAGCGCACTTCGATGAAGGGCATCGGCTACCGTGAGGTACTCTCGGCGCTTGACACGATCCTCGCATATCAGAAAGGCATTTCCGTCGAGGAAGCCGCGAAATCCATCGTGTCCGAGGCAGAACTCCGAGCCCTCCCGCTTGAAACCCCGGAGAATCGTGTTATAATGGCTCAGGCTGTCGCTAAGATTCAGCAGAACTCGCGGAATTATGCGAAGCGCCAGCTCACCTGGTTCCGCCGCGAGCGCGACGTACACTGGGTCGAGCTTCAGAATTTCAAATATAAGAAGGAAAAGATAGTAGAATGGATAATCGAGACATGTTCCGAGCACTGGGCATAAAAGAAGAAGTATATACACTCTGTGAGGAGGCCCTCGCCGACCTCCGCGACCGCTTCGAGGAGATCGACCGCATCGCCGAGTACAATCAGCTGAAGGTCGTGAAGGCCTTCCAGGACGCACACGTATCCGAGGCACATCTTTATGGCACCACCGGCTACGGCTACGACGATATCGGTCGTGATACCCTCGAGCAGGTCTATGCGCATGTCTTCGGCACAGAGGATGCACTCGTCCGCTCACAGATCACCTCCGGTACACACGCGCTCGGCATCGCCCTCGCCGGCAACACCCGTCCGGGCGACGAGATCCTCTGTCCGGCCGGCGGCCCGTATGACACCCTCGAGGAGATCATCGGTATCCGCCCATCCACCGGCAGCCTCGCCGAGTACGGCATCACCTATCGTCAGGTGGACCTGCTGCCGGACGGCGGCTTCGACTACGACGGCATCCGTGCCGCCATCAATGAGCGCACCCATCTCGTTGAGATCCAGCGCTCGAAGGGCTACGCAAGCCGCGATACCTTCTCTCCGGAGAGTATCGGCGAGCTCATCGCCTTCGTGAAGTCCATCAAGCCGGACGTGATCTGCATGGTCGATAACTGCTACGGTGAGTTTACCCGCCGTGAGGAGCCGTCCCTGTACGGAGCCGACATGGTCGTCGGTTCCCTCATCAAGAACCCGGGCGGCGGACTCGCGCCACTCGGCGGCTACATCGCCGGCACGAAGGACTGTGTCGAGCGTGCAGCCGTACGACTCACGACCCCGGGCCTCGGGAAGGAGGTTGGTGCTTCCCTCGACAACAACAAGCTGTTCTACCAGGGTCTCTTCATGTCCCCGGTGATCACGGCCAATGCTGAGAAAACCGCCATCTTCGCCGCAAAGGTATATGAGCGCTTAGGCTTCCAGTGCCACCCGAGCGCCGACACCACCCGCTACGACATCATCCAGGCCATCACCCTCGGCTCCGAGGAGGCGATGGTCGCGTTCTGCCAGGGCATCCAGGCAGCCGCACCGATCGACAGCTTCGTCACCCCGTATCCGGACGATATGCCGGGCTACGACAGCAAGGTCATCATGGCGGCCGGTGCCTTCGTACAGGGCAGCTCCATCGAGCTCTCCGCGGACGGACCGATCCGTGCCCCGTACAACGTCTACTTCCAGGGCGGTCTTACCTGGTACCACGGAAAGCTCGGCATCATGATGTCCGTCCAGAAGATGCTGGAAAAAGGCCTCATCACGATCTAAGCGATGATCTCCCTGCATCATGGGACATCTTCGGATCGCAGGAAAATTCTTAAAAATTCAAGACACAGAATCATCACAAAACCGTAAACTCTTAGGCGTTTACGGTTTTCCCGCTTTATGTTAGAATAAGGCATCGTGGGCTCCATGTTCTTCCCTGGGACAAGGAGTAAATATGTGTAATAAATGGAATGAACTGAAACCTGAGGAGATGCCGTACGAGAAGTGTATGACGCTGGGGGCGGAGAGCCTCACGGATGCCGAGCTTCTCGCGATTCTGCTGCGTACCGGCACGAAAAATCACAGCGTGCTGGAGGTGGCAGAGCAGGTTCTATCGATGAATCCGGAATTTGACGGACTCGTCGGCATGATGCATTTTACGCCGGAGGAGTACCGGCAGGTGGAGGGCATCGGCCATGTGAAGGCCGTTCAGCTCAACGTCGTCGGTGAAATCGCGCACCGCATCTGGCAGCGGGCGAAGAGAGTGAAGCATACCGTATTTTCACGCCCCGAGCTGGTGGCAGAGTACTATATGGAGGACCTTCGCTATCTCGACCATGAGGTCGTCCGCATCCTCTACCTCGACTATCAGATGCAGCTTCTGAAGGATAAGCTCCTTTCGACCGGCACCTGTTGTCGTTCTGCGATTTCATCACGGGAAATCTTCATCGAAGCGCTCAGCATTCATGCTGCCTGTTTCATCATGGTGCATAATCACCCGAGCGGAGATCCTGCACCATCGGAGGAGGACATTCAGTTCACATGCGAGCTGGAGCAGGCTGCACGCCTCGTCGGGATCCGACTCATCGACCATGTCATCATCGGCGACCATCGCTATATCAGCTTCAGAGAACAGGAATTAATCAGTGGAAAACAGGAAGAGTAAGTATATCTTTATCGTTCTCACGGTTCTATGCGTCATGATGATCGTCCTTTCAAGCGTAAAGGACGGTCTCATGAATCCGATCCGCAACACGATCGGCTACGTGCTGGTGCCGCTCCAGTCCGGTGTCAACCGCGTGGGCTACGGGCTCTATGAGGAGCTCGCGGACCATCGCAGCCTGAAGGCCATACAGGAGGAGAACAAGCGCTTAAATGAACAGATCGATCTGCTCACGGAGGAGAACAACCGGCTCGCCCAGAACGAGGGCGAGCTGAGTCGCCTCCGTGATCTTTATGCCCTGGATCAGGACTACCTTCAGTATGAGAAGGTAGCGGCCCGCGTCATCGCGAAGGACTCCGAGAACTGGTTCCAGGTCTTCCGTATCGATAAGGGCTCCCAGGACGGCATCCGCGTCGACCAGAACGTCATGGCGAACGGAGGACTCGTCGGTATCGTCACGGACGTCGGTCTCAACTATGCGACCGTCCGCTCCATCATCGATGATGAGTCCCGCGTTTCTGCGATGTGCCTTCAGTCGAGCAACACCTGCATCGTCGCCGGCGATCTGACCCTCTATCAGCAGGGCCGTCTCCGCATCACCGACATGCAGAAGGATGCGACGATCCAGGACGGCGACCGCATCGTCACCTCGAACATCTCCTCGAAGTTCATGCCGGGTATCCTCGTCGGCTATGCCTGCGATATTCAGGACGACGAAAAGAAGCTGATGAAGACCGGATATCTGATTCCGGCAGCCGACTTCGATGATCTCACGGAGGTCCTCGTGCTGAAGGATGTAAAGTCCGACAGCTTCCTCGATACGAACGAGGGGCAGGATGTCCTGATGAAGAACCTGACGGACACGACGGCCGCCGAGGAGAGTGCTGCCGCCGAGGAGAGTGCCACTGCAGCAGACGGACAGAGCATCGCGTCCACGGAGGCGTCTTCACAGTGGTCCGGGATGGA
>ERZ1034980.1393-NODE-1393-length-14475-cov-5.827739_pt1 | contig 14475 bp, 10 predicted proteins | sample MGYA00520622_ERZ1034980 | MGnify/ENA primary metagenome ERZ1034980 (study PRJEB33766, sample SAMN09781791) | gut metagenome | biome: gut microbiome | host: Homo sapiens | place: Madagascar | study: EMG produced TPA metagenomics assembly of the PRJNA485056 data... | reverse complement strand
TTTAATGAGTTTAATGAGTTTAGTCGCTTAGCGCGAGAACATACATAACATACATGTTCTTGCACACTTCGACATACTTTATGACTTTATGAATATACTATAATAAAAGGTTTGTCAGAACATACATAACATACATGTTCTTGCACACTTCGACATACTTGAAAATATTAACATCACCAATTAATCGGCACTTGTCCGTTTTTGATAAGATAGTCATTACAGAGCGTGAAGTGATGATTGCCAAAGAAGCCGTGATAGGCGGAGAGGGGCGAGGGGTGGGCAGAGCAGAGGACGAGGTGACGCGAGCGATCGATTACTTGTCCTTTCTTCTGCGCGTAACTGCCCCAAAGGATAAAGACAAGGTGATCACGCTCGGAAGAGAGGTGACGAATAACGGCATCGGTAAACGTCTCCCAACCATGACCTGCGTGTGAAGCTGCTTGGTGTTGGCGCACAGTAAGGGTGGCGTTGAGCAACAATACGCCTTGTTCGGCCCAGCGGCGCAGACTGCCTGAGGAAGGAATAGGACGCCCCGTGTCGGCATTTATCTCTTTGAAAATGTTGACCAATGAAGGGGGAATGCGCACACCGTCTTTTACCGAGAAGCAGAGTCCTTCGGCTTGGCCCGGCCCGTGGTAAGGGTCTTGCCCGATGATGACTACCTTCACCTTGTCAAAGGGACAGAGGTTGAAGGCATTGAATATCTCGTGTCCGGGAGGATAGCACGGACCTTGTGCATACTCTGCTCGCACAAAGTCGGTAAGTTGCTTAAAGTAGGGGGCATCAAACTCAGCTTGTAAGTGTTCGCCCCACGAAGGGTCAATGTTTACTTTCATAGCGACAAAGGTACGAATTTTGTTTGGAAACGCATCAAATGAAAGGGGGCAGGCCTCCCGGCCCGCGGAATCGTGTAAAACTCTATTAAATATAGTTTTACTACTCCGCAAGCCGGAGGGCCTACCCCCCACTTGCTGCGTCGCTCTCATTTGGGTCGTTAATAACGTCTTTCATTTAACACTACCCTAACGAAAGCAGTTCGCGTTAGTCTTCGTCAGCGCTCCAATCAAAAGATTCGTCGTCCCACTGGCGCTCATTGCTCCAGTCGTCGCCTTGATTGATGCTTTCGCCCGACCCCTTGCTGCCAACCATCATGGTGGCTACGGCACTTTCAGCGTCAAAGCGAATAACAGTGGCCGTGGGCTGTATATATGTCTTTTTCATTGTCTTTTTGTAATCGTTTAGTAAGTAATCTTTATTGAGCAATAAATTTGCGACCTTGCTGCAAATAGATATTGCCCTTCACTGTAGTAAACACGCGGCGACCGCTGAGGTCGTAGATAGGAGCATTGGGGGCAACATCATTTTTAACAACATTCGTAATACCCGTTGTTGTGCCACCAAAGTTCATGGCGAGCGACTGAATGGTCTCGTTGTCTACCTTGAGGTAAGTGCGGTTAGCCTTCAACGTCGCATTCGTAGAGCGGAAGAACCCTACACTGCCCGTACCATTGGCGCGGCCAAGGGATAAGATGCCTTCGGTGCTGATCTCACTGGTAGTACCTAAGAGGTCGTTGTCAATAGCATCGGCAGAAGCAATCACGTTCAGTACGACCTGATCGTCACTTGCGCTTTCACCACTCAAGATAACGCCTTGGTTAGCAGGAACGGCTGCAACTTCCTTCATTTCGAGTTCGGTTTTCGCGTCATTCAACTTACCAGCGTATGCCTTGATATTGTCTTGACCCTCTGCTACCTCAACGGCATAAGGCAAGCAAGTAGTGGCAAAAGTCTTGTTGTCAGCCTCAGAGTAGTTAAGAGGCATGGTGATAGTGGCGGGAATGAGACGGAAAGTCTTGGCAGCATCGTCGGTGCTGAGATCTTCTTCGAAATCTATTTCATTGTTGCCAACATATTTCCAAGCCAAATTTACTCCTCGCCATGAAGAAGCATAAATGCCAAATGACTCATCGTTTATTTTGTAAAGAGTCCAAGTGTTTGTACCAGAAGCACTACTATTTATAGCAAGTTCCGTCAAAGTACTTAAAGCTATAGCAGACTTTGCCAAATGTCCAGAGCCTACGCTTGAGAATTGGAAGCCATCAAAAGGATTACCCTTTACATACCAAAGGTCGCCACGAACATCGTTCAATTTTTCAGCCTGACCATCAGTGCGGATAGCTAATGAAGAGCCATTAGCATAAACGCGATTACGTGTATCTGTACCATTCACCAAGTAATAGTAAACAGGGACCTCATCAGTGCTGGTAGTGAAGGGCAAGTTGACATTCAAATCAAAATTGAACGCAGTCTCGCTTGTAGCCTTATTGAATGTGCCTTGAGGATGAGTTTGACCGAAAGAAACATAAGTAGGCAGGCTGCTTTCTGAGATTGTCGTTTCGGGATAAGCCTGACCTTCATAAACTTTTACTTTACAAGAGTAGCGCACAGTGCCTTCATATACGTAATTATAAGTCAACTCTGTAGGCTCTTCTGTCTTGTAGAATACGAACTGTGCAGCATTGGCATTTGCTGTTGACGTACCGATATAAGCGTCTGAATTAGTGCCATCGCCATTAGTGGTGAGATAGGTGGTGTATTTACCTATACCCAAAACGCCTCCCCAATAATATGATAGTACAACTGATCCATCTTTATCATTTACCGTATACGATTGAGCATTTCCACCCATCGAAGCCTTATCATCATTTTTGCCATTACCATTGATATAGTAATTATTTTCCAGGCTCATCAAAGTAACCGTATTGCCACTCTTTGTCACCTTCCAAATATACTTTTGTTGGTCGGTATTGAGCGTGCTACCAATTAGGTCTGTACCCATAGACTTCTTGTCTACATAGGCACAATCATCGCTACCGCGATACATAAAGTTGCCCGCATCACTGGTTTTACTTGACTTAACGAGCACAAGGTAATTACCAGTAGTCAATTTGCTCCACGTGGTAGGTGTGCTTGCTACTTGTTGTGCCAGAGCGCTCATTACGCAGCTCACGAGCAACAGTAGCACTGAGGTAAATTTCTTTGTCATTGCTTGTTGTATATTTTTTATTATTAATTGCATTCGATGCGCAACCTTGCGCTAAAACCAAGTGCAAAATTGGCGTTTTCATGTTATACAACATGTGATAAAGGGGTAGTTTTTGCGGTAATACCGAATTTATAACCAATTACCGCACTTTTTGAAAGGTCTGACTACCAAAACACGTTATCATAAAGGAGCAAGGGATAATGCGTATCGAAAAGTTTTTCGTACCTTTGCCAACATAAAAACGACCTTGAATGAATCCTCCCGAAACATACTCGCATCTACTTCGTCAAACGGTTGACGACCTATCGGACACGGCGAAAATGAAAGGACTCTTTCATCAACACCGACATGGCGACCCACTACCCTCCTCTGCTGCATTGGAAGATATTATTGGGTTGTGTCGCGCTGTGCTCTTTCCGGGGTACTACGGACGCAGCACACTGAATGCCGTGACCGTGCGTTACCACATCGGCATGGAGGTGGAACGCCTCTTCTCGTTGCTCACCGCACAGATACAGGCGGGACTCTGTTTTGGCCGACAAGAAGAGGACAATCGCTGCATGGGCATTGACTATCACGCCAAGGCAGAGGCCATTGCGGCCTCTCTCATCAGCCTACTGCCTCAAGTGCGCCGCACATTGGCTACCGACGTTGAAGCGGCTTACTTGGGCGACCCTGCAGCACAGAATTATGGTGAGGTGATCAGTTGCTACCCCGCCATTCGCGCCTTGACATGTTACCGCATCGCACATGAATTGTATCGATTGGACGTGCCGCTCATTCCGCGTATCATTACGGAATTGGCACACAGCGAAACGGGCATCGACATTCACCCTGGGGCACAGATTGGCGAATACTTCACCATCGACCACGGCACGGGTGTGGTAATCGGAGCCACATGTATCATTGGTCGTAACGTTAAGCTCTACCAAGGTGTCACGCTCGGTGCAAAGAGTTTTCCGCTCGACGAGCATGGCAACCCAGTTAAGAATAACCCGCGTCACCCCATTCTCGAAGACGGTGTGATCGTTTACTCTAACGCCACCGTCTTAGGACGCATCACAATCGGACAAGGGGCCGTAATTGGTGCCAATAAGTGGGTCACACACGACGTGTCCGCAGGGGAGAAGGTGTAAGGGAATGTGCACATTAACCGCACATTAACCGCACATTGCCACATTAGCATATTAGCACATTAACTTGATTATGCAAGAATTTGAACTCATAGCCAAAACCTTTCAAGGACTGGAAGAGGTATTGGCACAAGAACTCACCGAACTCGGTGCAAACAACGTACAAATAGGACGCCGCATGGTGTCGTTCACTGGCGACAAGGCCATGATGTATCGTGCCAACTTCTGCTTGCGCACGGCCATTCGCGTACTCAAACCCATTAAGCACTTTAAGGCAAAGAGTGCTGACGACGTGTATGCCGCTGTGCGCAGCATTGACTGGAGCCAGTACTTAGACGTTAACACAACGTTTGCCGTTGACTCGGTGGTGTTCTCTGAAGAGTTCCGCCACTCTAAGTTTGTGGCCTATAAGGTGAAGGACGCTATCGTCGACTACTTCCGCGACACGACGGGCGAACGTCCTAACATTCGCATTACCAACCCCGACGTAAAGCTCAATATCCACATAGCCGAGGCTGACTGCACACTCTCACTCGACTCTTCGGGCGACTCGCTCCACTTGCGCGGCTACCGCGTGGCTACGGTCGAAGCTCCTATCAACGAGGTGTTGGCCGCTGGCTTGATTAAGTTGACGGGCTGGACGGGCGACTGCGACTTCATCGACCCCTTCTGCGGTTCGGGTACGTTCTTGGTAGAAGCTGCCTTAATGGCGCGCAACATCTACCCTGGTGTGTTCCGCAAATCATTTGGCTTTGAGAAGTGGAAAGACTTCGATGCCAACCTCTTGCAAGAGATCTATGACGACGACTCACAAGAACGTGAGTTTACACACCATATCTATGGTTACGACATTAACGTGCCTACTGTCGACATTGCCCTAAAGAACGTACGCAGCGCTGGCGTGTCCGACATTGTAACCGTTGAAGCACAGGACTTCCGCAAGTTTAAGAATCCCAGCGAGAAGGCTATCATGGTGACCAATCCTCCTTACGGCGAACGCTTAACACCGCCCGACATCTTGGGCCTTTACCAAGCCATTGGCAAGGTGTTGAAGAATGAGTTCCAAGGGGGCGAGGCTTGGATTATCTCGTCAAAGGCTGAGCTGTTCGAAAACCTTGGTTTGCGTCCCAGCCTCAAAACGCAGATATTCAATGGTAAGCTCGACTGTGACTTCCGCAAGTATCAGCTCTTTAGCGGTAAACTCAGCGAATTTCGCGCAGAAGGCGGCAAGGTAAAGACCGACGAGGAGCGCCGCCTCATGAGTGACCAACGTCGTTTCCGCACCCAACGCGACGAGTTTAAGAAGCGCATCAACGACGAAGAAGAGACACGCTTTGACGACGATGAGACCGAAGCCAAATATCGCATTCTGCGTAGCAAGCACCGCGAGTTTGAACAGACGCGTGCTCCACGCAAGCCCAAACGCGAAGGTGGCTTCCGTGGCGGCAAGGGTGAAGGCGGCTTCAAAAATGGTGGATTTAAGAAGGACGGCTTCAAAAAACGCGAAGGCGGATTTAAGAAGAAAGGCGGATTTAGTGGCGGACGCAAGCGCGACTAATTCCGAGAGACTTTTAAAAAGTTTGATGGCTATGAGGTTATAAAGTTACCGAAAAGCACTTACAGACCTACGCGGCCTTGCCTCTATATTCTGACCACCGCGACCCTAATGACCGCATCATTGTGGCACAAGCTATTACCGACCAGGTACCACTTATAAGTTCAGACCGCAAGTTTACACACTATGTGAAAAGCGGTTTGAACTTTATTTTTAATGAACGATGAAGCGAGGTGATTTCTAATAGTTACGCATCCTCACCTGGGGGAATGCATCCTCACCTGGGAGAACTCATCCTCACCTGGGGGCGACGCGTCCCCGCGTCGGCATTTGCTTGGCAAGGCTCGATGCCTTGACAAGCAAATACAAGACCCTTTTCTTATTGCCAAGTTGGGGCATCGAGCCCCAACTTGGCAATACCGACGCGGGGACGCGTCGCCCCCAAGTGAGGACGCGTTTCCCCACAAGATAGGACGCGTCCCAAAAACAAACTTACCCGTTAACTCAAGAAAAGTCAACCCCAGAAAATCAAACACAACACACAATATATAATGAACATTAAACACTTAATCGCAGCAACCCTTGCGTTGCTACTTGGCACCACCGCTATGGCACAAAACAAGAAGAGCTTTACGCTTGAAGACTTGATGTGGGGTGGCAACAACTATGCCAACATTATGCCCCGCTATTATGGCACAGCCTTTTGGGGCGACCGCTTGTTGAAACTCGATGTGGACGAGGTGAGCACCCTCACCAATGCGAAAAGCGTAAAAGAAAAGTCTAAAGTACTCTTCACCACTAACGAGGTGAATGCCGCTATTGATACGGCAAAGGTGGGCAAGGTGTATAACTTGCTTTACGCCGAGTTCCCCTACGCTGACAAGACGCAAGTACTACTGAGCACACAGAAGCTCCGCGTACTTTACGATTGGAACGCAAAGAAGGCCGTTTGGACCGCTGAACGCACCGCTGGTGAGTCGGCCTCTGACCTCTGTTTTGCCTCAAAGGCCGAGGCTTACGTGAAGAACTGGAACCTCTACGTACGCACCGCTGACGGCAAAAATCACCAAGTCAGCACTGACGGCACACGCGAGTTGCAGTATGGCCTCTCAGTTCACCGCGATGAGTTTGGCATTCATAAGGGCACATTCTGGAGTCCCAAAGGCTCCTTGTTGGCCTTCTACCGCATGGACCAATCAATGGTGACAGACTATCCTTTAATCGACATCAACCACCGCGTTGCTCAATTAGCTCCTGAGAAGTACCCCATGGCGGGCATGACCAGTCACAAGGTGACGGTGGGCGTATATAACCCTACGACCGAAAAGACCGTTTACTTACAAGCAGGCGACCCTACCGACCGCTACTTCACCAACATCGCGTGGAGCCCTGACGAGAAGACGATCTATATGTTTGAGTTGCCCCGCACGCAAGACAAGGCCGAGCTCGTTAGTTATGACGCTGCAACGGGTCAACGCAAGGCAGTACTCTACACCGAGACGAATAGCCGCTACGTAGAGCCTTGCAACCCTATTCAGTTCTTACCCTGGGACGCTACAAAGTTTGTGATGCAGACACGCCGCGATGGCTACAACCACCTCTACCTCTTCGACGTAAGCGGCCGTCAGCTCAAACAATTGACGAAGGGTAAGTATGAGGTTATCAATGTACTGGGCTTTAACACCAAAGCCAAGAGCATTGTTTACCAAAGCAATCAGAACAACCCCATTCAGTACAGCAACTTTAGCGTAAACGTGGCTTCGGGCAAAATCACCCTACTCGACAATGGAGAGGGTACACACTACGCTACTTTGTCGACCAATGGCCTTTACCTCATGGATCGTTGGTCGTCACCGAAGACTTTCCGTCAATACGACCTCGTGGCTACTACGAAGCCTGCCGTAACGAAACTACACACCGACGGCAATCCTTGGACGGCTTATAACGTGCCTGAGATTACGAGTGGCAGCATAAAGGCGGCTGACGGACAGACCGACCTTTACTACCGCTTAGTAAAGCCTGTTGACTTCGACCCGAATAAGAAGTACCCTACAGTGGTATACGTTTATGGTGGTCCGCATGCCCACAACGTAGAGGCTGCGTGGAACTACCTTACGCGCCCCTGGGAGGTGTATATGGCGCAACGCGGCTACGTAGTATTCGTAGTAGACAATCGAGGCTCTGAGAACCGTGGATTTGAGTTTGAGAGCTGCACACACCGCCACTTGGGCGACATCGAGATGCAGGATCAACTGGAAGGCGTGAAGTATCTTAAATCGCTTCCTTACGTTGATGCCGACCGCATTGGCGTACACGGTTGGTCGTTTGGTGGCTTTATGACGACTAACTTGATGTGTTCTTATCCTGACGTATTTAAGGTGGGCGTAGCAGGTGGCCCTGTCATCGACTGGAAATACTACGAAGTGATGTATGGCGAGCGTTATATGGACACTCCCCAGGAAAACCCTGAAGGCTACGCTTCTTCATCGTTGCTCAACAAGGCCAAAAATCTGAAAGGCCGTTTGCAAATCATCGTGGGCTATAACGACCCCACTTGCGTGATGCAACACAGCTTGTCGTTCCTCCGTGCTTGTGAGGACGCTGGCACGCAGCCCGACTACTTCGTTTACCCTGGCGATGGTCACAACATGATGGGCCACGACATGGTCCACCTACACGAACGCATTACGCGCTACTTTGACGATTATTTGAAATAATAAAAATATAGTAAAAGGCGTTTGCTGATAGTTAGCTATCAACAAACGCCTTTTGTTATGCCCTTCCTCCCCCGCTTCTAAACAAAAAAAAAGCAGTGACATATAGACACTGCTTAAATAAAAGAACCCTGCGTAAAATGGGGAGAGACGCAGGGTTCGGGGAAGGGGATGTTGTTCCACTCCGATTCGAACGGGGACTGAGAGAACCAAAAACTCTAGTGCTGCCATTACACCATGGAACATCCGCAAGTATCAGAGCGTATTGTTCTGATTTGCGGTGCAAAGGTATGCACTTTTTTTATAACCACCAAATGTTTTGACAAAAAAATGCAACTTTTTTTTTCAAAAGGCAGTTCTCTGTATGTTCTCGCGCTAAGCGACTATAAGTAGATGTCCAAAGCTTGCTGCTGCCGCGGGTTACAAACCCGCCCCCCAATTAGGCATGTTTATCTTAACACTACTTCCCCTCCTTCAAGAATTGTAGGGCGCGCTTTACGATGTCATTTCGCTTATTGATAAGACGGAAGTATTCATTGCGATCCCAGAGGTCGTAGGCAATGGTACACTTGAGAGTGTAACGCAAGTCTTCAAGTGTAGCTTGCAGTTCCTTATCGTCCTTCGGTTCTAACTTCTTGCGCTTGCCTTCAGCAATGATAGAATCGGTGAGTGAAGTGGGTACGTTGAAGTACTGTACGTAGTTGTCAAACTTCTTATACTTGCGCTTCAGCTCCTTGCGATGTTCGTCCACATAGCGCAACGTGTAGTCGTTAATCAGATTGTAACGACGCAAGGCACGATAGTAGGGAGAATAAGTAGTCGTATCGAGCGGCACAAAGATGTCGGGCATGATACCACCGCCACCATATACAGTGCGGCCTTTTTGAAGTGTCTTAAACACCTTTGTTGAATCAAGATGAATACTATCGATAGAGGTCAACTCGCCACGCGTGTAGCGCTTCTCAAGGTCTTGGTCGTACTCTTCCTTTTGGCCCTTCGTATAGGGCTTCTGAATGCAACGGCCTGAGGGAGTATAATAATGTGATACGGTGAGTCGAATCATGGAGCCATCAGGCAAGTCGATAGGACGTTGAACCAATCCCTTGCCAAAGGTGCGACGACCAATGATCGTACCACGATCATTGTCTTGAATCGCTCCGCTCACAATCTCAGCGGCAGAAGCCGTAAATTCATCTACCAAGATGACGATACGTCCCTCCTTCTGCATCAATCCGCCGCCCTCAGCTAATAAATCTTGTCGGGGCATAACGCGGCCGTCGGTATAAACAACGGAGGCTCCCTTGGGGAGAAATTCACTTGCCACCTCTTGTGCCGCATTGAGATACCCTCCCCCATTCATGCTAAGGTCGAGTATAAGGTCGGTCATGCCTTGCTTGCGCAGTTCGGCTATTTTGTCATGTACTTCCTTACCCGATGTCGCACCGAAGCTATCCAAATGAATGTAACCCGTGCCAGGCATAATTAGGTAGGCAGCATCAACAGTATTGACGGGTATCTTGTCGCGTACTACCTTGAAGTGTAACACACCCTGCGTGCCACGACGCACGACATCAAGATTGGCTATCGTACCCTTAGGGCCACGAAGTTTGCTCATAATGCTATCGCGGTCCATCTTTACACCAGCTATCGTTACCCCATTTACAGCGATAATGCGGTCACCCGCCAACACGCCAACGCGCTCGCAAGGGCCTTTACTGACAACCTGCAGTACGAGAAGTGTATCCTTCACCATATTAAAGCTAACACCGATGCCTTCAAAGTTGCCAGAGAGAGGCTCGTTTAACTTTTTGGTGTCTTTTGCATTGGTATAAGATGAATGAGGGTCGAGTTTGCTCAACATTCCATTTATAGCGTCCTCAGCCAATTTCTGCTGATCCACGCTGTCAACGTATAAGCTGGTGATAGCCACTTGTGCCATTTGCAGCTTTTTTATCTGCTCAAAGTCTACATCGCCAAAGCGCGACTGTGCGCAAGCGGGCAATGTAAGCAGTACAGCTAATAATAAGAGTATATGTTTCATGTTTTATTTTTTTTGTTGACGAGTAATCGGTACTTTTAAGTTGATAAGTTAACTTGTCAACCCATTATTCCTCCTTCGGCAAAAATGCGGAGACGTCCTTTCCATAGGCGATAAGCTCGCGCACTACGCTCGATGAGATGTCTGAATAATGGGCTTCGGTAAAGAGCATAACCGTTTCGACTCCTGCCAATCGCTTGTTCATAGCAGCAATATCACGTTCGTACTCAAAGTCCTTGACCGAACGTAGACCACGCAGAATGAAGGTGGCACCTTCTCGGCGCGCCAAGTCAATCGTAAGGTCATTATAGGCTACTACCTTAATACGTGGCTCATGGGCATACACCTTCTGAATGGCCTCAACACGTTGCGCTGGAGTATAAAACGAACGTTTCTTATCGTTCACGCCCACACCTATCACGATACGGTCGAACATAGGCAATCCGCGCTCTACAATACTGGCATGCCCCACGGTAAAGGGGTCAAAAGAACCAGGAAAGATGGCTACTTTCATAAGTCTGAAGTATTTTCGTCGGCCAAGTCTTCCTCAACCACGAGATTGTCAATAATAAAGCTTTGGCGCTCCATCGTGTTCTTACCCATATAGTATTCCAACAGTTGCGCCACGTTGTCGCTCTTATGAAGCGTGACAGGGTCGAGTCGCATATCAGGGCCGATAAAGTTCTTAAACTCTTCGGGGTCAATCTCGCCCAGACCTTTAAATCGAGTGATTTCGGGGTTAGGACTGAGACGCTCAATGGCTGCGAGGCGTTCTTCGTCAGTGTAGCAATAGATCGTCTCATACTCTGAGCGGTCGCTCACCTGCGTCTTCTTCAATATCGCAGCTCCAGCACTGGTGTTAGTCACCGTCTTGACCTTTGCACTGGCTCCGCGCACTTTCTTCTTTTTGTTACGCACACGGAAGAGAGGCGTCTGAAGTATATATACGTGGCCTTTCTTGATTAAGTCGGGGAAGAATTGTAGGAAGAAGGTGATGATAAGCAATCTGATGTGCATACCATCGACATCGGCATCGGTAGCAACAATCACCTTGTTATAGCGAAGTCCGTCAAGACCGTCCTCTATATTGAGTGCAGCTTGCAAGAGGTTGAACTCTTCATTCTCATACACCACCTTTTTGGTCAATCCAAAGCAGTTGAGCGGTTTACCGCGCAAGGAGAAGACGGCCTGCGTTTGTGCATTACGCGTCTTAGTGATAGATCCACTGGCGGAGTCACCCTCGGTAATAAAGATAGAGGATTCGAAACGCGCGTCTTCTTGTTCTTCGTCTTGCTTTTTCTTTGCCTTCGGAGCGGGGTCGTTGAGGTGAATGCGACAGTCGCGCAACTTGCGGTTGTGGAGGTTGGCCTTCTTCGCACGTTCACGCGCCAATTTCGTCACACCAGCTATCGCCTTGCGTTCCTTTTCACTTTCTTCAATCTTTTGTTTGATAATGTCGGCTATGTCAGTGTGCATGTGTAAGTAATTGTCGACATTCTCTTTAATAAAGTCGCCAATAAACTTGTTGACACTGACCCCAGAAAGAGGAAAAGGATTGCCATTTGAGTCCTTATCGGGTGCCATCGTAAGCGAACCGAGCTTAATCTTGGTCTGGCTCTCAAATAGGGGTTCTATTACACGAATGGCGATGGCTGCTACGAGTCCGTTACGCACGTCTTGCACGTCGTAGTTCTTACCAAAATATTCCTTAATGGCTTTGGCTATGTGCTCTTTAAAAGCACTTTGGTGTGTACCGCCCTGTGTGGTGTGTTGACCGTTTACGAATGAGTAATACTCTTCGCCATACTGTGAGGTATGCGTAAAGGCTATATCAATGTTCGGCCCCGTAAGGTGGACGATAGGATAAAGTCCTGGAGCCGTCATGTTATCATTCAAGAGGTCTTCAAGGCCATTACGGCTCAAGATGCGGCGGCCGTTGTAGAAAATGGCTAAGCCCGTATTGAGGTAGGTGTAGTTACGAAGCATATTCTCAACGAACTCGCTATGGAAGCGATAGTTTTGGAACAGTTCTTTATCGGGTTCGAAGAAGATGTACGTTCCGTCCTCTTCGTCACAGTCACCCTCTTCGTCGCTCACGAGCACACCTTTCTCAAATATTGCCTCGTGCATTTTCTTATCACGCACGCTGCGTGCCACAAATCGGCTTGACAAGGCATTAACGGCCTTTAGGCCAACACCATTCATACCCACCGAGGCGGTGAATACGGCTGTGTCGTACTTACCGCCCGTATTGAGCTTTGACACGGCATCTACCAACGCGCCGAGGGGAATACCACGACCATAGTCGCGTATTTCGGCTGTAAGGTTGTCATGAATGTTGACTTCTATGCGCTTACCAAAGCCTTCATTAAATTCGTCAATACTATTATCTATGCTCTCCTTGAGAAGGACGTAGATACCATCTTCTGCATGCGAGCCATCACCCAATCGGCCAATGTACATACCAGGACGCGTGCGGATATGTTCCGTATCCTCAAGGTGACGTATTTTGCTCTCGTCATATACTACTGACGAGGCAGTATTTGTTGTCATTTCTTCTATATCTTGAGCCATAGCTTAGGAAATGCTTAGGGAATGTGCAAATGCTTAGGGAATGTGCAAATGCTTAGTAAATGTGCAAATGTGAGAATGTGCAAATGTGCAAATGATTGATTAATGCGTAAATGCTTAGGGAATGCGTAGGGAATGTGCAAATGTGAGAATGTGCAAATGTGCAAATGCTTGATTAATATGCAAATAATCTAATATTATTAAATTTGAGCAATGAAATGCGACCATTTGCACATTTGCACATTCTCACATTTGCACATTAGCATATTAAATCTCTCCCTTAAAGCAGCGACGGCGCTTGTGTTGTTCCGTCTTAAAGTACTGCCACTGATTTTGCACCTTATCATTGAGTTCGAGTTCGGGATTGCTCTCTGCATATTCATACCCCAACTTCTGATAAATAGGTATCAAGTCAGTAAACAATAGCGCGTTAGCGCCCTTGCCTTGATAGTCAGGACGAACGGCTACGAGTAGCAGATCAAGCACTTTGGGGCGCTTCCACATCAAGGCTTTCAACAAGTGGAACCAACCAAAAGGCAACAACTTACCCTTGGCCTTTTGCAAGGCACGTGAGAGTGACGACATCGAAATGCCTACGGCCACCAACTCGTTTTGTTCGTTCTCTACCAAAGTAACCATACGCAAGTCGAGCACGGGTACATACATATTAACGTATTGATCAATTTGCTTCTCTGTCATGCGAGAGTAACCAAACAAGGGGGTGTAGGCATCGTTGATAAGGCGGAAAATTTCGTGTCCAATGCCTGTCTCACGCACTTCCTTTTTGCTCTTGAGCTTGCGAATGTGTAGATTGTAACGTTGCTGAATAATATTTGAGATGCGTTTATGCTTCTCGGGCACTTCATCGGGTATGTAGATTTTCATCTCCACCCAATCAGCACTCTTGACCAACCCCAGCTTCTCCATGTGCTGAGGATAATAGGGATAGTTGTAAATGGTAGCCATGGTAGAGAGTTGGTCAAATCCTTCGACCAACATGCCTTCAGCGTCCATATCGGTAAAGCCAAGTGGACCTTCTATCTGAGTCATGCCACGCTCTTTGCCCCATTGCTTCACGGTGTCAATCAATGCCGTGCTCACTTCTATGTCGTCAATAAAGTCTATCCAACCAAAGCGCACGCTTTGCTTCTTCCACGTTTCGTTAGCGCGGCGGTTGATGATAGCGGCCACGCGTCCTACAATTCTGCCCTCGCGATAAGCCAAAAAGTAGTCGGCCTCGCAGAACTCGAATGCCGCATTCTTCTGGGGCGAGAAGGTATTGAGCATATCGTCATAGAGGTCGGGCACAGAGTAGGGATTGTTCTTATAAAACTCGTAGTTGAAACGTATGAAACGCTTCAAGTCCGCTTTAGAGGTTACTTTTCTTATTTCGACAGACATGAGTGTAAATGTATATT
>ERZ1034980.1392-NODE-1392-length-14490-cov-10.952823_pt1 | contig 14490 bp, 17 predicted proteins | sample MGYA00520622_ERZ1034980 | MGnify/ENA primary metagenome ERZ1034980 (study PRJEB33766, sample SAMN09781791) | gut metagenome | biome: gut microbiome | host: Homo sapiens | place: Madagascar | study: EMG produced TPA metagenomics assembly of the PRJNA485056 data... | reverse complement strand
TTACAAAAACCGATTGAAAAAGGTAAAAAATGGGTTTGGAGGTGAGAAAATGGCTGAACAATGGGCAAGGGCTGAACAAATAGCAAAGTTATTTAAACTGAGTGTGCGGCGAATACAGCAGTTGACACAAGAGGGAATCATACATAGTGAAAAGGTGAGTGGACAAAAGGGTAGAATGTACGATCTTGTTCCAACAATTCAGGAATATATTGGATATCTTCAAGATAAAGCAAACGGCAAGGCAAGAAGTGACAAAGAACTGGACTTGAAAGAGCAGAAATTGAGAGCCGAAATTGCTTTGAAAGAAAGTCAGGGAGAGCTGCACAGATTAAAGACGGAAATTGCAACGGGCAAATACATATCACTGGAAGAAGTGACTCTTGATTACCAGAAATTTTTTGTTATTCTTAAAAAATTTGTTCTTGCTGTCCCGAACCGTGTCGGCGGACTGCTGACAGGATACGTTGACCCTGTGGTGATACGCTCACTTGAAAAGGACATGACAAAAGAAGTTACAGAAATGCTTAAAACTTTTATTCTGTCAGCTAAAACCGAGACCAAAGACGGTGAGGTAAAGTGAAGAAAAGAAAGTACAGTTTCCGTAAATACACAGTACCGGAATACATACAAAAATCGTTGGAGTTGCTGAAACCGCCCGAAGAATTGACGGTCTCGGAATGGGCGGGGAAATATAGAATGCTTGACGAACGCAGCAGCAGTATGCCGGGCAGGTGGAAAAATGAAATGACACCCTATTTAGTCGGAATAATGAACGAATTTAATAATTGCCAAACTGAAAAAATTGTATTTTGTAAATGTACCCAGCTTGGAGGTACAGAGGCACTAAACAATATGATTTGTTTCAGCGTTGCACAAGACCCTGCTCCGATGATGATTGTTTATCCAACAAGCGAACTGGCAGACTCGGTTGTCGAACAGAGAATAAAACCGATGCTAAAGGCAAGCAAAGAGACAAAAAAACATTTCAATTCAAGGAACAGCAGTAAAAAAGAACTACAATTCGACAATATGTATATAAGTATTGTCGGTTCAAATTCACCGAGCGAACTTGCTTCAAGACCTATCCGCTATTTGTTCCTTGATGAGGTAGATAAGTATCCAAATGAAAGCAAAAAAGAGGCTGACCCGATAAGTCTTGCTGTCGAACGTACAAAAACATTCAATAACAGAAAAATATATATGACTTCAACACCTACAACACGAACAGGGCATATTTGGGAAGAAAAAGAAAAGGCAGATATAGAAAAACACTATTTTGTACCATGCCCCCATTGTGGCGAATTTATTGAATTAAAATTCGCACAAATAAGGTGGCCAGATGATAACGAAAAATTAAGTGCGGCTGATAAAGCGGAATTTGCACAGTACATATGTCAAGAGTGTGGCAGTACAATAAATGATTCCGACAAAATGGAAATGCTGCAAAAGGGCGAATGGAGAACAGTAAAAGAAAATACGAAATTCACAAAGACAGTGGCATTTTGGATTAACACATTGTATTCGCCGTTTACAAGGTTTTCGCAGATTGCGAAAGCCTATTTAATTGCAAAAGACGATACAGAGGCGTTACATAACTTTACTAACTCGTGGCTTGCTGAGCCATGGGAGGATACAAAATTGAAAACAAATGCCGAGACAGTAATGGAAAGACAAACGGATTTACCGGAGTTTGCGGTCCCGGAATGGACACGCTTATTAACAGCTGGGGTCGATGTTCAGGAAACAAGTCTTTACTACATAGTTCGGGCGTGGGGTGAATATTTGACCAGTCAGCTTGTTACAAGAGGACAGGTTACAAGTTTTAGGGACATAGAAAGAATAATGAACTTGGAATACATGAAGCCCGACGGTACTGTAAAATTGGTTGATTTGTGTTTGATTGACTCTGGAGACCAGACGGATGAAGTTTATGATTTTGCAGCAATGAACTCAGAGTGGTGTTTGCCGTCAAAGGGTACAAGTAGTATGTTAAGCTACTACAAATTGAGTTCAGTAAATAAAACAAGTTCAAAAGCCTACGGTATGACATTGGCACTTGTAGACGGCGGTAAGTACAAAGACATGATTGCCGGACGTATGAAAAGGGAAAACGGTACAGGCTCATGGATGGTGTTTGACGGAATAGATTTAGAATACTGCACACAGGTAACAGCCGAACACAAGATAACCGAAAAAGGCGGTGGCGGCAAGCTGCGGACACGTTGGGTGCAAAAAACAAGCCATGCAGACAACCATTATTTAGACTGCGAAGTTTACGGAATGGCGGCGGCTGACATTCTGGGGGTAAGAAGTTTGTTTTTGCAAGACAATAATCCTGCTCCGGTTGCAAGAGACCCTGTTGTAAACAGCCCTCCGCAAAGGCAGGAAGAAGAACAATGGATACAGCAAGACAATTCGTGGATTTAAAAAAGGGGTGAAAAAATGGCAGATGATACAAAGGATTTATCGTCATACAGTGCAGCGGAAATGCTGACAGAGGTAAATAAGGCAATAATAGCAATTACGGCAGGTGGTCAAAGCTACAAAATCGGTTCAAGGTCTTTAACAAGGGCAAACATAACGGAGCTTAGAAATTTAAGGGATACATTAACAGCGGAAGTGGCGGCGACAACGGAACAGAACGGATTGTTTTCAGACACGTATGTTGCGGAATTTATAGGTCCGAGGTGATAAATAAAAATGAATTGGTTGGATAATCTAATAGGGTTTATCTCACCGTATCAGGGGATAAAAAGAGCGGCATTTAAACAGGAACTTGATTATATTAAGAAACACGGATACGATGCAGGCGGATATGACAGACTTAATAAACAATGGCATCCGCTTATTGAGTCGGCAGAAATGACAGACCGAACCGACAGGGATATTGTTAGGGCAAGAGCAAGAGATATTGAGCGTAATTCCGATATGGGAAACGCTGTTATAAAAGCGTTTACAAGAAATATCATCGGCAGCGGTTACGCATTACAGGCAAAGACCGACAGCGAAGAACTGAATACAAAAATAGAAACACTGTGGGGCGAATGGACGAAAGCAAAGAACTGTGATGTAACCGGAACACAGTCATTCAGTCAAATTTTACGAATGGCGGTAAAAAGAAAAAAAGTTGACGGCGGCATACTTTTTAAAAAATGCTATACAAGTCAGGGTATAGTCCCATTTCAGTTACAAGCATTAGAGGTGGACGAATTAAGTATTTCGTGGAGCAGCCCTAAGGATAAAAGTCATAAGGTTGCAGGTGGGATTGAATACAATGCGTACAACAGACCGGTGGGATATTGGATTGCACAATATTCTATAGACGGGTTAGAGGTTGCGACACCAAAATACTATCAGGCAAAGGATATTATTTATATTTACACAAAAAGCAGACCGTCACAGGTTAGGGAAATATCGGACTTGACACCAACATTAACAAGAATCCGAGATACCAATGAATTTATCACGGCGGTAAGCGTAAAGGAAAGAATAGCCGCCTGTTTGGCTGTTTTTATAAAAAAGGCTTTGCCGGTTTCAATAGGACGGCAGATTGTAAACAATGCAAATAATGCAATAACGTATGAAGGTAAAAGCCTTACACCGGGAATGATTAAAGAAATGAATGCCGGAGACGAAATTCAGGTAGTCGACCCGAAAAGTTCAGGAGACGATGCGTCAACATTCTTGAAATTACAGCAAAGGTTAATTGCGAGTGGACAGGGTCTCAGCTATGAAAGCACAACAAGGGATATGAGCGAAACAAATTACAGTTCCGCAAGGCAAAGTGCAATAGAAGATGAGTTGACATATGCGGAGGATATAGAATTGTTTCAAAGTTTTATGTCCGAGGTGTATGAAGAATTTTTAAAAAGTGCAGTTTTATCAGGTATGATTACAATAGATGATTTTTTTGATAAAAAAACAGAGTATTCGAAGCATATGTGGATAGCGGGGCAGAAACGGTGGATTGACCCGGTAAAAGAAGCAAATGCTAATAGAATAGCGTTAGAAAATGGAATGAAAACATTCCAACAGATAGCCGCCGAAAACGGAAAAGACTGGAAGGAACAGATTGACGATATGGCAGCGGCAAAAGAATATGCAGAAAAGGCAGGAGTTAGCATTGTAGGAGGTGGCATAAATGCCTGATAAAAATTTACAGAGAGATATATTCGATATGCAGGCAAGGGCAGACGAAGAAAACAGTAATGTGTTTGAGTTGAGTTTTTCATCGGAAGAACCCTATATGAGATATTTCGGGAATGAGATTTTAGACCATGCAGACGGTGCGTGTGATTTAAGCAGATTAAACGAGATTGGTGTTGTACTTTTTAACCATGATAGGGATAAGGTCATTGGAAAAATCGAAAATGCATGGATAGAAGAAAGCAGAGGAAAAGCCAAAATCAAATTTGACGCAGACGATGACGCAAAAGTGATAATGGAGAAAGTAGCAAATGGCACATTAAAAGGTGTTTCGGTTGGCTATGTAATTGACAACTGGGAAATTGTGGAAAAGGGGAAAACGTCAACAGACGGACGCTTTGAAGGGCCGTGTTACATTGCCAGAAAATGGACACCTTTGGAGATTTCAATAGTTAGTATCCCTGCTGACTCCACAGTGGGCGTGGGACGGTCATTGGAAGAAGAAACAAAAAACAATACTGATATAGGTCTGTTTGAAAGGCAGATTGCTATAAATAAAAATCTTTTATATAAGAAGGAGGAAGGAACATGGATTTAAAAGAATTAATCGCAAAGCAGCAGGCTATTGTAGATAAGGCAAAAGCCGAAGGTAGAGCAATGTCGGAGGAAGAAGAAAGAACTTTCAATGAATTACAGGCCGACATTGACAAACTCAAAACCGAAGGTGCAGAGGGGGCAGCAACAAAAAGAGGTGCAGAGGAAGAAAGGAAGAGAATACTTTCAATAACTTCAATGTGCCGTGATTTCGGTATCGACCCCGAAAATTTTATCAAGGATGCTAAAATGACGGAAGACAAATGCAGGGCTGCAATTCTTGAAGACCTCAAGAAAAGCAAAGGACCGGCAAGCGTTAAGGTAACAAAAGATGAAGGGGACAAATTCAGAGCGGCGGCAACAGACGCTTTACAGATACGTTGTGGCCAGAAGGTTGAAAAGCCTGCCGAGGGTGCGACAGAGTTAAGAAACATGAGTTTAAAAGACCTTGCGATTGAGTCAATGGCAAGAGAGGGCAGAAGCGAAAGCGAATTAAGACGTATGAGCGGTGACGAACTTTATAACGAACTTGGACGTCAGTATTTTAATCCGACATCGGCATTCCCGGCAATCCTTGATTCAACAATAAGGAAGAATATTGTATCTATTTATACAGAAACACCGACAACATTCCAGTATTGGTGCAGCAAGGGCAGTGTGTCAGATTTTAAGGTAACACCTGACCATAATTACATCATCGGCGGCGGGGCTTTTGAAAAAGTCGGAGAAAACGGCGAACTTAAAGCGTCAAAGCCTGAAACAAGCCTTTTACCACAGAGAAAGATAGATACATATGGAACACAGTTCAGCATGGGAAGACAGGCGTTTATTAATGATGATATAGGTTTCTTATCAAATGTGCCGGGTGTATATGCGTCAGCGGCAAAGAGAAAAATCAATACACAGGTCTATGAACTTTTATTTAACAACAACGCAACAATTTACGACGGCAAAGTATTGTTCAATGCTGACCATGGCAACCTTGAAGGCACAGGGGCGAAACCGTCACTTGAAACAATCAATAAATTAATGCTCAAAATGCAGACCCAAAAAGACCCATTTGGTGAGGCAATCAATATAACACCGAGAATGTTAGTTCTTCCTGTAGGATATGGTCTCAACGTAGACACTATTTTACATTCAACATCAATTAAAACAAGTGATAACGACTATACAGGCTATAACCCACTTGCAAATAAAGGACTTACATATGTTGAAGACGCAACATTAAACGGTCTTGCAGGAACAAACGCCTGCCCTTGGTTCTTGATAGCTGACCCGATTTCTGCAAAATCAATTCAGATTGACTACTTGAACGGAAACGAGACACCGACATTAAGACGTATGGAAACACCGGGAATGTTGGGATTCGTATGGGATATTTATATGGATTGGGGCATAACAGTAATTGACTGGCGTGGAATTGCAAGAAATAACGGTGTTGCAATTACAATTTAAAGAAGGGAGTGAAAGAATATGAGAGCGGAATTTTATCAGAAAGGTGTAAGTATAGATTATAAAAACACAAGCGGTGCAACAATAGCGGCAAATACGATTGTTGCACTTGGAGCAACCCGCTGCGGAATTGCCGGAACAGACATTCCGAACAACAGCGTTGGAGCTGTATTTGTTGAAGGTGTATGGATTGTACCTTCAACGGGGACTATTGCTTTAGGTGCGGCTGTTTATTACGATGCATCGACAGAAAAGGCAACGGCAACAGCAACGAGCAATGTACCGTTAGGCTGGGCTGTGGCGGCAGCTGAAAACGATACAGTAAAAATCAAGTTGTTAGGTTAAAAAGGCGGTGTTATTAATGGCTCGTTTTGAGGATGATGAAAAAAAGAACAACGCAGCGGAGGAAATAAAAGAGGTAACAATAGACGAAACAAAGGGTATTAAGCTGATTGCGAACGGTACATATACAGACGTTTCAGGCGAGAAATATTATGCTGGGGACGAAATGCTTGTAACAGATGACGAAGCAAAAGAACTCTTAAAAATCGGCCTTGCATATGTGCCGGAACAGCCGGAGAAAAAAGGAAGGAACAGAAAATGAGTCCAACCTTTAAAGAAATGGCGGCGAAAGATGTAGGGACGGTATTTTTTAATAATGACGAATTTTCAGACACACATTTAATTGACGGCAAGAAAATGCACGTTATTATTGATACAAATGAATTGCTGGACAGAACACAGGGCGGCGGTACAACACACTTAGACGGCGTCTACAAGGCACATATTTTAATATATGTGCCTGTTGCCGAATATGGAGCAAAGCCAAAAATAGGGAAACTGCTTATTCTGGACGGCAAAAAGACGTATGTAATAACAAATGTCATTGACGAAGACGGTATTTATTCCTTTGAGCTGGAGGCAAACAGAGCATGAAAAGAACCAAAACAGGTCTTAAAATTTCAAACGGTGTTATAAAATTATCCTTCAGAAATGACGATGTCACAGTTAAAGCAATAGAAAAGCGTCTGGGGGATATGTGGCCGGCGGCAAGAAAAATAACAAGGTGGATATTGAACGATACCGCAAAAAAGGCAAGGTCTTTACTATTTCAGCAGGCAAAAAAGACGTACACAATAAAAACATCAACGTTCAATAAAACAACAACGCTGAAAAAAGCAACAAAAGCACATCTTGTTGCAGTAATAAGCGTAACAGGAAAGGCAAACAGATTAAAAGGTTTTACGGTTACGCCGGCAACGCTGAAAGAAGGAACTGCAAGACCTGACGTTTACAAAGCCAAGGTTGTACGTGCAAATAGTCCGAAGCCACTTATCGGGAAAGGCTCAAAAGCCTTTTTAACAGTATTTAAAAAAGGCGGTGTAGGACTTGTTGAACGTGAGGGGAAAGAAAGATACCCCATTAAATCGTTATACAGCTTATCAGACCCACAGATGATAGGCTCAAAGATAAGGGTATACAAAATCGTAAAACCGGAAATACACGGCATACTCGAAAAAGAGCTTGAAAGGCAGATAGGCAGGGTGTTGAGGGGTGAAGTACGTTGACAGCGGATATTTTGCAGGAAAAGTTAATAAAAAGAGTTGGGAAAGTGCTTGCAAACCTCGAATTGCCTACGGTTTCGGGTGAAAGGCGAAAAATAAAGATATATTCGCAGGATTTGAATATTCCCGATGATGAAGATGAAGATATTGACATTGAAACGACAACAGCCCCATACGTTATCGTAAGAATTACGGACGGATTCCAAGAAAGTTGGGACAGTGCTTTACAGGTCAATGTTGTTTTTATCATATGTACATATGCCAAAGATACGGACAAAGAGGGAACAAAGGACGTAATGACAATTATAAATAAATTGTGTCAGTCTTTTGCGGAATATCCGAATATTGACGAATTTGAAGCCGAACCGCCCATTGAATGGACATTACAAACAGATGTTGATACATATCCGTATTTTTTCGGGGCGGTGTCAATAGGTTTTAACTGCCCTGCGGCACGCAGAATTGACGAATTTGCATAAAAGAGTGTTCTTATGAACGCTCTTTTTTATATTAAAAAAGGAGTGAGGAAAAAATGGCATATAAACACGGTGTTTATGTGAGTGAAGCACCTACAAGCCTGACTGTCCCAACAGAGGGCAGTGCAGGCTTACAGGTCATTTTCGGCACTGCGGCAATACACAGAGCCGAAAAACTTGAAAATGCAACAGAGCCAAAATTAATTTACAGCTATGACGAAGCTGTAAATCAGCTTGGCTACTCGGAGGATTTTGACAAATTTACGTTATGCGAAAGCATGAAAGCGTGTTTTGACTTATTTGCGGTAGCACCGATTATCTTGGTGAATGTACTTGACCCGAACAGCAGCACACACGCTACAAAGGTATCAAGTGAAAGCTATACAGCTGTTGATGATGTGTTTACAGTAGAAAACGCATACACAATAAAAAGCAGCATTGAAATAGGCGGACTTGTAAGAGATACGGACTACACGGTCGAATTTGATAGTGAAGAAAAAGCAAAAATTACGCTTGTATCCGCAACGGCAAAGGGGAAAAACACGGGAACGGTGTCATATAAGTATTTAAATATTTCAGGTGAAAGAACAGCAGTAACAGAGACAGAAATAATAAATGCAATAAACAAGGTAAAAGAGGTATACCCACGCTTTAACATGACCGCAGGGCTTTTACTTGCTCCGGGTTGGAGTCACAAGGCAGATGTAGCGGCAAAATTACAGGCGGCTTGCACAGGTATAAACGGTGTATATACAGCCGAGTGCATTCTTGATATTTCCACGAATACATCTGATGATGTAAACGCAACGGCATACACAGCAGTAAAAACAGCAAAAGAAAACCTTGGAGCGTCAAGCGAACACGCTATTGCTTGTTGGCCAATGGTTAAGAGCGGCAACAACAAACTGCATATGTCAGCGGTAATGGGTGCTTTAATAGCATACACTGACGCCGACAACGGAGACGTACCGAATTTAAGCCCGTCAAACAAAAACTTCAAAATTACAGGAACGTGTTTGGCAGACGGCACAGAGGCAATAATAGACCAGGACGAAGGCAACGTAATTAACAGTTTTGGTGTATGTACGGCGATAAACATAAACGGATACAAAGCGTGGGGCAACAATACTTGTGCATATCCGAGCAGTACAGACCCGAAAGACCGTTGGATAATGGTAAGAAGATTTTTTACATGGCGTTCAAACAGCTTAATTTTGACATATTTTCAGAGGGTAGATGACCCGGCAAACTACAGACTTATTGAGTCAATCGTAGACTCCGAAAACATAAACGGAAACAGCTATGTAGCGAGGGGGATTTGTGCAGGATATAACGTAACATTTTTGTCGAGCGAAAATCCGATAACACAGATTTTAAATGGGCAGATTGTATTCCATATTGATTTCGCACCGTTTACACCTGCCGAAAACATCGAATTTATACTGGAATTTGATCCAACAGCGATTGAGTCAAGTTTGACAGGAGGCGAATAAGAATGGCAGTAAGCAATATTCCTGAAAAAATCAATAATTTTAATGTCTACAATTCGGGGGACATTCTTGTAGGCATTACAGACGAGGTTACACTTCCGTCATTTGAAGCAATGACGGAAACAATAAGCGGTCCCGGTATACTTGGCGAGATTGAAAGCCCGAACATCGGGCATTTTGGAAGTATGACCATAGAGATACCGTTTAGAGTCTTGTATGGTGACATATTCAAGGTAATGAAAGCCGACGAAGGTGTTGACATTACGCTGAGGGGTGCGGTACAGGTACAGAGCCTTAATAGCGGCAAGGCATACAAGGGCATGAGAATAGTTATGAGGGGAATGTTAAAGACACTTACAACAGGAAGTGCAAAGGCAGGTTCGCCGATGAGTTCAAGCGTAACACTGGAACTGGTGTATATAATGATTGAGGTTGACGGGGCAAAGAAAGTTGAACTGGATAAGTTAAACAACGTGTATAACATAAACGGCACTGATTATTTAGCTAAAATAAAATCATTATGTTAAAAAAGGAGATACGAATATGGATTACAAAATTACACTTACAAAACCGTTTAAATTTGAAGACGAAATATATACAGAAATAGACTTATCAGCTATTGAGGAGTTAAACACAAATCAGCTTGTTGAAGCTGAAAAAAGATTTGCAAGAGAGGGCGGTACAAGCGTAATAAAAGAATTTGATGTAAGTTATGCGTGTATAATCTGCTCTATTGCGACAGGAAAACCTGTTGAATTTTTCCGTGCATTGCCTGCAAAAGTCGGCGTTGAATTAAAAAACAAAGTCGGAAGTTTTTTTTACGGGGACACATCAATATCGGAACAGGAAAAGAATTAAGGATACTTTGCATAAAGCTGGCAATGAATACATTCGGCGGACTTGAATTTTATTTAAGTCTGCCGATTTTGGATTTATACGAAATTATAAGCGAGGTGTCGAAAATAAATGGCAAATAAACAAAGGTTCGACATCGAAATAGGGGCAGAGATTGATCCGTCGGTGCGTAAGGCGGCAAGCAATGCACAAAGTATATTAGGACAAATTGTAGGCGGCAACTTGATTGCAAGAGGAATAGAAAAAGCGGCAAGTGCCGTAAAAGATTTTGCGGTTGGAGCAGTAGATACATATAAAAATTTTGAGCAAAGTATGGCAAATACAGAAGGTATTGCAGGTATTACAGATAAAAGTTCAAAAGATTTTGAAAAATTATCAGAGGCGGCAGAAGCGGCCGGCAAAGCAACGGCATTTACATCGGCACAAGCAGGAGACGCTTTGGGTTATATGTCCCTTGCAGGTTGGGACGTAAATAAAAGTACAAAAGCATTAATGCCGACTTTAAAACTTGCAGAAGCCACAGGTGCAGATTTGGCAGAAACAGCAAATCTTGTAACAGGCTCTATGAACGCTATGGGTGTCAGCTTTGACAATACGGAAGATTTAAACAGATATTTTGATGTACTTGTAAAGGCAAATAATAAATCGGCAACAACAGCCGGGGAACTTATGGAGGCTTTTACAGGTGTAGGCGGTGCGGCAAAAGCGGCAGGACTTGACTATAAAGATACAGCAACAGCACTTGGTATACTTGCTAACAACTATGTAACAGGTTCACAAGCCGGAACTGCACTTAACTCTATACTTGTACGTATGACATCAAAGCAAGAGGCGTTAAATGCATATAAAAAGTTAGGTGTAAACATATATGACGCTGCCGGAAATACGAGAAACTTCGGAGATATTTTAAAAGATACTAATAAAGCAATGGCAGGGCTGACAGAAGAACAAAAAAATAGTTATATGTCAACTATTGCAGGTGCTAACTATTATTCTATATATAAAAATCTTTTGGAAGGTGTCACTGAGGGCGTAGATGGCAGTGCATCGGCGTGGGACAAACTGTCGGGAGAAATACAGAATAGCAATAATGCATTGGATACAATGCATGGTACAGCAACAGATACAGTTGATTATGCATTCAGCTTGCTTGACTCGGGATTGCAAAATGTACAGTTACAATTCTTAAAAGCATTTGGACCGGAAATTCAGAGTGTACTTAGATATGTAGCCGAGAAAGTATTACCTAAAGTTGCAAACGCAGCGGAAAACTTAGGCAACTTTATCAAAGACCCTGTAATTGTGAAATTCGGAGAATTAAAAGATATGTTAGGAGATGTAAAAGATAAGTTCGGAGAATTTACGGGTTTCTTATCGGAACATCAAGAGGTAATAGCCGCAGCCGCTTGGGTTGTAGGTGGATTGGCAACAGCTATTTTGATTTACAACGGTGCAATGATTGCAAGAGCGGCTACAGATGTAGGCTTAACGATAGGAATAGGCTTATTATATGCATGGGACACAGCGGCGGCTATTGCAACCGGTGTAACAACGGCATTAGGTACGGCTTTTGCATTTCTAACAAGTCCATTAACACTATTAATTCTGGGTTTTGCCGCAGTAATGGCAGCAACAATTTTGCTATACAAAAACTGGGATACAGTCAAAGAAAAACTGGGAGAATTGTGGCAAAAGATACAGGAAATCGGGTCAAACGTAATGAATGCAATGTCGGAATGGTGGGACTATATAATGCAATGTCTCGACCAGAATTTTGTTCAGCCATGGAATACTTTCTGGGACTCTGTCGGCGAAAAGGTTTCGGCTGTATGGCAAGGTATAAAAAGTGCTGTAAAAAACGGAATAAATTCAGTAATCAATTTTATAAATTCCGGTATAGGACAGCTGAATAAATTTCAGGTCAATGTTCCAAAGGGTGTGCCGATTATCGGCGGTAAGCACGTAGGGCTTAACATTCCAACAATTCCGACACTTGCGACAGGCGGTATTGCAACCGGCCCGACATTAGCGGAAATAGGCGAGGGCGGTGAGCCGGAGGCAGTAGTACCGCTTAGCAAACTTAGCAATATGCTTAACGGCGGTGTCGGCGGCGGTATTACGTATTCAGCGAATATTGTTATAAACGGAAATGCGGATAAGTCGGAAATATCGGAGGCAATGCGTAGCTCGTATGAAGAATTTAAGGAATTTATGGACAGGTATACAAGGGAACGGCGTAGACTGGCTTTTTAATAGGAGGGTTTAAAAAATGACGGACACATATATAACAGAAAACGGTGATAAATGGGACAGCATAGCCTTAAAAGTGTATGGAGACGAAACAAAAGCGAACTGGCTTATGGATAACAATCTGTTTTATGTGTCCGTTTTTGAGTTTTCGGCAGGAATAGTATTGAAAACTCCGGCACTGACAGAGGAAAGAAGCGGAAATTTACCGCCGTGGAGGTCGTAAACATGAAAGGAAGAAAGGCAAACGTATATATAACATATAACGGAAAGACGATAAAAACGGCTTTGGATAACTTTCAAAATAGTTTTAGTTATACAGACCCGGACGGTGGAGACAGTGACAGTATAAAAATAAATCTGGCTGATCCAGAAAATCAATGGATTGCGGCTTGGATACCGTCTGCCGGTGACGAAATAAAAGCAGAAATACGGACGGAAAACTGGAACGGCGAAGGTGATGAAGGCAAACTTGACTGTGGTGTATTCATAATAGACAGCATGAGTTATTCAAGAGGCAGCAGCGGTTCTTCATTTTCAATCGGTGCCGTATCCAGTCCCGCTGGAGACGCATTTAAGGAAACAGAGAGAAGCCAGACCTGGGAGAAAGCAACACTTAAAAAGATTGCACAGACCATAGCAAACAGATATAAACTAAACCTGTATTTTGACTGTGAGGATATAACAATAAAGTCAAAAGAACAGTCAAAAGCAACCGACTCATCATTTTTAAAAAGTATATGTGATGATTACGGCAGAAAGTTGAAGGTGTACAAAAACCAGATTGTTATATTTGACCGTGAAAAATACAAAAAGAAAGATGTCAAGATAACAATAAAAAAAGAAGAATTAAGTAGTGTAAAATGGGAGAGTAACCTTGTGGGTACATACACAGGCGGCGAAATAACTTACACAAACGGAAAAAGCGGAAAAGATATTAAATATACAGTAGGGACAGGTCCGAGAATTTATAAGTCAAACGAAAAAGCCGACAGTCTTGCCGAGGCAAAATTAAAACTTGACAATGCAATAGCCGAACAAAACCACAGTGCCGTAACACTTGATATTACGGTACCGGGGCGAACAGATATAACGGCGGCAATGGTAATAAATGTGGTAGGCATAGGCAAGGCAAGCGGAAAATACTATATTGACGAAAAAACGGACAATGTAAGTAATTCAGGCTATACCACAAACTTAAAGCTAAGTAAGGTGTCCGACAGTGACGCAACGGTACTTGATGCAATAGACAGGCTGGCAAAATTAAAAATATCGGTAAGTCCCGAATACTGGGTAGCCAATTACAAGAATGTAAAATATCTTGATAATTTATTAATAAACATGGCGGTAAGGATACGCATAAACAACAATTCAAATACTTATACAACAGTTGATGACGCAATAGACAAATTGGCTGCTGAAGGCGTGATAAATACGGCGGCATACTGGAAGGCAAACAAAGAGGCTTTGCCATGGCTGCCGTTGTTGCTTATAAATGCGGCAAATGCTTTTTAAAACAATGGCTGTGTGAACTAACAGCAAATTGTTTTTAATAGAAAAGGTCAAAAAGGTGTTTTCTATTCGTTGTGAGAGAGGTTTATTAACCCTTCCGTCACTACGTGACACCTTCCCTTTCAGGGACGGCTAAAATATTTATAGATT
>ERZ1034980.1390-NODE-1390-length-14519-cov-39.759195_pt1 | contig 14519 bp, 13 predicted proteins | sample MGYA00520622_ERZ1034980 | MGnify/ENA primary metagenome ERZ1034980 (study PRJEB33766, sample SAMN09781791) | gut metagenome | biome: gut microbiome | host: Homo sapiens | place: Madagascar | study: EMG produced TPA metagenomics assembly of the PRJNA485056 data... | reverse complement strand
CGGCCGCCTTATAGGCGGTGGACAAACCACCAGCTAAGCTGGTGGTTTTGATTCTTAAGAATTTCGTAAAGGGGTCTGACCCCATTAAATTTTTTGACCCCATTAAATTTTTCTAAACAGAATCTAAACAGAAGTTTATGGGGTCAGACCCCATGACGAAAAACCAGGGATGTGGAGAAAGGATTTGTGCAAACTGCAATATCTGATATAATCGATATATTATGATAAAGGAGGCCTATGGCACATGAAGCAGTTAAATGAAAAGGTAGCGATCGTGACGGGTGCGGGACAGGGAATCGGAAAGGGCATCGCTCTTTGTCTCGCGAAGAGGGGCGTGAAGGTCATCGCGACGGGGCGTCGTCTGGAGCCGATCGAGCAGACTATCGCAGAAATCAAGGAGCTTTGCGGAGAGGGCTTCGCGATGAGCTGCGACTCTGCGGACAGAGCGAGAGTGGATGAGGTCGTGAAGGCGGCCGTCGAGAAGTATGGAACGATCGATGTTGTCGTGAATAATGCTCAGGCGATCGTGCCGTCCTCGCCGGTCGAGGAGACGAGCTACGACAATATGCTGAAGGCATGGCAGAGTGGTGTGATCGGTTCGCTGAACTATATGCAGGCGGCGTTCCCGTATATGAAGGAGCAGCATGAGGGTAGAATCATCAACTTCGCGTCGGCGACCGGTATGTTCGGTATCGCGGGACAGCTTGCCTATGGCTCGAACAAGGAGGCGCTGCGCGGCCTGACGAAGATCGCAGCCAAGGAGTGGGGGCAGTACGGCATCTGTGTAAACATTGTCCTCCCAGGCGCAGAATCGCCAGCCGCGAAGGCCTGGGCGGAGAAGTTCCCGGAGGAGTACGCGAAGCAGGTGAACCTGAACCCGATGAAGCGCTTCGGCGACCCGGAGAAGGATATCGCACCGGTCATCGCCTTCCTCGCTGGTCCGGATTCATGCTACTTCTCGGGCCAGAGCGTCATCGTCGACGGTGCGAACTCGATCATGCCGTAATACGATATACGGTCGATGTAGTGTGATATGATGAACATAAGCTGAGCATCATACAACTTATAAACTAAAGCAAAAGAGCTGTCGCAGTGCGGCAGCTTTTTTACGGTGGTGCCCGCCCATCGTTACGAATGAAATTCATAAATGTGACCCATAGAAAAAACTGGTGTGTATAAGTGAGAATGCTTGGATAAGGAGTTCGTAATGGGGTCAGACCCCATGCAACTCGGGTTCGCACGAGTCTGTACGAATTTCGGAAAAAGAACTAGGAGAAATGCCGCGGGTGGTTTATGATTTGGGGAGAATTTCCGCTGCCCGTGGTATGTCGGAATGCGATTTAACGCTGTATGCATGAGCTGCGCTGCGCCGAAAGTACATTTGCAGTGTATCCGTGCGAGCGTGCATTACTACTACTGCGGATCCAGGATCGGTCCGAGCAGAACAGTGTTATCAGAACGAAAAGGAGCGTAGCGATGATTCATTTACGACCACATCATGGTGTCTGTCTTCTGAATTTCAGGGGTAAAGGCTACTCAGACGAGTTCAGTCAGAATATGGCGGCGATGCAGGCGCGGCTGATGGCAGAGCCGGAGACGGAGATCTGCATCACGCGGGGCGCAGATGATCTCTGCGCGAAGTGCCCGAATCGGCGTGGCGAGGGCTGCACCTCGACGCATCCGCCCCTGTTTGATGAAAATGTGTTGCGCTTGACCGGATTTCAGTACGGGCAGCGGCTCACGTGGCGTGCGTTCACGGATGCAACCTGCCCGATCAGTCTGCATCGCCTGGACGAGGCCTGCCCGGGCTGCCAGTGGCTCGCGCTCTGTAAGGAAATCGCCGCAGCGCGGATGGAGGAAGAACCAGTGCCACCGGAGCAGCGCCACCATAAAGCTGATGTGTAGCAAAGCTCTAGGAAGACCGAGTTCTGCTGTCGAACCAGCGCCGGCATGCGGGTGATGGATGGTAAAGCTCTAGGAAGAGACAGCGTTAGATGTGAACGAAGGAGAAAGCAAATGACATTTTATTTTCCGGCGATTATTAAGAAAACAACGGCGGGCTACCACGTGCGTTACGTGGACCTGCAGGACTGCTTCGGTGAGGGTGCGACACTCGACGAGGCGCTGGATGAAGCACGCGAAGCGGGCGTGAATTACATCCTGACCGAGCTTGAGACGGACATGGACCTGCCGACGCGGACTCTGCTCACGGATGTCGAGACGGCCGACGGCGAGGAGAAAACCGACCTCGCGTTGGTCATGCCGCGCGACGAGCAGTATGATTCGTTCGGCTGATCGCGGGGAGGTGACGATGTGAAGCAGGAGGCATTGTCGGCGAGCGCGGGAGAGACGAGGGTGCGGAAGCGGCGGCCGGGCGGTGGCAGGAAGCGGAAGCGGCCGGACTACGATGCGGGGCGAAACCTCGAGGAGCTGATGGACGCGGCGGTGGAGCTGTACGATGTGGGGCAGTCGCTGCAGGCGATCGCGGACGAGCTCGCGCTGAATCCGATCAAGGTGCGGAAGCTGCTGATCACGGCGGAGGTGTACGAATCGGAGATCGCGGAGGAGGTGCGGGTGACGTTTGAGGCGTACCGGGCGCAGCAGGACTACCGTGCGGCGGTGCGGGCGACGGCGGAGGAGCTTCGGCTCTCGATTCCGTCGGTGAACTCGTATCTGCCGTATGAGAAGGGCGTGTATTTCGCGGCGACGGACAGCGTCGAGAAGATCAGCGCAGGGGCGGAGCGGCAGCGGCGTTACCGCGCGATGAAGAAGTGGCGGGCGGCGCCGACGGAGGAGAACCTCTGGGGCGTGGTGCAGGCCTATGCGGGCGCGCAGTTTAAGACGTATTCGGGGCTCGGGTTCAGCTATCAGCTGCGGCGCGGGCGGAACGGCGAGTTCACGCGGGAGCTCTGGATCGATCGCCGCGAGCAGAGCAAAAGCCTCGCGTGGAGCTCAGTGGTGCTGGCGCTAGGGAAGGTGCCGAATGATCAGCAGGTGATGCCATATGCACAGACGCCAGCATCCCGGCAGACAGAGGGCGCTGCGCCGGTCATCCAGCGCCCGAAGGACCTCGGCGACATCCGCGGGATCAGCTACATCTACGCGATGTTCTACCGCTTCGGCATCATCGACGTGCCGGAGAAGGTGAAAGCGAAGATGGGACGATAAGAAAATACGAAGTACGTCACAGTTTAGGCAGAGGGGTGGCAAACGGAAACCATACGAGTTACGTTTTAGCAGTAACGTCGGAATTTTTTCACAAATCAGTGAATTTATGGTGCGATGACATCAGGTATTTCACAATTTCGCGCTGAGGAGAAGGTAGTGACATTATCTCACAGAAATTGCAAGAGGTAATCAGAGCGTTCATTCCCGTTTTTTGACGCAAGAGGCTTGTTTTTAGAAGCAGTGACTTTAGGTCGAAGCCATGATTTTTCTGAAAAAGCAGATGTATTCGAGCTTCGAAGTCATAAATATAATGGCATACTTTGAGATAAGGAAGAGTTTGTGAAAATAGTTAATGGCATCAGTCGGGAATACAGGCAGTTTGTGAAACGCCGATAATGTCACGATGAAGAATAAAACGGGTTTTGTGAGAATCTCGAAAAAAACTAATGGCACAAAACAAGAAAAACGAGGGATTGCGAAACTCGCCTAATGGCATCGCGGAGAAAAAACAGCCTTTTGTGAGAATCTCAGAAAATCTTAATGTCATGCCTGTAGTCAGACGTCGTTTTGTGAAAGTGAAAGTGAAAGTCGGGGGGCCCGTTTGATTTCTGCCATCGGATCACGGTTCGAGGATCCCCTGGTGCTGTTATAGGAGGTGTAGTGATGATGGAATATCCGGAGGCGGTGATTTTCGATTATAATGGGACGATGGTGAATGATGAGATCTACCATAACGAGTCCTGGAGTCTGTTTATGAAGCGGCATCTCGGGCGGGATCTCACGGAGGAGGAGTTCGATCGGTACATCCACGGGATTCATGCGGATGTACCGATCCGGCGCTTCCTCGGGGAGGGGCTCAGCGATGCGGAGGTGAAGCGTCTCGTCGAGGAGAAGGAGGAGACCTACCGGGAGATCTGCGTTTCGCATGCGGACATCTATCGGCTGCGGGACGGGCTTCCGGCGTTTCTGGACCGGCTGCAGGCCGCCGGCGTGAAGCTCGGGATCGCGACCTCGTCGCCGATCGAGAACGTCGAGTTTTATTTTCGACAGATCGACCTCGCGCGCTGGTTCACGCTCGGGCAGGTGACGTACAACGACCACAGCTTCCCGGGGAAGCCTGCGCCGGACATCTTTCTGCGTGCGGCGGAGAAGCTCCACGCGGACATCCATCGAAGTGTTGTGTTCGAGGATGCGAAGTCGGGCGTGCAGGCTGCGGTGGCGGCCGGTGCGGCGAAGGTCATCGCCGTGGCAGGAACGGCCGACCCGGAGGCGCTTCGGGCGCTCGGCGCCGCGCGGGTGATCGAGAGCTACAGGGAACTGCTGTAAGTTTGATGCACCTGCGGCATCGACAGCTGCCTGGGCCAATGCTGTATCAAAGGGGCGCACCCCCCAGTCATCAGATGAAAAAATCGTCGAAATGATGCAGGGGCCACGTTCACCAGCAAAATTTCATAGGGTCAGACCCCGATCAGAGGAGGAAAAATCATGCGATATAAGACGTTTGGTAAGACAGGGCTGGAGGTTTCGGAACTGTGTCTCGGCACCTGGGGCATCGGTGGTGCGGGCTGGGATCAGAATCCGGAGGAGACGAAGATGGATGCGATCCGGGCGTCGTTTGAGCAGGGCGTGAACATCTTCGATACGGCGCCGGCGTACAATGCGGGCGCGGCGGAGCGGATCCTGGGCGAGACACTCGAGAAGATGGGCGTCCGGAAGGACGTGATCCTGTCGACGAAGTGTGGCAACGACTTCGAGAACGGGCAGTACGTGCACTGCGGCAAGCGCGACCACATCCTCGCACAGTGCGATGCGTCGCTTCGGAACCTCCGGACCGACTACATCGACCTGTACATCCTGCATTGGCCGCAGGACGATGCGACGCCGGAAGAGACGCTCGGGGCGATGATGGAGCTCAAAAAGGCGGGTAAGGTCCGTTTCCTCGGTCTCTCCAACCACAGTGTGGCGCAGATGGAGGAGGCCGCGAAGTATGCGGACATCGATTTCATCCAGGTGCAGTATTCCATGCTGGAGCGTGAGCGTGAGGTGGAGATGCGGTACGCAGAGGCACACGGTATGGCGACGATGGGCTATGGCGTCCTCGGCGGCGGTCTCCTGACCGGCCGTTACCGTGAGCTCCGGACCTATGAGACCATGGACAGCCGGAATCGCTTCTACAAGTTCTTCCGCGAGCCTGGCTGGAGCAAGGCGCAGAAGCTTCTCGGCGTGATGGATGAGATTTCAGTTGCCCGCGGCGGCGTACCGCTCTCGGAGATCGCCGTGAACTGGGCGCTTCAGAAGTCGTTCCTCACGACGGCCCTCTTCGGCACACAGCACCGCGCCCGCGCGATCGAGAACTGCCACGCCCTCGACTGGACACTCAGCGACGCCGAAATCGCGAAGCTCGACCAGGCACTGGTGGAGTTCGAAATCTGAATCATGCGATCATGCAGGCGGCCTCGAGATCGTACCGGAAACCATACGGAGAGGGCGTGAAGAATTTTAGAGTCTTCCGAGCTCGAAGTACTGTGTTTCAGGTACGACCCTCGAGGCCGCCTGCATTGGCCGAAGGCATACGAAAATATGTCGATTCTGTGAAGTCTGCGTCGAAAAAATGGCGAAAACAGCCCTCGAAAAAAATGCATATTTGGTGAATCTTCAAGCCGAAAAAGGACTACCATATAGGGCGTTACAGATAGTTGTCTGTGCACCGTACCATCACGGCCCTTACATCCTGTAAGAGCAGAAATCTTTCGCGGGAAATTTGCCGGGGATGTTACGATGTTTCTGCCGCGCCCACTGTGGACGTGGATAACATTTTCAGTGGCAGAGGCCACAGGAGGTAGTTATGGAGACATTACAGGCGAAGACAAGAGATCTGAGCGTCAAGGGAAAGAAGCTTAGAAGAGAAGGTTATGCGACCGGTTCGATCAGTGGTAAGGCAATGAAGGAGTCCCTCGCGATCATCATGACGCAGAAGGATCTCGGCATGTTCTTCCAGGATCATCATGTCGGCTCTGAGGCAGAGCTTTCGGTCGATGGTACGAAGTATTCCGTTCTGATCAAGAGCGTGGATTTCGATGCGATGAAGCATCAGTATATCGATGTTACATTCCAGCAGCTGCTGAACGATGAGAAGATCCATTCGAAGGCAGTCATCGAGTTTATCAATGCAGAGAAGGCCCAGGGCTTCCTGACGAAGACCTGCGAGGAAGTCGAGTTCGTCGGCTATCCGAAGGATCTCGTCGATCATATCGTGATCGATCTTGCGAAGTATCCGGTCGGAACGAGACTGACCGTCGGCGATCTCGATATCGCGAAGGAAGGCAAGCTTGAGATCAAGACACCGCTTACCGATACCGTGCTTCATGTCACAGCACATCAGCATGGCAAGGCAGCTGAGGTCGATGAGCCAGAGGCACCGGCAGAGAAGGAGCTGGTAACACCGGCTACGAAGGAAGCCGCTGCACTCGCTGCGAAGGAAAATAAATAATTCCGTCTACATATAGAATCTGCTAGAATATCCCGTGTGGGTTGCTGCCCACGCGGGATATTTTTCGTAATCAGGCAGGTGATGTATGGCACTTCAGAATCAGGACACAACAAAAAAAGACTTCAAAAACTGGTCGGAACTCCGGATTTTTCTCTCGTATTTCCGCCCGCACCGGAAGCTGTTTTACCTCGACATGGTGAGCGCGCTGGCGATCGCGGTGATCGACCTCGCCTTCCCGGCGGTGTCGCGCTGGTGCATGTACACGCTGCTCCCGGCGAACGCCTGGCGCACCTTCTGGACGGTAATGGCCGTTGTGACCGCCGCCTACGTGCTGCGCTCCGTGTTTTACTACGTAATCACGTACTGGGGCCATAACTTCGGCGCGCGCGTCGAGGCCGATATCCGCCGCGACCTGTTCCGGCATATCCAGGAGCTGAACTACAGCTTCTTCGACCATAACCGCGTCGGCCAGCTCATGAGCCGCCTCACGACGGACCTGTTCGACGTGACGGAGATGGCGCACCACGCCCCGGAGGACATCTTCATCAGCTCGGTGACGATCATCGGCGCGCTCATCATCATGTTCACCATTCAGTGGCGGCTTGCGCTCGTGCTGACGCTCATGCTGCCGGTCTTCCTGTTTGTGGTGCTGCGCTGCCGCTTCCACATGCGCGACGCCTCGCGCAGAGTGAAGTCGACGGTTTCCCTGATCAACACCGAATTCGAGTCGGGCCTGTCCGGCATTCGGACGGCGAAGGCCTTCGCGAACGAGGGGGAGGAGCTCGAGAAGTTTGAGAAGGCCAATGCAGGCTACCGGAGCGCGAAGTTCGGGTTCCACCGCGCGATGGCGGAATTTCATTCGACGATGGAGTTCTGCCTCTGCATGATGTCCGTGGTGGTCATCGCGGTCGGTGGTGCCCTCATCATGAACGAGCAGCTCACCGTCATTGACTTGATCGCGTTCAGCATGTACGTGTCGGCCTTCGTGAATCCGATCCGGAAGCTCGCCAATACCTCGGAGGTGATCGCAAACGGTACAGCGGGACTGCATCGCTTCGTGGAGCTGATGCGGACCGAGCCGGAGCTCCGGGACAGCCCGGGGGCGCTCGCACTCGAGAATGTGCAGGGCGACATCCGCGTGGACCACGTGTCCTTCGCGTACCAGAAGGGGCAGGGCATCCTGCACGACGTGTCGCTCGACATCCGGCCGGGCGAGACTGTGGCCTTCGTCGGTTCCTCCGGCGGCGGCAAGACGACGCTCAGCCAGCTGATTCCGCGTTTTTACGACGTCACGGACGGCGCGATCTACCTCGACGGGCACGACGTCCGCATGGTGACGCAGGAGTCCCTGCACCAGAACATCGGCGTCGTCTCGCAGGATGTGTTCCTGTTCGCGGGTAGCGTCGCCGACAATATCCGCTACGGTCGTCTCGATGCGACGATGGAAGAGGTGATGCTTGCGGCCGCGAAGGCGGAGATCGCAGACGACATCGCGGCGATGCCGGAGGGCTATCAGACCAATGTCGGCGAGCGGGGTGTCCTGCTCTCCGGCGGTCAGAAACAGCGGATCTCCATCGCGCGGATCTTCCTGAAGAACCCGCCGGTGCTGATCCTCGACGAGGCGACCTCGGCGCTCGACAGCGTGACCGAGGCCCGCATCCAGGCGACCTTCGAGAAGCTCTCGCAGGGCCGCACCACGATCGTCATCGCGCACCGCCTCGCGACCGTGAAGAACGCGGACCGCATCGCCGTCATCGACGACGGCCGCATCATCGAGCTCGGCAGCCACGACGAGCTCATGGCCCGGAACGGTGCCTACGCCGCCCTGGTGCGCACACAGGAACTGAAGAATTAGGACATGAAGAGGGTGCCCCTGCGCGTCCGGGCGGGGATATAAGTTGCGGACGGTGGCATGGGCATAGAGCTGAAAGCCCATACACGCCCGGGCGGAGATGTACGTCGTGGACGAAGGCATTGCCCGAGGGCGGGAAGCCCATGAACAGAAGAGGTGAATGAAATGGTTTTATATGATGGACGGCCGGCGACGGCGGAGGGCCGTGAGCCGAAGGAGATGCGGGTATATGATCTGCTTGATTCGCTGGGCATCGCGTACCAGCGGACGGATCATGCGCCGGCGACGACGATGGAGGTGTGCGAGGTGATCGACGCGGTGCTGGACTGTCTGATCTGCAAGAACCTGTTTCTCTGCAATCGCCAGCAGACGGAGTTTTACCTGCTGATGATGCCGGGCGACAAGGTCTTCAAGACGAAGGAGCTGTCGCACCAGATCGGCTCTGCGCGCCTAAGCTTCGCGAAGGAGGAGCAGATGATGGAGTTCCTCGAGATCCACCCGGGCGCGGTGAGCATCATGGGGCTCATGAACGACACGGAGAATCATGTGCAGCTGCTGGTCGACGAGGACGTCCTGAAGGGCGAGTACGTCGGCTGCCACCCGTGCGTGAACACCTCGTCGCTGAAGCTGCGGACCGCGGACGTCTTCGGGAAGTACCTCGAGGCCGTGCACCACGATTACCGCGTGGTGAAGCTGGTCGGCGAGGAGTGACCGCGTCGCCCGCACGGGGTCTGACCCCATTAAATTTTTCTAAACAGAATCTAAACAGAAGTTTATGGGGTCAGACCCCCTGTCCGCGTGCGGGAGGCCAATGTCTGCCCGGCGGAGACATTGGCATGCATAGGATACGGGTGCCGGGGATGCTGGACTGCCAGTGTCATCGTAGATTTTTTACATGGAGGTAGACAATGAAAGTTTTAATGCTGAACGGAAGCCCAAAGGCAGATGGGAATACGAATCGTGCGCTCACGGAGATCGGCGAGCAGCTGAAGAAGGAGGGCATCGATTATGAGATCTTCCAGATCGGCGGGCAGGCGATCCGGGACTGTATCGGCTGTGGCCAGTGCACGGAGAAGGGCTGTGTGTTTGACGATGATGTGACGAATGCTTTCATCGCGAAGGCGAAGGAAGCAGATGGATTCATCTTCGGCACACCGGTGTACTATGCGCATCCGAGCGGACGGATCCAGTCGCTGCTCGACCGCGCATTCTATGCCGGCGGCGCAGCCTTCGCGTTCAAGCCGGGCGCAGCGGTCGCGGTAGCGAGACGTGCCGGCACGACTGCATCCGTCGATGTGCTCGAGAAGTACTTCGGCATCAACAACATGCCGACGGTGCCATCCACCTACTGGAATGTCGCGCATGGCGGTGCGCCGGGTGAAGCTGCGCAGGACCTCGAGGGTATGCAGACGATGCGAAACCTCGCCCGCAACATGGCGTGGATGCTGAAGTGCATCGAAGCCGGACGGAAGGCAGGCATCGAGCACCCGGAGGTGGAGAAGAGTGCACGCACGAATTTTATTCGCTGATGTTTTCGCCAGAAAATCCGACGATCGTAGAGGACCGGAGGGCTCCCGGGTGAGTCCGGCGTGGATTTCCCGACAGGAGGACACGGTGTTTCTGTGAAGCCAGAAGACACGAACAATTAAAAATATTTATATAATCGACAACGAAAATTAAAAAACCACTTGCATATAGCATAGACTTATGGTAGTGTTACCACATTGTTTCACCCGTTGAAGTGTTAGGAATCGCGAGAAACCGAACATGGAGGGCGCTTTGGAGAATTCCATTCAGTTGGATGCCGAAGGTGTAAGGTGCGTGCGCGCCGAATCTCTCAGGCAAAAGAACGAAGCTGCAAGTGAAATCATCGTGTGTACACCGTCGTACACGTAGTTGTATTTGCGTAGAAGTTCTTGAGCCTGCCGGAAACGGAAGGCTCTTTTTTTATTTTAATTCTCCGAAGTGACAGCACATCATGATTAATTCAGGGGGTTCTACATTATGCTGCTATCACTTGTCCAGACGATCAATTCCTATCTGTCCGACTATGTTCTCGTGATCCTGCTTCTCAGCGTGGGTCTCTGGTACTCCATCCGGACCGGCTTCGTCCAGATCCGCTACTTCGGCTATGGGATGAAGAAGACCTTCGGTGAGCTGAGTCTCTCCGGTAAGAAACACGCCGCCGGCATGTCCTCCTTCCAGGCCCTCGCGACGGCCATCGCGGCCCAGGTCGGCACCGGCAACATCGTCGGCGCGAGTGGTGCGATCCTCACCGGCGGCCCGGGCGCGATCTTCTGGATGTGGGTCATCGCCTTCTTCGGCATGGCGACCATCTACGCGGAGGCGATCCTCGCGCAGGAGACGAGAGTGGTCCGTGAGGACGGCAGCATTCACGGCGGCCCGGTCTACTACATCACGACCGCATTTCGCGGTCACTTCGGCCAGTTCCTCGCTCACTTCTTCGCGGTGGCGATCATCCTCGCGCTCGGCTTCTTCGGCTGCATGGTGCAGTCCAACTCGATCGGCTCGACGATCAGTACCGCCTTCGGTGTGCCGTCGTGGATCGTCGGCATTGCCCTCGTGATCTTCTGCGGTGCCATCTTCCTCGGCGACGTCAAGCGCCTCGCGTCCGTGACCGAAAAGGTCGTGCCGGTGATGGCACTCGTGTTCCTGATCGGCGGCCTCGCGGTGCTCGTGCTGCGCATCCGGTATCTGCCGGAGACCTTCGCGATGATTTTCCGCTATGCCTTCCAGCCGCAGGCCATCATCGGCGGCGGCTTCGGTTATGCCCTGAAGACCGCGGTCAGCCAGGGTGCGAAGCGCGGTCTCTTCTCGAACGAGGCCGGTATGGGTTCGACCCCACATGCGCATGCGCTGGCCAATGTCTCCTGCCCGCATGAGCAGGGTGTGGTCGCGATGATCGGTGTTTTTATCGACACCTATGTGGTGCTGACCCTCAACGCGCTGGTCATCATCTCGACGATGTATACCCATGACGGCATCCTCGCGGGCGGCGTGATCCCGGAGACCATCGGCAAGGCCAATCTCGCGCAGACCGCCTTCGGCACCGTCTTCGGCGAGCGCCTCGGTGCGATGTTCGTCGCCATCTGCCTCTTTTTCTTCGCCTTCTCGACGATCCTCAGCTGGAACCTCTTCGGAAAGATCAACGTAATCTGGCTCTTCGGTGACAAGGGCAGCCGCGTCTACACCCTGATCGCTCTCATCTTCATCTTCCTCGGCACCCTGACCTCCAGCGACCTCGTGTGGGAGCTCTCCGACATGTTCAACCAGCTCATGGTCGTGCCGAACGTCATCGCCCTGTTCGCCCTCACCGCCCTCGTCGTGAAGAACGTGAACGCCGCGAAGTAAGGGGGTCTGACCCCATAAACTTCCTTTGCAGTGGGTTCGAGCCATGACGTGCTGATTTTTCACAAAACAGAGGTCGAGAAACTAAGAGACATTATATTTTTTCGGATTTGTCACAATAGAGGCTTCATGAAAGAAAGGACATTACCTGAGTTTCGCAATACGGCGCTCTGAAAAATTATGACATTAACTATTTTTACAATAGGAGAGCTTCAGAAAAAAAGACATTAGATTTCTGCTGAAATTGACACAAAACAGGCTGTTCAGGGAAAGGGGACATTACTTTAGGTAATGTCCTTTTTTGCGCAGCACGGTTATTGCGTCAAAACAGGGAAAAACAGCCTTGGAATCGCTGGCACTTCTGGAAAAATATAATGCCTCATGGCAGGTCTCAGTTTTTAAGTAGTTCATGGCTGCTATTAAATTTGTGCAAAATTCACTGATTTGTAAGAAAAAATGCGCAAACGAAGAACATTTTTCCTTCTATCTATGATAAATTTATATTAGAGTAATTCTCGTCTGGAAAGGAGGCGTGTGATGCATAGAAAAGGAAATGAGATATTTTGTACCAGCTGGTGGGTGAGGCTGTGCCTCTTCAGCACACTTCTTCTCCTTACGATGCTTTCGGGCTGTGGCGGAAAGAAGCCGGCGCAGGCGGGATCGAAGCCATCCGGCGGCACCGCGCCGAAGGTGGAGAGCACGGACAAATCGACGTCGGTGCTCCCGGAGGATATCGACTTCGAGGCGCTCGACGAGGATAAGAAGGAGCAGCTGCTGAAAACGCTCGTGCAGGACAGCTACACCTTCGAGGGCGAGGTGAGCGACGGCCCGGCGGATCGGACCGATGTTTCTTATCATGTGCCGAAGATCTGCTCCGACAGCGCCGGCGCGAAGGAGATCAATGAGGCGATCGCGCAGGCCTGTGAGGATGTGACGAGTCAGAAGGCGGACGACTACGTGGACTGGATCGAGGTCGACTACGACAGCTACCTGAACGGCGACACACTGAGCCTCGTCCTCACGAAGAGCAGCAACCTCGACGATTATACCGAGTATTATGCATACAATCTGAACCTCACGGATGGCACGCGCATGTCGGCGAAGGAACTCGCGCAGCTGTTGGTTCGCGGTGTTCCGACCGATGCAGACGATTTCGACGATGACGATGACGAGGACGACGCACCGCCGACCCTCGAGCTGCAGAACGGCGAAACCGCTGAGGCCGCACTTCTTCGTGTAATCCGGCGCGCTGCCGCCTACGAGTTCGACCAGTCCGTGCGCTATATGTACGATTCTGATTATTACAGCAGCGCGGGCGAGGCCGAGCGCCAGAGCCTCTACGCCGAGTTCATGAAGTACCGCATGCAGACCCTCGCGGACGACAACATCACGTCGGACCTCCCGATGTACCTGGACGACGACGGCGAGCTCGTGGTCGCGGTGCCGATCCATGGGATGGCGGGCGGCGGCCTCTACAGCACCGAGCTTAAGCCAATGCAGACGATCTATCAGTATGATGCTTCTTCGGGGCGTGTTCTCTCCGGAGAGGACTGGGAAGACAAGCTTGAAGCGGCTCGCAAGGCGGGCACGGATGAGGATGTGAAGACCGCCAAGCGCAAAGCGGACACGGGCGAGGATGTGAAGACCGCCAAGCGCAAAGCAGGCACGGGTGAGGACGTGAAGACCGCCAAGCACAAAGCAGGCACGGGCGAGGACGTGATAAACACCGAGCGTCGTGACCTCACGCTCAGCTTCGACGATGCGGTTTTCGTTAACTACGAGGATGGCCGCATGACCGTCCGCATCGAGCAGAACGACTGGACCGAGGCTGCGTTCGGGGTCGGAAGCATTGACTATGGCAAGGAGTATGAGGTCGACGGCGTCTATAAGGATTACGCGAGCGCGGAGCTGCTGACCATCATGCACGGCGAGCATGTCGTGCCGACCTTCGTCTCGACCGACGGCATGATCGCGTACCTCGACCTCTACCACGGCGCGTGGGGCGGCCACTTCTGCCTGACCGAGCCGGCCTACGGGATCGTGAACGTCGAAGCGATCGCCGAGGGCAATGCTTCCGCCATCGCAACGGCGCTTGAGACGAACATGTTCGGGCAGAGCGACACGTTTGCGCGTGATGTGATGGGCCTCTACGAGAGCGAGGGCTGCACGACGGAGACGGGCTTCGATACCGATGCCGGCACGAGCTACACGGATAGCTTCTACCTCGGCTTCGATCCGGACGATCCGTCGAAGTTCCTCTATCAGGATGCCTGTGTGGACGCGGAGATCAATCTGAATTACGAGGGCCGCTGCACCTGGCTCGGCATGAATGGGCAGGGCCTCGTGTTCTGCGCCGAGTTCTATGATAAGGACCTCGGGCAGATGCACTACAGCAGCTTCCAGATCCGCCGCGTGGATGAACTGAACGAGAAGACCGACGAGTGGTATGAGTACATGCGCTACCAGTACCTCGGCGGCTATGACCTCTTCGGCAGCGACGACGAAGTGCGCGAGCTCAGTCTCGTGAAGGGGGATGCAACGGCTGCGGATGCAGCAGAAAAGGAGAAAAGTATGAGCACTGGAAATCTGATATGCTACCCCTAAGTAGGACATTGAAAAATGAAACCTACTTGGGGGTAT
>ERZ1034980.1385-NODE-1385-length-14552-cov-4.786508_pt1 | contig 14552 bp, 11 predicted proteins | sample MGYA00520622_ERZ1034980 | MGnify/ENA primary metagenome ERZ1034980 (study PRJEB33766, sample SAMN09781791) | gut metagenome | biome: gut microbiome | host: Homo sapiens | place: Madagascar | study: EMG produced TPA metagenomics assembly of the PRJNA485056 data... | reverse complement strand
ACGTTGACCGCCGCGAGGGAGCCATCGATGGCGTTGTTTTCGCTGACGACCTCAAAGCCGCCGTCGCGAGCGACCATGGCGTTGCCGGAGGTGACGAAATCGACGTTGCCGGCGGCCTTCGCGAAGGTACCACCGTTAACGGCGATGTTCTTCGCGACCTCGGCACTCGGCATGTTGTCCCCGGGGTTGACGCTCTCGCCCGTCGTGGCGGTGATGGTGCCGCCGACGAACGCGTCGCCGCTGACCTTGAGGGACGGGGTCGAGCTGGAGCCCGTGTACTTGACGACGATCACGTCGCCAGTGACCTTGCCGCCGACCATCTCGAGGTTGCCGGACTCAGACTCGTCCCAGGAGAGGTCCGTGAGGATGCCGTCGACCTCGCCGGACTTGATGGTCGCGTTACCCCAGTTCTGGAGGCCGTTCGAGCTGACGACCTTGCCGCCGTCCATGACGAGGGTGCCCTCGTTCTTGAGGCCGATCATGACGGGCTGCTCGATGGTGCCACCAGTGAAGTCCATGGCGCCGCCGTTGCGGACGCAGGAGGAGAACCCGCTCTTGCCGCTGACGGTGCCACCGCTCATCTTCAGGCTACCCGACTCGTTGTTGACAACGTACCAGCTGTTGCCGTTGGCGCCACCGGGAGTACCGGCCTCGGCGCTACGGGTGAAAGTGCCGCCGGCGATGGTGGCGTCTCCGCCATCGTTGTAGAGAGCCGCGCGAGCGTGGCTCACGTTGTCGATGGTACCCTGGCCAGTGATGGTGAGGGTGCCGTTGTTGGTGATGGTGTGCTTGCCAGAATCATTCGTGAGCGTGTGGCCGTTCAGGTCGAGCGTGACCGTCCTGCCGGCAGGCACGGTCATGCTATAGGTGACGTCATCGCCGAGGGTAATGATTCTGACGTTCGCATCGTCCAGTGCCGCCTGCAGGGTGGTGGCATCCGTGGCGACGGCACCGTCCTCAGCCAGCGCAGGCGCCGGGGCGGCACCCAGCGCAACCGCGAGTACCGCCGCCGCGACGGCAGCGACACCCCTCTTGAAACTCCTCGCTCTCATACGTTCCTCCTTGCTGTGCCATAAGGCGATTGCCGAGTCTCCGTGCATTTCAGTAATTGTAGTCCCCCCTCTGAATTCCTATAGCCAGAATAGGAATAATCTCGGACAAAAAAGGGGCGCCCGCCTTACAGCGGACGCCCCAAAAAACGCGTTCCTATAGCCCCTCCTAGAAGAAGCTCCTTCCATCAAGCGCCGCCTCGTCGAAGGGAATCCCTGCGGCCTTCATCATGGTCGGTGCCTCGTCGATCAGGCGCAGGCCCTGGTAGCGACCCGACTTGACGCCGGGGCCAGCCATGATGAAGCACGGCTTCTCTCCCCTGAAGGGCATGTGCCCGTGCGTGGCGAGGCTGTACTTGTAGTCATCGCCACCGGCGGGCGTCACGAGTGGGCCCTCCGCGTCGTCGCCAAAGGCGTAGTTCGGGGCGGCCTCGAAGATGTAGGAGAAGTCCCCGGCGGTGTGGAAGCGCTGCCTCGCCTCGTCGTTCGTGAGGGCGTCGGTCACGTAGCCCTCGTCAAACAGCGGCGCGAGGGCCTTCATCGCGGGCTCCAGGTACGTCTCATCCTTCACGAAGAGCTCGGCGGAGATGCCGCCAGACTGCACGTAGGCGTTCCAGGAGCTGACCTCCCCCGCCTCGTCGACCTCGAGAAGGCCGGCCTTGGCGAGGAGCACGTTGGCGGAGAGCTTGTAATCCACCTCAAGGTGGCCGTGGTCGCCAAGGACGCAGATCACCGTGTCATCGAGCACGTTCGCGTCTTCGAGGGCGTCAAAGGTACGGCAGAGCCACTCATCGTGGAGGCGGAGTGCCTCCTGCACCTCAGGGGCGTGGTTGCCCGCGACGTGCCTCACGTGGTCGAGGTGAGCCTGGTGGTCGAGGATGACCTGGGGCGCCCGTTCGCGAATCAGGTCCTCGAGGCAACGTACCTCGAACTCGTCATACGAGGGGTGGGTCGCGTTGGCGACGTCATACTCGTCGAGGTAGCGAGACGCATACTCCCAGCCGGCGTCGTTGCAACCGTCACGGTAGACCGCCTCAACGGTGGGATACGCGCTCCACTTCCAGATCTCTGGGATGTCATAAGTGACGGGGGCGTTGGCGCTCACCGGCCAACCGACGGACGCCGTCGTCATCCCAGCCTCGGACGCCCAGTCGAAGACCGTCGGGACCCTGATCGCAGAGTAGTCCCAGTACCACTCCTCGTTCCTGCTGGCAGGATCGAGCTTCTGGTTGTGGGGAACGCCCGTGCGCTCGGGCCAGCAACCAGATCCGATGCTCGCATGGCAGACGTAGGTGAGCGTCGGGTAGACGCTCTCGACGTGCTCGAAGACCGCCGCGTTCTCGAGAAGTCTCGAGAATCCGGGGAGATGGCGCGTGTCGGGCAGGTCAGTCGTGAAGAGGGCGTCCACGCAGACGACAAGAAGCCTATGCATCGACGACACCTCCCTAGGCGTTCTGGGCGAGGACGGAGGTCGCCTGCTCCGCCGCGACCTTCAGCTTGTCCTCGGGGTCCTCGCCAGTGCTCATGACGCCCTCGAACGCGTCGACGTAGATCTTGGCGGCCTCGTCGAAGCCGGAATTCATGCAGTCACCAACCGCGTACTCGAGCTGGTCGAAGGCGACCTGGTACTCGGGCGTCTCGGCGTAGGCATCCTTGATACGGTCGTCGTCGGAGGCGGACTGGCGGGTCAGGAGGTAGCCGGTCTTGAGGTGGTTCTTCACGCTCGCGTCCTTGCTCGTCATGAAGTTGATGAGCTCGGCCGCGGCCTCGCGGCGCTCGCCCTCGAGACTGCCGCACATCACGAGGTTGCATCCGCCGGTCGGGACCTTGTTCTGCGCGTTCTTGGGGATGAAGCCAACGCTCACCTCATAGCCGCCCTGTTCGGCCACGCTCATATAGTTGGTGAGGCCGGCGGTCGAGGAGGTCCACATGGCGATCTGCTGGTTGGCGGCGTTGGAGTCGAGTGTGTCAGAGGCGTTAGTGCCCGCGACAAACGAGTAGTTGTGGTTTGCGACGTTGTCCTGGAACCAGCGGACCATGTCGACCGCGGGGTCATCAGCAAAGGTCGCCTTCGTGCCGAGGATGCCGTCTCCCCAGAGAGAACCACCGTTGCAGAAGGAGAAGGCCTCGAGCAGCCAGGTATCGGCGCAGAAGCCAAAGCCCTTGGCACCGACCTTTGCGAGAGCGTCGGAAGCCTTGACCATATCGTCCCAGGTGGCGGGAGCGGTGGAGGCGTCGAGGCCGGCCTTCTCGAAGAGCGTCTTGTTGTAGTAGAGAATCGGCGTCGACCTCAGGTACGGCACGCCGTAGAGCTTGCCGTCGACCTCACAGTTCTCCATGAGGCCGGGCCAGAAGTCGTTGAGGTCGTCATCGGCGATGAACTCGTCGATCGGCTGGATCATGCCGCCGTCGGCGAAGACCTTGGTCGAGTTGATGACCATGACGCAGACGTCAGGCGCCTCGCCAGCGACGAAAGCGCTCTTGAGCTTGGAGTTGAGGTCATCGTAGGAGCCCTGAGACTCTGCGGTGACGTGGATGCCCTTCTCCTTGCCGATCGTATCGTTGAACTCTTGGATACGCTCCTCGTTGTTCTCTTTGATCTTGTCGGTCCAGCAGTACCAGTAGGTGAGCTCGATGGTGCCGTCAGAGGAGGTGCTGGCAGCAGGGCTGGCCACGCCGCCGTCGCCCGAGCAGGCGGAAAGACCAGCGAGCGCGGCGGCGCCCGTGGCGGTGGCTCCGAGCTTGACGAACTGACGGCGAGAGAGGTCCTTCATGAGGTATGTCCTTTCGATTTCACGTGCGTAATGGCTTGGTTTTCGTTATCGGCACAGGACTCCCCCACCTCCGCGGAGGGGCGCAAGAGAGAAGCCTGTTGTTTTGGATCACGTGCGATGTGTCAGGCGGAGGCCCGGCCAGCGCTGGGCATGCGCGGCACTGACAGGCCAGGCATGGGCGGGCACGGGCGCGCGGACGACTCGCGCGGGCACGGGCGCCGCGTGCGATGGCCGTGGCTTCGCTACTTGTCGCCCAGGTACGAGAACGCCTTCACGATGTGCTTGTTCGCGAAGAGGTAGACCACCATGATCGGGGCCGTCAGCACGACGTTCGCCGCCATCAGCAGGTGGAAGTTCACGCCAGACTCGGACGCCTTGAGCGCGGCGACGCCAACGGGCAGCGTGCGAGCGAGGTCCTTGGTGGTGAGGACGAGGGGCCAGAAGTAGTCGTTCCAGGTCCCGATGAAGGTCAGCAGCGCCAGGGTTACAAGAGTCGGCATTGCCATCGGCAGGAACAGCTTGAAGATGATCGTCAGCTCGCTCGCGTGGTCGAGCTTAGCGGCCTCGATGAGCTCCGGCGGCATCTTGTTGAATGTCTGGCGCAGCATGAAAATATTGAAGGCGCTCGTGGCGAACGGCAGCACCAGGGAGGCGTAGGAGTTGATCATGTGCCAGCGTGAGAACATGATGAAGATGGGCAGGAACACGAGCTGGACCGGCACCATCATCGTGACGAGCGTGATGCCAAACAGGACCTTCTTGCCACGGAAGCGATACTGCGAGAAGGCGTAGGCCGCGGGGATCACGGTGAGCGTCTGGCACACGAGCGTCGCCAGGGTGACGATGATCGAGTTCCTCAGGTAGACCCCAAAGGGGCCGGACTCCAGCGCGTCGGCGTAGTTCTGCCACTGCGGATTTGCCGGCAGGATCGAAGGCGGGAACTGCATGGTCTCGCCAAGCGTCTTGAGCGAGCTCGAGACCATCCAGAAGAACGGGAAGAAGAAGACGAGCACGAGAAGGATGTCAATCGCGAGTCTCCCCGCCGAGCGGACGGCACGACGCGCCGGCATCCCGTGCTTGGTCATGGGTTGCATAGGATAGCTCCTAACGGTAGTGGACTCGCTTTTCGAGCACCTTGAAGTAGACGACTGCGAAGATGGCGACGAGGACCAGGAGCACCATGCCGATGGCTGCGGCATAGCCCACCTTGTAGAACTTGAACGCGTATTGGTAGAGGGAAAACACGATGGTGTTCGTGGCGTTCTGGGGCCCTCCCTGCGTCATGATCTGGATCGTCTCGAAGACTTTGAGCGAGGAGATGACCTCGACGATTACCAGGAAGAAGAGGGTCGGCGACACGATGGGCAGGGTGATCTTCCAAAAAGTGGCCCAGGGCTTCGCGTGGTCGAGCTCCGCCGCCTCGTAGAGGTTCTCCGGGACGGATTGCAACGCTGAGGTGAGGATCAGCGCGTCATACCCGACGGACTTCCAGACGGAGATCGCGATGAGTGAGGCGAGCGCCACGCGAGAGTCTCCGAGCCAGTCTACGGGAGACACCCCGAAGACGGAGAGGATCTGGTTAAGCAGGCCATAGTCCCTGTTCATGATCCAGAGCCACAGGAGGGAGATCGAGGCGAGCGAGATCACGTAGGGCGAGAAGATGACCGCCTGGAGGAATCGGTTCCTGCGGCTCACGCGCTTGAGGTGAAGGGCGCAGAGCATACCGAGGACAACCGAGAGTCCAACCGTAAAGACCATGTAAATCAGTGTGCTGACGAGCGTCTGGCGGAACTGCACGTCCTGGAACAGTGTGATGTAGTTCTGAAGGCCAACGAAGACCTTCTCCGGATTGACGAGGTTCCACTCATAGAGCGAGAGGCCACCCATTTCGAATATCGGGTAGATCCAGAAGACCGCAAGGATCACGATCGAAGGGGCGATGGCGGCGTAGGGGCGAAGAGCGCGAAGCACCCTCTTCGCGTTCAGGCGTTCGCTCCTCTTGCTCTCGCTCGAGCCACCACTCGCCTTCCCAACGCTCGGACGCCCCATCGTCTTCCCCGGGGTGGCGGTAACGCTTGCCTCCATCAGGCCTCGACCCGCCTCTCCTGGTCATCGAAGTAGTGGATGGAGTCCTTCTCAACGAACAGCCGGACGACCTGCCCCACCTCGACGAGAGGCTGGTTGAATGTCTTGAAGGAGAGGATTCCGAAGGGAGCCTCGGCCTGGTAGATGATCTCCGAACCCATAACCTCGTGAATGTTTACCTTCGCTTCGAAGGCGAAGCTGTCGGAGGGAGCGCCGCCATCGCCGGCGATGATCGCGCGCGACGGGCGGAAGCCAAAGAGCACCGCGGCGGCAGGGGGCTCGGGAAGGGCCAGGCCCGCGCAGGGGAACACGTTCATGGAAGGGGTACCGATGAACTGCGCGGCGAAGCGGTTCTTGGGGTGACCATAGACCTCTTCGGGGACGTCTGCCTGCTGGATAACGCCGTCGCGCATGAGGACGATCTTGGTAGCCATGCTCATGGCCTCGGTCTGATCATGCGTGACATAGACGAAGGTCGTCCCGAGACGCTGGTGGAGGGCGATGAGCTCGGTGCGCATCTGCGTGCGCAGCTTCGCGTCGAGGTTGGAGAGGGGCTCGTCCATGAGGAAGACCTTGGGCTTCTTCACCATGGCCCTCGCCAGGGCGACGCGCTGGCGCTGGCCGCCGGAGAGCTGCGAGGGCTTACGGTCGAGGTAACCTTCCAGGCCGACGATGCGAGATATCTCGTCGATTCGACGTCGGCGCTCGTCCTCGGGCACCTTCATGTTGATGAGGCCAAACTCGATGTTACCCCTCACCGTCATCGTGGGATAAAGGGCGTAGTTCTGGAAGACCATCGCGATGTCGCGATCCGAGGGCCCCACCTCGTTTACTCTCTCCCCGTCAATGAACAAATCACCCGAGGTCACGTCCTCGAGTCCCGCAATCATGCGCAAGGTCGTCGACTTTCCGCAGCCGGAGGGGCCAACCAGCACGGTGAAGCTTCCATCGGGAATCGTGAGCGAAAGATCGGGGATTACCGGAGGCTTCCCGTCATACGATTTCGATACGTGACGCAATTCGATACTCGACACGCGGGCCTTTCCTTTCTCTCTCATTCATCTAGGCACAAGAGAGATTGTCCCGGCCTGACATCATGGCGAGACTTCGGTTCTGTCAGGTATCGGACAGCGTTTGAAGCCGTTCGCGCATCTTTTCGTCAGGAATGAAAGGCTCCGGTAAAGGCTGGAATGGGGGTGCCTGACGAATACGACACAGCGCAAAGAGCGCACGCGACAAACGCCACTGCCGCAGCACTTAAAACGTCCTCTGACGGTGCGCGAGCGCGTTTAGAAGGCTCTCTAGAGCCAAAATCAAAGGCACCGTGCAACAAAACTGAGATTCTGCGGCTGAAAAATGATATTTTTCCTCATCCGAATAACGGGCAACTGGGGTTTTATTTGCTAGCACTTTACTCTCATATTGTTTTTAGAGTCTCAAAGTCACAATTCGAGCCGCAAAACCTCAAATTCGTTGCACGCGAAACGGCGCGGAGGGACAAAAGGGGCTTCCACGACAGGTCCAGAGCCTCCAAGCGCAGCCAGGCTTGGCAAGAAGGCGCAAGGTCGCGACGGCGCAAGATCCAAGAGCGTGGAAAGAAGGCACAAGACCGCGACGACGCAAGGCGCAGCGACACACTAGACGCGGCGGCGCAGGAGAGCATGGCATGACGACACGGCAGCGCGAAAAGTGACAGCACGTGAATGTAAAAGACCTCCCCGGCGCAGATGTCCGGAGAGGTCAGGAATTCGCGGAGCTAGCTCGAACACGGCACGAGCTAAACGCGGCGCACGGGCACAACGTGGCGATGAGCTGTAAGTCTCTACTTCTTGTACTGGCTCTCGTGCTTGCGGAAGAAATCAAAGCGCGGAGGGAGCTCAAGGATAGCGTGCTCGCAGGCATCCTCGCCAAGCTCGGCGGCGAGCTCGCGCGGCGTGGCGAGAGCGTGCTCCCAGCTGAAGAAGTCCTTCTCCGAGAAGCCCATGTACTCGGCAACGAGCTCGCACCCGGCGGGCACGGCGGGGTGCATCAGCAGAGCCGTCGTGCGAAGGGCGGCGAAGGCGTCCGCGAGGGCGGCCACGTAAGCGTCCGCGTCATCGCCAGCGGCCTTGCTCGCCGCGTCCCAACGCTTGTTGGCCGCACGAGTGAACTCCTCCACCGCGGCAAGCGCGCCGTGGAAGTCCATCCCATGGACCGTGCGCTCGAACGCGAGTGTCGCCTCGCGGCACTCCTCGACGACCTCGGCGCTGGCCTCAACCGCGGGAAGCTTGCAACCGCAAGCCTTCGCGGCGCCGTAGAAGCAGCTGCGGGCAAGGCGGTTGAAGATGTTCGTAAGGAACGCGCTCTCCTTGAGGGCAGGGTCGACGACGCGAGGATCGTCGCACACGAGGACCTCCTCGCCGGTCTTCTTGTCCTTGTAGGAGACGCTCGTGTCATAGACCTTGGGCGAGAAGCTCACGGCCTTGGCGTCGAGCGCGAGCGACAGCCAGTGGGCACGCAGCTGCTCAGCGGTGTAGTGGTCGAGAAGCTCCGCGGCCATCGGCGGCTTGATGGCGCCCGAGCTCGAAGCTTTCTTGTTCATGAACAGAATATGGTAGTTGGCCACGGGCGTGGTCTGCTTGAGGCCCCAGCCCATCGCCTCCCACATCGCGGGCTGCGCCACGCAGTAGAAGTAGATGTTGTCCTGGCCGATGAACTGGAAGACACGAGAGTCATCCGCGCACCACCAGTCGTGCCAGTCGCGGCTCGAGTAACGGCCGTCCGCGCTCTCGGCAAGCGCGGTCTGGACGAAGCTGATCGGCGCCCACAGGCTCTCGGGCCAGCACCAAACGGTGAGGCCGCTCACACCGTCGATCTCCGGAGCGGCAACGCCCCAGTCGATGTTGCCGGTGATGCGGAACGGCAGCAGGCACTTGCCGGTGCGGAAGCGCACGTGCGCGCCCTCGAGCACCTCGCGCGCCTTGTCACGAGCCTCCCAATCGGCAAACTCGACGGAGAAGCTGGCCTGGTTGCCCTGCGCCTCGTGCACGGTGTGGGCCGGAAGGTCGCCCGCGACGGCAGCGAAGTCGTCGCGCAACTCGTTCTTGATGTAGATGACGGGGGCGACGAGGCTCTCGCGCACGGTCTTGGTCACGATGTCGCGAACCTGCGGGTCAGCATCCCACTCGTCCATGAGGGTCTCGAGGGCGGCGGAGAACGCGGGCAGGTCGAAGTACCAGTTGTCGCACGGACGAAGCTCAGGCTTAGTACCCGTGAGCTGGGAGACCGGGTTGATGAGCTCCTCCGGGTCGAACTGGTGCCCCAGGTCGCACTCATCCGCATAGGCCTTCTCGGACTTGCAGCCGCGGACCGGACAACGGCCCTTGACCTGGCGCCCGTTCAGGAAGGTCTTCGCCTCGGTGTCATAGAACTGCAGCGTGGAGCGCTTCTTGAGGGCACCCACCTCGTACAGACGGCGAATCCATTCGTCAGAGAGCTTCGCATGGAAGGGCTTTGCCGGCTCGAGGCCACTGCCGGCGAAGATGTCGAGCGAGATACCGTAGGCGTCGAGCGCGGCCTTCTGGTTGTCGTGGTGGCCACGGACGTAGTCGGTGATGGTACCGGAGAACTCGCCGGCCTCCGTGAGCTTGCGGTAGCCCTCCATGATTGGCGAGCCATAGCAGTCCGTGCCAGAGACGAACAACACGTTCTCGGCGCCAATGCGGTCGCGCAGGAAGCGGGCGAAGAAATCCGCCGGCACGAAAACGCCACCGATGTGGCCAAAGTGCAGGTCCTTGTTGCCATACGGCATACCGGCCGTGACGACGGCGCGCGCCGGGAAGTTGGGGCGATTCGTGTTCTCGGAAGCCATGGGTGCCCTTCTCGATAGTCAGTCAACCTGCTGATTATCGCACTTTTGCGCGCTCGGGAATGGCGGGAGCGGGGCTGGACGGCCGAGAGGCGCCGGGCGGGAACGGGGCCGAGAGGCCGAGAAAGACCGGGGCGGCGCCCCCGGAGAGGCACCGCCCCGAATCGAGCGTCCGCGAATGGCAAGCTGCCGGCGACTAGCCGAGCGCCTCCACGAGCGAGGACTCCGGGAAGGTAACGGTCACAGTGGTGCCAACGCCCTCCTTCGACTCGAGCGCGAGCTTGGCGCCGTGATAGGCCGCGGCGTGCTTCACGATGGCGAGGCCCAGGCCCGTGCCGCCGCGCTCGCGCGACCGGCTCGCGTCGACGCGATAGAAGCGCTCGAAGACCTTGGCCTGCGCCGCTTCGGGGATGCCCAGGCCGGTATCTGCCACGACGAGGCGCGGGCATCCGTCAACGACGTCGATATGGGCGTCGACCGTGCCGCCGGCGCGGTTGTAGCGGATCGCGTTGTCGCACAGGTTGTAGACGAGTTCGTCGAGAAGCGACGGGATGCCGCGCACGATGACGGGGTCTCCGCCACAAGTGAGCCTCACGCCAGCGGCATCGGCCACGGGCGCGAGACGGTGGCCGACCTCGCGAAGCGCATGGGCGATATCGACGGGCTCGGCCTTGCCAAGCAGCGAGGTGTCACCGGCGCGTTCGGACTCGTCGAGCTTGGAGAGGGTGAGGATGTCGTTCACGAGGTCCGTCATGTGGTGTGCCTCGTCCACGATGCGGCCGGCGAACTCCGGCACGTCCTCGGGCTTCGCGATGCCGTCACGAATGAGCTCCGCCGCACCAGAGATGGTGGAAAGCGGCGTCTTGAGCTCGTGCGTCACGTTCGAGGTAAACTCGCGACGCATGAGGTCCGCGCCACGGAGCTCCCCCATCTGCTCATCAATGCGCTCGACCAGGGGCTCAAGCTCCACGTAGGAGCCCTCCGGGTCGGGCCTCGAGGGATCGATGTCGAGGATGGGTTCCACGAGGCGGTCGACGATCAAGCGCGACACGGCCCAGCACACGAGCACCACGGCGGTGACGACGGCAACGGCAAGCAGCACGTCATGCCCGAGCGCCGCCCTGATGCCATCGCGGGCGACGGCGAGGCGCAGCACGTTGCCGTTGTCGAGACGAACGGCGCGATAGATCTCGACCCTGCCAGACGTGACCGAATCACGCTCCGCAGAGCCCTTTCCCGTCTCGAGCGCCCCAGCGATCTCGGGGCGGTCGGCGTGGTTGGGCATGCTGTCGACGCTGTTCTGGTTGTCATAGAGCACGGTGCCGTCGGGGCTGACGACGGTCACGCGCGCCTCGCCGAGGTCGAGGTTGGTGAGGTGGATGATGTCAGACTGCGTGCCGCGCATGCTCGTCTTGACGAGGGCGCACTCGGTCTCGAGCATGCGGCCGGCGTCGCGCACGCCGCTCTTCTGGTAGACGAGTGAGGCGATGACGAGAACCGCAACCGCCGCGATGGCGGACACGGCGGCGAGCGAGACGAAGATGCGACGCGCAAGTGACTTGCGCCCGCGGCACAGGAGCGCACGGCCCCTCCGCGAGGAGGGGCCGCCGTCGACATCCGCATCCGCGGCAGGCACGGCATCCGCGACGGGCACGGCGGGCGCGTCCTTATCCACATCATCCTCGCCCGAAGGCGTCACAGCCCCGGTGGCGCCGCCGTCATCGACGGCATCAGTCACCTGTTCAGGAAGCTCGTCCTGACCCGTCATGCCGTTGGTAGCGTCCTCCGCCATGGCACTAACCTCTCAATCGGTATCCAACCCCACGCACCGTCTCAATGAGGTCGGCATGATCGCCGAGCTTCTGGCGCAGCGTCTGAACGTGGACGTCGACCGTGCGGCTACCGCCGTCGAAGTCCCAGCCCCACACGCGTTGCAGAAGCGTCTCGCGGTTGAACACCACACCGGGAGACCTCATGAGGAACGATAGCAAATCGAACTCCCTGACGGTGAGATTTAGGGGCTCCCCTTCGAGGGAAACCTCGTGCCTGGAGGGAGAAAGGGACAAAGGTCCCAGATTCATAACGTCGGAGACGGCGGCCGAGGCGGCCTTGTGCGACGGCGCGCGGCGCAGCAGGGCGCGCACACGGCTCACCATCTCCATCATGCCGAAGGGTTTTGCGAGGTAGTCATCCGCCCCGCCATCGAGGGCAGTCACGGTGTCGAGCTCCGAGTCGCGAGCCGTGAGCATCATGACCGGCACCTGGGAGAGGCCGGGCGTCTGGCGGATTCGCTTAAGGATGGTGAGGCCGTCCGTGTCGGGCAGCATGATGTCGAGAAGCACCGCGTCAGGGATGCGCTCGGCGCAGGCGCGCCTGAACGCCGCGTCATCGGGAAGGCCCTTGGCTTCGATGCCAGCCTGCGACAGCGCGTAGACCGTCAGTTCGCGGATGTTCTTCTCGTCCTCGACGTAGTAGATCAACTGGTCGTTCTCCATCCGATCCGCCATCACTTTGGACTACTCCCCGTCCGTGTTGGCGGCGGAGTGGTCCCCACCTGTAAGGATACGCTCTCCGGTGGCGCGGAACACCGCCCAATCAGCGATGCGCTGTGCCTGGTCACCGATCCGCTCGAAATACTTGGCAGCCATAAGTAGCTCCGGGAGGCTGCGAGGCGACGGCTGGCCCTGCCTGATGAGCTCGACGACAACCGCCTCGGCAGCGGCGTACATCTTGTCGAGGACGTCGTCGCTGACGATGACCTTCTGCGCGAGCTCGACGTTCTTGGTGAGGAACGCCTCGATGCTGTCGTCGACCATCTTCGCCGCGTGCTCGCTCATGTGAACGAAGGAGTCGGACAGGCGGTTCGTGACGTCGGCGGGCATCTCGGAGAAGACGAAGGCGACGTCGCGCGTCATGGAGTCGATCTGCGCGAGGTCGGAGACCAGACGGAACGACGCGGACACGAAGCGCAGGTCCTCGCCGATGAGCGGCTGCTGCATGAGCATGATGTCGAGGCAGAGACTCTCGATCTCCTGGCGGAGGCGATCGGCGGGTTTCCTCCCCTCGAGGACACCCGTCTCGGCGCCACGGTCGCCGGAGGCGGCGAGGCCCGCAGCGCGGACGTCCGTCGCAGATTTCTCGGCGAAACGCGCGAGCAGACCCTCCATGTCGCTCAACTGCCTTGTGAACTCGACTCGGGTAGCCATATCAGCTGAACCTCCCTGAGAGATATTCCTGGGTGCGCTGCTCGCGCGGGTTGGCGAACAGCTCCTTGGTGGGACCGGCCTCGATGAGCTCACCGAGGTAGAAGAACACGGTCTTGTCGGCGACGCGGGTCGCCTGCTGCATGTTGTGGGTGACGACCACGACGGTGTGCTCGCGCGAGAGTTGCTGCATGAGCTCCTCGACCACGAGGGTCGAGATGGGGTCGAGGGCGCTCGTCGGCTCGTCCATGAGCAGGACGTCCGGGCTCGTCGCTAGGGCGCGCGCGATGCAGAGACGCTGCTGCTGGCCGCCAGAGAGGCCCAGGCCGCTCTGGTCGAGCTTGTCTCTGACCTCGTCCCAGAGGGCAGCCTCGGTGAGCGTGCGCTCGAGGACCTCGTCCGCCTGGGCGCGGGTGAGGCGCGTCATGCGGTTGAGGCCGTAGAGGACGTTGTCGCGGATGCTCATCGGGAACGGGTTGGGGTGCTGGAAGACCATGCCCACGTGGACGCGCAGCGCGTTGGCGTCCATCGCGAAGACGTCCTCGCCGGCGAACTCAATCGCACCCTCGTGGCGCACGGTCTCGACGAAGTCGCACATGCGGTTGAACGTGCGGAGCAGCGTCGACTTTCCGCAGCCAGAAGGGCCGATGAAGGCGGTGCAGCGGCGCTCGGGGATGCCGAGCGTGATGTGCTTCAAGGCCTGGAAGCCCCCATACCAGAGATTGAAGTCGCGCACGTCGATGGCGGACGGGGTGTCCGTGATAGAACGGTGGTACGACTGGGTGAACTCCTTCTCCATCAGATCATCCAAACCTTCCGCTGAGGTAGTCTGCGAGGCGCTCGTCGTGCGGATCCATGAAGATGCGCTTCGTGGGACCGTCCTCGACCATGTCACCCATGTAGAAGAAGGCCGTGCGGTCGCTCACGCGCGTGGCCTGCTCCATGTTGTGCGTCACGATGGCGACGCAGATGCCCGAGTCAGCGATCGAGCGAATCGTCTCCTCCACCGTGAAGGTGGAGATGGGGTCGAGCGCCGAGCAGGGCTCGTCGAACAGCACGACGTCCGGGTTCATCGCGAGGGTGCGTGCAATGCAGAGGCGCTGCTGCTGGCCGCCGGAGAGACCCAGGCCGCTCTGGTCGAGCTTGTCCTTGACCTCGTCCCAGAGTGCCGCCTGGCGAAGCGAACGCTCGACGAGCTCGTCGCCCTCCTCGCGACTGGCGATGCGGCCGTGGCGGTGCGGCGCGAACAGGATGTTCTCGCGGATGGACTTGCGGAACGGCGTCGGCTGCTGGAACACCATGCCGATACTCGTACGCAGCTCGAAGAGGTTCTCCTCGCGCGTGTTGATGTTGCGGCCGTGGTAGAGGATCTCTCCGCCCACGTCGCACTTGGGAATCTCGCGGTTCATGAGGTTGAGGCAGCGCAGGAAGGTCGACTTGCCGCATCCGGAGGGGCCGATAAGCGCCGTCACCTGGCCGGCGTCAAAGCCGAGCGTGGTGGGGTGCAGGGCCTCCTTGACGTGGTCGTAGCGCACGGTGACGCCGCGGGCGCGGAGGAGCGCGGTGGGGGCGGCAGGCGCGGACGCGGCGGGGG
>ERZ1034980.1367-NODE-1367-length-14659-cov-6.058340_pt1 | contig 14659 bp, 2 predicted proteins | sample MGYA00520622_ERZ1034980 | MGnify/ENA primary metagenome ERZ1034980 (study PRJEB33766, sample SAMN09781791) | gut metagenome | biome: gut microbiome | host: Homo sapiens | place: Madagascar | study: EMG produced TPA metagenomics assembly of the PRJNA485056 data... | reverse complement strand
AGCTCGGTCGGGTTTGTGCCGCCGGCGCTGACCGAATCAACAGCCTCAAACACGCCACCATTGTCACTCAGCTTGACAGCGTTAGCCTCAGAACCAGAGAAGTACGTAAGCGTAACCTGGTAGGTACCGGGACGCTCGACCTTCACGCGGTAGGAGATAGCGTCACCGTTCATGATGGCATCCACAACCTTACCGCCGCTGGCGCCGTTGAGGTTCATGACCGTCATGGGATACGTGTCGCCCCACTGATCGGTGTCGTTGGAGTGATCATCGACCATCGTGCCGTCTTCGGCCTCGATAGTCACGGTCTTGCCCGAGTTGGTCGGGAAAGCGAAGGCCGAGGCCTCGACGAGGGCATCGCGAGCATCGTTGAGGGCCTTGAGGGCGTCGTCGATCTGGACCTGCGTTGCGTCCTCGTTGTCGAGCACACTTTGGGCTGCAGTAAGGGCAGTCTGGAAGTTGCCCCAAGACTCAGCCGAGTAATCCTCGGCGTTCAGCTCGCCAGCCTTATCGACCGCCTTCTGAAGCTTGGCCTTATCGGCAGCAGCCCTCTTCAGCGTGATGTCGAACTTGTCCAAACGTGGAGCAGAAGCGGAGCCGGGGATACCAACCGTAAGAGTAGTTGTTCCGGCCTTCTTGGCAACAAGGTCAAACGTCACGGTCTTGAGCTCGGTCGGGTTCGTATGACCGGCGGAGACAGAGTCGATAGCCTTGAACACGCCGTTATCGTCGGAAAGCTTGATTGCGTTGGACGCAGAGCCCGAGGAGTAGGTAAGCGTCACGCTGTAGGTACCGGGGCGCTCGACCTTCACGCGATAGGACACAGCGTCGCCATTATTGATGGCGTTCACGATCTTACCGCCGCTTGCGCCCTCAAAATCAGTGATCTCCATGGGGTAGTTACCGCCCCACTGATCCCTGTCATTCGAGTGGTCGTCGTGCAAGGTGCCATGCTCGGCCTCAATCGTCACGGTCTTGCCCTCCTCCGTCGGGAAGGCAAACGAGAGATTGTCCATCGCGGCCTGCAGGGCCTTCATAGCCGCTCGAACATCGGCGCCCCTGACGCCACCGTTATCGGCGGCGTTGCGAGCGGCCTCAATAGCGGTGGTCAGCGCAGCTGCGGAATCGGCATTGAAGTTATCGGTATCCAAAGCCTCGGCGCGAGCGATAAGCGCATTGCACGCGGCGTCGAGGTCGGTGATGGTGACGTCTGCCACACCGTGGTAGCCGATGACGGCACCCTCGCCAGCCTTGACCGCAAGGGAAACCGAGAACTGCTTGTCGCCATCGGCGGCAGAGCCGGTCACGACGCGACGGGTCTTGATATTGACCTGCTTCTCGGTCTCACCGTCTGCGAAGGTAACCTCCTGCGGCGTGGTGTCGAAGTTGTCCTGGATGGCAGAGCCGGGCTCGGGCTGGACGACCAGCGTCACAGAACCCTTGGAACCACCCGTACGACGGATGGTGAAGGCATGAGTGCTGTCCTCATCCATGGTGACGTTGGTCTCGGTGAAATCGAACATACCGGTGCTGCCGTTATTCAGGTAGGCGGCAGCGTCGATGCCAACGGTACCCGTAGCCTTAATGACGACGTTATGCGTACCGGCGTCAAGCGTCTCGGATTCAAAGAGCAGCGCCGGAACGGTGCGCACGGAGTCGTGAGTATCGACCGTCTGGGCTGCACCACCGTCGATGGAGACGGTAAACGTGCTGTGGTTGGGGTCCTTGGTGCCCACGATGGCGAACTTGGTGCCCGTGAAGCTAAAGGAGGTCGTGGCCCCCGACTGCGTGGTCCACATGCTCGTGCCCTTAAAGCAGCCGTCGATCTTCTCGTCGTTCCAATTACCGGCCTTGGTCATCTCGGCGTTGTCGATGCCGATCATACCCTCGGGCAGCGGAGCCGGCTTCTCAAAACCGCGGGATGCCTTGAACAGGCCCACCTCGGAAATCTGCGGGAGACTCAGGTTCTCATCACCAAAATTATGGGTCGTGAACGTGACCTTAACAGCCGTGGCGGTTACTGCGGTACCACGAACCAGACGCTTAGCGCCAATCGTGCCGCCTCGACCAAAGTCGCTCCAGGCGCCGTTCTCCTCGGTCTGGTAGGAAACCGTAAAGCCGGAGATGCGCTGGCCGTTCTGGATTGCCTCCTCGATGGAGACGATATCAAACGTCGTGGGCTTGGGCAGCTTGACGGTAAGCATCTGGTCGGCAGCGCTCTTGGCGCACCAATACGTATCGTCCTTGCCGTCCAGAACCTTGGAGGCACCATAATCCTCGTTGTCGTTCCAGGTGCTGCTGGCCTGGGCCGTAGCAGCGACGCGACCGTGATCGTTGGCTCGCGTCAGGTCGTCCTTGAACGAATCCTTGATGTTTTGGCCAAACTCGCAAACGCGATCGGCGATAGCAGGGTCAAGCTTGCCCTTGTTGTTGGGCGGTACGTTCAGCAACAGCGGAGCGCCGTGGCCGACAGACTGGAAGTACATGTTGCCCAGCTCGGTGAGCGTCTTGGGGGTGTTCTTGGTCGTGCCCCAGAACCAACCGGAGGTAATGCGAGAATCGGCCTCGGGAACGAGCCACTTGTCGCCATCGGGGAAACCCTTGCTGTAGCCACCGCTCAGATTGGTGTTGAAGCCGTTGTCGGAGTTGGAATCGGTCTTGCACGGACCCCAGGTGGTGTCGTGAGCCAGACCATTTTCGTTACCGATCCAACGGATACCCGCAAAGGTGCCACCCTGGAAGATCAGGCAATCCTCGGTTTGGAGCTCCTTGATGGTGTTGTACCAACGCTGGAAGTCGTAGACCTGGGCATTGGCGCCGGAACCCTTGGCGCCGTCCATCCAGACCTCAACGAACTTGCCGTTGTTGCCGTACTTCTTATTGCCCAAGATCTCCCTGAGCTGACCATCGTAGTAGTAGTTGTAGTTGACCTTGGGATCGGTCGAGGTGCCGATACCGGTATCCTCGCCATTGGAATAACCATATGATGCGTCATGGATATCCCAAGGGGACAGATAGAGGCCCATATCCAGATCGTACTTGGTGCAGGCAGCCGAAAGCTCGGCGAGGATATCGCCCTTGCCATCCTTGTACTGGGTGACGCCACCCATGTCGTACTCGGTTAGATCGGACTGCCAGATGCAGAAACCATCGTGATGCTTGGCGGTTACGACGAGCCTCGTAAAGCCAGCGTCCTTGATGGTCTTGACATAATTATCGGCGTCAAAGTCCTCCGAAAGCGTGAAAATCTCGCTCGGTGCCCTATTGCCGTAGTGCTCGCCCCACTCAATCTCGTTGAACGTGTTGGGACCAAAGTGGCAAAACGCTGCGAGTTCGTCCTTCTGATATTTGTACTGCGCGCTGCTGGGAACAACAGCATTTTGCTGTGGCGCATCAGCGGCAAACGCGGGTGTGGGCGTCGCAGCAAGCGGCCCTGCCGCTGCAAAGAGCAGTGCAGCAGACAGCAACGCTCGGACTCCCGCCCTCCTTAAGCTTCCTACGTGTTTGCACATGCCTTCCCCTTCAGATTTTGAACATCAAGCCAGGCGCCGGCGCGCCCGCCTCCTATAACAGTAAGAGGGGCGGGCTTGTATACATCAAGCCCGCCCCGGCGTATGCCGTTAACGACGGCGAGAACGGTAAAGAGCCGCGGCACCGAGGCCAGCAAGGACCATCGGAGCTATCAGCGACACGTCGCCGGTGCCCGGCAGGCTGGAACCATTCGAAGGCTTGCCAGGCTTGTTCTGGCCAGAGCCTCCCTGCTGGCTGCCACTACCCGTGCCGGGCTGCTCGGGCTTAACCGAGCCCGAACCGCCAAAGACGCCCATGGCTGCGTTAAGCGACTCGAGAGCAGCGGCAACCTCATCGGCAGAACCACTCTTAAGCAGGGCCTTGGCAGCTGCGATGGCGTCTGCAAGCTGAGCCTTTTGCTCATCGGTACCGCTGGCGGTATCCAGGTTCTCGGCCTTGACGATAGCGTCCTTAAGGGCGCTCACGTTGACCAGTGCCTTCAGAGCATCGGCAATCTTGGTGCGCGCAGCAGCGACCTCGTCGACAGAACCGTTCTTAAGAACTTCCTCCGCCTCGGTGACGGCAGCGTTGAGCTGAGCCATCGAGTCCTCGGTGTAATCCTTGGCCTGAGCCTTCTTGGCAGAAGCAATGTCGGCCTTGAGCGCCTTGACGTTGACCAATGCGGCCTTGGCATCGGTAATAGCCTGAGCCAAGTCGGCGTCATTGGCCGAATCGTGCGGAGCCTTGGCGGCCTCGATGGCGGCAGCGAACGGCGCCCAGCTTGCCTCGGTGTAGTCGGCCTTGTCGAGCTTCTCGGCCTCGGCAATGACCTTGTTCAGATCGACAGCGGGGCGCAAAACGAGTGCAGCCTTGGCATCGTTGAGCTTGGCGGTCGCAGCAGCAACCTGCTCGGCGGTACCGTTCTTAAGCGCGGCGTCAGACTCGTCGTAGGCAGCCATATATGCATTGAACGACTCATCGGTGTAGAGCTTGCCATTCGTCTTCTCATACTCAGCGCGTGCAGCCCTGAGCTCGCTGGCATCGACCAGCTTGCCCTCGGCATCCTCAAGCGCGTCCTGAGCGGCCTTGAGCGCCTTTGGCGTTGCCTCGGCGTTGGCAACCAGCTGCTCAAGAGCGTTCATGGCGTCACGATAAGCGGCAGCGCTATCGGTCGTGTACTTATCGGCAGCAGCGTTAGCCTCGCCATACAACAGCTTGGCGTCGGCAAGAGCAACCTCGGCGCGCTGCAGAGCGCTCTGGTCATAGGCCAGCGCGTCCTTCTTTGCCTTGAGCGCGGCAAGCAAAGCCTCGCCCTCGGACTTAGCGAGCTCATCGGGGTTGGCAAAAGCCTGCTCGGCCTCGGCATAGGCGTCCGCATATGCCTGATAGCTCACAACGGTGTACTGGCCATCGTCGTTAGAGACCTTCTTGGGAAGAGCGTCGCCCGTATACTTCTCGACGCCGGCGGCGTTGGCAGACCTCAGAGCGGCGGTCACGGAATCGACCGTCGTCTGCGTGGCCTTGGTGTTGGCGAGCGTCTCCTTTGCGGTGGCGAGAGCCTTGTTGAAGGCGTCGGCGGTCGACTTGGTCCACCCGCTCACGTCCTTACCGTCAAGTTCATCGATAGCAGCCTGGAGCGCTGTAGTGTCAGCAGGATTGGCGTCATCGATCAAGAAGAACTCGGCAATCTCGGGGGTAGCACTGTCCCACGTGACCTTGATGTCCTTAACGGCGGAGAAGGTCGAACCGGCGGCACGGGTGAGCGTGCCAAAGCAGAACTCGCTTACCGGCTGGCTCAGGGTGCCCAGGTCGATATCTTCGGTCTTGCTGTAGGCAGCGTCGGTATAGACCGTTGCGGTCACCTTGGCACCAGAAGGAGTACCGGCAGAAACGATGCGTACGCCGGAATAAACCTTGCCGCCCTCGGCAATGGGTTCAGAGACGTGATAGACCAGGGTGCCCTTGTTGTCCTGCGGCTTCCAAGCGGTCTTGGTATCGCCGTCGGCCAGGTTGGCAGGGGTCTTGCCCTCCACCTCGGTGCTCGAGGAATCAAAGTCGGCATCGCCGTAGGTGCTTACATACTCGCCGTCGTTGATGCGAATCTCACCGATCTCGATCCAGCGCTGCGTGTAGGTCGCGGTAAAGCGAATGCGCATGTAGCGACCGATCACGTTGAGCTTCTCGGTGCCGTTGGGATCGTTCTCGTTGGCAGCGGTGGCATCGGTCTTGGGATTGGCCGTGCACATGTTGCCCGGGTTCTTGGTATCGTGCGTAAGCCAAGCTGCGGTCTTGGCGGTGTCGCTGTTAAAGGTGTTCTCGATCGTCGCCTCATCGCTGTTGATCTTGAGGACCTCGGTCCACTCGCCGTCGGCAGCATCCGGGCTGTCGGCAACCTCGATAACACCCTTGCGGATGAAGTCGTACGTGGTCTCGGGCGCATAGTACGCAACAGAGTTGATCGTGCGCTCCTGACCAAGGTCGAACACGATCGTGCTGCCCTCGGTGGCACCCTGGGTGTTCTTGAAGGTGGTGGTCAGGTCGCCGTCGAAGATCTTCGAAGCGTCAAAGTTGCCCAGGTCGCCCTTTACATAAGAGGGAGCCTTGACCGTCTTGTAGCTCGCGGAGAAATTGGCAAACGTCACATCGCAGGCAGCGGATGCCTTGATACCCACAAAACGAGCCTGGACAGGCTTCTTGGCACTGGCGTAGTCAAGCCACTCAAGTGCGTTCTGGGAGTACACAACCTTGGCATCCTCGGGGAGCGTCATGTCGTCGGTGTTGATGGAAACGTCGTTGCGCACGGCGCCCAAATCGACCGCAAGGTAGTTGCCGGCCCCAAACGAGACGGTGCCGTCGGAAAGCTGGACGCCGCCGTCCTCGCCCGTGGCCTTGAGGCTCACGCCCGAGATGTCGGAGCGGATGGTGCCGGTGCTGGCTTCCTTGCCCTTAGAGGTAGCGATCTCGTGGACCTGCCACCACTTGGCGGTGTCCTCGGTCGCGCGTACGCGAATGCCGCGAATCTGCACGTTCTCGAAATCAAACTCCTGCTCACGGCTCGATGTGATATCGCCGCACTTGACCCAGTTGGCACCATCGACGGTGTACTCGAGCGCACCGGCAGAAAGGTTGTCGTCACCCTGGACATAGCGCACGTGGCCCACGGTCTTGGGAGCGGAGTAGGTAACGGTGATGGTATCGCCGCTCTTGATGTTGCCGCCGCCCGTGTGACTAACCCAAGCGTGGGAAGCCTCGTCGCCATCGACAACGCGGGAGAGCGCATAGTCCCGGTACACTTCGACGCCCTCGGAGGTCACCGTAGCGGTGGGCTCGGCCTCGGAGGCTGCGCCCTTAGTGGCGGAAAGCTCAAAGACCTTCCACCAAGATTTAGTGGCGGTGCTGTTCTTGACGCGGACAGCCTTGGCCTTGACGACACTCGGCAGCGTGATGGTCTGCGTGGCGGTGCCGTCGATATCGCCGGCCTTGATCCACGTACCGGCCTCGTTTTGATACTCGAGCACGCCGGCGTTGATACCATCGCCGGAGGTGGGCTCGTTACCGTTGCGCGCTGCCTGCACGAACGTGAAGGTATCGACCTCAGACGTCTTGGTGAACGTAAGGGTCACGGTAGCGTCGGGCTGCGTGGTATCGCGGATGTCGTACTCAGGATCGCTCGCGGAGAGACCCTTCTTGTACTGGAGATGGGCATAGGTCGAGACATTACCGTCGTTGACGTTGGAGAGCGACTGGCCGGCCAGAACCTGACCGTCGATGGTCACGGTGCCTGCAACAGGCTGACCCTCGGGAGTCGTCTCTTCCTTGTTGACCTGGATCTCATAGATCGTCGGCCAAGCGTCGCGGCTGTTGTCCTGCGTGGCGATCAGGCGCACGCCGTAGACGCCCTTGATGTTCAAACCGGTGATGGCGACGGTGGTGCCGGTCAGGTCTCCCTGGCCCTCGACATCGTTCCAATTCTCGCCATCATACGTCTGAAGCTTGGCGTGCTGCATGTAGTCGGCACCGTTGCCCTGGATAAAGGTCACATTGGTAAGATCGAAAGGCTTGCTCTTGATCATGCCAAAATACGTACCGGCAGTGAGCTTGTTGGGGTTCTTGTAGACAACACCCGTGGTGGCCTTGCCGTCAAAGACGTTCTCGGTCTTGCCCTCGGGGGTGTCGGTGCGGCTGGTAACAAACTGTGTGGTATCGGCGTTGGGATTTGCCGCAAGCGTAGCGCGCTGGGCGAGATAGCCATCAAGCGCGTTGATCATCGGCATGATGTAGGCGTTGCCAACTGTTGCATACTCGGTGTGGTCTACGTAATGGAAGCCATGCTTGCGCGAAGCGGCCAGGGCATCGGAGCCCTCGGAATACTTGGAAAGCATCTTGGAGCTGTCGCCAGCAAGATCGGCCTTGAGCGCCTGGAGCTCGGCGATAGCGCCGCGCGTCACGTCGTCCCATGTATCGATCCAGTACACAATCTGGCCGAGCATGGCCTTGTTGCCAGCGTTGGAACGATAGGTCTTTGCAGCATTCTGCAGGCCGGTGAAAAGCTCGATCATCTTGTCGCAGTCTTCGACCGTCACCGCACCAGCGTTGACCTTGCCCTGGAAGGCCTGGAGCTCGCTCTTGATATTGGCAGACTCGCGGCTCTCAAAGACCACACCACCGCCCGTGTAGCGCTTCATATGGCGGCTCAGCTCGCGCAAAGCATCCGAGCCCTTCGTGGCAGTGGGAGAGTTATGGTCAACATAGGAGAACGAATCCTCCCACGCCTGGTCTGCGTGCTCCTGGCTCTTCCACAGGTTCCAGGAGAAATCGGCGTTCATGAAGATAGCGGCCTTGGAAGGCTCGGACTGCTGCATGGGGTTGAGGACGACGCCTTGAACCTTGCCGGGCTGGACATCGGTTCCCAGAGCGTTCTCGTAACCACCCATAGACAGCGTATTCTTGCTGTTGTCGGTACACGGCCAGTTGATCCACATGAAAGGAGCAACGCCGGAGTTGTTGGTAAACGAAGACGTGAAGTTGTTGTCGACCTTGCCCCATACACGGCCGCCGGTATTGATAACCTGGACGGTCTTGGGCAGGTTGGCATACCAGGACTCACCCCAGCCCATGTAGTTCACAGGGCAGAAGATAAGCGTGTCTTTGAGACCAGGGTACTTAAGCGATCCGTCGGCGTTCTTCTCGGTCTGCTTCTCGTGCAGCCAATCGGTCATGTCATTGCAAAGCCTGGTGTACAGAGCGCTGCCCTGGTTGCCGGCATCATCGGCAAGGATAGAGATTTGGCGAACGCCGTGATCCATAACCTGGGTGAACTTCTCTTTAAGGATTGCCACGGACTCGTCGTAGTTAGAGTTCGTGATGGGGTTGTACATAAACGGATGAAGCGCGAACACAAAGCGGCACTTGGAGGTGTTGCCGGCCTCTGCAAGCGGTTCGATCTTCTCGGTCAGCTCTTCCTCGGTGTAGAGTTCACGCCACTTGGCATTGTGCTTGGGGTCATCCTTGGGAGCATAAACATACGCGTTGAGCTTGTAGTAGCCGCCCCACTGCATCAGGTTCACGCGATCCTCAGTGCTCCAAGGATTGCCATAGTAGCCCTCGATAAAGCCGCGCGTCACCACGTCCGCATAGTCGGACATGGTAAAGGTGCGCAGCTTGGCATCGGGAGTCTGCTGCAGAATCTGATAAAGCGTGGTCAGGCCATAGTAGGCGGCATCGGTGGTCTTGCCCAAAACGATAACGCGGTCGGGCTCGTTGCCGTCAGACGGAAGCGAAGCCAAGACATAGGAATCGTTGTGGTCGAACAGGCCGTCCGTATAGGACAGCTTGCCATCTTGCACCAGCTGGTCAACATAGGTGTCGACCGCGCCGCCGGAGCCCTTGACGCCCACAAGAACCGTCGTCACGGTGCTCTTGGAAGGAATAGCGTCAACGCTCTTTGCTTTGATGCCCTTCAGCGCCAAAGCTTCATCAAGGCGACTGATGGTATCGGCATCGATGCCGGACTCTGTAAGCACGCTTGCCTTGTTGCGCAGCGTCTGCGCACCGTTGCCGTACACCATGCTGTGCGGCGTGGGGTACAGCTTATATTCGGCCGCTGCATCATCAGCATAGGCCGAAAACGGAGCCAAGCCGCCCAAGCAGGCAAGCAAAACCGCTGTGACGGCGAACAGCTTGGCTATCATCCGTTTCTTCATCTCTTAAACCCTTTCTTGAGGCAGGTTTTCGTCCGACTTCGTGCTATTGACGACGATTCTTGACATACAGCGCGACACCGGCACCGACAACAAGCAGGCCCACGACACCCACGGCCGCGATGTACATTGCCTGATCGTCACCGGTCTTAACCAGGGCGCCAGGCTTCCTGTCGCCCTTGTTGTCCGTAGTCGAATCGCCCTTGTTAGAGCCAGCGGTACCGGAGCCGCCATTGCCGCCATCAGAAGTGCCTGGCTTGTCGGGATTAGGCTTATCCGGGTTGGGCTTATCCGGATTCGGCTTGTCGGGGTTGGGCTTGTCGGGGTCGGGAGTAACGGGATCGGGAGTACCGGGGCGCAAGCCCAGCATCGCGGAGCGCAGCTTGGCCTTGGCACCGTTCACGGCCTCGAACGTTGGGTTATCGCTCGCCGCGACATCCTTGGCATCGGCAAGCGCGCTCTCGAGCTTCTTCCAGGTAGCCGTCGTGTACGAATTCTTGTCGAGGCCCTCGGCCTGCTCAATCAGAGCGGCAAGACCATCGAGGTCAACCGTCTCGTCGATGACGCGAACGCGGATTTCGCCAGCGGTTGCAAACTTGTTCCTATTTGCGGCGCTATCGCCATCGGTCTCGTCAAAGTAGAGCTTGACGTCGGTTGCACCGGCAACAGGCTCGTCGAAGGTAATGTTTTTGGCGCCCACACTGGACTCGAGCGTACCCTCGGCAACCTTCGTATAGGTGCTACCACCGTCGGTGCTTACCTCGACATGGTACTTGGTCAAGCGGCCATTGGAGCTACCGGTGCGCGGCACGTACACCATACCGCTCACCTTGGCGGGAGCAGCAAGCTTGACGTTGAACCAGTGAGGCATGTCGTTGTCGGCGGGAGCGCTCCATTGGCTGTGCCAGAAGCTGGACTCATCGCCGTCGACGGCAGCCGCAGCAGGACCGTTGGGAGCGGTCTCGCCGGTCTTCTCCTCGGAGCAGGCTGTAGCGGTCACGCTCTGAGCAAAGTTGTTGTCTGCAGACTTAAGCTCGAGGCCCTCAATTGCCTCGGTGAGCGTCTTCGTGTAGGCATCAACCGTATCCTGCATACTCACCGGCAGATCGCGCTGGATGCTATCGCGCGCAGACGTGAGCGCCGCAACGGACTCGTCGGTATAGACAGACAGGTCGGAAGGAATTGCGGCGAGCAGAGCGTCGAGCTTGCTGTAATCGGCAGGCTTGTACTTGACGTTGGCAACGCGGTCGTTGATCTGCTGCGTGAGATTGGCGATCTCGGTGGCATCGGGGTTGACCTGGTTGATAAGAGCGCGAGCCTGCTCAACGAGCGTCTCGAGCTCGGCATCGTCAGCACCGGCAGCGAGCACGGAGCGGGCCTTGAGCTCGGCATTATCGAGCGCCATGGTGGTCGCAAACGTAGCGCTACGCGTCAGACGAACATCATCGACGTAACCCGTGAAGGCATTCGTCTTGCTGCCGATGCGCTGGACCGGGAACATGCAGGTGGCTTTGAGCTTATTGTTGCCATCCTGACCGATGGTCTCCTTGAGCTCGCCATTCACATAGAGCGAAACCTTGCCCATGCCCTCGTTCTTGAACTCAAGCTCAACCCACTCGTTCATGGGTAGCGTGTAGTTGAAGGAGTAGTCACGGTTCTCGCGGGTAATACCGACCTTACCGGTCTTTGCCTGAACGGCCTTGATGGAGCCATAGGGGCTCTCGAACAGAATCTGATCCTTGTCGCTCGTGGCATCGGTGCGTTTGACCTTCACGCGCAGGTCGTTACCAAGACCAGCGGTCTCGAGCTCGGAGTCGAGGCTGACGTAGCTCTTGCCACCCTTGAGCTCAAGCGCCTTCTTAAAGTCGACGTCGACAATCTCAGCGTCCTTGGCAGACTTCAGGTTGAGGCTGTTGCCGTTGCCCGAGGCGTCGCTGGCGTCGTCCATACCAAGTTGCATGACGGTACCCTCGGCATTGGCCGTGGTCTCGTAGCCAAAGTTGGTATTGGGAGCGTCGCCGAGCTTCTTGGCAGTAGCCTTTGCAGTGGAGACATCGGCCGCGCCCTTGCCCCAGGTGGCAGCAGCATACAGGCCAGCGGAGTTGGTGATGCGGTCGTAGACATCGTACTCGGAGATGCCGTTCTCGCGCTTGCCACACATGTCGTTCCAGACGGCAAAGGCGCCACCGATCATCTGCTCGTCGCCGGCAGGGATCGTAACGTTGTTGTAGTTGTTAATCGCAGAGTTATAGATAGTGTTGTCGTTGAGGTAATCGAAGTAATAACCGGCGTTGGGGACGATGTAATACCTACTGTCGATGCAGTTGATCAGGTCAAAGCCGAGGTTGTACATCTCGTCCATCTTGGCCCAGTCCTTGCTCCAGAGGTTCATCTGGCGGTGCTGACCGGCAGCACCCTTACCCTGAACGTCAACGGAACCCTTGATCCAGGTGAGGCTGCCCCACACGCGAGCGGTACGGCCCGAAGCCTCCATGTGCGTAAAGAGGTCGTTGACGAAATTGCGGTATGCGTTGCCGTCGGCCTCGTACTCGTCAGCGCCAATGTGGACCATGGTCTGGCTGTCGAAGACAGGGTTGGAACCGGTGAGGTACTCGTCCCAGATGGAAAGCGCGAACTCGAGCGACTCGTCATACTTTCCAGCCAGGTTAAGGTGGTCGTTGCCACGATGCGTCATGGACTTAGGAGTACGCAGGTCGGGACGCACGTTGGTGAGCGCCAGGGAGTGTGCCGGCATATCGAACTCGGGAACGATATTGACACCAAGCTCGCGGGAGTGCTGGATGAACTCGCGGAAATCGTCCTTGGAGTACCACACGTCGGTGCTCGTCAGATCGGCCTTGTTCTTACCGTTGTTGCCGCCCTTCTTGATATCGGACTCCAGGCGGAAGCCGTTATAGGCAGTGTTGACGGTATCGTCCGAGTACTCCTCGACCCAAATGTAGTTGTCGGAAAGGTGGACCTGGAAATCGTTGAGCTTGAACCAAGAGAGCTGCTTGCTCATCTGCTGGAGCCACTCAAGCGAGAAGGTCTTGCGGCCCACGTCAAGAATCAGACCGCGTACCTTATACAGCGGGTAATCGCGGGTGATGCCCTGCGGGATGGAACCGTTGCCGGTCTTGAGGGCCTGCAAAATAGTGCGGGTGGACCAGTAGGCACCCGTCTTGGTCTCGGCCTTGACGCTCACGGAATCGGTGATCTCCATGAGATAGCCCTCATCCTGAAGACCAAGGGACGTATCGGTGGTCTTAGAGAGGAAGATATCGCCCGCGTTGGCAGAGCTGCCCTTAACGACAGCAAGATCGGAGCCAAACAGGTCCTTGTAATCGGCGGCAAGCTCGTTGGCAGCCGTCTTGAAATCGTCGCTGTCATAGACAACACGGGTCTGCGCGGTAGGAGCAAAGGAGCCGGAGCGGCCCTTCCACTCGCGCAGCTGAGGCAGAACCTCGGGAGCGATGTTGTCGCCCGCCTCGACCTGGAACTTACCAGGAACGGTAACGGGAATCTCCTTGAACGTATAGGTGTTCTTATCGCTCTTCTTGGTCACCTTAAAGGAAACCTTGACCTGCGTATCGACGATCGGCTGATAGATGGGAATCGTACCGTCGTCGGCCTGAGCGCCAACAACCTGCTCGTAGTCGGTGCCGTTGTAGGTAACGTCATACTCTTCAGAGCTGGGCAGGGTGACCTTAAGCTGCGTGTCGCCCTTCTTGGGAGCCTCGACCTTGATGGCATCGGCCAGGCCGTTCATGTCCATCTTGGGCGTGCCACCGTAGACCTCGAGCTCGAAAATGGAAACGTTGCCCCATGCGACGCCACCATCGGGATCGGCATAGGTGTTATGGTCGATATACAGACGGACAAAACGAGCCTGATACACCTTGTCGAGCGTAATCAAATCGGTCTTGCTCGAAGGATGTCCATCGTTGGTGTAAACCGTCTTCCAATCGGAACTATCGGCGGCGGGGGCGCTTTCTCCGTTGGCAATCTGAATCTTATAACCCTTAGCCTTACGCAGCTCCCAGAACACACGGACGCACTTGACGTCGCGCTGCTGGCCCAGGTCGACGTAGATCCAATGAGGACCGCCGTCCTGAGATGCGGTAGCGTCAACCGCGCTTGCCCAACGGGAGCTCGAAGACGTCGTATTGCCGTCGACGGCCTTGGCAGCGCCGAGGGTGTTTGCCTCTTCGCTATCGGCAACAGCACTTTTGCCGCGAGCAACATTCTGCTGCGGATCTTGGGTAGAGGGCGCCGCAGTTTCGTCGCCGTAGAGTTCAAACTCGTTTACGGCAATGGTAGGCCACTCGGGAACCGTATTCTGGGGATCGGCACTCGTGAAACCCGTAATGTACAGACGGAAGAAGCGCCCCTTTGCAGGAGAGCTAAACGTAATCTCGTCGGTAAGAGACGCAGGACGATCGTTGGACGTATGGATGTCCTTCCAATCGCTGCTATTGGCTGCGGGCGCCGTATCGCCCGTCGCATACTGAATCTTATAGCCGGTCGCCTTATACGACTCCCATTTGATCGTCGCCTTCTTTACGGTCTTGGCAGACCCCAAGTCAACGTAGATCCAATGGGCGCCACCGTCAGCATCCTTCGCACTGCCCCAGCGCGTAGAGTTGCTGCCGTCAACTGCCTTACCAGCAGCAACCGACGACGCCTCTTCGCTATCCGCCACTGCGGTTTTATTGAGGGCGAGATTGGTCGCTTCTGCTGCTGCGGCAGGATGCACACAGAGCAGCGAAGACGCAAACACGATCGCAAACATGCATGCGATCATGGCGACTGCTCGGTGCAGCATTTTGGTCTTTTGTACCGCCATGCTCACGTCACCTTCCTGTCTTATGTCTCACTCAATCACTAACGTTATTTGGCGCAAACGATGCCCCAAGCGATAGCCGCCACGCCGGCACACCCGGCTGCTG
>ERZ1034980.1365-NODE-1365-length-14669-cov-10.509785_pt1 | contig 14669 bp, 2 predicted proteins | sample MGYA00520622_ERZ1034980 | MGnify/ENA primary metagenome ERZ1034980 (study PRJEB33766, sample SAMN09781791) | gut metagenome | biome: gut microbiome | host: Homo sapiens | place: Madagascar | study: EMG produced TPA metagenomics assembly of the PRJNA485056 data... | reverse complement strand
GAAGCAGAGAAAAGGATTTATCTTACTGAGATAATTTTCTATCTTACAGAGATATTTTTTTATTTCACAGAGATAATTTCCTATCTTACAGAGATACTGGACAGAACTACTCCCAATAAAGGAGACATACAGATTATGAAATTCAAAAACTCGAAAAGAACAATGAAGATTCGATATAGAATGTTTCTGATAGCTATGATGACGATAGGCATCGCCTTCGGATTGTCTTCTTGTATCGATGAAGACATGAGCAAGTGCGGCAAAGACTATAAGATAAGGTATAACCTGGTACTCAATACGCAGATTAATACCATCATCGACATGGATCTGAATCTCATCACCGAACAGGAAATAGCAGAGAGACTGAAACAGGCGCTCAGCAAAGTCTTCACCGACCATGCCAACGACAACGACCTCTCCTTCTTCGTAGGCGAAGACCTCTTCCACCACGAGGCAAACAAGATGGGTGCCAACTCGGTATCCTATACCATCTATCTGCCCCGCAACAACTATAAGAATCTCTCCCTCGCCAATACCGGCAGTGCAGACAACGTACAGATTACAGGAGCCAACACCTGTAAGACGCTCGCCCTGCAGCAAGAGCAGAAAGATACCATCAACAGCCATAACATCGGATTGTTCTCTTCCCGTTTCACCATCAACGAAAACGACTTTGAGCACGACCTGTATACCACCCTCTATATGGCAAACTGTGCTGCGGTGGTGGTCATCGACCAGAGCAAGGTGCAGCCCACCAGACTCTGGGGATTTGTAGAAGGCATGGCAACCCAGTTCCAGGTGAATGACAGTCTCTACACCTCAACCCGGAACACCATGGTGAGAGCCAACCGACTCAACGAAGGCATGACAACCTATTCCATCCCTTCTCACGATGCCCTCTATACGGTCAGTTTCCCCAGCACCCAATCAGAATGGCGCTACCACGTCATCACCCAGATAAACGGTAAATATACCGAAACCATCTTCACGATGAACGAACCGCTGAAGGCAGGAAGAATCAAGATTATCAAGACGATACTCAAGGAAGACGGTTCCCTTGCCACCTCCAGCACCGCTGTAGGCGTAAGTGTGAAACTCGACTGGAAACCGGGAGGAAGCCACGACATTGACATTTAAGTGAAGAATTCAACGGCTATAAAGATTTGATACATGAATCATATTACGAAATACATATTTGCGATACTATCGCTTATCATGCTGGCAGGATGCAGCGAGAAGGACGAGGTGAGACCAATGGATACGTTGGCACCCATCTCGCTCACCCTATCTGTGCCTGCCGATAAGACAAAAACACGCATCGGAGACCCAGGAACAGACACCAACGACCAGGTGGACTGGGACCGACTCACCATCATCGTTGCCTATAAGAACAAGACAAAGGGCGACGAAATCATAGATGGAGCACCCCTGAAAATGGTATATTACGATACCTATACCAAGGAAGAATTCGACAGAAAAACCCTCGTCACCCATGCCACCTCAACCCTATCAGGACCTGATGCCAACGGCTTTCGCACCTATACGATGTATCTGCCGTTAGGAACCTGTTGCGTTTATGGGGTTACCTATAGTAGCGGACAGGGGCTGGATCTGGAAAAGATGCTAGACGACATCACAAAAGACGGACAAGACCATAACTCAGATATCTATAACTTACAGATTAGCAACGACTATGCCAAACCAAGCGGCGGCACTACGGACATAGCCAAGTTTATCAGTGTAGCTACAGGCTATGCACTCAAGCTGGACAAGAACCAGCTACTGACAAGCGACAGAGAAATAATAGTAGAAAAAAACATCAATGCCGATATCAACACCAAGCAATACTGGCGCATGGTACTGGGCAGACTGGCTGCCAAGATTGACATCCAATGGGATGCAAAGGGAGCCTATGAGAAAGATGAAGATGGAAAACTGAAATATACAAATGTGGAAGTAAGTAAGTTTACTTATCACGGCGAACCGACAGGTCAAGAAGCAACCGTTTCTGGTTCAGGATATGGCAGACTCTTCCCTACCCTTTACCATCAAAATGTATCTCCTATGGTTTCGGTAAGTGGACAGACCTCCTTCTTGAACACCTCGGAAATCAGCAAGCGAAACGGACGGGTATATCATTATACCTTCCCAGACGGAACCAATCCTCCTCGCATCACCTTCCAGCTTGATACTGAGAAAGATGGAACGAAAAAGACATACAACGTGACATTTGATTTGAAGAATCTGAAAGATGGCTTTATCCCAGCTCGCTGGTACAAGATTAATGCAACCATCTCGGGCACCTCTCTGAGCGACAATTCAAATATCACAATCAGCAATTTCGACAATTAAAACTCTTTTCAGCATGAGAATACAACATACGACATACAGGAAAATCATAGCACTCCTCATCCTCCTGAGCTGTGTCAGCTCCCTGTTCGCACAGGACAGCAAGACCTATCATGTAACGGCTGATGCAACAGACGGTGGTAACGGCTTATCATGGAACCAGGCCATCACCCTGACAAAAGCGCTGAGCAAAGCCAAGGCTGGCGATGAAATCTGGGTGAAAGGCTACGAGGATATTACCGGCCACATCTACAAGGCACCGGAGGGAGGCTTCGTTCTCCCTTCGGGCGTTGCCATGTATGGAGGTTTTGCAGGAAATGAAACCATCAAGAACGATCTCCCTACGGGCAGACATAAATATCAGATGAAGTATCAAACGGCTCTGGTGGGCGATATCGCCACCAACGACAAGGCGAGCCAGCAGCTGATTATCTATCCAGAGAACACCACCCGCACCGACAATGCCACCCATGTGCTGACCCTCCAGATGGGCGTAACACAGGACAACACCAACGACGGCAACAAGCCAACCATCGTTTCCGGTTTCCTCATCGCAGCAGGTAATGCCAAGGGCGACAACTCTACTTCAGACGGCAGAGGCGGCGGCATCTACGTGGTAAACAACAGCAACGACAACAATGCCGGCAGCCGTTACTTCCGTATTTCGCAATGTAACTTTGCGAACAACTACGGCATGCGCGGCGGTGCCATCTATGTGGATAAATCCTGTACCAACCAGCAGTCAGCCATCAGCTACTGCAGCATTTTTAATAATGTGGCAGGCAAGCGAGGCACCAGCGAAAACGAAGGTGGTGGTATGTGGATAGACGGAACAGCCACCGTCTACAACTGCAACATCAACAACAATACGAACGGCGGTATCCGACTTTCGAACACATCGAAAATCGTCAACTGTTCTGTTATTGCCAACACCGTATCAGCCGCAGACCTGACCACAGACGGGGCTTCAAACAGCAATGGCGGCGGAGCGGTTTACAACACCGTTCTCTGGCATTCCACTGCACTCAGCAAGCAAGACAGCCGTCCTGCCTTCTATTCCTGTGCATTTCCGGAAGTAGAGGTAACCGATTCCAAGGCCAACACCGACGCTAACGGGAACGTAAGGATCAGCAACGAGAACCACGGCATTGAGCCAGCCCCTTGGTTCAAGCAGAGTGCCGTAACCCAGGGTTACGACTTCTCGTTCAGCAGTAACCTAAAGCAATTATACAGCACCGCCTTCACTTTTGAAGAGACCTCTGCCCTTTTGAACAAGGGAAAACTGGAATACTACACCAACCTCGTAGTTAATGCAAACCTGGAAACAACTTCTACCGACATCATGGGCAGAACACGCTACCAGACAAGCAGCATCGACATCGGTGCCTACGAGTATGCCCGAATGAAGGCAGGACGCATCAGATACGTGAAGCCCCAGAAAAAGGGACTTGGCGACGGATCATCATGGGATGATGCCACGGACGATATCCAGTGGGCCATCAACGATTTGGCAGAAAAGGCAACAACGCCAGGCGAAAAAGGAGAAGTTTGGGTAGCAGCCGGAACCTATGTGGTAAATCAACGAATCCATAACGACAATACAGCCCCAGTTTCCCTGCTGATGAAGAATGGCATCAGCGTTTATGGTGCCTTTGAAGGAAATGAAAAAAGTCGTTCAGAACGCATAAAGAAAGCCAAGAATTTAAAGCCTTGGGGATGGCAACAGGAATCCATCATCAGAGGTGCGGAATTTAAGGGAAGCGACGAGGTCAACTGGAATAATGATGATGAAGCCTGGAACATACAGAACAGCAATTCCTATCATGTGGTATGGTTTGCTCCTCTGCCAGAAGAAAAAGAAGCCTTTACGGATGAAGTATATCTGGAAGGTTTCACCATTGAAGGAGGTAAATTTAACGAAACGAACGAAGCCAAATACGCCCCAGACTGTGGTGCTGGCGTTTATATCAACGACCCATCAGCCCGAATGCGCTACTGCACCGTGAGATTCTGTAACCCGGGCATGAAAGAAAGCGGAAACATCAAGCCACGTGGCGGCGGCATCTACTGCAAGAACGGACAGACGGAAGGTAACCTGGTATACAACTGCTCGGCTTATCAGGGCGGAGGTATCTATATAGACGAAGCCGGCTTCATCACCCGAAGCATGGTAACCAACTGCTCTGCCTATCAGGGAGCGGGTGTATATCTGAATGGTGACGCTAATAACTCAGAGAAAGCCTATTATCAGATTCTTGCCACCTCGGTAATCAGTAACAATACCAGTACCCGAAATGGTGCTGTGTATCTGGATGGTCACGGACTGGTGATTAACAACACCATCGTCAACAACTATACCAACAACACCTCAGATCCTGCTGACGAGCTGTCATCCAATACGGGTGGTGTGTATATCAAGAAAAAGGGTCTGCTTGCCAACAATGTCATCTGGAACAACTCGCTGCTCCGGCACAAGTCTGGCACCAGCAACAACTCAGCATCCATGGCACAGATTTATGCAGCCAACCCAACAGAAGCAAGTGTACAGTTCTACAACAACGCCATCTCGGATGTAAATGCAGCCAAATGGACCAGCACCTATCAGAGCGGAACCATCTCCATCAACACGTATTACTCTGGCAAGGGATTCGTGATGGGCAATGAAGCACCTTACAACACGGTGGAAGCCTTCAACGAGAAACGTGGCGTTCTTACAGACATGAAGACGGTGAACTATTATTGGGAAACATTGAAAGGTACCCGACTGCGCAACGTGGGCATCAGCTATGCCCTCCTGCCATCTTCCTACCTGTATCAGCCAAAAATAGACCTGAGCGGAAAGGCTATCAGTTCGGTTCCGTCAGCAGGAGCCTATATGGCTGACAACCAAGATCTTGTATTTGAAAAGAATGATACCAAAAAACGCCTGCGCATCTACTTCGACCGTTCACGAGAACTGGTGGACGGAACAGGAGAGTCGTGGGAAAAGAGCTATACCTCATCATCTGTAGATGAAATTCTCGGTTATCTTGCCGACATTAAGGATGGAGACAAGGTAAAGGTGGTTACTGCGGGCAATACTACAGCAGAAGAATTCACTATCAGCAAGAACAGCGGATGGGAGTTTGAAATCTGCGGTCGTGAGGGTATCTTCGAACCGAAGATTGCCTACACGTTCGAGGAAACAGATGCCAGGTCATGCACCTTTAACATTCAACCTTGCGTACTTCCCATAACCGTGTATGGCGGTTATCCGGAGTATTCGGAAAACCCGAATCCAAAAGATGAAGACCGCGACCCTATCAAATACCGCACCGAACTGAACGGAAACCTCAGCGGTTCAGAACTCAACGAGGGACTCTACCATCTGGTCCGCATCGAAGCGGGTGCCAACATCACCATCGACGGCTATGCCTTTACCCATGCATACGCTGCCGGTACTGCCTACATGCCTTATGGTGGCGGTGTACTGATAGGTAGCATGGACCAGAGCAGTGAACCAACCACCGTGAAGCTGAAGAATTGCATCTTTGAGAACAACACGGCGACAGATGGTGCCGCCATCGCAACCATGCCGGATGCCGTGAAAGTGAAACTGGAGCTGGAAAACTGCGTCATCAACAACAACACAAGTAAGGATCCGCATAATCAGAACCCGTCAGAACTGCCTTCCATCATTTATATGAACAAGAGTCCAGGCAGCAACAACTCTCTCACGCTCAACTACGTGAGCATCATCAACAATGAGGGAGTAGCACCAGATTACGACCTTGTAAAGGCAACCTCGTATGCTGTAGGAAACAAACTGTACATCAACGGTGCATGGGAAGGTTCGGAATGCAACAACAGCCTGGAAGAGAATTTCAACACGCTTGGCAAAGAAGGAGCCCTGAACTTCAGCAACCCAACCAATGAAGTGGGTGCCCGGATGAGCGGCAACGTTTATTACGGAGGCTATTCATCCTTCCGTCCGTTGACCAGTTCTGTACAGGCGAGTGACATCATCAACAGCGCTCAAGCCAGCAACGCAACAGCCAAGGACATCACCGGCGAAGACCGCAACCTTGGTGGTGCTCCTGACCTGGGTGCATACGAAGCTCTCCTGCCAAAAGCAGGAAAGATTATCTACGTGCGTTCATACAACAAGAATTATGATAGCATCAGCGATGCCAATGATGACGACAAGGACGGTAACCCGGACTTCAATCTTCTGAATGAATCAAATACCGAATATGACGGAAGCAGCTGGGACAAGGCTATCATCGGTAACGCTATGTGTGATAATACACAGGATAGAAGCGGCAATGAATTCTATGTAACGCAGAGTGACAATACGCTGCTTAGCACCACTATTGACAATACAGATTATAGTCAAGCTAAAGGCAAGTATCGTTCTGAAACAGATTCTTACGGCGATTTCTGGACAAACTCAGGTAACCAGAACAAGCAGTATCTCTCTGGCTGGGGCACCTATAACAAGATTGCCAACAACAGAGAGGAGCGTTACATCAGCGGTCTGCAATACGCTGTGGAAAGAGCGGCAGAATTGAATAAGGATATCGAAGACAAGAACGACCGGGTGGTGGTTTGGGTAGGTGCAGGCATCTATACAGACTACAAAGGCTTTGTTGTCAGAGACAAGGTGGAAGTAATAGGCGGTTTTCCATACGAAGGCTATCCTGGAGAAGACGACCGCCATCCGCTGCTGTCACAATACGTACCGGCACGTAAGGAATACGAGACTTTGGACAAGACCAAGTATGAAACCATTCTCCAGATCAGAAAGGAATCACCAGTTTATTTCAAAAACGGAGATAAGGAAATGTGGTATCAGGAGAAAAATTCTGGAGATGGCTCTAAATATGACTTTACAAAAAAGTTGATGAACAGTGGAAATACAGAGCGCCATTATGTACTGTATCAGCCAGACGTATGCCTTCCAACCTGGTCACCATCGGGTGATGGAAATGCCTCACGTACAGATGGTAATGCCGTACGCTATAAAGGAAACTTGATAGACAACATCAACTACAAGGATTACGAGTATGCCAAATGGGATGGCTTCTCTGTACGTCACGGTTACATCATCAACTATCCTGGTGCCAACCGTGACGGAGGAGCAGGTGTGCGTGTATTCCGAGGTGTAGAACTGGAAAATCTCATCATCGTCAACAACTTCAACCATGGCGGTCGCGTACGTGGTGGCGGATTGTATATGGACGGCGAGAACAGTAAGATTTCGAACAGTTACCTGCTGAGAAACCTGAGTTATGCCAATAGCAGAGAAAGTTATGGAGGCGGAGCCTATATGATTCAAGGCACCGGCTACAACCTTGTCGTGGCAAACAACCGTTGTTATAACGGAACCTGTCGTGGCGGAGGTATCTTCCTGGAGAGTGCCAAATTCTACAACAATACCATCGCCTACAATATGGCGACAAACGGAACCGGCATCTATCACTGGCAGGATGCCAATACCGGAGTTAGCTCACAGCTCTCACTCTACAACTGTATCATCTATGATAATTACAACAACGGCAAGCAGATTACAGATCAGGTAAACTCTGCTGCATGGGACAAAATGAAACCATCCCACAACTGCTACATGAACAGTAACATGAACAGTAGTGACCTCAGCAGCAAATTCCAGGAAAGCGATGGAAATTCCACTGGCACAGATTTGGCTTTCCCATTTGAGGACAAGACCTACGAAAATGGAAAAGACGGAGTTTTCCGCTTCCGCAATGCCCGACTGAAGAACAACTTCCGCCTGAACGAGGCTGAAGGTTTAGCAGGTAACAAGTGTCTGAATGGTGGAACCACAAATGTAGGAAATGGAATCATCCTGCCTGAAACCGACATGGACTATACCAACCGAATCAAGGACTGCGCCATTGATATCGGTGCCTACGAAGCTGACAATACTGCCAATATTGCACCACAGGCAAAGACAAACGATGCAGGTATTGTAGATTACATTTATTATGTAACCCAGAACGGATGGGGAAACCGAAGGGGAGACAGTCCGGAAAATGCTGCCTGTGCTGACAAGCTGCAGGACGTACTGACTGCTGCCGGCAGGAAATTTGAAACTGCAAACCAGGGCATCACAGTTAATAACCAAAAGCATCAGGTGTATGTTAAAGTAGCAGGCTATCAGGGTGATGAAACAGGAAATCGGTTTGTTTATCATGCCAACACGCTGGCAGACCCTAGCGATCCGCAGAGCTATACCTTCCTGATTCCTAACGGAGTATGTCTGATGGGTGGTTACTATGAGGGTGACCAGGAAGGAGGACAGCTGAAAGAAGGTACCGCCAATTGGAATAATGACAAGCGCGACTGTATCAGCACTTACCAGACGGTATTAAGTGCGAAGACCGAAGTAAAAGAAGGTTCTGCCGTTAACCAGGAGGTGAACGGCTACCACACCGTGTGCTTCGGCAAATGGCCTACGGGCAACTATGACGACTACAACACTTCTGCCCTGTCAGACAATACCATCATAGATGGCTGTCGCCTGATAGATGGTAATGCAAGCGACAAGTCGGGCTTCAAGAGTATGGGTGGTGCAGCCATTGTGCCAAGAATGGCACATGTACGCAACTGCGAGATTTCCGACTGTCAGGCTACCCAAGGCGGTGCTCTCATGCTGCTGAAGGGTAGCATCGTAAGCGGTAGTGTCATCGTAAGAAACAAGGCTCAGAAAGGTGGTGCCATCTATGCACTTCGTTCCAACGACCAGAACGAAGACACCAAGAACTACCATGCCTACGTCATCTCATGCACCATCGCCAGAAACGAGGCAACCATCGGTGGCGGAATCTACCAGGAAGAGAACTCCCTGATTGGCGGTAACTCCGTGATATGGGGAAATTCGGCACAGACCGACAACAACATCAGCGGTGATGTGAACTATCAGTCTTACGACTTTCTGCAGGGACTGGGAGCATATACGGAAAAATTCTACCCATACAACTATTGTTTCGTAGAGAAGATGGCATTGCCAGCCAACAAAATGAATACGGAGATGACCAGCGACCTGGACAGTTACTTCAACGACAACAAAATCTTCAAGCCTCGTGCCTATTCACCATTGATTGGCAACGGAGTTGAGAAAGAATACGTCAATGCATGGAAGAATTATGGTATCAGCAGCTACGATATTACCGGAAAGGAAAGAACCATGACCAAGCAACAGACAGCTGGTGCATACGCATCTGATCTGCCGGCGTTTGACAACACCAAGCTGCTGAAGCGCCTGTTCGTTTCTCAGACAGGTGGTGAGATTGTAACTGAAGAAGAGAAGGCAAAGTATTATGGCCGCTCCTTCCTTACTCCTTTCAACAGTCTTGAAGCAGCCCTCGACTACATCAATGAGGCACGAGAAAAGAAAGTGGCTGATGACAATACCCACTTCGAAATTCTGATGACAGGCGGAACCTACAAGCCAAGCAAGATGCGACAGAACAAGGATCTTTCGCCAGAACAGAACACGATAGACCGTCGCTTGCAGAGCTTCACCATCCCTGTGAACGTAGATATCTTCGGCAGTTTCTCTGCAAGCGATTTGTATTCTTCAACTCCTGTTAATCCTACTACAGGAGAAAAAACTGGAGATGAGTTAACAAGCTTCGGAGGCAAGACTTTGGTTCCAGATGAAAAAATCAAAGATATTCTGACAAAGCGCAACGCCAACGACATGACCGACAACAACAAGAACGGTCTGATAGAGCCATGGGAGTTTTCAAATCCTACGATTCTTTCCGGTGACATCAAGGCATCGGAAAAGGAGCGTAATGTTTATCATGTGGTTTACAGTAATGCGAAATCTTCTCAGAACAACGAAGTTGTATTAGATGGTATTACCATTATGAATGGCGAAACAATGACAGAGTTGAAGACTATAGAAGGAGAAGATGAAGAAGTTGCCGAGAATGGTCGTGGAGGTGCTATCTACACCAACCGAGTGAACTATACATTGAACCGTTGCCGACTGATTAAGAATTCCGGTCTGCATGGCGGAGCTGTCTATGTCAACAATGCAAGTCTGGACATCATCGGCAGTACAATCAGCGGCAACAGTAACGTATCAGAAAAGGCTAGTCAGGATGAAGTTACCGAACCAGGTAAGGGTGGAGCCATCTATCTCTATCTCACAAAATCGGTGAATGGAAACCTGCATATCGTCAACTCGCTCTTAGCCAACAATGATGTAACTTGTGGCAGATATACGGGCACAGAAAATTCACAAGGCGGAGCCATCTATATCCGTAGAGCAAACGATGCTGGCAACATGTCTGAGGACTATCAGGATGCCTACATCGTAAACAGCCTCATCGTGAACAACAAGGCAAAGCAAGATGGAGCCATCCATGTGGAGAACGAGGTGACAAGCGGTACGATTACACCTATATTATATAATACCGCCATTTGGGGTAATGAATCTACAGATAATAGTGTGCTTCTCAGGAGAGAGCACATGCGCAACTGCGCCTGGGATGAATTACCTGCTTCTACAGTTTCTCCAGCAACGGATGGTAACATCAAGCTGAGCAAGGAGAACATCGCATCGGATGGTCCACGTTTCACTGAGCCTACAACCACAAAGGGTTACGAAGGCTATAAACCGGATGCCAAATGGAATCCTCAGGCTATCTCTGTGCTTACAGATGCAGGTGACGGAAAGAAGGATGCAAACGATGCAAACGAGACTGGTAAATATCAGAAATGGTGGACTATGCACAATACTCGCCTTAAGGAATATGGTTATCCATCTGAGTACATCCGTCCTGCCAGCGGTACGGGGTACAACAGATACGTAGGTCCGAAAGACGAGAATGGTAATGTAGCAGAAAAGCCTATCGACATTGGTATGTATGAATTCCAGTATGTATTCAAGTTTACAGACTTCGAAAAGGTTTATATCGGAACGGAAGAGAAAGGAAATGGCGATGGTAGCAGTTGGGATAACCAAAGCACCGACCTTCGCGGTGCCATCATTGCCATGGCTAACCCTTCAGGTAGCACCACAACAGGTTCTACAACCAACAGCAAGAGAAAGGTGTTTGTACGTGGAGGTACCTATTATTCGCCAACCTACTCTTATTCGCCAAACAACTCTAGCGGCGATGCCTTTTCTCTCATTGTAAACAATGCCGAGAAGGCTAAGTATATAACATCGATTGAACTTGTGGGTGGTTGTACGGGCTCGAAAAATGCAGACGGTACAGAGGTGCAAGACTTCAGCAAGCCTTCGGTACTCATTGAGAACCCTGCCAAAGCGGGCAAAACCGCAAACTTGCTCAATATCGTAACGAATGGTAAGCCGGTAACGATTTCCGGTTTCACATTCCAGAACCAGAGTGGCGTGGGAGTAAAGGCGATGGTTAATTTGTCTGGTAATAACCCAGGAAATCTCTTAAAGGTACACAATAGTGCCTTTAGAAAGAACAAGGGAACCGGCATGTTAGTTGATAATGATGCTGCGACAAAAGATAACGGATCCGGCATAAAGATGTGGAACGTATTGTTTGCTGACGGAGAAGGAAATGGTCTTGAAATCAGTAAATCCCAATCAGCAGACATAACAAATGCTACGTTTGCCAAAAATAAAAAAAGAGCTGTTAAAGGAACAAATAGCGTGTATAATTCCTTGACTTGGAACAATGGTGACAACACCATTAGAGATACAGAACAAAAGAACAAGGATTATTGGGACGTGGCTTTCCCTGCAAACACAAAGAATGGAGATGTACTGAACGGTCCTAATTTTGTAGATCCAGAAAATGGCGATTACAGAATTCGACCTAGTCTCAAGCTGCTTGACCAAGGAAATAAAGACAAGCATCTCCAAAATATTAATTTAAGCTCAGAAAAGGACTTGGCTAATAACCCTCGTCTGATTGGCGACAACATCGATATCGGTGCATACGAGTGCGACACGAAGCTGAGGCAGATTATCTATGTAAAAGAAGGTTCTGCTGTTGCAGGAACAGGTGAAAGCTGGGATAGTCCAACCAACGACCTGCAAGGCGCCATCAACCTGGCTGAGCTTTATGCCAACAAGAATGAAGGCAAATATGGCTACGTCTTCGTAGATAGAAACCTGAAGGCTGATAACGTCAACATCAGCATGCCAGGCGTCAAGATGTTCGGTTCGATGCGCAAAGAAACAAGTCCAAAAACAGAACCAGCAGAAGATGTCGTAACAGACCTCCTTACACAGAGAAAAGGAATCATCGAGTCTTCCAGTCAATCTACCATCAATGGACTGACACTCAACAACGCAACTACTGATAGCAGAATGTGTCTCGTAGATGGATTCAAGGTTTCGGGCAACGTCAGCCTACAAGGCAACAGCGTGCTCTCAACCTCTATCCTTGATGCAAGCACAAAGGTATCTGGCGATGCGAGTGGTTTGCTCTACAACAGTCTGGCTTTAGGAACCGTGGAGAATGTGAAGACCGTCAATGTATCTGCTTCCAGTACATTAACATCAACAAATGGTAGTGCTGCCAACAGAGCATCTGTAGCCACCTATAATAAATATAATAAATATGTGAAAGATGACTACTGGAAGTACCAGCTTGACGAGACAGACGATGACAACATCAACGCCAACACAGACGCAAGCAAAACCCAAGGATGCATCGGCCTGGTGATGCACAACCATGACCTTGCCGGCAACAAGCGCATCAGAGACAACGTAGACAACGGATGTTTCGAGACTTGGTATCTGACAAACGATACCAAAGCGAATAAGGACGATTATCCTCATGGCAAATCTGTGGTCTATGTCATGGAAGTAGACAAGGAACTGAAGCTCGACAACACATTCTATACAGAGACGAATCCGTTCAGCCCAGGCTTCCTGCTCTTGAAGCACCATGCAGGTTTAAGAGGAAACAACAGTTATGTAAACCTCACCAACTTTGCCGTGGAAAGAAACCTGAAGGATGGAACCAACTTCTTCTCCATGCCATTCAAGGCTACCAATATGGAGGTATCGGGAACTGATAATCCTGCTGACGGTAAGGTAATCGCCTACTACTATAATGCAGCTACTCGTGCCAAGTACGACTATAAGTTCGAACCTAGCAAAGAAAGTGAAGCATGGGTAAGAGGCGTGGATAACCAGCGAAACTTTACCTCAGGTTTCAGAATGGAAGCTAATGGCGACAGAACCGTCCGTTTCTATGGAACCAGTTACACAGAGAACGGTAGTCAGTTAGGGCAGATTACCCTGGCACAGAACAACAACCAGCAGCCATGGACGAGCAGCAATGGCGGCGGCTTGAAGTTCACCCACAAGGAGAACATGGGTTGGAATCTCTTCGGTTCGCCTTATCTCTGTGCCATGAACTATAGCGATATGGAGTATGGCAGAGTCATCTATCAATGCGAAGAAAACGGTAGCTACAAGGCTATCAATACCTATGATTTAACCACGGGTGTTTCAACGGATGGCTACATCCCGGCAATGGATGCCGTGTTTACGCAGACTGCCACTCTGGATAATTCAGAAAGCGTGATAGTAGAGCATTCGGAAGCAAGGGCAACAACAGCCTATCAAGCAACCCGAGCCCTCGACATCGCTATCACCCAGAACAGCAGAACAAGCAGAGCGGGCAACGGCACTCCTGTAGATGACCAGCTCCAGTTGAACGCAGTTCCTGCACAGGAGGCGAAATCAGACTTCGACCTGGGAAGTGACGGCGTGAAATGGATAAATAGCCAGAATGCCCAGATTTATGCTAACCGTAATGGCGGACGCTACTCGCTCCTCTCTGCGGTCAGCATTGAAGCAGAACAGAGCATCGGCGTCAGTCTGCCGGAAACGGGTGAATACTCCATCAGCATCCCTGAGGATTGCGATGCCAGCGAATACGAAACCGTATGGCTGAAGGACAAGGAAACCGGAAAGGCGGTAGACCTGAAGGAAGGCAGTTATCAGTTTACTGCCACCCAGACTGGCGAGATGAACAGCCGATTCAGCATCAGCTTCAACCGTATGACAACTGACATGAAGTCAGTCATCACGGTCAGTACCGATGGCAGAGGCATCATTCGCGTGAAGGGTTTGAAGCCTGCCGACTTCATCAGAGTATACGGTACCACGGGAGTTCTTGCTGCCCAAAAGGAGGCTAGAGCTGAGACAGAGACTCTTCGCACAGCTGTGAACGGTACGGTGGTCGTAGAGGTGACACGAGGCGGCAAACAGGTTGCCGTTAGGAAGATAGCCGTAAGATAACGGCTGGAAGATTGTAAAAAGACAGTCGGAATAACGTAATATTACGGAATAAATGTTAATAAAGCGC
>ERZ1034980.1359-NODE-1359-length-14706-cov-16.640639_pt1 | contig 14706 bp, 18 predicted proteins | sample MGYA00520622_ERZ1034980 | MGnify/ENA primary metagenome ERZ1034980 (study PRJEB33766, sample SAMN09781791) | gut metagenome | biome: gut microbiome | host: Homo sapiens | place: Madagascar | study: EMG produced TPA metagenomics assembly of the PRJNA485056 data... | reverse complement strand
ATATTGGACTAGAAATTAGCATATTAAATAAAAAAATTAGTGAATTATCTACTAGTGAGAAATATCTATTTTATGTATTTTTAAAAACATTATTTAAGTTTGATGTTGTTATTTTTAGAAATTTATATTTTAATCTTGATAAAAACAATAGAAGAAATATTAAACACATTTTATCTATTTTTTCTTCTAATAATAAAGTAGTTATTATAGAAGATAACTTGGATGTATTGTATGAAGTTACTGACAAGGTTTTAGTTATTAAAAATGGTAGTGTTTTATTAAATGGTGATACAAAAGAGGAATTAATTAATGTGTCTTTGTTATTGAATAATAGTATTGTTCCTCCTACATTACCTTATATTACATATCTTGCTAAGGAAAATAAGAATGTTAAGTTATTTTATCACACTGATATTAGAGATATAATTAAAGATATATATAAACATGTATAAGGAGGGTGTATGAGATATTTAATTAAGTTTTCATACGATGGAACTGGTTTTTCCGGATATCAAAAGCAACCTGGAGAGAGAACTGTTGAAGGTATGTTAGAGAATGCTTTATATAATATTAATAATCATACAGAAACTAGAATATTTTCTTCTGGTAGAACTGATAGAGGAGTTCATGCGTTAGGGCAGATTGCGCACTTTGATATTGATGTTAATATAACTCTTTATAAACTAAAATGTGCATTAAATAGTTTGTTGCCAGAGGATATCCATGTTTTATCCACAGAAATTGTGGATAAAAATTTTCATGCAAGGTATAATGCTATTTCGAAAACATATATATATAAAATAAATGTGGGAGAATATTCACCTATTGATAGGAATCATGTTTATCAATATTGTAAAGATTTAAATTTTGATAATATGCGCTTAGCTATTAATGATTTTTTAGGTGAGCATGACTTTAAACCATTTGTTTCGGAAGAAGCTATTAAAAGTAGCTACGTTAGAACTATATATTCTGTTGATATGAAAAAAGAAGGGGATATTATTACAATTTCATTTACAGGAAATGGTTTTATGAAATATCAAGTAAGAAATATGGTAGGTGTTTTAATTAAAATTGGTAGTGGTAAATTAACTACTGATTCAGTTAAAAATATATTAAATGGTACTATGGACAAAAGCAAAATTACAACTGCTAAAGGTTCTGGATTATATTTGAAAGAAGTCGTTTATTAACATATTTTTATTCTACAAAACTGGCTATTTTTTTCTATCTATTTTCGTTGACAAATAAAGAGATTTTTAGTATAATCTTAATCGGTACATTTGATATCCCCACATAAGTTTGATCCCGGGAAAATCAAACTTAAGTAAAAGGAGAAAAAATTATGACAAGCTATATGCAAAAAAAAGAAACAATTGAACGTAAGTGGTACGTAATTGATGCTGAGGGTAAACCTCTTGGTAGAGTAGCTAGTAAAGCTGCACATGTTTTACGTGGAAAACACAAAGCTACATTTACACCTCATATTGATTGTGGTGACAATGTTATCATTATCAATGCTGAGAAAGTTCTTTTAACTGGAAATAAATTAGAGGATAAAAAATATTATAATCACTCTATGTATCCAGGTGGATTAAGAGAAAGAACTGCTAAAGAAATGGTAGAAAAATATCCAGTTGAAATGGTTGAAAGAGCTGTTAAAGGAATGCTTCCTCATAACAGACTTGGAAGAGCTATGTATAAAAAATTATTTGTTTATACAGGTAATGAACATAAACATGCTGCTCAAAAACCAGAAGCAATGGAAATTTAATGGGAGGTAAATGATGGCAAAAGCAAAACAAAATGTTTATTATGGAACTGGTAAAAGAAAAACTAGTATCGCTAAAGTTAAGTTAATACCAGGAAAAGGTAATATAACTGTTAACGGTAAAGATGTTCATGAATATTTACCTTTTGAAACTTTAGTTATGGATTTAACTCAACCTCTTGAGATGACTAATACAAAGGAAATCTTTGATGTAGTTGTTGAAGTAAAAGGTGGAGGTTTCTCTGGACAAACAGGAGCAATTCGTTTAGGAATTGCTAAAGCATTATTAGATTATGATAGTACTACTCCTGCTGATAGTGAAAATAGCTATAGAAAAACTTTAAAAGCTGCTGGATTCATTACTAGAGATTCTAGAATTAAAGAACGTAAAAAACCAGGTTTAAAGAAAGCAAGACGTGCACCACAATTCTCAAAGAGATAGGAACCTATTCAATGTGTTTCAAAAGTCCGTATTTTTACGGGCTTTTTTGTTTAAAAATATTATTCATATGATAATTCTAATCCAGGATATAACAACTTTAATATTTCATTATAGTTATATCCTATTTTTGCTAATGTATTAATGTTAAATATATTTCCACTATTTATATAAATTGGTTTATCCTTATACGTTAAATACATCATGTCTGTTTCTTTTATTGCATTATTTAATTTATCTATGAAAAATTTGTATCTATTAGTTTTTTCTATATCAGATATTCCCTTTGTCATGTAATTGTTTTCATCATTTATATATCCATATTTGTACAAATCTTTTATATAATTACTTCTTATTATTATAGCAACTACTTTCATCGCATCTTTTTCGAATACTAATGGTATTTTATTAAATAGGGCATTTTCTAAATATTTTGTTAATGGTATTCTATAGTATGTTTTATTGTTTTTGATTAGGATTCTTTCCCTATTATTTATATTAGTAACATCTATTATTTCTAAATTATCATCACTATTTTTAATATCAATATACTCTTTTACTTTTGTAAATTCATCATTATTGTAATTTATTGATGCTGCTATTATATTATTAGTAACTAGATATATTGGTCCTTTATTAAAATTAATATTGTTTACTTTAATATATGATTTAATTTTATTTTGTATAGAATCTTCTTTTATATCTTTTGAAAATTCATTTGACATTTCGTATCTATTGTCTAGAAATAAATATAACACTTCTTTATCTTTTACATTTGATATTAAATATTTATAGAACATAGTATCACCATTTTTATTATTGGCGAATATATTTTTCTAATACTAAAAAGAACTAAAATTCGAAATATTTTAGTTCTTGTTTTTGTTTTAGTGGTACTCCTGTTTTGTAGGATAAGTCTTTAAATAACTTTTCTAAATTCACTTTTTTGTTATCATAAATATATGCATCTACCTCTTTTATTATATGTAATGCATCTGATAGAGCTTTTATATATAAATCTCTAAATGACATATTATATTTTTTTCTTTTATTTGTTGGATAATACCATGTTTTATGTTCTTCATTTGAAAAATCCATATCTGTTTTATAATAATATGAAGCGAACTTTAATTTTAGTGTTTTTTTTGATGAAATTATATCTATTAATTTATAAAATCTATACTTAATTCCTATTTTATCATATCTTAACAGTTTGAATGCTAGTCTCATATCTTTAATTGAATGCAATAGAACTTTATCAAAGTCATTTATATGAAATGTTTCTCTATAGGTAAAATTAATGACGTCTTTTAAATCATTTGAAAGGGCACTTATATTGAATACTTCTTTGTATAATTTATATTTATACGGAATTACATTTTCTCTTAGTTTTATTAAATATCTATCAATTGCTGTTTCAAATTCATGATGTTTTGAATTATAGATGCATGTGTCTTTTACATTTTTTTTGAACTCTCCGGTTTTATAGTATACATATGGATGAAATGTTGTATCTAATACATAATGTGAAATCATTCCATATAAATATGCTATTACATCTGACTTTGATGCATAATAATTATATTTAATATAATTTGTAAGTGTTATTAAAAATTCTCCAGTTTTATGTGTGTGAAAGTATCCTGCAAAGGATCGTACTTTTTTGTTCTTTTTAAAATTTTTTGAAAAGTAAAAGTTTAATGGATCCATACTTTGTGCTGATACTTTTAAAAGTTCTTTATCATCTTTTAAAAATATTTTTCTTTCAATAGGTAGTTTATCATATATGTCCATTATAAAATATGCGTGTGTTGCGGTACTTGGCATAAACTCATCCTTTCTCTATTACAAAATTATATCACATTATTTCACTATTTTTTCATACTTTTTATTAGAAACTATGTTATAATCAATAATAGGTGAGAATATGAGGGACAATAAGAGGTTTAAGAACCTTGATGAGCAAATTGAAATATTTAGATATAAGGGTCTTATTATAAATAATGAGGAATATACAAGAGAGGTTTTATTAAGGGAAAATTACTTTTTTATAAATGGATATAGACATCTATTTATGAAATCTTTTAACAATAAACAATATATTGAAGGTACTACATTTGAAGAACTTTATAGTTTATTCTTATTTGATAGAAGTTTTAGGAATATTATATTTAAATATTTACTTGTTATAGAAAATAATACTAAGTCTATTATTTCTTACCAATTATCTAAAAAGTATGGTTATAAGGAGAGTGACTATTTAAAAGCAAAGAATTTTGATACATCACCTCAAAAATCAAGACAAGTTAATGATCTTATAAAGAAAATGAAAAGACAAGTTAGGGTTAATGGTAATCAACATGCCGCAACAAAGCATTATATTACTAATTATGGTTATATACCTTTGTGGGTGTTAGTAAAAGTATTATCTTTTGGTATAGTTAGTGAATTGTATTGTATCCTAAAGAAAGAAGATAGAATTGCTATATGTGATTTTTATGGAATTAGTAGTGATGCATATGAATCTTATTTACCAATACTTGCAAATTATAGAAATCTTTGTGCACATGAAGATATACTTTTCTGTAATAGAACACAAAGATCAATTGATGATACTATATATCATAGAATTCTTAATATTGATAAAACTAATGATGAATACATATATGGAAAAAATGATTTGTTTGCGTTGATAATAATTTTGAGACAATTACTTACTCATAATGAAGTTAAAAATCTTGTTATTGAAATAAGTGATGTATTAGATAATCTTGAATATAATTTAAAATCAATTTCTATAGATAAAGTTTTAAATGAAATGGGATTTCCTAAAAATTGGAAGGAAATTGTTGACATAGAGAGGTGAAATAGATGAGAGAAAAATTTTTAAATTTTATAATAGCCTTGGTTGGTGTAATTGCAGGTGCTGCGGTTGCATATTTGATAATTGTAAATCCTTTTGCTAAGAATGAAACTAGTATTAGTGGAACTGGGATAATTAGAAATACTTATACTGGCGATTATAGTAAAGTAGTAGTTGATAATTCTGGAATTAGTACTGCGGTTAAAAAGGTCTACAATGCTGTTGTAATGGTACAAAATTATAAGAGTGGAAAATTACAAGGTAGTGGAAGTGGATTTGTATATAAAACGGATTCTAAATATGGTTATATAATGACTAATCAACATGTTGTTGAAGGATCTACTTCATTAAAGGTAATGCTTACTTCTAATAAGGTTGTTGATGCTGATTTACTTGGTGGAGATGAATATTTGGATATAGCAGTTATTAGAATTCCTGTTGGAGATGTTAAAGCAGTTGCAACTATTGGTAAAACTTCTGATATTCAATTAGGGGATTTTGTATTTACAATAGGTTCACCAGTAGGAGAAGAGTATTTTAATTCTGTAACAAGTGGAATTATTTCTGGTTTAAATAGACAAGTAACAGTTAGTGTTAAATCTCAAAATGATTGGTTAATGGATGTTATACAAGTAGATGCTGCTATAAATCCAGGTAATAGTGGGGGACCATTACTTAATTCAAATGGTGAAGTAATTGGTGTTAACTCTTTAAAACTTGTGGATAGTCAAATAGAAGGTATGGGATTTTCTATAAAGATTGAAGACGCTATGTCACATGTTAGTGAACTTGAGAATGGCAAATCAGTAGAAAGGCCTCTTCTTGGTATTAACTTATTAAGTGTAAGTGATAAATCAATGCTTTACAGATATGGAATATCAATTAGTGATGATATTGAAGATGGTGTTGTTGTAATATCAGTTGAGAAAAATACAGGTGCAGCTAAATCTGATTTAGAAAAAGGCGATGTAATTGTTGCAATAGATGGAAAAAAAGTTAAAAATGCTGCTAATTTGAAATATATACTTTATAAATATAAACCGGGAGATAAAATAAAGGTTAAATATAATAGAGATGGCAAAGAAAAAACTACTTCAGTAACATTGACTAAGAATAGCGATTAGCTATTCTTTTTCTTTTAAGGGTTGGAGTATGCCAAAATTCGTGGTATACTATGGTTAGCGATAAATAGAATGGAGTAGTTAATATGTTTATAGGAAAATATAATAAGTCGTTAATAATAACTTATTTAGGAGTAGCTTTTGCAATAATTGGAATGTTTTTTGCACTTTCTAACAATTTACAATATGCAATGGTTTGTATGGTAATTGCTGGTGTTTGTGATATGTTTGATGGTAAGGTTGCAAGACTTTGCAAAAGAGATGAAGAAGAAAAGAAGTTTGGAGTTGAGATAGACTCGCTTGCAGATATGGTAGCTTTTGTTACTTTTCCAGTAGTAATTGGATATTCAATGGGATTAAATAGTTGGTATAATATTCTTTCATATATTTTACTAGTTCTTGCAGGAATTACTAGATTAGGCTTTTTTAATATATCGGTTATGGATACAAATAAGGATGAACCAGTTAAAACTTATAGTGGGTTACCTGTTACATCTACATCAATTATTTTACCTGCTTTATGGTTCTTCTCATCAGTCTCACATAATGTTTCATTTAAATCAATTTATACAGTTTTAATCTACTTAATAGCATTTTTATTTGTATTTAATGCTAAGATTCCTAAGATTAAAGGTAAGGCATATATCTTTGTGACAGTAGCGGCTATTATAGGAATATTACTTATATTGTTCTTGGTATAATATGAAAACAGAAATAGTTAACAGAGAAGAAAAGAAGAAGTATACTGAAAGAAGCCCAATAAGTGCTACTGTATTATATAAAACTTTGTTGGGGGGTATTGTACTTGCTTTTGCTACTAGAAAAACAGTGTCAAAGGCTAGTTCAATATACATGAATAGTAAAGCTTCTACTAAAAGAATAGATAAATTTATTAAGAAAAATAATATTAATATGTCAGATTATCCAAAAAGAGAGTATCTTTCTTTTAATGATTTTTTTACTAGGAAAATTAAGGATGGAAAAAGGCCATTTTCTAAAAAAGCTGAAGATTTAAATGCAATCGCAGATTCAAAGTTACTTGTTTATCCTGTTAATGAAAAGACTGAGATGTTAATTAAGGGTAAAAAGTATACATTAAAGGATCTTCTACGTGATAAAAAATTAGCACAAGAATACAAGGGGGGTACTTGTTTAGTATTTAGACTTACTGTTGATGATTATCATAGATATTCTTTTGTCGATGATGGCATTTTAATTAGAAGTAAGAAAATAAATGGTATTCTTCATACCGTTGGACCGGTTGCGTTTAAGAGATACAAAGTATTTAAGGAAAATCAAAGAGAGTATTCTGTACTTAATACTAAAAATTTTGGTGATGTTATTCAAATGGAAATTGGAGCCTTAATGGTTGGGAAGATTGTTAACCATGATATTAAAAAGTTTAAAAGAGGCGATGAAAAAGGATATTTCTTATTTGGAGGTTCTACAGTTGTATTGTTGTTGAAGAAAGATGTTGTTGAAATTGATTCTGATATTGTTTTAAATTCTAAATTGGGAATAGAAACAAAAGTTAAATTAGGCGAAGTGATTGGAAGAAGAAAATAGGTGGAGTGTATGATATTATTTAGAAAAGCAGTATTAATTATTCATGGCTTTGCAGGAGGAACTTATGATCAAGAAAGACTTGCAAATTATTTAGAAAGACATGCAAAATTGGATGTTTATTCTTTTACATTGCCTGGTCATGAAAAGAGGACTTTTAAAACCGCTAAATATCAGGAATGGATAAAGGCTAGCGAAGAAATGATTGATTCTCTTATAAAAGATGGGTATAGAAGCATCTATTTAATTGGACATAGTATGGGTGGAGTAATCGCAACTTATTTATCTAGTAAGTATCCACAGGTAAAAAAGCTTGTTTTGGCGGCACCTGCATTTAATTATTTGGTAGTAGAGGGTGAGTCATCTACTATGGATAAGTTTAAAAGTGGTATTAACATGGTAATTAATAATGACAGGGATGAAGTTTTTACTAGATTTTTAAAACTACCTATAACTTCATTTAGCGAATTCACAAAACTTGTTGATAAATATAAGGACTCTTATAAAGATGTTAATGTACCTACATTGATTTTACAAGGAGATAAGGATACGCTTGTACCTATTAAAAGTTCTATGGAGTTATATGAAAATCTTCCTGTTAAGGAAAAAAATCTTGTTATACTTAATGGTTATACACATGATATTTTTAGAGAAAAAGATAATAAGGCTTTAATAGAGGTGGAAAAGTTTCTATTATAGCCTTTTTATAATATTGAAAAATTTGGTAATTTGTGGTATAATAAGCACAATTTGAGGGGGAATGTACTATGGATAGTAAGTATTTAGTTGTAAATGGTGGTAGTTCATCATTAAAATTTTCTTTATTTGATAAAGATGAAAATGAAATGGTAAATGGATATGTTGAAAAAATTGGTAAGGAGGATAGCTCATATACTTTAAAGTTTGATGGGCAAAAAATTGAAAAAAAGGTATTAATTCCTAATCATACTAAGGCAGTTGAAGTAATGATTAATGAATTACTTGAGAATAAGTTTGTTAATAATATTTCTGAGATAAAAGGTGTAGGACATAGGGTTTTACATGGTGGTGAAATTTATTCTTCTTCTGTAATAATTGATGAAGGAGTTTTAAATGATATTAAAGCATTAACTAAGCTAGGACCTCTACATCATCCTGGTCAAGTCGCAATTATTGAGAGTTTGGAGGGGCTTTTACCTGATGTTCCTCAGGTTGCGGTTTTTGATACTGCATTTCATCATACAATGCCAATGGAGAATTATTTATATCCTGTTCCAATGGCTTGGTATAAAGAAAATGATGTTAGAAAATATGGATTTCATGGAACTAGCTATAGATATATAAATGAATATATGAAAAAATATTTGGATAAGGATGATCCAAATTTGATAGTTTGTCATATTGGTAGTGGTGCTAGTATTGCATGTATTAAGGATGGTAAGTGTTATGATACTTCTATGGGACTTACTCCACTTGATGGATTAATAATGGGTACTCGTAGTGGTTCAATTGATCCTTCTATAATTAATTATATATGTAAAGAAAGAAATTTGTCTGTTGAAGAGGTAAATCAAATTTTAAATAAAGAAAGTGGTCTTATTGCGATTGGTGGTAAAAATGACTTTAGAGATTTAACTGCTTTATCTAATACAGGTGATAAGAATGCCACTCTTGCAATTGAAATGCTTAAAAATTCAGTTGTTAAGTATATTGCACAATATTATTTTGAATTAGAGGGTAATGTTGATTCTATTGTATTTACTGCTGGTATGGGTGAAAATGGTATTTTGATGAGAGAAAAAGTTGTAAATGCTATTTCTGGTGCTATTGGTGTAGAGCTAGATAAAGAAGCAAATGATAATATCTCAAGGTTTAAGGCTAATCAAGAGGGTATAATATCAACACCCGATTCTAATGTGTTAGTGATGGTTGTACCAACTAACGAGGAATTAATGATACTTAGAGATACTCATAGATTAGTGAATGAAAATAATAAAACTTACAAAAAAGTTTAATTAATAAAAAAAAGGGGTGAAATACAATGAGTGATATTAAACTTGATAGATGTGGTGTAGTTGATTATGTTAAGAATACTTTAGATAATAGTAAAACTAATTTTGATCATGTTACTGGTGCAAAATATCATCATAATACTAAGTATTGTGATGCATCTTCTGTAATCAGATTTGGTATATTAACAATGTCGGAACTTAATAGATTAAAACTTAGACATGATTCACCTGAATCTTTAAAAATTATGAATGATACACTATCTCAAGTTAATGGTTTGAATGGTGTGTCACTTGCGGTTACTGGTCTTGATGATTTGTATCCTGATGAAGATGAATTTGATCCATTCCTTTCTGATGCAGTTGACTTTAGAATAGCTGATACAATTTCTCCAAGACCTGGGAGAAATTCTACAAAATATGGAAATGAATTTATTTATCCAGGGGTAGTTAGGCCAGAAGAATTTAGAGCAATAGATATTAGAATTCTTGAATATATTGAACAATTAGAAAATAATGTATCTAATATGGGATCTAGATCTATTGAAGAATTAAAGAATAATTATAATAACTTATTAGATATGTTGAAAGTATTAAAGGACGCTAATCTTGACATTCCTGTTAGGGAAACGTTTGGTGGGTTTTCTATAGATAAAGAAAAGATGAGTGAGTGTTCTAGAATAGTTATTAAATAATTAAATGTAAGTAGCAATAAAAAATATGCTACTTTTTTCTTACAAAACTGTAGAGTAAGATATAAATTTTAAGTAATATAATGTTAATTCCTGTAAGAAAATGGTATAGTGGTATATTTTTGTTCTATTAAACAAGCTGTTTTTTTGTTTCCATTTATAGATTTGTTATTTACAATTCTATTTGGTATGTATTTAAGATATTATTATAAATGTAGTTTGGATAAGATTGTTTTAATGTCTTTTTGTTGTTATTATTTTTTGAAGTACTAACCTCCTGAATTATATTTTATATTGTAAGTATTATTTGGGTCTTGCGTAATAAAAATATGTGATATGTTGTTGTTAGAAAGACGAATATTATGAGCACAATAAAAGGTCATAGGAATTAATAATTATATTTTACTTTATTAATAATTAATGGTATACTCATGGTGTTTGGACATAGTGTGTAGTAGTATTGTGATAATATGTCTGGTTTGGAGGGCACTATGGCAAGAAGAAAAAAAGATCCTGATGTTACATATTATATGGTTCTAATGATTTTAGCTCCTATATTTATTATTAAATGGTTAATTGAGGCTTTGAGTGAAATAGGGAATGCTATTAATTCTTTTTCAAGATGGATTGATGAAAAGAAAAAACGTAATGAAATAAAATCTAAAAATAGGCGTATAAAAGAGTTACAAACTATAAGAAATAATTATATACATGAGCAAGAGCAAATATATGAACATGCATTTAGTGATTTAAAGCGACTTAATCCAATTAAATATGATTATGATGTCTTTGTACAAGAATTAGGGCTTGTTGATAAGAATATCTATGATGAATACTTTTTACCTCAAATAAGAGTAAGAGGTCAAAAATATTATCGTGATAATAAAGTAAGCATTGTTGCCTCGGATGATGTAACTTACAAAGGTATTGCTTATGGTACTGATACATATAATGTTTCTTTGACTTTTGATAAGAATAACTTGATAAAAGAAGCAAGTTGTACTTGTCCATATTTTGTAGATAATGGTAACTATTGTAAGCATTTGTATGCACTTCTTTTAGATGCAAAGTTTACTGATAATAGTGATAAAGTTTTTAATAGAGCATCTAAATTTATTAATGATTATATTGATTATATAAATTATGTTCAAGATTATATTGATATGCATAAAACAAAATTAAATATTTCAAACGAATTGGTTACTCAATTTACTGATTATATTATTCAATATAAAAAAGAAGCTAAAGATTATTATAAAAAACTTGCTGATTATAATGATAAAAATTATACTCTTACTTTATTATCTATTTTTAGAGATGCAGTCAATAGTCAAAATAGGTTTATTGATAAAGTAAATAGATTTATTGAAAAATATAGTGTTGAGGCTCTGGAAAGGTTGAAGAGACTTAATCTAGGCAATAATGAAGTTAGTTATGTTGACTCTTATAATCCACCACCTTCTATTAATAGATCTCCAGCTAATTCAAAATCATCTGGTAATTTGGGTATACTTGCAGGGTTGTTATTAGATAATAATGATGATAGTAATGATGTTGATGAGGACTTAGAAAGAGAAATGAAGATGTATAATTTGGATGATTGGCAAAAAGAAGAAGTTAGAAAGGGTCATTATTCTCCATATAATTTTGAAGAGGATGATAGTGATGATGAGGACGACTATTACTCTGAAGATGATGAATAGGCTTTATAAACATAAAAATTTTGATGATTTTTATGTTTTTTTGTCATATTTTACATAGTATATACTAAGGAGGATAATTTAATGTATGATGATTTAAGAGCTACTAGAGGTGTTGTGGTTGATGCTGGACATGGAGGCGATGATCCGGGGGCAGTAAATGGAAATATTAAAGAAAAGGATTTCACACTTGCAGTTGCAGAATATATTTATAAGAGATTGCAGGAATTAGGAATACCTACTTATATAACTAGAAGTACTGATGAAACATTAGATAGAGATGAAAGAGTTAATAGAATATTATCGGCGTTTGGAAATAATTCTGATGTGATAGTTTTATCTAATCACATAAATGCAGGAGGTGGCGATAGTCAAAGTGTAACGAATGTATAACAATTAAAGCCAAATAAATATGAAAAGAAATGGAGAAATGTTATGAATATTAGTTACACTAAGAACGGTGATTATTTATTACCAAATTTAATATTAGAAAATAAAAAACAATATAATATAGGAAAATATGGGTTATTAAGATTAAATTATATTAAGAAATATAAAATAGGATTATATTTTGATTTACTTGCTAGTGATAAATTAAATGAATATCTTCATAATATCGATACTATTGTTATAAAGAAGCTGCAGAAGTTAATTAAAAAACTCACTGAAAAAGAAAATATTACTGAAGAATTAAAAAGTAGTAATCAAATGGTATGGATAAGTAAAATGAATAATATAAAAAATATAGCAAACGAAATAATTTTAAAGGAATATATCTATGCGTGATATAACTGATAAAGAATTTGAAAAAATATATTTACCTTTCTATAACAATGTAAATGATTATTTAAATAAATATGTTATACCAGATGTAGTAGCATTCTATTTAGCAAATGGATATAGTAGACATTGCTTATCAGAATGTAATTTAATAAATCATATTAACTCTGCTGTAGATATATTTAATTGTAGATGTGATATTATTAGACTTATACCTAAGATAAAAGAAATTTTAAGAATAAAATATAATTTAATAATAGTAAAAGATAGTCCAATGATATTAAAGAAATATTATTAAAAAGTAGAACTTTGTCAGATGAAACTGATAGAGTTTTTAAATTGTAATTAATTAGTTTTGGAGTAAATTTATTGTCTAGCAAGCAATGAATTTGTACTCCCGTACGAAATTCGTATGTGGGAAATATCCCAAGCCCTACCAAATTTGTCGAAATCTGTGATATAATAATTATATAAATTTAAGAGGTGTATCTTATGGAAGAATTACAAGAAAAGATTGAAAAATTTAATGAAGAAAGAGATTGGGATCAATTTCATTCTCCAGAAAACTTAGCTAAAAGTATTTGCATTGAAGCCGGGGAATTATTAGAGTGTTTTCAATGGAATAATGAATATGATTTAGATGAAGTGAAAGAAGAACTTGCAGATGTATTAAATTATTGTATACAAATGGCAAATAAATTGGGAGTTAATCCTAAACAAATAGTTTTAGATAAAATGGAGAAGACAGCTAAAAAATATCCTGTTGAAAAAGCAAAAGGTAGAAGTACAAAGTATACAAAGTTGTAGGAGGAAGTATATGGGTATTGTAAAACAATTAGTTGATAAATATGTTGATAAAAATTATAAAACTTTAAACGATTTACCTTCAAGTTCATTATTAAAAGTTAGTGATAGTGATAAAATAGATAACACAAGAATTCTAATTATAGACGACGATGAATTGGAATTGAAAGGTAAGTTGGAAGGGATTGGTTATAGAGTATCTTGGAAAAAAGATATAGAAGAAATTGATGAAGTGAAAAACTACTCAGTTATAATTTGTGATTATAAAGGTGTTGGTGCTAAATTTAGTTCAAAATATGAAGGCCTTAATTTAATAAAACTTATAAGAGAAAAATATCCAAACAAGATTATATATTTATTATCAGCTGCTTCATTTGATTCTAGAGCAAATGATTTTTTTAAGTATTTTGATGAGTCTGTATTAAAAGGTGATGAGGATAAATTAATAGAATTTATAAAACAAGATATTGAAAAATTTTTTGATCCAAAGGAGTCATGGAAGAATTATAAGAATATTTTAAAATCAAAGGGAGTTTCAGAAAAGGAAATATTCAAGTTAGAAGATTTATATGTTAGAAGTTTTATTAATAAGAAAGATTTGTTAAGTAATAATGATATTTTTATTCAAGTTAATAATAATTTAAATGTCAAATTTGACATTAATGTTGGGTTAATTAATTTATGAAAAATCTAGTTAATTATTATTTTAATGGCCAATTTAATGAGGGTATTATAACTCATTACAGTGAGTTTTGTAAAAATCATTGCACAAGTGAGAAATGTATTAATCATTATAAAAAGATGGAAGAAAACAAAATTGATGAAATGATTTGCCCATATGGTTTTTATTGTAAAAGATTCTTTGAACGAATATACAATGGTATTGCTTCAAAAGAACTTGCAGATTTTTCAAAAATAAAATTTAAAATTGATAAAAGCATAAAACTATATAGTTCTAATGAACTATCTAACTTGATAGAAATAG
>ERZ1034980.1356-NODE-1356-length-14718-cov-342.911751_pt1 | contig 14718 bp, 18 predicted proteins | sample MGYA00520622_ERZ1034980 | MGnify/ENA primary metagenome ERZ1034980 (study PRJEB33766, sample SAMN09781791) | gut metagenome | biome: gut microbiome | host: Homo sapiens | place: Madagascar | study: EMG produced TPA metagenomics assembly of the PRJNA485056 data... | reverse complement strand
AACAAAAAAGCTGCAAACAACACTCCCAATTTAGGAGTTTGTCTACAGTCTGAGCAACATGCTATCATGTTGCGATATTTTATAAAAAGAGTGCTCCACTTTTAGAGCACTTTTTTTATAATTGTTGGGGGAAATTCCCCAAACCCCTATTGTGATTTCGGAAATGTTTTTGTCATTTTGTATTTAAAATACTAACGTAAAATATGAGGATTTAGCCTAGCACGAATTACTTTACATTGCAATTATTTTTTGATATTTTATACTATATCATTTTTTTAATAAGGAGAATTCTTATGGTAAATTATGTAGCAAAAGAAGAAAAAGTTATAGAAAAAATTGTTAAAACAATTGAAAAATTAGATTCAGATCTTGAAAAGCTTGATGATATTAATGCTGAAGAAGGACATAAACACAAATTTAAAAAATGGCATACAGAAAAGAAGGCTTTTCACGAAATTAAACGCTTATTACACGAAATAGGAAAATATGATAAATATGATGAAAAAGAATTAGAAAAGTTTGAAAAACTTGAAAAAGACTTTCTTGATTAATTAAGTATTTAATAAAATATTTGACTTCTAAATTTTTGATTTAGTATCCTACATTTAGATTGGTATAACTATCAATTCTTTTAATTTTTACTTTCTGTAATTTACTAAAAGAGCTGAGATACGTTGAAAAGGTCTCAGTTCTTTTTTTGATAATATTTCAAAGAGTTTGTTATACTCTACTTTGAAGAAAATAATTCAAAGGAAATTGAGAGCACTTGTTGTTACCCCGCACTTTATTTTCCAATGGTTCATTATTTCTTTCTGATAAAGTTTGAGGGAGTATTTAGCTCCTTCTTTTTTTTGAGTCTTCGATTTTCGGGAGTGTTTACAAAATTTGAATGTAAAGAAAGAATTTGATAGAATGATACTCCCTATAAAATAATAGATTGAATAACTTCAATAAGGGATATTCAATGTTCTAAAGGCAATTCCTTAGTAGAGAGATTGTCTTTTTTCTTTTTGAATCAATGAGAATTAAATGCATTTAAAAAATCAGACTTTAGTCCTAGAAATACTAAAAAAAATTATTTTATAATATATTTTATGGACAGTGTAATTATTTAATTTACTTTTAGCGTAGCTTGTGATTATGGCAAGCGAGGATCGCTTTTTGGACTGTGCAGTAGCGTAAACGTAGGCCTCGTGCGAAGCGTAAGAGGGTGAGTGGTGCGGATGCACATTGGGGGGAGGCGTGAGTTTTCACTCACGACCTCCCCCCCTACCCCCGATATATGCTAATGAGGGGGGTAGGGAGTGACACTACCAGAGTTAGACCAGTAAAACTGCATGTTTAGGCGGTGTCACCTCAAAAAAAACTATACCAATTTTTTAGAGGAGAAACGAGGCACAGAACCTATCTAACCCTAGTGATAGCAAGGTTTTACAAGTTTAAAACTCATACCAACAAAATCAATAAAATGTTTACAAATAAAAAGTGATTGAAAATAATATAGTCATAGTCGAACGCAAGTTCGGCTTTTTTTGCATCTAGAAGCTCATATTTTGCGTTCTGAGCAATTTTAGGGTAGGGGTGGTATAAAACCATTCCCTGAATTGTCAAAGGTCGCGAGACGCCTTCTATGAGTTTCTGAGAGCCTCGTAACACGACGGAGTGCATCAGATAATAATCAAGGCAGAATATCCCCTGAACAAATGTGAGAGTGTATAAGCGGAGCGCCAAGAGTAACAAGGGAGAGAAAATTTAGAAGACTTGTATGTTAAACTAAAAGTATAGGGATAAAAACTTTTAAAAGATGTATAAGGAGAAGAGTATGGCTAAAATAAAATCAAGTGTAGAAGTAGCCAAGGAAGCAGTAAAACCTTTATTAGATTTAGAACTTCCAAAGTTTGAAAAGATTGAACTCGAGTATTCAAACATCGATGGACTTGTTAAAGGCGCCAAAATCAATAATGAGCTTGGTGAATTAATGGCTGAGTATGAGAAAGTCGTCAAGAACTTTGCCCACCAAGTCGTTGCAATGGCAGAAAAGAAGGAGCAAGACGATAAAAAAGATGCTTCCTCTTTTTCTTCATCAATAGCTAAAGGAAGCAGTCGTCAATCATCTCGTAAAGAAACCGTTAAAGCTCGATTAGCGAAGAAAACAGATTGGGAAAAATATGGTAGAGAACATTTAGAAGATGCTGGAGTGTATTTTAAGCAAGATGGTTCAGGTTATGTAATTGACGGAGCAAAAGTCGTTGAGAATATCGTGAATGGTATTGCTGATTCTCCCATTGATACTTATGGTGAAATTCATGACCAAAAAGGTCGAAGGGAATCATGGCAAGCAAATAAAAATAAAGGGGGCTCATCAAATAATCAAATAATTCCTGATAAGCCCGATTTTGATCCAGAACCATAGAGGTGTGAGTGTGAGGAAGAAAGTATTTAAAAAAGAAGTTAATGCTTTTATCTATGGTGGTGTAGTCTCAGATAAATTGCAAATGATAATTGATAATGCAATCATGAGGGTTGATGATAAACGATTTAGTGTAGAAGAAGCTCAAAAATATATATGGGATTGGAGTATGAAGCTCCAAGCTCAAGGTTATAAGTTTTCAGAATATGAAGCGGATTTTCTAAACAGTAAAATCAAGCCGAAATACAAAATGAATTTGGCGAACAGTTTCGCTAGAAGCATAATAAATATTTTTCAATGATAGTATTACAACACGTACTAATGAAGCGAAAAAATATGTCTATGATTGGTATCTTGCATTTGTAAAAGACGGACGTAAATTTTCCAAATATGAAAAGCAAGTGTTTCAATTAGTTCAACAGGAACGTAAATCAAATGTTTTAGGTGCTATTGCTTCTAGTATCATGTTTATGTTCCGTTCTTGAACATTTTCAGCATTAAAATATCAAGTTTTTCGGTGCTGTTCCATGAAGTAAAAATCGTTCAAAAGATTCAAAGGTATCTTGTTAGTGCTTTTTTGATTATTGATTAATGATGTAATGGGGGTCGTAGTAGCCCCATTACATCATTACAAGATATTTTGAAAAGAGCGGGCTTTTGACATTCACTTCGTGAGTCAAGCCCGCTCTTTTCCTTGAATATTTGACATTGCTTTTTATTTTAAGAGTATTTGAAAAATAAAAAGCAATCTTAGTTCAACGTTCAGTTTAGCAATTTAATTATTGCTTGGAATCTTTTTTATAAGGAAAAATTCTGCTAAAGATAGGTATTTATTTTCTTTTAATTCCATATTTTGTTAAATATCGTTTTAGTGTACTTACAGGAATTTTGGTATGATATTCAATTTCTTTCAAGGTATACTCTTTTGATTGGTATAAGCTGAACGCTCTTTGCAATAAAGGATCATCTTTTTGATAAGTGCTTTTTCTGCCTGTAAATCGTCCTTTTTTCTTTGCAAGCTTAATTCCTTGGGCTTGCCTTTCCTTAATTCTTTTACGTTCACTTTCAGCCTGATATTTATATAACTCAATAACTAAATTATTAATTAATCGTCTCAAATTTTCATCTTCAATTCCTGTCATGGAAGGTAAATTTAAAACTTCTAGTGTAGCTCCTTTTTGTTGAATAGCATTCATAATCTCTGTAAGATTTTTATTGTTTCGTCCTAATCGGTCTAACTCTGTTACAATGACGATATCCCCATCACGTAGATAGTCTAGCATGGCTTGTAATTGAGGGAGCTCTGTGGTTTTTCCGCTTAACTTATCTGAAAATACCTTAGAAACACCTTTTAACGCTTCTAATTGTCTGTCTAGGTTTTGTTCTTTGCTACTTACTCGTGCATACCCTATTCTACTCATAACTATTTTTCCCCTCAAAAAAACGATACCAGTTTTCAACCGCTTTTTCATAGATGAGTTCAGATGAAATATTTAATTGTGTACCATTCAAATGAATCTCAATCGGCTTTCCTTTTTTTAGAATCAGATAAAGATATTCTTGCTGAAGTACATTTTTTAATTGGATATCGTCTATTTCTTCCCATGAAATTTTCTTAACTTTCCATTGAAAATAAATGAGGTGTTCTGAATTAATTATCATTTTTTTTAGTCCAAAGCGAAATAAATTTAATAAGCTTTGCAAACCAAGAGCTGTTATCATTAAACAAATTGGAAGCGGTGCAAGTAAAATCCAAGGGGCTTTAAAAACTAAAAGAATCATAAAAAAACTTGTAAATAGAAACGGAAAAAATAACATAATTGGTACAAAAAGAACAATAATATTATTTTTAACAACTAGAGTTTCTTCTTCCATACATTTTACTCCTTATATTTTTAGTTTTGGCAAAGTCTAATGAGCCTTTACAAAACCTATTATAGCAGAAAAAGAACTAAGCTCACTAGAGTGTACTCTAATGAGCTTAATAACATAGACGTTTTTTCTAAAGTCAGACTTATATAAAACCATGAACAATCACTTTAAAAATTAATACCAGCGTGTAGGGTTATACCAACAAGAAAAAGTATCAGAAGATTTTCCGTATGCAGTTGCGTAAGCCCATTGTTTAAGGCGAGCACCTGCTGTACGAACGTCTCCACCTACCTTAGCTTTAGAACCATGTCTATTATAGGTAAAACTGTAATGATTTGAGTGTCCTTTTTTCTTTTTTCCCCAATCATAACGTTCAGAAAAGTATACCCATCTTCCTGAGCTATGATTAATCGCTGCTCTGCTGTTCCTATTATTGTTTCTATTACTGTTATTTTCTAAGTTACTTTCTACAATGTTGCCTTTGGAATCAAAATGGATATATCCCTCAGAATTTGATGTATATGTTATATCTCCATACGTCTCTTGTTCATCAGCAAAAGCAACTGAACTATTTGACAAACTTCCAAGCAAACAAAAAGAAAATATTAAAGTTGCTAAATATATAAATTTTTTCATATTTATCCTCCTAAAAAATTTAACATATAAGTAACTATACCTAGCTTAGGTTTAAATTTATAGGACTGTTCATGGTCTTGTATAAGTCTGACTAAAAAAGCGAAAAATATAAGATTAAAGTTCTAGTGTTTTATTGCCTTTTTTTGCAAGCTCCTCATCGTGAGTTACAATTATTACTCCTTTTCCATTTTTAGATTGCTTCAATAAGATATCAGTAACTATATCTCTATTTATTGGATCTAAAGAACCTGTAGGTTCATCTGCTAAAATAAGTATTGATGGTTTTAAAATAATACGAGCTAATGCAACTCTTTGTTTTTCACCTCCAGACAAGCTACTAATAGTTGTAGATAGCTTTTTATTTAAATTTCCATTATTTAGTGCCTCTTTTTTTTGTTTCTCTTTTTCTTTTTTATTTAGACCACTATACTTTAGACCTATTTCTAAATTAAAATTAATTGTTTCTTCTTCAACTAGACCGAAATCTTGAAATAAAAAAGATATTTTATTTCTCTTTATTTTCAATTTTTCTTTTTCTTTTAATCTTTCTGCCTCAATACCTTCAAATAAATATTTTCCTGAACTAACGGTATCGTTCATTCCTAAGATGTTTAGCAAAGTTGTCTTGCCAGAACCACTCCTCCCTTTAACTGTAACAAAATCTCCTTTATTTACAGTAAATTCATTTATTGAAAAAATTAATCTAGTTTGTATTTTTTTTTGTATATTACGTATAGAGACTATTTCATTTTTATTCATCATTTTCTCCTTTTTTAATATTAAATAGATTTTCTTTTTTCAATAAAAAGTAAAGTCATGCTCACTATAATTATATTAAGTATCATAGCAAGAGATATATTTATAATGAACTCCTTGTTTATTTCAGATAAGAATATGGCTATAGCTATCCCTGCAATTAACTCAAACAGTACTAATAAAAATACGGATTCATATGTTTTAAAAAAAGAATAGCCGTTTAATCTTAATAGATAAAACTTTTTATTATTATATTGAAAAAAATATGCAGTGGTGAGTAAACAAACAATGGTAAAAGCAAATATAGTCAATACTGAGCTAATTAAAAGATAAGTAAACGAGCCAGACAATCTTTTTATTAAAGTCATATCCGACTTTTCATATGGAATAAAAGAAGGTAAATTATCTGTCATATTATTCTTAGCTAAAATTTCATTAAGTTTTTCAATTGAGTGTCCAGACGTTTTTATCTTTAATGGCGGATACTTATCACCATTAAAGATATTTCTTTCCCAAGCATCACTATTTTTTATTGTTAAAATATTTAAAATTGGGTAGTCATTAATCCAAGGATTATTAGGTATAAAACTATAAATACCTTGATTATCTTTTATATAGATAATTTTAGTTAGTCTTTTATCATATTGTGGTAATTCTTTTAAATAATATTCTTTTATTTTATTTAATTCATTGCTTCTTTTGAATCTTTCTGGAATTAATAAAACCCTTTTTTGTTCACTCTCTTCTATGAGTACCCTCTGATTATTTTCATCTAATATCTCGAATTTTTTTAAATAGTTAGGGTTGAGTTGTATATCTTTCGCAAATACTTCATTTTCTTCTATACTATAATGCTCTATATTTACTAATAAACTCCCCTCTTTGTTTAAGTATTGATAAATTTCTTCTTCTTCTTTTTTTCCATAGTTCTTGTCATATAAAAAATCAACATTATTTTTTCCAACAACTACTGGAAAAAAAACACGATACTTATCTTCACTTATTCTTTTAGGTACTTCATTACTAAAAGTTATATTAGAGGCTTGGTACATGATTCTAGCTAAGTCTACATTAGTTATTACTAACATCATCAAAAAAATAAGTTTAACTGCTGTTGGCAATAAATTTGTAAATAACTTTTCTATTTTATTTTTAGTATCTTTTTCTCTCCGATTTAATTTTTCTGCTACATATGCCATTATTACCAACCAAAAATAGCAAAAAGATAATAGTAAGCTAATATTGGTAATGAAATAAATACAGTAGATACTTGAAATAGTTCCTAATAAATATATCAATAAAATGATAGATATACAGATAGTAATTGCATACCCTTTACCAATGAAATTATTTATAATTCCAACCATAGAATAGCCATTTTGTCGTAAAATATGGATTTTTTTATTAAGTGAAAAAACCCAAAAACTTAACATAACAGTAAGAAAAGCTATGCCAATTTTTAAATAGTTAGAAATATTGTAAACGTCTTTATCTAGACCTAAGTCATAATTTTGACTTTTTTCAAAATCTGCAAAATCTTGATAACCATATTTTTCATTAAATTCTTTATTATAAATGTCTTTAATATGTTCTATAGTTTCTTTATATTTGGCTTTATCTTCTGTTCTGATAAAAAGTTGCCACTCAAATTCATTCTCGCTTTTTAAACTATCTATACTGTCAATAGATAATACTGCCTTACGAAATGGAGGCTTATACATAGATTTTTGATTTGTATTAGGTGTATATAAAGTTATCTCTTCTTTTGGAAGGAATTTAAAATTGATCCCTTCTTTGATAAAGTATCCTTGATTTACAACTCTGTATAAAGGAAATAGGTTATCTTGTTTTGAAACTCTATCTATAATATTAATTACTCTGTCATTCTCTCCCTTATTAGTTATTTTTTTAGGTATTTTTATAGGAGAATAATTATCCGTATATCTAAAAAAATCGGTCACTTTATTTGTTGAATATTGCTCTACCTGAAAAGTAAATATTCCAAATAGAATGCTAAGTAAAAGGACAAGAAGACTTGGCTTTAAAATTCTATTTTTCAAAAAACTCCTCATTTCATTTTTATTTATAAGGTATCCCTACACTATTATTTTAACGTAACTCACGCCTTATATAAAGCGCTTTCTTTTTTTGCGGACAGTTACTTTTTTAGCATAGCTTTCCACACTTTCTATGTAAATTAAATCAAAAAATAAGAAAAAGTGAAGCGGTTACATAGTGGTTTTATGTTTCTTGATTTTATCAATTTTGTGAAGTGATAGAGGCGATATTGAATTGACTTTCAAGTAAAAGGACTTCTAATCAAGAGATAGAGAAATATATTTGAAAAAAATAAAACCAATCTCTAAAAATTTTTAGAGATTGGTTCTGTTAAGTATCACATACTAGATAATTAGGCTAGCCAGTCTAATCGATTAGTGGTTCTTTGTGTGGTCTGTTTCGCACTATCAACCCATTTTCCTTTTGCTGTTTCTCCTAATTGCTTGGTATATTGAGTGGTATTCTGTTCGATTGTTTGTTTTGCTTGTTGAAGCATTTTTTGCGTCATTTCTTTTCTTAATTCTGAAGTTGTATGACTAGCACTAGCTACAAATAAGCGAATAATTTGTTTTTCCAAATTCTTTTGTAAATCCTCTAACATACTTTTTTAGACTCCTTTTTGTTTTGATTCTTCATAATCGAAGAGGTCTTTTTTGAATTGTCGATATTGTTCGTCTAACTGGTCTTCGATTATATGTTGTTTTTGACGAATCTGTTGGTCAGCTTCTTCTTTATAGTCAGTGAGTAAACGATAAACAACCTGATTATCAGGGGATACATCGTAATGTGGGGTTGGGTAATTTATATAATTGGCTAACTGGTCTAAATAGCAGTGAAACCTTCTTCTTTCTTCAAAAGTTTGCGCTAATTGTTCTTCTAAATTTCTTTTTTCTACTATATAAGCTTCTTGCTTTTGTTCAAATTGACGCTCGTTCATAAAATTCATTGTATTCCTCCTAATTAGAAAAGATAATTTGCCAGTTCTTGGTCTGTGGCAACTTGTTGGTCAATCGTGGTGGAAATCTTATCTAATAACTCGTCCAATTCACTTTGAACAGTTTTTAAAATGGTTAAAAGGTCTTCATAATTACTGACAGGTAGCCTTAAAATAGAAAATTCCGTTACATGACCAGAAGCTAACGCTTCGAGTTCTTCATCTACAGTTAAATGTTCGCCCCAACGGTGAGCGTCATTTTTTGTTTCAGCCCATAAGGTATGCGCATTTTCAATTTCTTTTGTTAACCATTTTGTTAAAGCATCCAATTCAGCTTGTATTGTGTATTTATAGCCCGAAGTAATGGCTTTTGCCTGCATAGCGTCTAAAAAGATTTCTTGCGAAGAAGAAAGTCCGCCATTGTTTCGAATTAGTTGTTTTCTAAGTGTTGTCAAACGTGCTAATTCTTTATTGGTTTCATGTTGGGCAAGTTGCCCTTTACCAGTTGACCGAGAAAGAATATTGCCATCTTTATCAAATTGATAGCCTCCCCACATATGTTGGTCGATTAATCCTACTTTTTTTGATTCGACTTCAATTAATGTCCCAACTTGTTTTTTATGTTCAGAATAGCCAATAGGTACAAGGTCTTTCGTATCAATAAAGTTAAAAATCTTTCCGGCATTGGTCAATTTATCTGCGTTTTTTTGTTGGTGCTTATTTAAAATACTGTAAATATTGGGACCCTGATAGACATAAACACCATCTACTCGTTCGTGAAATTCTTCTGGTAAATCAGAAATCGCATATTGTCCGTCCATTGCACCTAAAGAATGACCATAAACAGAAACCAACGCATTGGGATAGGTTCTCATTGTTTTTTGTAAAGTATCGGCAGAAGATTGTAGTTGAGGCATAGTAGCTGCCCCTCCGTTAGAGAGTATTTGTAAAGCGGTTGGAATGTCATTCATTACCCAATCTGCACGTACGTCCCAAAAAGTAGGGTTTTTAGGGTCGAATAAATTATCTACACTAGGAGCGGTTGACCCACGATAAAGCACAGTTACTTCTTTCACTGTTTCTCGTTCAGTAAGCGGCGCATTAGGAGAAACATAATGGTCAGTGATTACGAATGATTGTTCGCCGGAAATTTTATTGAATGTTTGAGAGACATAACCGATTGTTTTAGAATCGTTTTTAATCGTTACAGTGTCGCCCTTTTTCCAATTTTTATATTCATTTTGTGCTATTTCTACACGCTCTTTTCCGGAATAAACTTTATTACTCATTGCCATACCTCTCCTTTAATTTTGTGTCTAATTTACTTGAATATCCTCCGCCACCACCTGTGAGTTCATTATCCCATTTGTTTAAGCTTGAATACACATATAGTTCTTCGTCATTGTTAACATATAAAGTTACATCAATTCCTCCCATAGGATTGTGTTTAATACTGTCATAGTCAATTTTATACGACTGAATTACTCCTTCAGGAGTTAAGGCATTAGGGTCTAAATTTCGTAATCCTTCTTCAAATATTTTTTTGGCTTCGTCACTTTTGACAACTGTGACCATTTCGTTTTGTAATTGTTTGTTATCCATGTAAAGTTTTCCTCCTAAGATTATGATTAATGCAATAAAGAGATAGAAAAATAGTTTTCTTTTTTTCATTTCTTTACTCCTTTATCTCTTTTTTATTTTGTATTTTCAATAGTTTGTTATTTTATAAGGCGATCGTTCCATGTTTTGAACCTGTCATTTTCAATTTGTTTCAGTTCATCGATATAGTGTTTCAATTCTTCCTGACTCGCATATTTTTTTGCCCACGTTTTTCCATTGGAACGATACACTTGTCCTCTTCTTCTTTCCCGAATCTCATTTGCTTCTTCCGATTCACTTCTTGCCCAGCCATACAGAAATTGTTGGTAGTTAGCGACAGCTTTTAGTTGAGATTGTTTTGTTTTTACCATGTTGGGGACCTCCTCTTTCAATTCATTTCACGTAGTTAGTTGTTAGTTACAGTAATTATATCAAGAGATATATGTAAAAAAAAGTGAGTGAAGGTCTAAAAACAAAAAAATAAACATGACATGAACGAAGTGAGTTTTTTTGACACGCTTGACGACCGTAATGAATTTCATTGCGGTAGCACAGCTCATTAAAACATAGTTTAGTGAGTATAAGTGCGCACTAGTGAAAAATGAGGCATCTTAATCTAATTACTTTAATTATATTTGTTGCCTCTTTTTTGTTTTTTCGTTTCTACGGCGAATCACATATAACTTCACACTCTCTAATTACCGTAATTAGAATTGCGAAAAATATTAGAGAGAAGAAAAAAACTTTCCTGTCTAAAAAACCAAAGTATAATTACGGTAATTATACCGACGGAAATGAATTCTCTTTACAGTAACACAAATATATAATTAAAGTAATTAGTTGTTCTTGCTTCAAAAATCACTAGTGCGCACTTACACTCACCAAATGAATTTGATGGAGAGGTGCTACACCGATGAACTTCATCAGTGTCGTCAGGCGTGTGAAAAATTCGCGTTGCTCATGTTGTATTTCCATTCAAGTGAAAATCAGCAGAACTTCTAATCAAGAGACAAAGAACGACGATTGACTAAAAAACAGAACCAACCTCTAAAAATTCTTAGAGGTTGGTTCTGTTAATCTTTCCAAATTTGCCACCACTTTTTCTTGTTCGTTGGTGGTATATCGTTTAGTCGTTCTTCGTCTTCGGAAAAAGTAGTCGATTCCTTTTCTGACGTTTTTTCAGTGTAAGTTAATTGTAATTGTTCCTGTAACTTTTCAATTTGTTGATTAGCTTGGAGTGTAAGTTGTTGTTGCTGATTGAGTAATTTTTGCATTTGCCTTAATTGTTCGTTTTGTTCTTGTATCTGTATATCTTTTTGATCTAGTTGTTTTTCTAGAGAATAAAGAGGATTTAAACCGAAAACTTGGTTGTCGTTTTTAAGGTTTTCGGTTTTCGGTTTTTCGCCAACTGGTTGGCGATTTAAGTTTTCGTTTTCAGTTGAAAACATTGATTTTATAGCTTTTTGACCAGCCTCATTAATCACAAACTTGTTTCCGATTTTCGCAAACCAAAGTTTTCGATTTTCATCAGAAACTTTTTTGTTAATAGCTGTTTTACTAACCCCTAATTCTTCAGCAAGTTCTTTAATACTCTTTAATTCTTCACTCATAACTTCCCTCGCTAAAAATGCTTGCCTTATTAGGGTTACTCAAATCTTCCAATTCAACTGTTTTTAAATAGTTTTCTATTGCTACTTTTAGATATTTTACGATGTTTTTTTTCGTATATGCTTGTTCTTTCGAACGTACATAAGAGATATGATCTTTAACACCATTTAATCCACGCAATATTTTTAATTCATCATACAATGGATAAACCACTTGTTGTAATCCTGCCATAAGTTTTATATCTTGCATGTCTTTAAAACCTAGTAGCATATGTTCACCTAATATTGTTGTATAGGGACTTTGCATAGCTTGTGCAAACAATTTTTCTTGTTCGTTTTCTCTATCCGTCTTTTCATGCAAGTATATAGGATCTTGCTGTTCTTCCTTGTAAAATTCATTTTTAGCCACTTGTTTTTTTCTAATGTGAAATTGAATTCTATCGATAGAACGCCCCTTTTTAATTTTCTCGTAAGTTACATTAAAATGGGTATATTCGTTAATTTCTTGAATAGCTGTTTTTAAAATTCTAGTTTCAAAATGAGTAAATCTTTTGTATTCAGTAGCTGTATCCGTCAAAATCCTTAATTTTTGCATAGAAATTAAGGGATTGCGGTATTCCTCTAACTGTGCATTTCGTCTACCGCCATTATTGCTATAATGTTCATATTGATTATAGTACATACATAACCACTTATACAAAATAATACTGTACTTACTATTTAATTCCATAATATCGGTTAGGGCATATTGAGTAAAATTCTGCTTTAACTCAATCAAATAAGGCATAATATCTATATCAAATCTTATCTTTACTTCATCATTATAACTATTCCATTCTACCATTGGAATTGGAACAATATTTTTCATCTTATATCCTTTGTCTTTAATCTCCTTTATCTCAAAATAAGCAGTTTTTTGCATTTTTTCAATTGCTTCTCTAAAGCGACTATGCTTATTACTATCTGATACATCAAAAAAAGTAAAAAGTTCTTTTTTTGATAAATAGATAATATTATCCTTTGGTGGATTAGCAGTATCAATACAAGATACTGCTAATTCAAATATTTTTAGTGGTGTTTTATCCATTTTCGCTACGCTAGAAATAAGATCATTATGTTCTACCACTTTTCTTTTTTGAATTTCATCCATATGAAACATCTGCTTTTGTACGTAATTTTTTTCTGTTATACTAGACATGAGGAAAGTACTCCAATTTATATATTTTAGAAGAAGCATAGAGAAATAGATTTAACCGTCATTTTCTCTATGCTTTTATTATACCACATACAACCACTTGTGCAAAAAAAATGTGGCTATATACATAGTTTTTTGTGGCTATATACATAGTTTTTTGTGGCTATATACATAGTTTTTTGTGGTCATTTACATCTATTTATTCTTACTAATACTACTTTTCTTCTAACACAAAAGAACAAAAGAGCAAAATATATAAGATAAATAAAATACAAATAGATTTTTATTCTTACTCTTACTCCATTTAAAAATCCTAAAATCATGATGAAAATCAAGTTAAACCTAAAATAATATTCTCAACTCTTTTTTGTTATAATTATCAACGGTGCTAAACCAAATCTCGATAGAGAGGAGGGCGTTTTATGATTAATGTACTGCTCACATCAGTCATTGCACCAGTTATTACTGGAATAGTTCTTGAACTATTTTCTCACTGGCTAGACAAGAAAGACAATGACAAATAGCGCCATCTAGCCTGAGCCTAGGTCACTACAGGCAAAAAAAACCGAAGGATTGCGCTCCTTCGGTTTTTTCGTTTTATGAATGTACTGCTCACATTCGCTAATTACATTATAACATTCTGTGGTCTGATATTCAACCAACTTAACTCTAAACAGTCTATTTGTCACTCTACTTTGTTACAAAGCTCATATAAAATTTCCTATAGTTCCTAAATGTTTTTTTATATCACTCTATCACTTAAAATTGTTAAGAACACAATATATAATTCCTTTTTTCCAAATATTGAAGTATGCTTATTGTTTCCGCGATATTATTATTAATTTTTTGAAAAATTATGCTATAATAAATATACAAAAAATATATTTTGTATATATTGGAGGTGTATTTATGATGTTACTAGAAAAGAATGCTCAAACAAACTTTAGAACCAATTCTGAATTATTAGCATCTGCAAGAAAAGTTTTTGCAGAGAAAAATCTTGATATGACAAGTGCTCTCAATATGTTTTTACAAAAGGTAGTTGAAACGAATAGTGTTCCATTTTTGGAAGAGGAAGATTTTTCTAAAAGAGCTGAAATTATTTCCGAACTTAGAAGCGAATTGAAAAAAGGACATGAAGATGTTATTGCTGGGCGTGTTCATTCTGAATCGAAAGTGAGAGATTATTTTGGATTATAAGATTGATTACACAGACAGTGCTTTTAAGGATTTGATAGACATTAAAAATTATATCGAGGAAACTTTTTTATCGGAACAAGCAGCTATGAATACAGTTAATAACATTATGACTGGTCTTGAAAAATTAAAAATGTTTCCTGAAGGTGGATTGAAATTAAGAGACAGAATTGATGATGACATAGAACTTGAAGAAGATTATTATTTTACTTTTGTTGGAAATCATATTGCTTGGTATGAAATCAATGGAGAAGTAGTTTCGATTGTCAGGATTTTGAGTATGAAACAAGATTGGGTTAATCTTTTGAGAAGAAAAAAATAAAAATTATTGGTTAAAATTTTTAAGAAAATGATATTATATTTTCTTTTGCAAGCAAAGCAACATGCTATCATGTTGCGCAGACTGTAGACAAAAAGGAGTGGCTTAATTGCCAACTCCTTTTTGTTAGTCTTT
>ERZ1034980.1352-NODE-1352-length-14765-cov-13.597757_pt1 | contig 14765 bp, 17 predicted proteins | sample MGYA00520622_ERZ1034980 | MGnify/ENA primary metagenome ERZ1034980 (study PRJEB33766, sample SAMN09781791) | gut metagenome | biome: gut microbiome | host: Homo sapiens | place: Madagascar | study: EMG produced TPA metagenomics assembly of the PRJNA485056 data... | reverse complement strand
TTTAGACTAATCTCTTGTCGTAAGTAAAAAGACCTAAGCAAATGCTCAAGTCTTAAAAATTATAGATTTTCTAAAATGGTGTCCCAAGATTCGTCCAAACCTGTACGGTCAACGGATGAAAAAATGACAAAGTTATCTGATTTATCAAAGTTTAATTTTTTCTTGATAGCTGACTCATGCTTGTTCCATTTTCCACGGGGAACCTTATCGGCTTTAGTGGCAACGATAATCACAGGAATTTCATAATATTTTAGAAATTCGTACATTTGAATATCATCAGCACTTGGGTCATGACGGAAGTCGACTAGGTTGACAACGATGCGTAAATTATCGCGAGTGACCAAGTATTCTTCAATCATCTTGCCCCACTTGGCGCGTTCTGTTTTGGAAACTTTAGCGTAGCCATAACCAGGAACGTCAACAAAGCGAAGCTTGTCATCAATATTATAGAAATTAAGCAACTGGGTCTTACCAGGCTTACTTGATGTGCGGGCTAAATTTTTGCGTCCCAAAAGCGTATTGATAAAGCTTGATTTGCCCACGTTAGAGCGTCCTGCTAAAGCAACTTCTGGAAGGTCATCTTTCGGATAGTGAGATTTATTAGCAGCGCTCAAAAGGATTGAGGCGTTGTGCGTATTTAAAAATTCTTCTGCCATATCCCCCTCCTAAGCGGTTTCCATAATTGGCGCAGCTTTGCCGTCTACCGCTTCTTTTGTGATGCGGACACGTGTCACATTTTCTTGACTCGGAACATCAAACATGATGTCAAGCATGGTTTCTTCGATAATTGAACGAAGACCACGCGCACCTGTCTTACGTTCGATAGCTTTATTGGCAATAGCCTCAAGGGCATCCTCGTCAAAATCAAGTTCAACACCGTCATAGGACAAGAGGGTTTGATACTGTTTGACAAGGGCGTTACGCGGTTCTGTTAAAATACGAACCAAGTCTGCAGCAGTCAAGCGCTCAAGCGCAGCGACAACTGGTAAGCGACCGATAAATTCAGGGATGAGCCCAAATTTTTGAATATCTTCAGAGATGATTTCTTGCATGTAAGAAGCGTCATCATCAATCTTGCGGTTACTTTGGCCAAAACCAATAATTTTTTCCCCTAGACGTTGTTTGACGATTTCTTCGATACCATCAAAGGCACCACCTACGATGAAGAGGATATTTTTGGTATCAATTTGAATCATTTCTTGGTTGGGGTGCTTACGACCACCTTGTGGCGGGACGCTAGCAACAGTACCTTCAATAATCTTGAGGAGAGCTTGTTGAACACCCTCACCAGAAACATCACGTGTGATTGAGACATTCTCACCTTTTTTAGCGATTTTATCAATTTCATCAACGTAAATAATGCCACGTTCAGCGCGTTCAATGTTAAAATCAGCTGCTTGAATGAGCTTGAGCAAGATATTTTCAACATCTTCACCCACATAACCAGCTTCTGTCAATGATGTTGCGTCAGCAATCGCAAATGGAACATTGAGTGATTTTGCCAAGGTTTGTGCTAAGAAAGTCTTCCCAGAACCTGTTGGTCCAATCATAAGAATGTTTGATTTTTGCAATTCCACGTCTTCTTCGTCGCAACTTTCTGTAAAGCTGACACGTTTATAGTGATTGTAAACGGCAACTGCTAAGGCACGTTTGGCACGGTCTTGTCCGACCACGTATTGATTTAAAATATCTAGAAGTTCTTTTGGTTTTGGAACTTCAGCTAAATCAGCAAGGACTTCCTCTGCTAACTCTTCCCGAATAATTTCTTGAGAAAGAGCCACACATTCATTACAAATGTAAACCCCATTCCCTGCAATAATTTTTCTGACTTCATCTTGACTTTTTCCGCAAAATGAACAATAAACTTTGATATCGCTAGTTCGATTTCCAGCCATTAATTTTTCTCTTTTCTAATCTATTCTAAAATAAAGTGCCATAAAAGGCGTGGATGGTATTAACCAAATTGGTCAAAGCGTTGAGTAAAAATACCGTTCCAAGTCCATAGCGCTTCTTACGAAAGGCAGGAATAGCACATAAGACACAAATGGCTGCCAGAAAAGCAGTCATTACTCCAAATAGGCTTCGTTGCACTGTTAGAACCCCTCTTCTCTATTTTTCAAATCGTTGCACTGTAAAGGCGTAAGCATTTTTCTCATCTGAATCAAAATCAAGACGCTCAACTTCCTTGAAGGCTGATAAATCTATCTCTGGGAAATGGGTATCCCCTTCAAATTGACCATGAACAGTCGTTTTGATGATGGCATCATAATGCTCCGCGAAAGCCTGATAAATGGATGCTCCTCCAACAATAAAGACTGTTTTGTCTTGCTTATTGTACCAATCTAAGACCTGCTCCACACTGTTCAAAACCAAGACATCATCAGCGATAAAATTGCTATCGCGCGACAAAATGATGGTCTCACGTCCTGGCAAAATACGCCTCTGCATGCCATCAAAGGTCTTGCGTCCCATGACTAAAACCTGCCCCATAGTCATCTCTTTAAAATGTTTCAACTCCTTGGGCAGACGCCAAGGTAAATGATTGTCAACACCGATAAGATGATTTTCATCTTCTGCCCAAATGGCAATCAATTGCTTCGTCATGTTTTCCGTCCTTATCTCAATCTTCTTCTCTTATTTTATCAGAATTTGTCAAATTGTGCTGAATTTGAAGATAGATACTCTCTAAATCGCTAAATCAAAGGATAATTGTGGCTTAACAGGATTGTAATCAACCAGCTCAAAATCTTCTGGTTTAATGTCAAAAAAGTTAGTGCCATCTGGGACATTCAAAACCAAACGTGGCTGGCAGTCGCTAGCTTCGCGTCTCAATAATTCCTCTGCCTGCTCAAATTGATTGTCATAAATGTGAAGATTATTGATAAAATAGAAGAACTTTCCAACCTTCCATCCGAAGTGCTTGGCAATCATCATTTGTAGGGCAACATATTGCATAGCGTTAATGTGATGGGCAACCAGCATATCATTTGAACGTTGCGTCAGCGTTGCGTCAAGGTAAATATCGCCATCTACACGACGCACGTCAAACATGGTTTGAAAGGCACAAGGAAGCAAGCCTTCACTTTCTTCAAAAGCCTCATAATCCCACAATGAAATGACATTACGACGGTTCCAGGGATTGGCTTCCAACTGATTAAGAATTTTAGTCATGATGTCGTGTTTTTTGACAATGGCACCGTAGCGTTGACCGATGGTACCCGTGTCACCAACTTCCCAGTCATTCCAGTACTTGACACCATATTTATTATTCAAAACACTAAGGTCATTAGTTTGATCTTGGTAAATCCAAAAGATTTCCTTGATGGCTGATTTGATAGGAATTGGTCGCAAGGTTGTGATTGGAAATTCCCCTTTTGAAAGGTCATATTCGGCAAATGACCCTGTAATGTATTTTGAATTGGCTGTTTGGCCATTCTTATATTTGGGGCGTGCTTGTTCACTAAACACCCCTTCAGTCATAATTTTGTTAATATTATCTTTAAAAATTGTGTCTGCTTTTGTCATGAGAACCTCCGATTTACTATTCTATCAAAAAAAATGATGATGGACTACTATTTGATATAAGCTCTGCCATTTCTCCAAAAAATAATTTGATTGATGAAACAAAGATAGTTTTTCTATATTTTTTTTAAGACTTTATGGTAAAATTAAGATTAGGTAAAATTCAATGTTGAATCAAAAAACTTTAGGAAAGGTTTCCCAATGAATATCGGAATTGATAAAATCGGCTTTGCGACGAGTCAATATGTCCTTAATATGGATGATTTGGCGACAAGCCGTGGAGTTGACCCAGACAAATTTAGTAAAGGCCTTCTTTTAAAAGCATTAAGTATTACACCAATTACGGAAGATATTGTTACTCTTGGAGCAGCGGCGGCTGACTCAATTCTTACTGACGATGACAAAGCCACTATTGACATGGTGATTGTCGCGACTGAATCAGGCATTGACCAATCTAAAGCGGCGGCTGTTTATGTTCATCACCTACTTGGCATCCAACCTTTTGCGCGTAGCGTTGAGATGAAGGAAGCCTGCTACAGCGCAACTGCTGCACTTGACTATGCCAAATTATATGTCACTGCTAAACCAGACTCAAAAGTGCTTGTGGTAGCATCAGATATTGCAAGATATGGCATCAATACTCCTGGTGAATCAACGCAGGGTTCTGGTAGTGTGGCAATGTTGGTCACAGCCAATCCTCGCATCCTTGAACTTCAAAATGATAGCCTAGCTCAAACCCGTGACATCATGGATTTTTGGCGTCCCAACTATTCAACAACTCCTTTTGTTAATGGGATGTACTCTACCAAGCAATACTTGGATATGTTAAAAACAACTTGGGCGGAGTATCAGAAGCGTAGTGGGAAAAAATTGGCGGATTTTGCAGCCTTTTGTTTCCACATCCCCTTTCCAAAATTGGCCCTTAAAGGCTTCAATAAGGTTATGGACAAATCTCTTCCAGATGATGTCAAAGCTCGTTTGAAAGAAAACTTTGAACATTCCATTACTTACAGCCAACGTATCGGGAACATCTACACTGGTTCTCTCTTCTTAGGACTTCTTTCATTGTTGGAAAACAGTACGAGTCTAAAAGCAGGCGACCAAATTGCCCTCTTCTCTTATGGTAGCGGAGCTGTGGCAGAAATTTTCACGGCCAAATTAGTAGATGGTTTCAAAACTCACCTTCGTCAAGACCGCTTAGAGGATTTAGCCAGACGCACGGCGATTTCTGTCAAAGAATACGAAACCCTCTTCTACGAAGAAGCTTATTTAGACGACCAAGGCAATGCGACATTCTCTGACTACCTAACAGGTCCCTTTGCTCTAACTGGAATCACTGAGCACCAACGCATGTATCAACGAACAGATGAAAAATAAAAAACTAAACTGGACAGGTTTTTCTAAAAAATCTCCTCAAGAACGCATCCAGCACCTCCAGCAACAAGACCTGCTTTCTGATGAAAGTCTAGCTATCTTGGTTAATAACGAACACTTACCACTTGAAGTCGCCAACCAAATGACCGAAAATGTCTTGGCGACCTTCGCTTTGCCTTTTTCACTGGCACCAGATTTTCTCATTGATGGAAAGACTTACCAAGTCCCTTTTGTCACCGAGGAGCCTTCTGTTGTGGCGGCAGCCAGCTTTGCTACTAAGTTAATCAAACGTTCAGGTGGTTTTAAAACTCACATCCACAATCGTGAAATGATTGGGCAGGTGGCGCTTTATGATGTGGCTGATAAGGAGTTGGCTGAGCAGGCAATTTTAGCTGATAAAGCGCAGCTTTTGGCTTTAGCCAATGCCGCTCATCCGTCAATCGTGAAACGAGGTGGTGGTGCCCGAAATCTCTGGCTAGAGCGAAAAGCTGACTTCTTGATTGCCTACTTGACGGTAGACACTCAGGAAGCTATGGGGGCAAATATGGTCAACACCATGATGGAGGCCTTGGCGCCGCGCTTAGAGGAGCTCTCAGGTGGACTGAGCCTCATGGCAATCCTCTCAAACTATGCGACCCAATCGCTAGTAACCGCTGAGTGCCAAGTGGATTTGCGCTTTTTGAGTCGTAATAAGGCTGAAGCCCATGAGCTGGCGCAGAAAATGGTCAAGGCGAGTCAGCTAGCGCAAGTTGACCCTTATCGCGCTGCTACCCATAACAAAGGTATTTTCAATGGGATAGACGCCGTTGTGCTAGCGACTGGTAATGACTGGCGAGCTATTGAAGCTGGCGCTCATGCCTATGCATCTCGTGACGGACAATATCGCGGACTATCAAGTTGGATTTTTGAAGATGGTGTCTTAAAAGGCAGTCTAACCATGCCTATGCCTATCGCAACTAAAGGTGGATCCATTGGTATTAACCCAACCGTCAAGGTCGCTCACGATTTTTTGGGCAATCCTTCTGCTAAAGAATTGGCTTCTATCATTGTATCGGTCGGGTTAGCGCAGAATTTCGCTGCTCTAAAAGCCTTGACTAGCACAGGTATTCAGGCTGGGCATATGAAACTTCAGGCAAAATCGCTAGCGCTTCTAGCTGGAGCAAAGGAAGGGCAAGTTGAACGTGTCGTAAAAGAACTTCTAGCTGCGCCACATTTAAACCTAGAGACCGCGCAAGCTATTGTCAATCAAATCAATACATGATAAGAGAGTTGGAAATTTCCAGCTCTCTTATATTTTTGCTTGACTTAATTTTCGATGATGATATAATCTAGTTATAAAAACTAGATGAAAGGGAGTAGATAAACTTATGAATACATACCCAAAATGGGAACACTTACCCGATTTAGAATTATATCTAGACCAGGTGCTCCTTTACGTCAATCAGGTGACTGGCGCAGCCTCATTCCCAGATGATAAAGGACTGACCGCTTCGATGATTAACAATTATGTCAAGCATGGTCATCTGGACAAACCGATTAAGAAAAAATACAACCGCAAGCAGGTGGCTCGCTTGATTGTCATCACTGCCTTGAAAAATGTTTTTTCAATCCAGAAAATCAGTCAAACGTTAGAAATGTTAACAGCTGGTAATCATTCTGACTCTGCCTACAATGGTTTTGTAGCCTGCATGAATGGCGAAGACACCAGCCAACTCCCTGATGTGGTCGTATCCGCTTGCCAAACCCTACAACTTTATTTGCAAACCCAAGCACTTGTTCAAGAATTACAAGGAGGACTCTCTCATGACAACAGCTCAGACAATGAAATTGAGTAAACAATTATCTTTCGGCGAGGAGGTAGCTAACAGTGTCACACACGCTGTCGGCTCAACACTGATGCTCATTCTATTACCAATTACATCAAGTTACACACTCAACCATCACGGTTTTGTCGCATCCATCGGCATGTCCATCTTCGTGATTAGTCTGTTTTTGATGTTTCTGTCATCAACCATCTATCACTCTATGAGTTACAATTCCCCTCAAAAGTACGTGCTTCGCATTATTGACCATTCTATGATTTATATTGCTATCGCTGGCAGTTATACACCGGTGGCACTATCACTAGTCGGTGGTTGGCTTGGTTATCTCATCATTGTGCTCCAATGGGGGACGACCATCTTTGGTATTCTCTATAAGATTTTTGCCAAACGCATCAATGAAAAATTTAGCCTTGCGCTCTACTTGCTGATGGGCTGGTTGGTTGTCTTCATCATTCCTGCCATCGTCACCAAAACGGGTCCTACTTTCTGGCTACTCATGCTTGGTGGAGGCATTTCTTACACAGTAGGAGCCTTTTTCTACGCTCGCAAGCGTCCTTACGACCACATGATTTGGCATTTGTTCATTCTGTTAGCATCAGCCTTGCAGTATCTTGGCATCGTTTATTTTATGTTGTAATACGACTTAAGGTCAGCCGATTGGCTGACCTTTTATTTTTCATAAGTACGGACTTCTTTGATATCGCCATACCAATAATTAGCTGTGACACCACCGTCAATAAGAAAATCTGAACCATTGATGAAATGACCACTTGGTCCCATCATGAAGGCCGCTAAGTCACCAATTTCATCTGGAGTTGCGGCGCGTTTTTCAACGGTTTTAGCAATCATAGCTCGGTAGCCATCACCACGTGGTCCACTGAGTTCATCAAGTTCAAGGGGCGTCATGATGATACCTGTGACTGGTTATGTACAGCCTAGAGATGAGGGTTGGCTGAGATTGCGCGTGGAACCATGCTTTATTTTGACAATCCAAAGACTGGTGTCAAAGAACAGACTGTTTCAATTGAAGGGGGCATGGCACAAGTTCACACCATCTCAACAGTAGATGCTCAAATCAATGGCTACCGACGTGTTTGGACGTTAGACTCTACAGCTTATTTTGAAAAACATGGTAGCATTTGGGTCATCAGAAAAACTGACGCTTCGTAAGAAACGAAAACTAATATGACAATCGCAAACGTAAAATCACAAGAAATCGCTGTACTTCTGGGTGCTGGTTCAATTGGACAAGCAATCATCCGTAGAGTTGCTTCTGGACGTAGAGTGCTCCTTGGTGACCTTCGTCAAGATAATTTGGATAGGGTTGCTGAGAGCCTCCTAGATGCTGGTTTTGAAGTGGAAACAAAAATCGTCGATGCTTCAAAACGTGACAGTATTCGTGACTTTGCCCAATATGCTGCTAGCCTAGGTGAGGTCAAATACTATGTCCATACATCCGGAGTGTCTCCTAACCAAGGGGTCGCACGTCTTGTCCTTGATGTCGACTTGATCGGTACCGCTATTGCGCTTGAAGAATTCGGAAAAGTCATAGCTGTTGGTGGCGCTGGCCTCGTCGTTTCAAACCAAGCTGGATATATGATTCCAAATCTCGAACCTGAGACTGAAGAACTCCTTGCTTCTACTAAACCTGAAGACATGATTAACTTGCCGTTCTTGTCTGAAGACTTGGTTCCAAATGGTGGAGCAGCCTATGGAATTTCTAAAAAAGCTAACCAAATCCATGTTCAACAGGTTCTGATTTGCTTATGGATGGCGGAGTCATCGCTGCTCTTAAAGCTGGACGCATTAAATTCTAATAATAAAGGAAAAGCAATCTAATCTTTCTTCACTTTGAAAAGATTAGATTGTTTTTTGATTATTATGTCAATTTAGTCAATAAATCAAAGAAACTTATCATAGCAAATCCCTACTTTTTTTACTGTTTTTTGCTATACTAATCATAAGAAAATTCAGAAAGGTTAACTTATGACTACTTTTACCGCTAAATTTATTGACCAAGAATGGGAAGTTCCTGTTGAATCTGGTCGCTACCATATGATTGTTGGGGAGTTTTGTCCTTATGCTCAACGTCCTCAAATTGCCCGTCTCTTGCTGGGGCTTGAAGAACACATCTCTATTTCATTTGTGAAAAATGTGCCAACCGAGATTGGGCTTGTTTTTGACCAAGCAGAACCTGTGACTGGTGCCATGAGCATGAAAGAAATTTATGAAAGCATGGACCCTAAATACGATTCCTGTCCTTATTGACAAGACTGACAATCGTATCGTCTGCAAGGAGTCTGCTGATATGTTGCGCCTGTTCACGACCGCCTTTGCTGAACTGCATAAAGCAGATGCGCCAGTACTTTTCACTGAGGACCAAGCGCCAGCTATTGACCCAGCCATTAAAACCATCAACCAAGACTTCCACAGCCTCATGTACAAGTTCGCTTTCTTGGATAATCAGGCTGACTACGATGCTTATACTGAGAAGTTCTTCGCATTCCTTGATAATATGGAAGTAACCCTTAGCAAGCAGGCTTTTGTGGCGGGAAATGAGCTGAGCGAAGCTGATATTCACTTCTACACGCCAGTCGTTCGTTGGGATGTAGCTTGCCGTGAGCTCCTTCTCATTAACAAATACAGCCTTGAAGACTATCCTCATGTCTTTGCCTGGGCTAAGAAACTCTATAATGACTTTGGACTCAAATCACTGACAAATCCTCAAGCTATCAAAGAAAATTACTATCTTGGTAAATTTGGTAAAGCCACGCATGTCCATCAAATTCTCCCAGCTGGTCCAAATATGGCTAAGTGGGAAAACTAAGCATACAAAAATCGTCTAGCCCTTGCTAAACGATTTTTTATTAGTCTTCAAACTGAGACCAGTCAAACTCATTAAAGGTCTTGAAAAGGTCTCCAAATGTTCCTTTGTAACCCACATCTTTACCCTTGTAAGTCACACTTGTCACAGGGTAATAGTCTGGTACCGTTAAACAGCCCATCAACATTCTTGAAAAATCATTAGGGTCATCGAACGTTTGTGTACGAACGACATCATAAGCATCTTTATATGTTAATTCAATCATATTATTGCTCCTTTATCTATCTTAACTTTAGTTTAAGTGTTTTATAGGAACAAGTCAACTGATTGATTTAGGAATTAGCTTTCCGTAATTTTCTATAAAGGAAATAATCTACCTTTTTCAAAGCAGCCACACTTTAAGTCACTTTCATGCCCTGAAAAAATGATTTCCTCAGCCAAATGTTGAAATCGTTCTGAATCATGTGATGGACTAAATCCAGCTTAGCTCTGCCATTTTCCAAAATTTCGACCTATGGCACATAAGTTTAGATAATGATACTTCCATAGTGCTTCCTTTTCAAAGTTTTGGCTATTATAATATAGTCCCTTCTGCATTTCTGTTCCAGTTAGCCTTTCTCAAAAAAGAACAATTTTTTCGTCAAAAATTTTCTTGAAAAGGTTATAATATAGACGAAAAGATGGTTTTTATGATGAAGAAAATAGTAACAGGATTCCTAAATCTCTTATGTCTTATCACTTTGGCTGCCTGCCAGCCGAAAACGGCTCAACAAGTATTTCAAAAGCCTCATCATCAAGTCAAAGCAAAGCAAGTCAATCTAGCACTAGTCAGTCAGAGTCTCCTACTTCTTCCACAAGCCAAAGTTCAACTGAAACGAGTAGCCAAGAACCATCGCAAACTGAACTTCTTCAAAGCGGAGATTATAGCCTCCTTGCTGGAAATTGGCAGAATCAGGTAGAAAGTCTCCAAATTGCAAAAGATGGTAGTATTGCTGGAGACTTGTTCATTCAAGGTGTTCATTTGGATGGTGAAATTGTTCAACTCACCGTCCAAACTCGTTCTGGGGACACTTTCATTTTTAACTATGTCCCTGCAAACATCGAACCGCCCCAGTCCTGTTTTTACCCTGAAGGTGGTGGAGATATTTCTGATACTAGTCGTGAAAGAATTATTAAGTCCGATAGCCTTCTTTTCGGAAACAATAACTACCGAGACCATGTCTACTATCGTGCAGATTAAAATAAGGTTTGAGATTTTCTCTCAAGCCTTATTTTCTTTGTTATTCGTTGATAAATTTCCATACAAAAGATAGTCAACCTGTCTTAGCTCTGCAATGGTTCGGCAATTTAAAGCACACATAATCAGACGCAAGTCCTCTTTCCAGCCGTTGATGATGTCAATGACTTCTTCAACTTGGTAGCGTTCTACCAGCTCTAATACTGTCCGTGATAGACCGACAGCTTTTGCTCCCAGAACCAAACATTTGATAATATCGAGTGGGTGTCGGACACCACCTGACGCTAGAATTTCCATTTTATCCATCATGGGTTGGGCATTGATGAGTGCTTGAACTGTTGTTTGCCCCCAGGTATTAAGATAAGAGCGGTCTCGACCACGTTGATTTTCGATGTAGGCGAAGCTAGTGCCTCCACGACCTGAAATATCAACTGTGCGAATTCCTAAATCGTAGGCATCCTTGATAGACTGCAAGTCCATTCCAAATCCTACTTCTTTCAGAATGAGTGGTGTCTTGATTTGGCTGACATAATCTTTAAGATTTGACCGCCAGCTTTTGAATTCTAGCTCACCTTCTGGCATGAGGAGTTCCTGCATGACATTGACATGGACTTGGAGGAAGATTGGCTTCATGGCTTCCACCGTCTGAAGGCCTGCCGATACCGGCTTATCTAGACCAATGTTGGTTGCTAGTTTGAGATTTGGGTAAAGCTCCGTCGTCGGATAAGAGTCATCTTGTGCATTTTTGAGCGCAGCTGAGTAGGAACCTGTCACCATGACGAGTCCTGTCGATTGAGCGACCTGAGCCAACTTCAGGTTAACCGCTTTGCCTTTTTCACTTCCGCCAGTCATGGCATTGATGTAGAAAGGAAAATCAAAATGCTGACCAGCGAAGTCTGTCGAGAGGGCAATCTCCGCCACGTCGTATCGAGGGAGAGAGCTGTGAATGAGCTCCATATCGTCAAAACTGTTATAGGGCGACTGGTATTTGAGGGCGTACTTGATGTGGTCATCTTTGCGGTTGGTCATGACAATGTCTCCTTGATTAGGCATTCAATTCCCGCTTGAGCCCAGCGGTCAATCAGTAGTTGGCTATCTTGAAGACTGAACGATAGGGCAATGCCACAATCCCCACCACCCGATCCTGAAGATTTGGCGACAATATCCAGCCCCTGACTAGCTAACTTAAGCTCCTGCAAACTTCCAGTGTAGATGGCTGGATGTAAGTCTTCAAGAAGTTGGCTGACAGCCTCTAGGCTGGCTTTAACCCCAGCTTTGTCATTGGTTTTTAGGGCAAATAGCAGAGCTTGCACCTGATTTTGGGTCTGTGTCAGAAAATCTTGGTCAATATTAGCTTTGACAAGATTAATCATATCTTTTGAAATGGATGGTTGTCTGGTCCAACCGACCAAGAAATCAATAGCTAAATCAGTATGAACAGGCTCGATAGTGTAACCCCAATCTTTTTCCAAAACATCCCTTAATGTCAGTTGAGAAATCCACCTAGCTACTTGACCACGGTCAAAAGCGGTAAAGGCGATTAAGTTATCATAGGCAATACAAGCGACATCCCCCATTGAACCATTATCACCCCTCTTTAAGAGGACATAACTTGATAGTTTAAAAAGCTGGTCTGGTTTTAGGTCTATGTCATAGAGTGCAGCCATGGCTTTGATAGTCAGAACAACCACACTGCCACTAGAACCAATGCCAAATTTGAGACCGTCTTTCTCTAATTTGCCAGTGATGGATAGGGTGAATGGGTGGATAGACTGGTCTTGCCCGCGCAGCCATTCCTCCATAACCATGACCACTTCTTGGATGAGGCTATAATGGTCATCTGGTGTCATGTCCACACTGTAATCAAACATATCAGACGATAGCTGGTAGCGGTCTGCGCTAGCAATTTCTCCCGTCATATAAATAGGGATATTCTTGATAAGGGCGGTTTGGTCTGGCTCTAAAATGGCGTATTCACCTGCTAGATATAATTTTCCGCCTGTTTTTACCTTAAACATTGACTGGGTCCTTTGTGCGTGATTTGATGACGCGATAATCTTTTTCAAAGATGGCCGCTAGGCGGTCCAGGTCTTCTTCTAAGCAGAGGACCTTAACATTTGGTCCTGCATCCATGGTGAAGTAGCAATGTTCGCCTTGCGCTCGAAGGGCTTTGACTGCCTCCATAGCCTTGTAAGATTCTTCATTGAGGTAAGAAAAAGCCGGTGTGCAGTGTCTTGGCAAATCGTGCATGGCAAGGGCGTTGCGCTCGGTCAATTCACCAATTTTTTCAAAGTCATTAGCCTTGAGATAGGCAAGCATATCCTTGTAATCCTGCTCTGACTGCTTAACCCATTCTGGGAAGGTTGAAGCGGTTTCTGAGCACAGTTTCATGCCATCGCGACTAGAAATCGGCTTTCTCTGGTCATTTAGAACCAGCATAATCATGGCTAACTTAAGGTCCGTTTCAACTTTATAAATGGCTCCGCTATCCTTATCCCAAGCTGACAGGGGACCAAAGAAAGAACGTGATGATGACCCAGAAGCAAATTTGGCTTCCTGAGCCAATTCTTCTTGGTTAAGTCCAGCTTCAAAGAAGTCATTACAAGCCTTGACCAAGGCTGACAAGCCACTTGAAGAGGAAGAGAGACCCGCTGAGGTTGGCATATTGTTTTGAGTTTCGATTTTGACAAAAACTTTCTTGTCCCCACGGAAACGGTCTAAGATAGCTGACATTTTAGCGTGCTCTTGCTCATTTTGGAGGACGCCTGAGATGTAAAATTCATCCTGTGTAGCGCTTGATGGTAAAGCTGTCAGGCTTGTCTCAGTGTACATGTTTTCAAGGGTTAGGGAGATTGAGCTTGTAGCTGGAATCATCTTGACAGCGTCAGCCTTTCCCCAATATTTGATGATTGCAATGTTGGCGTAGGATTTGACGCTCACAGTTTTTCCGTCCATGTGTTGATGGCTCCTTCTTCTTTTAATTTTTGGATGAGTCGCTCTGCTTCTTCACTTGTCTTGACTAGGGCGATGATGCAACCACCTAGACCCCCGCCACTCATTTTAGCGCCTAGGGCACCCGCTGACCGAGCTACCTGCACTAAGTGGTCGGCTTCAGGGCATGAGACGCCTAAGCGCGCCAGCAAGCCATGAGCTTGACTCATGGCATTTCCCAAAGCCTGCAAATCAGCTTGCTCTATGGCTTTCTCTGCCTCTAGAGCTAGCTCTCCGAGGTTTTTAAGCAATGGCAGAGCTGTCTGACCGGATTTTCGGACCTTGTCAACTGCCTCGCTGGTGTGACCGTGAATGCCTGTGTCAGCGATGACCAGACATGCATCGAGATTCATAGTTAGGCTAGCAAAACCGAGATTCCGAATGAACTTGATAGGGCGGTCGCTGAGGCAAGTTTTGGCGTCCAAACCGCTGGGATTGGAATGGGCAATCATCTCCGCCTGATTAACCAGATTTTCCAGCAAATCAGCCGTCAAGTCCTGATCAAAATAATCAAAAACTGCTCGAATAGCAGCAATCGCTACCGCCGCCGATGACCCCATACCACGACGTTGAGGCACCTGCGAATCAACAAGGTAAGTCAGCTGAGCATCCTCTTGTCCCAGATACTCCAAAGCCGCAAAAATAGCGGTCGCTAAGGGATCTGTCATATCGAATTTTAGTGTCTCATCGCCTGCTGTAATCCTACAAGTAACCTCAATATTTTTTAGGGGCAGGGCAATGGCAGGATGCCCATAAACCACCGAATGTTCGCCCATAAGAATAATCTTGCTGTGGGCTTTTCCAATTCCTGTTTTCTTTTCCATATGATTTCTCTAAATAGTTTTATTCACCATACTATTATAGTATAAGTCAAGCAAAAAAGCGACTTTTGAGCCACGACAAACGCATGAATGTTTCTTCTCTGTTTTACCATAGACGATCACTTTTTTGACTAGATTAATTTCTTCAAATACTGGTCAAAGTTCATCCCTAA
>ERZ1034980.1347-NODE-1347-length-14801-cov-40.873186_pt1 | contig 14801 bp, 20 predicted proteins | sample MGYA00520622_ERZ1034980 | MGnify/ENA primary metagenome ERZ1034980 (study PRJEB33766, sample SAMN09781791) | gut metagenome | biome: gut microbiome | host: Homo sapiens | place: Madagascar | study: EMG produced TPA metagenomics assembly of the PRJNA485056 data... | reverse complement strand
TCGCGATCTTCCCGGATATCATCAAGACCGTATTCGCGCAGAACTGCGTCGCGGTTGTCTTCGTCGTGGCGATCGTTCTGAATCTGATCCTTCCGGCAAACATGGAAGCGGTACAGGAGTGATCTATACCCACCGGCAGTTTATGGGGTCAGACCCCATAAACTGCATACGAGCTTCTATTTTGACGATTTGTTTGTCAACGATTTTCCTTATATTTATAATACTCCGCGACGAGGCTGCGGTAGCCAAGTTCTTTCAGCTTTTCGTAGCTGATCCGGTAATTTCCTTTATAATGCCGTCCACTGTAGAGATAGCGAAGATACTGCTGCATATACTCATCGATGACGCGAAAGCCTTCGCTTTTTGTTACGAAGGTGAAATACCATCGTTTCCAGCAGAACTCATTCTCCTCGCTCTCATCATAGAACATTTTGTTGAAGCGACGAAGAAAACGAGCGACGGTGTCTTCATATGACCATCCCTTCATACTCCGTTTTCGGTATAGGTAGTGGGCGTGTCGACGAATCTTTCGTTTCGTTTTCAGAATGGTACCGTTCGAAAGATCATAGTCTCCATCGATATAACTGAAACCGAGGTAATCCCAGGCTTCCCCCGGCGCTGTCAGCTGGAATTTTTCCGGATTAACTGTGAGCCCTGCTTCGGTCAGCTGGCGAAGCAGTTCTGTAAGTGCCGCTTCCCGCTCTTCTTCCGTATCCGTAAACAGGATGATGTCATCGGAATAACGAAAATACGGGATCCCACGCTGTGCGAAGTAGCCATCCAGCTCGGAGAGATAGACATTGGCCATAAAACCGGACAGCGGTGTGCCGGCCATCGCGCCATGGTTTTCGCGGATGACTTCATCCTTTAGAAGTACTTCTTTTCGGCCGAAAAACTGCAGCAGAAAATCACGCAGTGGCGGATCATCCTCGAAGAAGTCTGCGATTTTCGTGAGCAGGTGCGCATCCGGAATACTGTTGAAGTAATCATGGATATCGATCTTCACCGTAAACTTTTTCTGGATGTTCGGAACCTTATGGATATCATAGGCGGCATCCTTCACGCTCCGGTTCATACGGAACGCATAGCTGTTTGGATAGAACTTCTTGTCATACCGTGCCATGAGGTAGCAGAGAATCTGCAGAATCCTCTTCTCGTCGTCCGGCAGGATATAGACGACGCGTTTCCGGTTCGTCCCCTTCTTACTGATGTACGTTTTCTGTGGCAATGAAAGCGGAAAAGTGCCGAAATAAAGCGCGTCGGTAATCGGACGATACCTCTCTTCGTCGATAAAGCTGCGAAGTGCGTTCAGCTCCTTCTTCTTCGTGTGACGAGAAGCTTCTTTATACTGATAAAACGTTTCCCAGGTTTCTCGATCCCGGATTTCTTCTAATATACTCATACAGCAAAAGTGACGCACATCTGCATGTGCGTCATAGAAAAGAACGATGAATTAACATCGTTTACGATGGACCAGACGACACGTATTTCCGGCATCTGCAAACCACTAAAATCGAAATACGCTCCGTCCTCTGCAGAAACATAGATGTATTCTTTTCTTAAGTAAATGTTATCGAAGATATGCGCCATGGTCAAGGACAATAGCTGTGCTTTTATATTTTTTCTCACATAATAGCGATTTATTTTTAGATTACTTTTTGACATACTGAAAGATATGTTATTTTTAACTCTTATGGAGGAAGGATCACTATGAATTTTTTAGAAGAGCGTATCGCAAAAGACGGTATCGTGAAAGAAGGGAATATCCTGAAGGTTGATATCTTCCTGAATCATCAGACCTCAAAAGAGGGATGCGTCGCCGCATCCCTCTTTTCTTATAAACCGTTATATGTAGATCTCAACGAATCAGTACGCCGTCCGATCCGAAGATGCGAACGCGTCCGTCGATGTACTTCGTGCCGGTCGTCATCACGCCGCGCGGGTTGCCGCTGTTCGGGTCGAGGTAGTAGTATGCGCCGTTCTGGTTCAGCCATCCGGTCATCACGGCTCCATAGCTGCCATCATGATTCGGGTTGAGATAGTACCACTGGCCGTTTACATTGAGCCAGCCCGTCTGAAGGGCACCGAAGGTACCGTCGTGGTTCGGATTCAGGTAGAACCAGCGACCGCCATCCTGCTGCCATCCGGACAGGAGTCGTCCGTAGCTACCATCATGAGCCTGATTCAGAAGGAACCAGTGGCCGGTCGGATCCTGGATCCAGCCTGCCATCATCGCGCCGCTCTGCGGATTGCAGTAGTACCAGCTGCTGCCGTCGTAGACCCAGCCGGTCATCATGCGACCGTTGCTGAAGTAGTACCAGTAGTTGTTGATCACCTGCCAGCCGTTGCCGCCTGCGCTTCCACCGGTCGACGGTGAAGTGGTGCTGCCGGAGCCTCCGCCACGCACGAGCACATCGTACCAGGTCGAATAGTCGGTGAAGTATTCGTCGGTGTCGATACCGGTGATGCCGCCGGAGATGTAAACCCATTTACTCGGCGCGAGGTGCGGGTTCGAGCTCTTCGCGTCCGCCGCCCGGATCGCGATGCCGCGGATATAAGCGGACTGCTTATACTTGTTACTGCCGGTGTACTGCTTGTTATAGCTGCCGACCTGGATCGTGGAACCGGTGACACTGCCGCCCTTCGTCCGGTACTCGCCGTCCTGATCGACGTAGCTCACGACGAATTCGATCTTCGATGCGCCGTTTTTGTTAATGCTTACAGAGGTATCCCGCCCGCTGGACTGCGTCTTCGACTTGCTGCCCTTCACACTGTCAAAATCTGTTTCGAAGGACGGTGCCGCCAGGCGGACATACGGATAGGCCTTGAACTTGATGGTCAGCTCACTGTCGTCCCAGCCGCTCGTGGTTTTCTTCGTGATTTCGGTGATGCCGTTTCCCGTCACCTGGATGCTGTTCGCATTCGGGAAGTAGTAGCCCCGGTCCGCGGTGAGGGTCAATGTATAGCTCACCGGGTTCTTACCTGAAGCGAGGGAGGTGTCGCTGGCCGATACCGTGCAATCGTACACTTCATAGCCATACTGAGAGCTGATGTCGATCGTCGGCTCGTTATAGCCGTCGGCGATGTTCGTATCGCCGTCGATCGTAAAGGTGAAATTCACGGAGTTGATCGCCGTAGCTGCTAGTGCGGTAAATGAGGTCAATGCCGCGAAAACAACAGCCGAAGCGAAAAGTTTAAATGTACGGTGCTTCATAGGATGCTCCTTTCATCGTAGAGTGCAAAGGCAGTCGGCATAAGTAAGCGAGGGGGCCTGCTGCGTGTCGGCTTCGCATCGAACCTGCAATTGCGAACGTTCTTGATATAAAAATATCTTTTCCTATCATCCATATTACAGAATTTAATTCTTAATATCAATATCGCGCATCTTACAGTTTCGCTACAGTTTCTTAAGAAATTTCACTTCATTTTACAGAATTTTAAGATACAAAAAAAGAAGTGCCCGAGACGAATCTCTGCACTTCTTTTCTTAAGAATTTCGTAATGGGGTCAGACCCCCTGTGTGATATCCTGCAGCAGCTCGAATAGACCGTCAGCAGATCTGCCATCGAAGGTTTCTGTGATCTGCTGCCCGTCCGCAGACCAGGTGAGCTCCAGCTTACTGTCGGTGCCGTCAAGAAGCTGCGGGTCCGGTGACTGATATGGAGCGAGTTCTGCTTTTCGCAGATAGTTCGCCAGCTCCTGCCAGCGCTCATGAGGGATACGCGGGCAGCGCGCAAGCTCTGTTTCTGCAGTCACTCCGGATTCGGATGTCGCTCCGGGTTCTGCTCCGGCTTCTGCCTTCTTCTGCTGTCCGGCCCTGTAGATGAACATCTCATCTCCGAGCTCGATGCGCTCACGTGTCTTAGAGTTGGTATAGGAGCAGTACAGATATGGCTGCTCCGGATCCTGATCCGTGGTCTTCATCCAGAAATCAAAACAGTCGTCATGGTTCATCGCGCTCTGATGCCAAGAAAACTCCATGAGAGCTGCTGTTTCCGGAAGCGCCCGCTCGATCGCCGACTCCGGATCTGCCGCTGACTACGGTTCCCGATCGGACGGCGACTTCGGCTTCTGATCCGGTTCCGTCGCTCGTTCATCTGGGCTTATGTTCTCCATGAAGGGCCTGTCCATGATACTGTTTATAACAAAATGACGGTACAGATAGATTCCTGCTACGAGGACGATCATGATCCCACCTGCTGCAATCACCAGCTTCTTCATATGCTGCCTCCTTCGGTCAGATTATTTCATTCAGTAAAGCTATAAAAATAGCGCATAGCATCTTCTGCGCTCGCTCATCGCTGTAGTAAATATCTCTATCTACAGATCAATGTAGCAATGCAATAGAGCAGTCCGATATGTGCCGGATAAAAGATGTAGAAAAAGTTTTCATGCCCTTGCCACGTTTTCCATTGTAGAGAGCTATTGGAATCGCAGCCAAAGCCATAAAGCTTTGCACCTTATTTCCGGACAGATATACGATTAGCGACAGAGCAAGCAGCACGCCAATTTGAATCGTTCTGTGCTACGGGCATTTCCTTGGAATTCGCATTCATACGTTTGAATCCTCCTTGATATTCGGTTTCTTATTTTGGGCAGGATCCACATTTTGCAGAAGTGCCTCTGGCGACAAGCCGTAGAGTTTAGCCAGCGACAGAAGATTGGAAGTACTTGGGTCTACAGTTCCATTTTCCCATTTGGAGACTGCCTGACGGCTGACACCCAGCGCGTCGGCCACGAATTCCTGTGTCATCTTACATTGCACGCGCCGTGCCTTCAGTTCTTCTCCCAAAGAGCGCCTTATAACTTTTTTCTCTTCACGCACCTCGGCAGAGTTAATGTACTTCTTTAACGCCTTTACGACCAGTGTAAAAAGATAGATGACTGCGGCAACAACTGCTGCTATGACCAGTACATACAGGATGACGATCAGGATTGCGATACTTTGATAAAGCTTCATTTTTTTCTCCTTTGCTTGATTTGATGCATCCATTCTAGTGAAAATAGGTGGTTGCCTCCACCACCTATAACGCACTTATTCGTTGCTTTGCAGGTTGCACATGCCAAACTGGAATCTGACTTGCCTATTTTCTTAGATTCTCTTTAATAAGCTGATTTTATCTTCTGTTCCTGCCATATCATTACATATTCCTTTTCACCTGTAGCTTCATCCACACCCTCGGACAGGATTTCAAAACCTTCCCGCAGGTAAAAACGAATCGCACGCATATTCTTCTGATAGACTTTCAGCTGCAACGTCGTTCGAATCCCCTTTATATGATTCAGCAGAAGGGCCCCTATACCGCAGGACTGGCATCCCGAAGAGACGAAAAGCCCTTCGATATAGTCACCACTCAGACCGGCAAAGCCTTGAATGCTGTTCTCATGATGATAGACATAAACCTCCGCCTGTGGCAGCATCGCTTTCACCATATCGAAGTTCTGCATCCAGTAGTCCGCCGGTATAAAAGCGTGTGCTTTTCGATTGCACTCCAGCCATATCTCAGCGACGCGATCGATATCTCGTTTCTGTAAAACTCTAATCATGATTCTTCTTGTCAATTCCATGCACACCATGGAATGTTTATCATCTTACAATACAGAGTAAGTATGCTCCAGTTCCAGCAGTTTGATCTTTTTATCGATTCCGCCGGCGTACCCCGTTAAGCTGCCATCTGCGCCCACGACACGATGACATGGAATGATGATCGCGATGGGATTACGTCCGACCGCTCCGCCGACGGCCTGCGCTGACATCCTGGAAATCCCTCGCTTTTCAGCAATTTGCCGTGCGATCTCACCGTAGCTTATCGTCTCACCATATGGAATCTTCAGAAGTATATCCCAGACCGTCATCTGGAACGCCGATCCCTTCGGATGTAATGGCGGTAGGAAATCCGGTTTCTGTCCACAGAAGTATTGATCCAGCCAGTGCTTTCCCGCCGACAGAATCTCCGTCTCCTGCTCTAAGTATTCATTCGGTAGCCGATCGGCATCGTATTTTGAGCCTTCAAACCATAGCCCTGTCAGACCGATCTCATCTGCCGCCATCCGTATGCGCCCCAGCGGCGAATCATAGTATTGAACAGATGTCATTTTAATTGTCACCTCATAAGCTATATGCCAATGTCTCCGTCAGCAGTCCGTCACAGCCCTCCGCGATCTATGTCTGTTATCCCCAGCGCCTTTTCGATCATATCTGCTTTCGCGCTCCTGCCCATCAGCCGATAGTATCGACACCACAAACGCGGCGACTGCATAGGTATGACTTCGTCATCCAGCATCCGCTGATCTGTGATCTGCTCTTTACAGAGCGAGCAATCGTAAATCTCACCATCGCGCACGATCGCGAATCCGGCCATGACATCGACATCGATCTCATCGATGACATATTCCATGAAACACTTCGTCTGGTACATGGGATTCGGCTCGTGGTCGGATGGATACGGTGTGCCCATTTCCGACAGAATCGTTTTCACGACCTCCACATCATCGACAGATATCATCAAATCGATATCGTGAAACTCCGAAACGATCCCTTTAAAGTAGAGCATCATTGACGCACCGAGACACCACTCAACCTGTGCTTCATTCAACCGATGCGCAATTCTCTTTAATAAGCTAATTTTATCTTCTGTTCCTGTCATTTTCATAGACATAAACCTCCGCCTGTGGCAGCATTGCCTTCACCATATCGAAGTTCTGCCTCCAGTAGCCCGCCGGCATACCCCTTCAAGCTGCCATCTGCACCCACGACCCGATGACATGGAACGATGATCGCGATGGGATTATGTCCGACTGCTCCGCCAGCAGTCTGTCACAGCCTCTCTGCATTTTTATATAATCAAAGAGACAACTTAACCGTTGTCTCTTCACGATAATGATTACGTTTGGGATGCAATACTTTCAATGTCTCGACCCGCATATAAAATTCGAATAAGTATCGATCATATACCAAATTCCCTGGCGAGCTCAGCGTCAACATCATCTACTGTATATTTTTTTCCAGACTGTAATGAATCTAAGCCCTTTTTTAACTCTAGGTCAAGTTCCGCTCTGCTCAAACCACCAATCGCAGTGGGCTTAGCAGATGGAAGATGAAGGTTAAGTGGTAAACCTCTGGTCAATACGATCTGACTATATAGCATCTGAATGGCACTGGATGGTGTAATGCCAAGCTGAGAAAGAATTTCCTCAGCATTTTCTTTTAACCCTGTATCTATACGGGCATAAACCGCTGATGTATTTGCCATAAATGTCTCCTCCTCTGAACTTAGTATGCCACAATGATGATACATCCGCAAGCAAATGCAAGCAATTCTATTCCGTCTCTCGCATTCTCTCTTCTCATGTAGTGGATAGATGCCAAAATAGGTTTCCTCGGGAAGCCGCCCTCTGCCAATAATCGTAATGCTCTTTCCCGAAAATATCCGATTTATCTCATAGTACCATCACCAGCGTACCTGCTCCGATCAGTATACAGCCTGCAACCGCCTTCACCGAAACATCTTCATGCAGCAGTACAAACGCAAGTACGAGGGTGATGACCACGCTCAGCTTATCGATCGGCACCACCTTCGAGGCCTCTCCGATCTGCAGCGCACGATAGTAGCAGAGCCATGACGCACCGGTCGCGAGTCCGGACAGAATCAGAAACAGCCAGCTCTTCCGACTGATCGATCCGATCCCACTCTGCGCTTGCGTCAGTAAAACCATTCCCCATGCCATTGCGAGAACCACCATCGTCCGAATCGCCGTCGCGAGATTCGAATTCACCCCTTCGATCCCGATCTTCGCAAGAATCGACGTCAGCGCCGCAAATACCGCAGACAGTAATGCAAACACAAACCACATAACCGAGCCTCCATTTAAGTCATTCATTTGCGCTTTCTGAAAGCGTATGCCCCTATCATACACCTTCGGCCAATGTATTCGCCAGCAGTCCGTCACATCCCTCCGCGATCTGCGCTGCGCACGCATCGAACTTCCGCGTGTACCACGGATCGTCGATGATCTCGTCCGGGCGGCCGGAGTACTCCATGAGATAGTGAATCTTTCCATCCGGATCCTCCCCGAGGATGCGCTTCATGTAGAACATATTCTCCTCATCCATCCCGATCAGAAGATCATACACCTCGTAATCCGAGCGCTGGAGCTGCCGCGCCCGATGCGTACCGACCGGCACACCCCTTCGCTCCAGTGCTGCCCGCATCGGAGGATAAATTGTATTCCCGATCTCCTCTGTCGACGTCGCCGCCGAATCAATCACGAACTCCGATGCCAGCCCACGCCGGTTCACCATATCCTCAAGAATATACTGCGCAGAAACACTGCGACAGATGTTGCCGTGGCACACGAAAAGTATGCGATGTCTCATTATTTTTCTCCTTCTATGCCTTAAAATTTCCCTATTTTTACCCTAGGGGGTGCAACAGGGGGTGCATTTTTAACGATAGGTCTTTATAAAAAGAGGCACAGGGCAGAAAATGCTCTGAGCTTCATATTTCACCGTATTCGATTCAGAAGCATCTCGTTCAATATACCATAGGCCCAGATGAACTTCTACTTGACTTCCAGATGTTTTCATCAGCGTGGCAGAGACAAATTGGAAGTTCTCAATCTGTGAAAATATTTAATCTAATCACTTTCACTCTGTAAGCACTCCTTTTCAAATTTCTGCTTAACGATTTCTTTTTCCTGTATTTTCTGTCCCTCGGATTTCCTCATGATAGAAATAATCCACGATTACCGGATGTCCCTGCGGGACTCTGCCATAAGGCATTTCATTATCCACAAAGGGACAATCATACTTCTTAGCCATTTCCTCAGCTTTTACTTCAAGTGCTTCAAAATAACTGCGGTTATGCTTGTTATAGATCTCATCGTAAAGCGGTACAAGATCAGGATATTTTCCGGCGATATAATCCATAATTGTCTTTTTGAAACCGCCTCGAAGATTGAGATTTTCGAGCCAGAACAGATCGCACTGATCCTTTACCCGCTCAAAGATTGCTTCAAAATCCGTGATACCGGGGAATACCGGGGATACGAAACAGACTGTACGGATACCTGCTTCATATACCTGCTTCATAGCAGCGATACGGCGCTCAATGCTAGAAGCAGAGTCCATATCGTTCTTGAAATTTTCATCTAGTGTGTTGATCGACCATGAAACGGTTACTCGTCCAAGCTTCTTCAGCAGATCAATATCCCGTGCCACAAGATCCGATTTTGTGCAGATCAGAATATCTGCGTCACTGCCGATCAGCTGCTCCAGAAGTTTTCTGGTATTCCCGAATTGCTCCTCCTGTGGATTGTAGCCATCTGTCACAGAACCGATGACCACCCGCTGTCCGGCATATTTCTTCGGATTCTTAATTTCCGGCCAATGCTTCACATCAAGGAAAGTGCCCCATTCCTCCGTGTGTCCGGTAAAGCGCTTCATAAAAGAAGCATAGCAATACTTGCAGGCATGTGTACAGCCTACATAGGGATTGACCGAGTAACCGCCTACAGGCAGACTGGACTTGGTCATGATGTTCTTTGTTTCCACCTCACGAATGAGGATTCCATTTATTACTTCTGCCATGATCTCTGTACCTCCAACACTTTATTGAATTCATCCGGCATTTCCTGAATCATATTTTCATTCCCTATGATAGGGACAAGATCTTCCTTCATAAATACCGGAATGTCAAGCACATGCGCCTGATCTGTCAGAGACCATGCCCACTCCGGCTCCGTATGAACCTTCCTGCTCTGAACTCCAGTCATGGTGCCGACAACGATCCAGTTGATCCCGGAAAGATCACTCATGCCGGTAAGAAGAAAGTTCTGCGGACGTTTCTTTTCCATCATCTTGAGCTTACCCGGAAAGAATTCAGGGTCAGCAAAGTCATCAATCATATGCCAGCGTTTCACATTGTTGCGAGCATAGCAATATGCACAACCCACTGTGCAGCCGATGACGAGATTCATGTTCTGAATCTGATCTTTGATACAAATACTCATGACTTCTGCCACTCCTCAAGATTCTTTCTGATGCGGTCGAGGCATTCCTCAAACCGGGTAATTTCTTCCTCTGAAAAACCCTTGTAGTAAATGCTGCCCATCTCATCAGATACAGAATCGTACTCGCCCTTTAAGGCATGTGCTTTCTCAGTCAGAAACAGGAGTGTTTTCCTTTTGTCCGTTTCAGACTGAACACGGCTTATCAGTCCTTGATTTTCCATTCTTTCCAGCATCGTCGTAAGAGATGTTATCGCTAATCCGCATTTGACCGAGAGTGACCTGATCGAGATTCCATCCTCTTGCCACAGCACATAAAGAATACGCCCCTGGGCTCCATTAAACGCATCGATATTTTTTTCACTGAGAATCTTCTCAAAAATCCGGTCACCAAGCTGTTTTATTTTGGTGACAAGAAATCCGCCATTTGTTTTCATGCAAAAGCTCCTATATAGTAGTTTATAAAAACATACTATATAGGAGCTTTATTATCAAGAGCTTGTATGTTTGAATAGAGGTAAACTGGAAGTTGTCAAACAGCGTTCGTTGTTTCGCTTTGTGGCATTTTTACACACTGCTGAATCACACCTGTAACATACGTAATGGAATCGGCGCAGTCATTCTTGAGCCATTCTGAGATAATTGCCATCAATCCCCGAATATAAAAGGCCATGATATAAGGTCGATCCTGCTGTAGTACACCGTAGCGGTCGAGAATCGGCGTAAACACATGACGGAACATCCTATCATAGCTTTTATCCATCCCCAACACCGCCGCATTTTCTGTTGCTGTGCGGAACAGTCGCTTGTTATTCTTAATGTAGCTGAGGTAAGGTGTTAAATAATCCGGCGTAATTAGATATAATTCATCCCTCGGGCAATTCCGCAGCTTTGTAGAAAAGGCATCCGAATCTTTCTCCATAGAAGCAAGAAATTGCTCGTTCATACGACCGACACTCTCCGAGAGCAGGTCTGACATCGTTTCATAGTGCAGATAGAAGGTGGAACGATTGACCCCTGTTACTTCACAGATTTCTTTGACTGTAATATACTCAAAATCCTTTTTTGCCAGAAGTGTCAGAAAGGCTTCGTCCATTCTGGCTGCGGTAGCAAAATATCTGCTTTCCGATCTATTCAATCGTTCTCACCTTCTTTCGCGTTGTTGTTTACATCTCGCTGATTTCTTTTGCCAGTTCCATGATTTCAAAAGCGTATTTCTGCTTGCCCTGTGCCAGCAATTTTTTGTAGATGGGGTAATTAACGCCCATGCCCAGTAGCCCAATAATGCCGACAATCACGCCGAGGACAAACATAGTGGTGCTACCGCTGCCGATGACCTTCATGGAAAGGCACATTCCAACACCGGCTACCAGCGCAGTGATAATGCCGAAGGTATAGGTAAAAACGGTTGCGGGAAGCTTGGCTTTTGCATCCAGCTTGCGAAGAGCGATCACCTTGGAGGTGTCCTTGAGTGCATATTCGTTTGCGAGTTGTTCTGCATAGATTTTATCTGTATTCATGGCTTGTTGCCTCCTTCATTTGATGGTTTTATTCTACCAGCAAAGAACGGGCAACGGAACAACACTGATGGCAGTTTGTGTTGAGTTCAAGAATTGTGCAAATTGCGATTTGTCGCTCTCAGTATACCATGCCTTCTTCCCCGCAGAAAAGCATGGTGAAAACAAAAATGTCTCCGGAGGGCTTGTGCGTATGTTTTTTTCAGCGTTTCCGATCTGAATCTCTCAGAACAGAATATCCTCCGGATTGAACTTATCTTTTTCGGTAATGGGGCGGATCACCTTGCAGGGCACCCCCGCAGCGATGACGCCGGCGGGAATGTCATGAGTGACGACGCTTCCCGCCCCGATAACCGAGCCTGCCCCGATGGTAACGCCGCCGCAGACGGTGGAATTTGCGCCGATCCAGACGTTTTCCTCCAGCGTAATGGGTGCCGAGGTGCCAATACCGTGGCTGCGCTGCTCCGGGTCGATGGCATGACCGGAGCAGGCAAGGCATACACCGGGGGCAATAAAGGCACCTGCGCCGATGTTTACCGGAGAGGTATCCAGAATGACACAGTTATAGTTGATGACCGCCAAGCCGTGGGTATGGATGTTGAAGCCATAGTCACAGTGGAAATCCGGCTCAATGCCGGTCATGGGAGAGCAGGTGCCCAGCAGGGTCTGCAGGATACTGCGCCGCTTTTCCTGTTCGTTGGGAGCGGTGCGGTTGTACTCCCAGCACAGTTGCTTTGCACGGTTCTGTTCCTCCGTGGGGGTGTTTTCATAGCCGCTGACATAGGCGGCAGGGCGTTTCATAATATCCAGAACGTTCATCGTGTTTGTCATTTTCATACAGTATTTTTTCAAGTATTATACTGCATTCTCTGTCGGTGTGTAATAGGCTGCTTTTTCTCATTTGTTCAATTCCGTCTCTCGCATTCTCTCTCCTCATACAGTGGATAGATAGCTTTATATCGGTCCTGTGCCTTAAATCAGATGATAATCCCTTCCAGATGATCACATTCATGCTGTATGATCTGTGCCGTCCAGCCGCTGAACTTCTGCCGGTGCTTCTGCATATTGAGATCCTGGTACTCCAGTTCGATCTCCTGATATCGTTCCGTCTTTCGGATCCCGCTTAGCGAAAGGCAGCCCTCCTCCGTTTCGTACCGACCAGCCATCTTCACGATGACCGGATTCAGCATCGCCACATCGATCGGCCCCATATTCACTACGATGATCCGCTTTCGCACGCCGATCATATTGGCCGCCATCCCCACGCACTCATGCGCATGCGCTTTCAGCGTATCCAGAAGATCCAGCGCCACCTGCCGATCTGTCTCCATCGCCGGCTCCGATTTCTGCGAGAGAAAAAAGACATCTCTCATAATATTCTGTACCATTCCACTCCTCCGTTACTTCGTTTCTACATCCCCTGTCTTCCTGCCAATGTCTCCGGCAGCAGTCCGTCACGTCTCTCCGCTCCAGCGCCGCCTTCATCGGCGGATAAATCGTATTCCCGATCTCCTCCGTCGACGTCGCCGACTTTGTTTACGCCGCAGGTGAATACTGTGTCGTTCAACGTGCAGCGAGTGAAGTTGTCGAACCATCCAAGCCCATTACACCAGAAAAGGTAAGAGATAAAACGGTTTCATCCATAGCGCTTCTTCTTTTCCGGCATCTTTCTGTGATATCAGATATGCGTTATGGATATTCTGAGAATACTTCCTGCAGAATTCATTTATAGATTCATGTTTTCGAAAGTCGGAAGACTTGATTTCAAATGCATTGATTTTGCTTCCTTCCGAAGTCAGGAAATCGACCTCATAATAGTGTGTACTCTCCTTTTTGTTCCAGGTGTGATAGTAGAGTTCTCTTCCGGACGCCGCAATCATCTGAGCGACCAGATTCTCATAAAGATACCCCAGATTTGCCGGTAGTTTATCGGAAAGCAGCTTCGCATAAATGTCATTTTCTGTTACCGGACGATCGATAAACATGAGTGTAACAAACAGTCCTGTATCTGAAAGATATAATTTGTAGCTGTCAAAATCTTTCGTGTCGGTCAGGGAGACCCTCGGATTTGTTGAATTATAGCATGGCAGAACGGTTTTCGAATCGATCAGCTCATATAATAATTCTTCTGTTCTGGTCGTCGTTCTTTTTCCGATTGCAGTCGTAATGCGATATTTTCTTACATCCTTTGCCAGCTGTGCCGGAATCGCATGATACAATGCCGACATCCTTCCGGATGGATCAATCTTCTTGAAATCTTCCTCATACAGAGATATGATCTGCCTTTTTACCATATCGATTTCTGAAAAGTTTTTCCCATCGATATAAGCTTCTACTGCCTGTGGCATACCTCCTACCGCCATGTAGATTCTCAGATCCCTCATTAATTTGCGGTTTGTCGCCTGTCCGATGGCTACTCCACTGGCATAAATCTGCCGTAATAACTCATAATTCATACCCGTGGCATCACAGAATTCTTCATAATCCATAGGATAGACTTCGATCTTCACTTCCTCTGAAGGGATCAGAATATCCTTTACATTTTTCTTTATCGAAATCAAGGATCCCGTTTCCAGATAGCTGTATCTGCCATCCTGAACAAGATGCTTGATGGCCTGTCTGGCCTTCGGAAACAACTGTACTTCATCAAAAATAATGAGAGAATCATGTTCATATAATGTGATTCCGGTTTCTGCCTGCAGTCTCAAAAAGAAAAGATTTAAATTCCCGATATCATCGAAGCAGTCTAGAATATTGCTTGTTGTTTTTGAAAAATCAATCAGAATATAAGATCTGTATTCGTTTCTGGCAAATGTCTCCGCGATGGTGGACTTACCAACACGTCGTGCACCTTCAAGCAGCACAGCATATTTATCTGAATACTGCTTTTTCCAATCCAGTAATTTATCATATGCTTTTCTCTTAAAATACATAATCACCTCCATCTGTATGAGGCTATTATATCGTTGAAATGGCATTTCTTCAATGCGCATATACTGAAAAATGTACATTTCTTCAATATTCATGCGTCAGAAAATATACATTTCTTCAATACATACATACTTCAAAAGATATATTTCTTCAACATGCATATCGGCTTATACGAAAAGAAGCACAGGGCAATCAATGCACTATGATTCATACATCCCTCCGCGATCTGTGTCTGTTATCCCCAGCGCCTTTTCGATCATATCTGCTTTCATCAGCGTTGCAGAGACAAGCTGAAATTTAACGTTCTCTTCTATGTCTATCAATAAGCAACAAAACAAACATAAT
>ERZ1034980.1341-NODE-1341-length-14837-cov-5.125017_pt1 | contig 14837 bp, 12 predicted proteins | sample MGYA00520622_ERZ1034980 | MGnify/ENA primary metagenome ERZ1034980 (study PRJEB33766, sample SAMN09781791) | gut metagenome | biome: gut microbiome | host: Homo sapiens | place: Madagascar | study: EMG produced TPA metagenomics assembly of the PRJNA485056 data... | reverse complement strand
GGGCCATGGGCCGCTGCTCGTCTTGGCTTGTTGCATTTAGATTGAAGATTCAAGGGCAAAAAAGGTCAAAAATGCGCGATGGGAGGCCGTGGATTTGACATGTATAAAGCTCTGAGAGGCGCGCAGGGCTTCATGCGCAATATGAACGATGTTCATATTTGATTTGGTGCCGTTCTGTTCTGTTTTTGGAGCGCATTCCAGCTCGCTTCATCACGCATTTCTAAACTTTTTTGTCATTTCGAGCTGCTGCGGATGCAAGATTCTCCGAAGGGAGATATGCAAGCGATTTTTTATACATATACAGCTTATCTTTATGCATTTTATCCTTATGGTGCTGCCGTGTGCACCGGGCGGTGCGTTGCGGATGCGGACGATAGGGCCTGCGGGCTGTTTGGGCGGAAGATCGGTACCGTGCCGGTTCGTTGCCATGTGCAGCCGAGGGTGTGACAATATGCTTGATGTGTTGTCACATTCAGAGGAGAGGGGCGGCTATGAACGCATTTGTCTCACGTCGTGCGCTCATATCTTCGGTGAGTCTTGCCGCGATGTCGGCAGGACTGGGCGCGTGCGGCATTTCTGGCGGACAGAGTACGGGGCTTTCCGGTTCGTCTTCCTCGGTTAAGTCGTGCGAGCAAAAACCTCTTGTCCAGCAAAAGCTCGAGTCCATGACGCTTGAGCAAAAGGTGGCGCAGCTTTTTCTTGTCACTCCCGAGCAGCTTACCGGTGTGTCTCAGGCGGTTGTTGCCGGTCCTGCTACACAGCGAGCTCTCGAGGATATCCCCGTGGGCGGTCTGTGCTACTTTTCACAAAACATCACGGGAGACCAGCAGCTGCGAAACCTTCTTTTGGGCACCTATAGCATGTCATCACGGTCCGGAGCCGGCATCGCCCCGTTTTTAACTGTGGACGAGGAGGGCGGCAGCCTGGTGTCGCGTGTTGCCAACTCGGGCTATTTCGATGTGCAGCGCTTTCCGAACATGGCCGAGGTGGGGGCAACGGGAGACGAGACTCAGGCGGCCCATGTCGGGGCAACGATAGGCGAATATCTGCACGAGATTGGCTTCAATGTCGATTTTGCCCCCGTTGCAGATGTGCTCACCAATCCTTCCAACGAGGTAATTGGGCCCCGTGCGTTTTCCTCCGATCCCGACGTGGTGGCGCGGATGGTGTCCGCCGAGGTCCTGGCGATGCTCGATACGGGTACAATGCCCTGCATAAAGCATTTTCCCGGTCATGGCGATACCGCTGGCGATTCCCATACCGGCGCTGTCGTTTCCTCGCGTTCTGCCGAAGAGATTCGAACATGTGAGTACAAACCGTTCCAAGCGGGAATCGATGCGGGGTGCCCCTTCGTGATGGTGGGGCATATCGAAACTCCCAATCTGGCAGCAGATGGCTTGCCGGCATCGCTTTCCAAAACGATGATCATCGACGAGCTCCGCGTGCGCCTGGGATTTGGGGGCGTGGTGATATCTGACTCGTTTGTCATGGGTGCAATTACGCAGCGCTACGCGTCGGCCGATGCTGCTGTGCGCTTTATCCAAGCAGGCGGCGATATGGTTTTGATGCCCGAGAACCTGCGGGACGCATACCAGGGACTGCTTGAGGCGGTAAACGAGGGCGTGATTGAGGAGAGCCGCATTGACGAATCGGTCATGCGTATTCTCAAGGTCAAGAAGCGCGCCGGAATGCTCATGTAGCGTGGGTTTGCTTGAGGCCAGGTGCCTGCTGGACTGGGCGTGTTTTGCGCAATTCCTTAAAGGCTAAAGGGAGAAGGCCCAGCTGTAGGTCGATTGATCCACGATGGTATCGATGGGCCAGGTGTGGGAGCTGCGCCAGGCGCTTGCGGGGTCGTGAACGGTCACATTTCCGCTGTCATCGATATCCGAAAGCACGATAAAGTGGCCAACGCTGGTGAAATCGCCAATGTTCATGAGTGAAATAACGGGCCTGCCCTGCGAGAGGGCGGTGGATATCTGGTCTTTATTGCTGTCGAACATCTTGGAGCTGACGCCAAAGGCGGCGGCGCCTTCGGTCATGAACGACCACTCGGTGGCACCGCTTGGAGCATAGCCGTGCGCGTCGGCCCAGGCGGCCATCGTGGCTGGCGTGCAATCGATATGGCCGGTGAGATAGACGTAGACCATCGTGAAGGCGGTTGGTCCGCAGGCGTTGTCGCGGACAGTGCCGCCGCCATAGGGGCGCTGCGCCCACATGGGATCGGTTTGGTAGAGATAGGGCATCTTGCCTTGCTTCCACGACTTCTTAGGTGTTGATATGGGGAGGTCCGCCGGGCTCATAAGAGGCATATCGAGTTGAGTTGCCTCGACGGCAGGCTCTACACCTGCGGATATGGCGCCAAAGAGGGCGCCGATGATACCAAAGATCACGATAAGGGTTGCCAAAAGCCCACGTCGAATGCGCAACGGGCCGACCGGCGCTGCTGCTCCGCGATGTGCCCTAAACCCTGCCCCGCGCATGCCGGGACGTCCAGAGGCAAAGTACATATGGTTGTTGGAATAGGTACCGCGGCGGAGCGGTTGGCCGATTACGGAGCCTTGCGAGCGCGATGGGCGGGCGCCGGTATTTCGACGCGATGGGGGCTGGCTGCTTCGTGTTTGAAATTGAGCGCTGCGCAGTGGGCGCTGACCACTACGGGACGGGCTCGAGGTGCTGCGTTGCGGCCGGCTTGCGCTGCGCCTCGTCGGGGTCGAGGAGCGTCCAAGGTGGCTGTTGAGTTTTCGCCCCGATGCAGGAGTGTAGGAGCGCTGTGCGCGGCCGAGGTCATCGGCATGATGTCGCGCGGGGTCGTGTGCGTGCTGGTTGCTTTCGGTTTGCGGATGGTGCCTGCGCTCCGGCTGCGAAGGAGCCTGGCGAAAATGAGGTGCCTGTTGCGGCTCATGCGAAGGCGGTTGTTGGGGGCTTCTTGGCCGTGCGGAGGCGAGGCGGACCGTAGGACGTGCGGTCCCGCTTTCGTATCGGTTATTGTCTTCTCGTGCGTTCATGGCCCTCCGTTGCTGGCGTCAAATCGCCGAGTGCGCAAGATTGCCCCCATTCTATCTCAAGTAGGATGTTTACCCCCTTCGAGCTCGGCTTTGCGTACATATAACCGCTGGTCCCGCGCCTGGGCCCTTTCGCCGCCAAAGGCTTGACGTATAAGAAGGATGTAACGCATCGACAGGCTTTTTGCGCTTTGGGGTGCCGAGCGCTCGATTGCGGGACCCTTGCAGTCACGCTCGTAGACGCCTGCACTCTTCAGGCAACGGATGCGTTCGTTTCCTGTTAAGGTAGCTGCCGAGCAATAGACATGCGCGTGACGCTCCCGCTCGCGTTGCTGCGTGCGGATAGGGTAACTCTCTATGATGGTCCCGGAGGAGGAATCATGGGTAAGAAATATGCGATTGTCGGAGGAAAACTCGTTGATGGTACCGGTTCTGCACCGGTCGAGAACGCTCTCGTCCTAATTGGGGAGGACGGCAGAATTGAGTATGCGGGCAAACACGAGGACGTGCCCGCCGATGGCGGCTACAACAGTATCGATGCTGTCGGAAAGACTGTCATGCCGGGTTTGATCGATACGCATCTGCATTTCTCGGGCAACCTGACCGATGACGATACCGATTGGGTCATGCAGCCGCTGCTGGAAAAGCAGGCGGTCGCCGTCAAACAGGCATACGACTGCCTGACCCATGGCCTTACCACTGTGTGCGAAGTGGGGCGGTTTGGTATCCACGTGCGCAATTGCATCAATAACGGCGTGTTCAAAGGCCCGCGCGTCTATGCGACGGGCTTGGGCTTTTGTCGCACTGCAGGACATGGCGATTCGCACCGCTGCAGCCAGCTCGAGAACAAACAGTCGCATCCTTGGGGCGATCAGGTGGATGGACCGTGGGAGCTGCGCCGTGCTGTTCGGCAGCGCCTGCGCGAGGACCCCGATGCCATCAAGATTTGGGCTACCGGCGGCGGTATCTGGCGCTGGGACTCCGGTCGCGCTCAGCATTATTGTGCCGAGGAAATCAAGGCGGTAATCGACGAGGCGAAGATGGTGGGCATTCCCGTTTGGAGCCATTGCTACAATTCTCATTCTGCTGCGTATGACTCGGTGCGATTTGGTTGCGAGCAGCTGATTCACGGTTTTGATATCGATGAGCGCACCATGGACCTTATGGCCGAGCAGGGTACGTTCTTCACGCCTACCATTGGCTTTTTGCCTACTTGGTACAGCACCTATCCTCCTGTCTATGTGCCCGAGATTCACGATAGGTTCCCCGGCGATACGCTGGTCGAGAAGGAGCTGCAACGCAACTATGACTGCCTGCGCGAAGCCAAGAGGCGAGGCGTGGTCTTTACCATTGGTTCCGACTCCTTCTCGTTCGTGACGCCGTACGGATACGTCACGATCGCCGAGATGTACGACTTTGTGGACAAGGTGGGCATCTCGCCGCTGGAGACCATTACATGCGCCACGCTCAACGGTGCCAAGATGGCCCATTGCGATGACGAAACCGGTTCTCTCGAGGTGGGCAAGTGCGCCGATTTGCTGGTTGTAGATGGCGACCCTGCCGTGAATATCCACGATCTTAAGCCCGAGAACATGGATCTCATCATGAAGGACGGCGAGATTGTCGTTGCCGGATCGTTTGGTGAGCGAAACAGGTGGAGCGCGTAAGGGCTTGTCTTCTCATCGGGAGGCCCGGGGCCGTTCCCCCTTCGCTGGTCCTCGCGCTTCGCGCTGCGGAATCGCTCAGGGGGACGGCCCCGGGCCTCCCTGCGGCCACGCCCTTAAGATCGCGCGGCGGGAAGGGAAAGGAGGCGCGCCTGCGGCGCCCCGAGGCCGCTGGTCCTCGCGCTTCGCGCTGCGGAATCGCTCAGGGGAACGACCCCGGGCCTCCCTGCGGACCGCTTCTAAAACGAAGAAAACATGCCGACGTTTGATGATGGAGCGTCGGGGCATAATGGACGCATGCACGTTATCGCGGAAGGAGGCCCCTTCCGTGTCCATGAAAGGACTTCCCTTATGCCTGCACTTATCACGCATCATCTTTTTGGCGAGGAGAGCATCGAGCGTCTGCCTGCCGGAATCGTCACATCGGACGAAGAGCGCTGCGCGTTTCTGCTGGGAAACCAAGGCCCGGACCCCTTCTTCTTCCGCGTGCGTACGCCGTATATGCGCGACTGCATGCAGCTTGCCAGGGTGATGCATCGTTCGCGCATGTCAAAGCAGTTCGCCTGCCTGCGTGACGGCGTGAGCCATCTGCAAAAACACGATGCGCGGCTTGGGCGCGCTTTTACCCTGGGACTTCTTTCCCACTATGTGCTCGATCGCAACGCTCATCCGTTTGTGTACGAGCAGCAGTTTGGCGTGCTCGATGCCGATCCCGATCTGGCGTCGGCAGCCAGTCAGGTGCATGCGGTGATTGAGAGCGATTTGGATGTCTTGATGCTTCAACTCAAGCGCAACGGTGCCACGACGGCGGACTATCCGCCGGTGAGCGAGCTTGTTACCAGCGAGCGCATCGATAAAGTGGGCGGCGCGCTGATGAGCCATGTGGCGCGTAGCGTCTACGGCCTCGATGTGGGCGTTGCCGAGTATGGCGGCGCTGTTGCGGATATGCAGATGCTGTATCGCATTATCGAGCCGGCGGGCTCGCTCAAGACCGATGTTATCGGCAAGCTCGAGGGCCTCGTGTCCGATTACTCCTTGCTGGCGTCGCTTGCGCATCCCGTGACCGATAAACAGCCGCTGCGCGCTGGCAACATGGGGCACATCGCATGGAAGAACCCCTTTACCGAGGCCGTCTCGCGCGAGAGCTTCCCGGAGGTTTTCGATCGCGCGCTGGAAGACTACGAGCGTGCGGCAGCGTGCTTTGTCGAGTGCGCCGATATGGAGCAGCTGACGGGGCACGTCAACTATTCTGGCCGTCCGCTTGCTGCCGATGAGGAATTCGATCGCGAGGAGTAGTGCGTCGCCTGACTCTCGCCCGTCATATAATTCGTCCGATCAAGCCCGCCTCGTGCGGGCTTTTTTCAGCATCTAACTGGGGTCTTCACAAAATGTGACAAAATAAACCTGTCGACTTTCTGTCACATTGAGCAGGTGGGTTCACGCAGCGTTGACGGGTTCTTGACACGTTCTAGATAAAACTTGTCGTACGATATCCTATTGATATTGATATTCCGAGCAAACGCCGCTGTGGCCAACCAAAGGGAGACACACACCATGAAGTACACCAAGCTCGAGCGGAACTGGGTTATGTATGATGTGGGCAATTCCGCACTCGTGCTGCTGCAGACCTCCGTGGTGCCCATCTATTTCAACGCGCTTGCCGCAGGCGCCAGCTCGGCTGGTCTAGTTACCGCATGGGCCAATGCCCAGACGGTCGCCTCGCTCGTGGTGGCGTTCCTCATGCCGATTCTGGGCGCGCTCGCAGATTACGCTGGCAACAAGATCAAGTTCTTCATCGGCTTTTTCCTCACGGGTCTGGTGCTGTGCTTTGCGCAGGCCGTGCCCATGAGTGCCATGGCGTTCCTTGTGATCTACGTGGTGTGTACGGTCGGCCTTAACTCGTCCATGACGTTTTACGATGCCATGCTTCCCGACATTACCACCGACGAGCGCATGGATGCCGTTTCCAGCTCGGGCTATGCCTGGGGCTATATTGGCTCGACCATCCCCTTCATCATCTGCCTCGCGCTTATCATGGCCGGCCCTTCGGCGCTCGGTCTCGAGACGATGTTCTGCACGCGCATGGCCTTTGTCATCACCGGCGTGTGGTGGCTCGTATTCACCCTGCCCCTGCTACGTACCTATAAGCAGAAGTACGGTCGTGAGCGCAGCAGCGAGGATACGCTCGGCCATATCGTCTCCGGTGTGTTCTCCGAGGTCGCTCATACCATGAAGGAGATTGCCCGCGATAAGGTGGTCCTTTTGTACATGGTGGCGTTCTTCTTCTACATCGACGGCGTGCATACCGTCATCTCCATGGCTACGAGCTACGGCTCTTCGTTGGGCATCGACTCCACGCAGCTCGTCTTGGCTCTGCTCGTCACGCAATTCGTTGCGTTCCCCTCTGCCATCATCTACGGCAAGCTCGCCGGTCGCGTAGGCACTCTGCGCATGATTACCGTGGCTGTGGTCGCCTATATGTGCATCGTCTTGTTTGCCGCGTTCTTCCTCAAGACCGCTACCGAGTTTTGGATCCTCGCTATCCTCGTGGGTATGTTCCAGGGCGGCGTGCAGGCGCTTTCGCGCAGCTACTTTGGCAAGATTATCCCCAAGGAGAAGTCCAACGAATACTATGGCTTCTTTGACATTTTTGGACGTTACGCCTCTGTCATGGGAACTCTGCTAGTATCTGTCGTGACGTCACTCACGGGGGATCCTTCTTTAGGAGTGCTTTCCATCGGGATCCTTCTGGTTGTGGGTTTCGTTTTGCTAGTAAAGCTCTCCAAGATGCAGGGGTCCGCTGTGTAAGCGGACGTGCGCACACCTGTCTTGGAACGGAGGGCTTTACGGCACAGTAAAGCCCTCCGTTTTCATAGAAGGTGAATGAGGAACAATGAAATCGAATTATCTTGCCCGTGTTGGTGTGATCGCTGCCGTTTATGCAGCTTGCACCCTGATTGCCCTGCTCTTCTTGGGAAGTCTCGCGTGGGGTCCCATCCAGTTTCGCGTGTCTGAGGCGTTGTGCGTGCTCGCCCTATTCACGCCCGCTGCCATTCCCGGCCTGACGCTGGGCTGCGTGATCGCCAACGTGATGAACATCGTCATCTCCGGTACGGGCATGCTGGGCATGCTCGACGTGGTCTTTGGCTCGCTGGCCACCTTTGCGGGTGCCCTTTTTACGTGGAAGATGCGCCGCCATCCTCTCGTGGCACTTGCGGGTCCCGTGCTTGCAAACGCGCTGATCGTGCCCGCCTATCTTCCGCTTTTGCTGCAGGGCGTGGGCTTCTACACCATTCCCTTCACGACGATCTCGCTCGATAACTCCTGGCTGTTCATGTATCTGTTTGGCTTGGTGACCACTGGCGTGGGCGAAGCGGTTATTATGTATGTACTTGGGTACCCGTTGGCACGCTCGCTGGCAAAAACGCCGATGTTTTCTGCAGAGAGCGCCGAGTTGGGTATGCATAACTAACGGCGAGGTAGCACGCATGCGGGTCGAGTGGCGCCGCGGCTGACAGATGGGCATGCGCGGCGATGGACGGAGCCAGCATGAAACCCGTTGTCGTGATTCCCACGTACTGGGAAGCAAGCCAGGATGGCGTCTGCACGCCGGGCGGGTACGACCACGCTACCGATATCTATTCGACAACGCCCGATCTTGATCGCTGCCTGCGTTCGCTCGAGCAGGTGCGCAAGCTTCCGCGCGTTGTCATTCTTGTTGTGTGTCCTGCCGCGGTGACCGCGCGAGTGCGTCGACGCGTAGAAGAGATCGCGGCAGCACACCCCTCGATTGATGCCTTGGTTGTGACAAACGCCGAAGCATCGCATATAGCCGACCGCGTGGCGGAGCTTGCCCCCAACGTCATAGGGGAGCCTATATCGCTACGCGGCTACGGTGCCATTCGAAATATGGGTCTGGCCGTCGCGGCGATTTTTGGGCACGACACCGTCGTTTTCTTGGATGACGACGAGATGGTGCTCGGCCCCGATTTCATGGATAAGGCCCTCTACGCCCTGGGGCAGCAAAACAGGCAGGGCGTCCCCATTTTGGCCAAGAGCGGTTACTTTTACGATCGTGCCGGGTCGCCCATGGCCGACGCCTCCCAAACGGGGCCCACAACGCGCTGGTGGACCAAGCGTCTCGAATTCAATAGCTGGATGAAGCGAGCCCTTGCGGGGACGCGCATTTCTCGCTCCAACTACGTGTGCGGCGGATGCTTCTCCTTGCACGCGCGCGCTTACATGCATGTGGCATTTGACCCGTGGATCACGCGAGGCGAGGACCTCGATTATCTCTTTAACATGCGCCTTTGGGGCTTTGAGATGTGGTTTGACAACCAGTGGGTGGTTCGCCATCTGCCGCCGGTGATAACCCAGCGTGCTCCGCGCTTCATGCAAGACGTATACCGCTGGTACTACGAGCGCGCAAAGATCGCTTATGCCAATCGCCAGCACGACCTGAATCCGGTGACGCCCGAATCGCTTATGCCGTATCCGGGGCCGTGGATTTCCAAGCAGCTCGATGATCGCGTTCGCAAGACGGCTGCAGCGCGTGCCATGCTGACGCCCGAGAGATTTGCCTATCTCAAGATTTTGAAAGATGGCATCCCCGAGGCGGAGTCCTATGCGCGTGCGAACGCGAGCAATTATGTGCGTCTTCAGAGCTTCTGGCCCGCTATCATGAATGGGCTATGGAACGATATCGATATGCAGGCCATGCTTCTGCAGCATGAAGAGGAGAACGATGAGCGGCAATAGGACCACACAGGCCGAGGCTTCTTCGCAAGACGGTCTTACGTCGGGAGTGCGCATTCTGGTGGCGGTGTGCGCGGCGTTGCTGATCTTCTATTTTATCTATGCATTGATGGTGGACAGCAAGCCCCTGGCAACCGTGTTCGCCTGTGCTCTCCTATGCGCATTCCTGCTGATTTTTATCTTCTTGTCCCTCAATCCCGATATCCTTCGCTCACAGTACACCGAGCAAACGCTTTCGTCGGCGTCGGAGATGCTGGAGGATATCAAGGACGGTCTGACTCCCGAGGGCGCCGAGGCCATCTGTCGCAGGTTGCTTACCGAGACGCGTGCTATGGCCATCGCCATGACGGACGATACGTGCGTGCTCGCGTGCGCGGGCGATCTTGCGAGCGATTTTCCGCCCGGCTCTCCCATTCATACACCTGCCACGCATTATGTTCTCGAACATGGTATCGTGCAGAGCTTCACGCATGCCGTGGACGTGAAGAGCGAGACCCGGGGGCATCGCGAGATTCCCGCGGGTATCATCGCCCCGCTTAAGGTGCGCGGCAAAGCCGTGGGAACGCTCAAGTTCTACTATCGGCGTTCGCATGAGGTCAATCGCACCCAGTATGCGCTGGCATCCGGTTTTGCCGAGCTCATTTCCACACAGCTCGCCATTCACGAGCTCGAGCTGCAGTCCGAGCTTACTGCCCGCGCCGAGGTGCGTGCGCTGCAAGCCCAGATCAACCCTCACTTCCTATTCAACACGCTCAACACCATTGCGGCCCTTACGCGTACCGAGCCGTTGCGTGCCCGCGAGCTGTTGCGCGAGTTTGCCTCGTTCTACCGCGCGACGCTCGACAATTCTGGCTCGCTTATTCCTGTCAGCCGCGAAATCGAGCAGACGCTGCGCTATCTGACGTTTGAGAAGGCCCGTTTTGGCGAGGACCGCATTGGGGTGAATGTCGATATCGACGAGGAGGTCGAGGATACACTGGTGCCTGCATTTGTGATCCAGCCCTTGGTGGAAAACGCGGTGCGCCATGCGATGGGCGACGAAGATCCGCTTCATATCGATATCTCGGTTGCTCCCGAGGGCGAATCCATGGTGGAGATCCAGGTTAAGGACGACGGTGTGGGCATGGACGAGCAGACGGCGGCGCGACTGTTCTGCACGCAGCAAAAGGCCCCGCGCACGGATGCCCCCCAGGGCGGCGGTGCGGGCGTGGCCATGCACAATATCGCCGACCGCATCGCGCGTTTTTATGGACCCCGCTCGAGTACGCAGGTTATTTCCTCCCCCGGGGCGGGTACTTCTGTTGTTTTGCATCTTGATTTGCAAAAAAGTATCCTTGAGTAGGGTTAGAATAGAAGTTCGGCATTGTATGCCGGCTCGGCGCTATTTTTAATGGCGCCGGTACAAGCCGGTGGTTACTCCAACGAAGGGACCATATTGATGCTACGTGCGATGATCGTTGACGACGAAGTACCCGCACGCTCTGAGCTGCGTTTTCTGCTTGAGCAGACTGGAAAAATCGGATCGATTAACGAGGCTTCGAGTGTTCGCTCGGCTATCGAGATGCTCATGGAGAATCGTGTCGACGTGGTTTTTCTTGATATCTCTATGCCGGGAGCCTCAGGCCTTCAGCTTGCGGAGGCGCTTCACCGTTTGAAGAACCCCCCTGCGGTGGTTTTCGTTACCGCCTACAGCGACCATGCCGTCGAGGCATTTGATGTGGACGCTGTGGACTACCTCATGAAGCCGGTCGAGGAGGCTCGTCTTGACCAGGCCATTGGCAAGGTGCTTGCACGTGTCAAGCCGGTTTCGGAGAACAAATCGTCCATCGAGCGCATCCCCGTGGAGAAGGGAGGCCGTAAGGTGCTCATCCCCGTGGACCAGATTCGCTACATCATGGCCAAGGACGATTACTCCTGCATTTTTACCGAGGATGATCGCTACCTTTCCACGACGTCGCTTGCGCAGTTCGAGTCCAAGCTGGGAGATTTTGGCTTCTTCCGCGTGCATCGTCGCTATATCGTGAACCTTGCGTGCGTTGAGGACGTCGAAACTGCTGCCTCCGGTGCGATTCAGCTGGGCATCACCAGCGTGGAAGATCGCATTCCCGTCTCGCGCCGCCGCGTTGTGCCGCTTAAAAAGGCGCTGAACCTCTAATGGATGCGCTGGCGGATGCAAGGCGTATCGATATTATTTCCGATACGCACGGATACCTTTCGGATGAGCTTCTCGCTGCCCTTGAGGGTGCCGACTTGATTATCCATGCGGGAGATATGACGTCCGAGGCCGATTGGGATCATCTTAATGCCATTGCTCCTATCAAAGCCGTGTTGGGCAACAACGATTACTATCGCGATTACGGACCAGGGGTGCCGGCGCTCAATACGTTTACGTATGAGGGCTTGAGCTTTGCAGTGGCCCACTATCGCGAGGAGCTCCCGGTGGGGACGGTCGATGTGGCTATCTGCGGCCATACGCATCGTCCCAAAATCGTGCAGTTGGGCAAGTGTTTGGTTATCAACCCAGGATCGCCTACGTATCCTCGTAGCGCGCGGGGCAACACCATGGCTCGTCTTTTTGTGGCCGACGGTCGGGTTATCTCGGCCGACATCATCGATCTATAGTGTGGCGCGAGGCTTGGTCCCCGCGCCATTTTTGTGCGCAAGGGAGCTGTCTACCTGCAAATTCATTGAGTACAGGGTGTGATTAACCGTCTGTTCGGTTGCTCGATAGTCAGGCGTCGGAAAAATTTTTTAAAAAAGTGTTGCGCACATCTTAGAGTTCTGTGTATACTAGCTCTCGCAGCAACGCCTGCTGATGGGGAGTTAGCTCAGCTGGTTAGAGCGCCGGCCTGTCACGTCGGAGGTCGCGGGTTCGAGTCCCGTACTTCCCGCCATCAAATGTTAAAAGCCTTGTCTTCGGACGAGGCTTTTTTCGTATAGATGCAAAACTATCGTTGATATAGGATTATTCCCGAATGGCAATTCATGAGGGGAGATTCCGGTGTTTTGTGCAAAATGTGGGAACAAGTTGAGCGACGGCGCTCGTTTTTGTGTCAACTGTGGTGCGCCGGTTGCCGCTCATGATGGAGCTGACGTTCCGGTGAGCGCCCAGGGAGATCCTCAAGAGGGCGATGCCCCCGACGCGACCGTTGCGGCTCCTGTTCTTGTGCCCGCAGATGCGACTTCCAACGCCACGCCGAATCCCGATGTTTCGCCGGGTCCCGATACCGTGTCTGCCGAGCCCGAGGCCGCTTCTGCCGCCGATGCGCCCGCGGCTCCTGCCGACACCGCTGCTAAGAAAAAGAAGACGCCGCTTATCATCGCGGCGGCGATTCTCGTTATCGTCATCATCGGCGTCGCCGCCTTTTTCCTGCTGGGCAACAAAGGTACAGGCGATATCGAGTTTGGCCAGGACACCGAGGTTGAGCTTGCGGTGACAACCGTCATCAAGCCGCGCGGCAAAGACGGCAACCTCATGAATTCCTACGACGCCTACCTCATCAACGAGAAGGCAAAGGGAGACGTTTCTTCTATCAAGACCACGCCGTACCACCTTACGGTCAAAGGCGATCAGGGCTTCAAGCCCTCCGACTTCAAGGATCTCCCCAACAATCGTTACACGCTGGTGATCGTGGACCACGATTCCGATGATGCCGATAGCGAGCAGAAGATTCCCGTCAATTACGACAAGGAGAACAAGAAGGCTCCTTCCGAGGCGATTATCGCGGTGCCCTCAAAGCCCCAGAAAGCTCCTGCAAAAGAGGATGGAAAGACCGACGAGCAGAAGGCCTATGGTCTGTTCCTCGATAAGATCAAGGAGTTGACCGATACGTACGGCGCCTGCGGATCAACCGAATGGGGCGGCTCCTACAATCTGGCGACCGGCCTGTGTGTAGCTGATCTTGTGGACTTTGACGGCGATGGCATGAACGAACTGTTCGTGGTCTACAACACTCAAGTTGTAGATTTCAACCAGGAAGCTTGCTTTGATAAGCAGAAGGAGTCGTTCAAAACCGAAGTATGGGCCTACCGTGATGGAAAGATCTCCAAGGTCTTTGATAAGTCAGTTGTTCAAGGTAGCAATGGCGGCATCATTTGGGCGTGCGTGTATCAAAAAGACAGCAATTTCTACCTCGTCACTTCTGACGCCGCTTACGAAGATCTTGGCGGCGGTGCCTATAACGAGACGACCGATACATTCTTCCACGCTTATGACGGGTCGAAGTTCAAGCAGGCGGCATCGACACACTCTGACGTCGATGTGTCATCGGGCCCGGCTGACGAAACCTATACCGTCAACGGCGAGGATGCCTCGTTCGACGAGATGATAGACTTCCAAAGTTCTTTCTCGCCATATCTGAGCTATGGCCTCGTCAGCTTCATTCAAAATGACAGCCTTTCCGACGAGGGAACGTACTACCCGGTGAACGACCTTCCCAGCTTGGTGGCAAAGACCACCCAGGCGCTCGAGGAGGGTGCTGCGACCAAGAAGGACGACACCGCAAAGGATGCGTCGTACTCTGCCGACATCAAGACGGTTTCCGTGCCGGTGCCCGACGCCTCCAGTGACGTTACCCCTCGTGTTGATACCGATTGGACCTATCTCCAGTTTTCCAAGGACGGTAAGCCTGATGGATGCAAAGACCTCAACGCCAAGCTCAAGGAGAGCTTTGACGCCGATGTCGACGCTACGTCCTCCTGGAGGCTCGATTTGAGCGGCAACGGAAACGGTGTTGCCGAGGTGCTGCAGAACCGCTACGACACCATGGTGTCTCTCGACGGCTCGATAGCTTGCGTGTTCCAGGAGCGCTACTACACAGCGGGCGGTCCCCATGGGTGGAACAAGAATGCGGTAGTCTACTACGATCTCTCGAAGGGCACCGAAGTCGACGCCGACGTTGCCTTGGGAATCGACAAGGACACTCTGGCGGGCCTGGCCTCCGACGCCATCGATGCGTTCGCGCATGCCAATCCCGGTATCAGTGATACCGGCGATGTACGCGATCACCTTTACGAGATGGATCGCTATGGTCGCGATAAAGCAGGCATCTTCTTCATCACGCGCGACTATGAGATGGGCACCTATGCCGATGGCTCGCATGTCATCTACATCAAGGCCCTCAACGGCGATGATGGCCTTGTGGGTACGTCGGGGGATTATGGCAATTAATCGACGTCCAATGCGTCGATGCGAACACATGAAGCCCGCCTGCGCCCGTCGCGCGGCGGGCTTTGTCCGTCTTACGCGGTATGATAGGTGAGCACAACGAATACAATCGGCAAGGAGAGTTCATGCCGACGATTGATACCCATAGCACGCCGGCCTTTATTACCCTGGAGGGTATCGATGGCTGCGGAAAGTCGACGCAGGCGCGTTTGCTCGCCGCCGCTCTCGAGCATGCGGGTTGCGCGGTAC
>ERZ1034980.1340-NODE-1340-length-14850-cov-35.098952_pt1 | contig 14850 bp, 15 predicted proteins | sample MGYA00520622_ERZ1034980 | MGnify/ENA primary metagenome ERZ1034980 (study PRJEB33766, sample SAMN09781791) | gut metagenome | biome: gut microbiome | host: Homo sapiens | place: Madagascar | study: EMG produced TPA metagenomics assembly of the PRJNA485056 data... | reverse complement strand
GACAAAAAAATAAGGCGTAGTGCGCCTTCTAGCGTTTTGGGGTGTCAAAGACCCGGAAGCTTCGGAATAAATATAATAGTTAAGGCAGGGGGACCCGGAGAGGGGCGGCAACGGACTACTGTGCCTCCGTTGCCGCCCCTCCGGGTCCCCTTCGCTGAGATTCACGAAAAATTAAAATATTCGGGCGCAGAGCTGTGCTATGATGTAGCCTATGACAAAAACAGATTTCCCTATCCATATGAATAAGAAACAGACGGCAGCCACAGCAGTTTTGCTGGCTGCCGGTCTTGTTGTGTCGATCGCGGCGCAGCACTACGGCGCTGCACCGGCGGAGACGACGCCTGCAGAAACCGAGACGATCGTCGAGGAGGAAACATTGGCCACCCTCAGCGAGCTGCCGAAGGCGAACGGCCTCAATTTCGGTGGGCTGCGCTCCTCCCTCGCGAACCTCATGGACAGCGAGAGCGCGTCGCAGTTCCAGCCGGCACCGGATAAGCTGAACCTCGCGTACTTCTACCGCGACGGCGCGGATACCAGCGATACCATCCACAGCTACGCCGGTGAGGTGTATCAGAAGCTGATGACGGCGGATAACGAGTACCTGGCGAAAATCTACGATGAGGCGGGCGTATCGCCGCTCAATCTCGCGAAGCGTCTCGGCGTGAGCTCAAGCCGCGTCATGGGTAAGTATAACCCGAACGCCGGCGGGCAGGATCCGAATGATGCCTCGACCTGGTACATCCCGAACTTTAAAAATGTCAATGTCTCCTTCTACAACGCAGATGGCGAGCAGGTGAACGAGTACTCGAACGTCAAGGACATCATGGCGATGGCATCCGTTTACGGCTACGCACACAACTACCTCGACGTCGATACCTTCGAGAAGTACTGTGAGGAGTTGTACAGCAAGTCCAGAAGCTACACGATCAGCATCGGCAAGGTCTACTACGACAGCGGCTGTATCAACCGGACAGCGAAGGAAGAGGCGGATGATGCGCAGAAGGTCGAGGAGGCACTGGCGGCACTGAAGCTGCAGCTTCAGGCCGCGACGAACCGGAGCGAGGGACTCCTCACGCAGGACGCACTGTCCGCAGGCAGCGCGGCGATTTCCTCTGACAACCAGCAGATACTGAACCTCACGGGTGACAGCACCACGACGACGGCGGAGATGAAGAACTATGAAACCCAGACCGACGCCGAGGGCAATGCCGGTGGCAAGGGGATCATCTTTCACTCGGATTACAGCGGCAGCGGAAGTGTCGGCAGCCAGAGTGCGGTGACGAGTGTGCCGGAGAGTGTGGCGGCCTCGACGGAAGCTGAAACGCAGGCCGTCGCACAGACGGCAGCACCGGCACAGACCGCCGCGCCGACCCAGGCGGCAGCCGCACAGACGCAGGCCGCGTCCGGCAACAGCGGCATGCTGGTGCTCGGGGCGATGCAGCCGGTGAAGAAGATGTCGACGCGCAGCACACAGGGCGCTACGACCGGTCGCTCCGGTTTACTCTCCGGACTGAAATCACTTCGGGCGCTGGGTACCCTCGACACTTCGGATGCCGATGGAACGGCGGGCACGATGGCGCAGGCCACGCAGGAGACGGTGGCATCACTGGATGGCGTTCACTATGGGACGCCAGGCAGCTATGGTACGGCGAGGGAGTATGCAGAGGCGCAGAAAAACGCACGTGCAGCGGCTTCCCTGACCAGCAGCATGCTGGTCTTCGGAGACAGTGATACCGCAGCGGCGAGCGCCGTGCCGGAGACGGCTGCGGTTTCGACGGAAGCGAGTGAGACCCAGGCCGTCGTTTCTCAGACGACGCCGACGAGCACCGAGGATACGATGTACGAGACGGACGAGAACGGGCAGAAAAAGAAGCACTATGCGGGCTATGAGGCCGGCAAGGGCATCGACGAGGTGAATAAGCCGACGAGTGCCGCAGCGGGCGCGAACAGCAGTGTGGGTGGTGACGTTCAGACGACGACCGCATCAGCCGACAGCGCGCAGACCGTGATCGGTACCTTCACGGGGGAGCAGCTCAAGAACATGGACGAGAATACGCTTCGTCAGCTCGTGCAGCAGAGTCTCGCAGCCGAGGAGGAGAAGCAGAGTGCGAACACGGAGACTGATGTCAAGAGCAAGAACTACTGTCCGGGGCATGTGGACCTCTATGTGAAGGTGACGATCTACGGCTTCGAGGATGCGAAGGGGCTCCGCACGGTGGCGCTCTCGGCGGATGATCAGGACGAAAACGAGGCGACGAAGAGTCTCGATGCAGCGCTCGCGCGGAACGGCTGGAACGGCTGGACCGAGGAGCAGATGGGCTATGTGCAGAAGCTGATTTCGCAGGACTGGTTCAAGACCTATGGTCTCTCGATCTCGACCATCAATCCGAAGCAGCCGCTGACGGAGGAGGAGATTTCGAAGTATCTGTCCTCGCTGCCGGATGATCTCTCGGACGAGCGGAAGGCGGTCATCAAGTTTGCGCTTTCGTCGGTCGGCAAGATCCCGTATTACTGGGGCGGCAAGGCGAGTGCGGCGAGCTATGAGAAGAACGGTTTCGGTCGTGTCGTGGAGGCGGACTATAAGGGCCGCGTGCTGCGGGGGCTCGACTGCTCCGGCTGGGTACAGTGGGTGTACTGGTCGGCGATCGGTGATCGTCTGAACGGCGCGAGCAGTACGGCGACGCTGATCGGTGAGGGGCAGAAGATCAAGCGGTCGGAGCTGCAGCCGGGCGACATCATCGTCCGTGTCGGCGCGGACTCGCATGTCGTGATGTTCCTGCAGTGGGCCGGCAACGGAAACATGATCGTCATCCATGAGAACTCCGGCGCGAATAACGTATCGGTGAGTGAGGTGACGGCGAACTATCCGTACTATCGGAAGTTAATAGATTAAGGCTTGGCTTAACTACGTTTGAGCAGTAACATGCAATCGAAAAAATATAATTGAGTTTTGCAAAATCTATTGACAAATGTCTGAAATAAGAGTAATTTACTCTAGTATGCCGCGTGGCGAGGTAGAAGTGTGTGAAAACACCACCGAAGCCAGCGAGTAATGATAAAAAGGAGGACCCTCGTAATGTATGCAGTAATCCTTACAGGTGGAAAGCAGTACAAGGTAAGCGAAGGCGATATCATTAGAGTTGAGAAGCTTGATGTAAAGGAAGGCGACAAGGTTACTTTCGATCAGGTGCTTGTTCTTAATGATGGCGCTATGAAGATCGGTACACCGGTCGTTGATGGTGCTAAGGTATCAGCCACTGTAACTAAGAATGGCAAGGCCAAGAAGGTTATCGTTTACAAGTATAAGAGAAAGTCTGGATACCATAAGAAGAATGGTCACAGACAGCTCTTTACAGAAGTAAAGATCGATTCTATCGGCTAATCAGTTTGTTTTTTGGAGGATAATCATGGCTCATCATAAAGGTATGGGCTCTACCAAGAATGGTAGAGATTCGGAGTCCAAGAGACTTGGACAGAAGAGAGCAGATGGTCAGTTCGTAAAGGCTGGCAATGTTCTTTACAAGCAGAACGGAACAAGAATTCACCCGGGTCTTAACGTAGGCCTCGGCAATGACTACACCCTTTTTGCAAAGGTTGATGGCGTCGTTAAGTTCGGTCGCCTCGGCAGAGACAAGAAGCAGGTTTCCGTTATGCCAGTGGATGCTGAGTAATTTACTGAGCGCTTCTACAAGAATCAAACCCTGTACTGAATCTTCAGTACAGGGTTTTTGCTACATTATTGTGTATACCAAACGAAGCATGGTATATAATGTATCTGTTATATTAATGGCTCTCCGGTTGTTAGCGACGGCTTCTGTAACTGGCGCTAGGATACAGTCGGGAAAGGAGAAAGATTCTATGTTTGCAGATATTGCAAAGGTTTTCATCAAGAGTGGTAAGGGCGGAAATGGTCATGTGTCGTTCCGTCGTGAGCTGTACGTGCCGGCGGGTGGTCCGGATGGCGGTGATGGCGGTAAGGGCGGTGATATCATCGTCGAGGTGGATAAGGGGCTGAATACGCTCGAGGATTTCCGTAATCGTCAGAAGTATATCGCGACGCCGGGTGAAGAAGGCGGCGGAAAGCGTATGCATGGTAAGAATGGTAAGGATCTGGTGATCCGTGTTCCGGAGGGAACGATCATTCGTGATTTCGAGACGAAGAAGATCATCGCGGATATGTCCGGCGAGAACCAGCGTATGGTTCTTCTGAAGGGCGGTAAGGGCGGTCTCGGTAATATGCACTTCGCGACACCGGCGATGCAGGCACCGAAGTTCGCGCAGCCGGGTCAGGATTCCCGTGAACTCTGGGTACAGATGGAGCTTCGTGTGATCGCGGATGTCGGTCTCGTCGGTCTTCCGAACGTGGGTAAGTCGACGATTCTTTCGATGTGCAGTAATGCGCGTCCGGAGATCGCGAACTATCACTTCACGACACTGACGCCGCATCTCGGTGTGGTCGGCCTGAAGGGCGACCGCAGCTTCGTCATGGCGGATATTCCGGGTCTCATCGAGGGTGCCTCGGAGGGCATCGGTCTCGGTCACGAGTTCCTGCGTCATATCGAGCGTTGTAAGGTGCTGATCCACGTGGTCGATGCCGCCGGCTCGGAGGGCAGAGATCCGGTCGAGGATATCAAAACGATCAATGATGAGATCGCGAAGTATGATCCGCGCATCCTCCAGAAGCCGATGATCATCGCATGCAATAAGACGGATCTCATCATCGATGAGCAGGGGACGGACTGTCCGCTCACGCGCATCAAGGAGATCTACGAGCCACAGGGTGTGAAGGTCTTTGCAATTTCTGCAGCGACAAATACCGGTCTTCGTGATCTGCTCGAGGCCGCCTGGACCTATGTCGAGGCAGCGGGTGCGGAGAAGACGGAGGTCTATGAGAGCGAGGTCGATCTCGAGACGCTCGGTCATAAGGAGCAGCTCGCCATCGAGTTCAAGAAGCTGAATGCAGATACCTACTCCGTCGAGGGTCCGAAGATCGAGAAGATGCTCGGCTATACAAACCTGCAGGCAGAGAAGGGCTTCGAGTTCTTCCAGCAGTTCCTGGTGGATCAGGGCATCATCCGGAAGCTGAAGAAGATGGGCATCCAGGAGGGCGATACCATCAAGATCTACGGTCATACCTTCGAGTTCTATGATACCGATGCGTATGAGGAGGGTGACCTCCAGTCGGCCATCGATATGGCCTTCCCGAAGCGACATGCGGAGAAGAGTGACGATGTCGAGGACGAAGGCATTGGCTACGACGAGGGTAACGAGGACGACTAACACAGGAGAATAAAATGAAGAAATATATCAGAGACAGTAAGATGCGTTCCCAGCTGAAGGGCGCAGCCATGACCATCGAGCCGGTGCTTTCCATCGGTAAGAACAGCCTGACACCGGAGTTCATCGATGCGGTTCGTGAGAACATCGTGAAGAACGAGCTCATCAAGATCAATATTCTGAAGAACTGCGATGATGATGCGAACGAGATCGCGTATACACTTGCGGGACGTACACAGTCCGAGGTGGTACAGGTGATCGGTCGGAAGATCGTGCTGTATAAGCCGAATCCGGATTTCAAGAAGCGGAAGTACGAGACCTCGAAGGCAGAGCTCGAGAAGCAGACGAAGGGTACGAAGCGTGCCGGTCATAAGCAGGAGATCGCGGATGCGAAGAATGCAGCGAGAAGCAGCGGCTTCAGCCTGCGTTTCGTCGAGGAAGACGACGAGGAGTTCGATAACGAGTTTGACGGTGAGTGATCGCCGTGAGGATGCATCTGCGTATGCGGGTGCGTACGACGGGACAGACTGCACAGATGGTTTATGCTGTGCAGCTGGATTTCAGTTCGGGTGCGGATAGAAAGTGAGGCAGGCGATGGAGAAGGAGAACAGGAAACGCGTGGGGATCATGGGCGGGACCTTCGACCCGATCCATCATGCGCATATCGCGCTTGCGGAGTGTGCGCAGGCGCAGCTTCAGCTCGATGAGGTCTGGTTCATGCCGGCCGGGGATCCGTACCTGAAGCACAGCCGGAAGGTAAGTCCGGCCGCTGATCGTGCGGCGATGACGGCGCTCGCCATCGCGGGTCATCCGGGCTTCCGCCTGTCGCGGCTCGAGATGGAACGGAGCGGTGAAACCTACACGTCAGAGACATTGACCATACTGCATGCGCAGTATCCGGACGTACACTTCTACTTCATCGTCGGTTCGGACTCGCTCTACCAGCTCGAGCGCTGGCATGCGCCGGAGACGATCCTGCGTCTCGCGACGCTGGTGGCGGCGGAGCGGGAGTATGCGGACCGGCCACGGAGCTTCGGGGCGCAGGTGCGTTATCTCGAGGAGTGCTATGGCGCGGATGTCGCGGTGCTTCCGTTCGAGGAGATGGATATCTCGAGTACGGAGATCCGTGCGCGGGCGGCGCGCGGCGAGGACATCACCGCGCTCGTGCCGGCGGCCGTCGCGGCGTACATCGAGGCGCATCAGCTGTATCGCTGATCAGTACTGACCTCTGTACCGGACGGGCCGGCAATGGGGGCACAGTACTCCGAGACCGATTCCTCCGGGGGCAGCTGAACTGAACAGTTACGAAAGGAAGCACTATGGGAAATCATATGGATTTGGAAAACATCATGGAGATCCGTGCGAAGCTGCAGACGATGCTGAAGTCGGCGCGCTATGAGCATTCGCTGAGTGTAAGCTTCACCTGTATCTGCCTCGCGATGCGCTATGGCGTGGATCTCCATCAGGCAGAGCTTGCGGGGCTCGTGCATGACTGTGCGAAGCAGTTTTCGAACGAGGAGCTCCTGAAGGCGTGCGCGCAGGACGGCGTGGCGCTGACGGAGGATATGCTGCGGGCACCGCAGGTGATTCACAGCGTCTACGGCGCCACCTACGCCCGTACCTGCTTCGGAATCGAGGACCCGGAGATTCTGTCCGCCATTTACTTCCACACGCTGGGAAAGCCGGATATGAGCCTTCTGGAGGCCATCGTGTTTACAGCGGACTACATCGAGGCGCGGCGGGATAAGGCGGCTCGGCTCCCGGAGATCCGGCAGCTCGCATTTACCGACCTCGAGCGCGCGGTGTATGAGATCAATCACGACACGATCCAGTATCTCGAGGCATCCGGCGGCTACATCTGTAAGGATTCGTACGATACCTATCAGTACTACCGCACACGGATGCAGGAGAGAGGCCTGACGGTTTCGGATTGATACGCTGGACAGCCTGAGGCTTCCTACAGTGGAGGGCCTTCGCAAGCCGGAGCGGTACAGGGGCAGCCGCCGGCATTATACAGACATAGAAAACCTTAGAAAAAGGAGAACGAAATGAGTAATTCAAAGGATATGGTAAAGGTAGTCTACGCTGCACTCGAGGAGAAGCAGGGGAAGGATATCGCCATCATGGACATCGGCGGCGTGTCGGTCATCGCGGATTATTTCGTGATCGCGACCGCGGACAACATCCGTCAGGTGGATGCACTCTGCGATGAGGTCGAGGATAAGATGGCACAGCACGGCTACGAGCTTCGTCGCCGTGAGGGTGTGACCAACAGCGGCTGGATCCTCCTCGACTACAACGATATCATCGTGCACATCTTCGATAAGGAGCAGCGCCTTTTCTACGACCTCGAGCGCATCTGGTCGGATGGAAAGAAGATCGTATCAGTGGAGGAACTGTGACCTTGCCTACAGGAATCATCATTAACGTACTATCGGTTGCGATCGGAGGACTCATCGGCACGCTGGTCGGCCATAAGCTGAGCCTCGATTTCAAGGAAAATCTGAATATGATCTTCGGCGTCTGTGCCATGACGATGGGCATCAGCAGCATCGTGCTCATGGAAAATATGCCGGCGGTCATCTTCGCCGTGGTGGTCGGCACGGCGATCGGTCTCGCGATTCATTTCGGTGATCTCATCGCGAAGGGATGCGCCGTGATGGAGGGCGTGGTTTCGAAGGTCCTGCCGAAAAAGGAGTCCGCGATCAGTGAGGAGGAGTTCCGTGCGACGCTGATCACGATTATCGTGCTGTTCTGTGCGAGCGGCACCGGCATCTATGGGTCGATCGTGGCCGGCATGACCGGCGATCAGACGATCCTCATCGCGAAGTCCATCCTCGATATCTTCACCGCGATGATTTTCGCCTGCCTCCTCGGTCCGGTCGTGTCCTTCATCGCGCTTCCGCAGTTCGTGATTTTCATGCTGCTGTATGCACTCGCAGGCGTGATCTATCCGCTGACGACCCCGGCGATGATCGGTGACTTCAAGGCCTGCGGCGGCATCCTGCTGCTGGCGACCGGCTTCCGCATGATCAAGGTGAAGATGTTCCCGACCGCGGATATGATTCCGGCGATGGTCCTCGTGATGCCGATCAGCTGGTTCTGGGTCAATGTCATCGTACCGATTCTCTGATGGCCAGACGTTTTTAAGAGATGTCCATAGCGGGCGTCTCTTTTTCTTTGCCTGCGGGGTGTCCGTAGTTTGAGGCTGCGCCTCAATTTAATCATCAGTCTTTACGTCAACCTCTATTTTATTATAGGTTGACACGGAGATCGATGATGTCGTATAGTGTAAACCGTCCGAAAATGGAGGGTTTACAAATGAACACAAGAACGAAGAGTATGGTTTACTGTGGGCTGTTCACGGCGTTGATTGCCGTAGGGGCGTTCATCAAGGTGCCGGTTCCGGTGGTGCCGTTCACACTTCAGTATCTGTTTACGATGCTGGCGGGGCTGCTGCTGGGCGCGAAGCGTGGGGCGATCGCCGTGCTGGCGTATATGCTGCTGGGACTCGCGGGTCTCCCGATCTTCACGGAGGGCGGCGGACTCTGGTATCTTCTGAAGCCAAGCTTCGGCTACATTATCGGCTTCGTGATCGGTACCTATGTCACCGGGCTCATCGCGGAGACGATGCCGAAGAAGACGATTCCGTACTACCTGCTTGCGAATCTCGCGGGGCTCGCGATCGTCTATGCCTGTGGTATGAGCTACTACTATGTGATCTGCAATTACGTGATCGACACACCGATCGCGGTATGGCCGCTGTTCCTGTACTGCTTTATCCTTGCAGTGCCTGGCGACATCGCACTGAGCGTCGTGGGCGCGGTGATCGCGAAGCGCGTGCGTCCGCAGGTGTTCAATGCTTTCGGATTGGACGCAGTCACGAAAGCCACAGCGACAGGGAGGGCGTAAGCGATGAGTACATTTACCAATCCGGCGACGCTGGCAGATCAGATCATCGCCGGCCGGCGGATCACCCGTGCGGACGATCTCCGCTGGTTCCTCGACTGTGATCTCGATGCGCTCTGCGCGGGTGCGGATCGAATCCGTGCGGCCTGTGTCGGCGACCATGTCGATCTCTGCTCGATCATCAACGCGCGCAGCGGCCACTGCCCGGAGGACTGCAGGTTCTGTGCCCAGTCGGCGCATCATCACACGAGCTGCGAGGTCTACGACTTCCTGCCGGAGGAGAAGATCCTCGAGGCCTGCCGCATGAACGAGCGGGAGGGCGTCCATCGCTTCTCCATCGTGACGGCCGGAAAGGCGCTTACAGGTGAAGAATTCGAGCAGGCGATCCATGCCTATGAAACGATGCACAGGGAGGCCAGAATCGAGCTTTGTGCGTCGATGGGATTTCTTACGGCAGAGCAGCTCCACCGCCTCCACGAGGCCGGTGTGACGTCCTATCACCATAATATCGAGACCTCCCGGCGGAATTTCCCGAATATCTGCACCACGCATACCTACGAGATGAAGATCGAGACCCTGAAGAAGGTGAAGGCCGAGGGGATGTGTGCCTGCTCCGGCGGCATCATCGGCATGGGCGAGAGCTGGGAGGACCGTCTCGACATGGCTGTCAGCCTCGCGGAGCTCGTAATCGACTCGATCCCGCTGAATGCGCTGATGCCGATTCCGGGCACGCCGCTCGAGCATCTGCCACGCCTCACGGAGCCGGAGATCCTCCGAACGATCGCGTTCTTCCGCTACATCAATCCGGAGGCGAACATCCGACTCGCCGCCGGCCGCGCGCTGCTGACGCAGGATGGCGAGACTGCCTTTCGCGCCGGTGCCTCAGCGACCATCACCGGCAACATGCTGACGACCGTCGCCTGCGCGACGATCCGAAGTGACCGGAAGATGCTGGAGGACATGGGGCGCGATGTGACGCCGCCGTGGGAGGCTACTGAATAAGCGGTGCTGGTGTGCTGTAGGATGAAGGACATCATCCGCAGCCGACAGAAAGTGCGCCGTACGGATGAGGGATCCAGTGACAGCAAAATACGGTGATGGACATCACGCACGGTATGCTGATAAACGTCTTTGGGACGGTGTATCCGGCGACAGCATGGAGGAGAAGGTCGAAATGAGTAAAGCAGTATTTATCACCGGCACCGGCACGGATGTCGGAAAAACCTATATCACGGGGCTGATCGTGAAGAAGCTTCAGCAGGCCGGGAAGCATCCGGCCTATTATAAGGCGGCGATGAGCGGCAATGCGCGACGCGCGGACGGATCCCTCATCCCGGGGGATGCACTGTTCGTGCAGCAGCTCTCCGGCATCCCGCAGCCGCTCGAGGAGATGTGTCCGTACGTCTACGAGCACGCCTGGTCCCCGCACCTCGCATCCCGCGTCGAGGGGCATCCGGTCGATCTCAAGGTGGTCCGTCAGGGCTACCTCGAGGTCGCCGGGAAGTATGACTACATCACGATGGAGGGCAGCGGCGGCATCCTCTGCCCGCTCTGTGTCGATGAGCGTCGCATCCAGCTCGAGGACGTGCTTCGGGAGCTCCGGCTCGCCAGTATCCTCGTCGCTGACGCCGGCCTCGGCACGATCAACAGCGTCGTCCTCACGGTCGCGTACATGAAGGCGCATGCGCTTCCGCTGAAGGGCATCATTTTCAACCACTATCACGCGGGCGACACGATGGAAGAGGACAATATCGCGATGTGCAGGCAGATGACCGGCCTGCCGGTACTGGCGACGGTACGTGACGGTGCAGAGGACATAGACATTGACCCAGAGGTACTGGCCGGGCTGTATGATGATATCCGTCTCGCCTGAGGCCAATGCTTCGGTACATAAATGAATGGATGGGCCGTCCGCTCGTCGTCACCGGAAATCGGTGAGGCGGGGCGGCCCGGCCCGTTTTAGGAGGACATAGATGATCTGGTATCCATATGAACAAATGAAAACGATGAAGGCACCGTATAAGATTCTGGACGCGGAGGGCGTCTACCTCTATACGAAGGATCAGAAGCTGATCGATTCGGTCTCCTCCTGGTGGTGCATGATTCACGGCTACAAGCACCCGGAGCTGACCGAGGCAATCAAGACGCAGGCAGATCAGTTCTGCCATGTGATGCTCGGCGGACTCACGCACGATCCGGTCGAGAAGCTGTCTGCGAAGCTAGAGGCGTTTCTGCCGGGCGACCTCGACTACTGCTTTTTCTCAGATTCCGGCAGTGTCGCCGTCGAGGTGTCTCTCAAGATGGCGCTCCAGTACAACACGAACCAGGGACGGAAGCGTCCGCTGGTACTGGCGCTCGAGCATGCCTACCATGGCGACACCTTCAAGGCGATGGAGGTCGGAGATGACGAGGACTATCACTTCGCCTTCGATCAGAAGGAGGGCGTCGTGCATATTCCGACGGAGATCCCGGCGCTCGAGGAGGCCTTCGCGAAGTACCATGATCGCCTCAACTGCTTCATCGTGGAGCCGCTGCTGCAGGGCGCGGGCGGCATGCGCATGTATGACATTTCCTTCCTGCAGCGTGCACGCGAGCTCTGTGATCAGTACGATGTGCTGCTGATCTTCGATGAGGTGGCCACCGGCTTCGGACGGACGGGGCATCGCTTCGTCGCGGATCTCGTGCTTCCGGACATCCTCGTGCTGGGCAAGGCGCTCACCGGCGGCTACATCGGCCACGCGGTCACCGTCGCGAATCACAAGGTCTTCCGGGCGTTTTACAGTGACGACGACCGGAAGGCACTGATGCACGGTCCGACCTTTATGGGCAATGCACTCGCCTGTGCGGTCGCACTGAAGGGGATCGAGATCTTCGAGCGGGAGAACTACATGGCGAAGATCCAGCGCATCGAGGAGATTTCCCGTCGTGAAATGGCGGACTTCACGGATCCGCGTATCCGCGAGGTACGGATCATGGGTGGCTGCACCTGTGTCGAGGTCTATGACGCGCAGGCGCTCGAAGGCTTCCAGCAGTTCGCCTATGAGCGTGGTGTCTTCAGCCGACCGTTCCTCAAGTATATGTACTCGATGGTTCCGTATGTCATCGAAGAAGAGGAGCTCGTGCGGATTTTCGACGTCATGAAAGCCTGGTTCCGGAGATGAACTGTAGGCGGCTGTCATTTCTGAGTACAGATGTTTCTGATTCATCTTGCAATGAACGCCTGTTCGTGATATCATGGATATAACTTAGAATGAAAAGGAGTATACCATGGGCAGACATAAGAAGCAGCCAGATCCGAATCATATGACGCCGAAGCAGCAGGCCGTGTTTGACTACATCAAGCAGTGCGTGCTGGAGCGGAACTACCCGCCATCCGTGCGTGATATCTGCGCGGCCGTCGGACTCAAGTCTACATCCAGTGTATTTACGTATATTAACGACCTCGAGACGATGGGCCTCATCAAGAAGGACCCGGCGCATCCTCGTGCGCTGATGATCACGGAGAAGGAGTTCCGTCAGGATACGATGCGTGATTCCTTCGCGGAGCGTGCCGCGAGTGCGACGGTGACCTCCTCCGAGCGGGAGATTGCGGAGATCCCGCTGGTCGGTACGGTAGCTGCCGGTTTACCGCTGCTTGCAGAGGAGAACATCACGGATTACTATCCGATGCCGGTCGATATGCTGCCGAATAAGAAGGTTTTCATGCTGACCGTAAAGGGCGATTCCATGATCAACTGTGGGATCCTGAGCGGTGATCGTGTCATCGTGGAGCAGCAGAACACCTGTGAGAACGGTGAGATCATCGTGGCGCTGGTCGACGACAGTGCGACCGTGAAGCGCTTCTATAAGGAGAAGGACCACATCCGTCTCCAGCCGGAAAACGATACCATGGACCCGATCATCGTCCCGGACTGCCAGATCCTCGGAAAGGTCATCGGCCTCGTGCGACTCGGCATGAAGTGAATATGAATTTTAAAAGTGGCAGACCCCATCACGGAGCCTGCCACTTTTTGTTGGCGTGCGCCAGTTAATGGGGTCTGACCCCATTAAATTTTTCTAAACAGAATCTAAACGGAAGTTAATGGGGTCTGACCCTATTAAAATTTTATAAAGTCACTCGTCATCCGAGCGCAGATGGACCTTGTTGCGGGCACTGCGTCGACGCTCATCCTCGAGGGCGGCGTAGTGCTTTTTTGTGGTGTTGACGTCATTATGGCCGAGTACATCTGCGACCAGGTAGATGTCGCCGGTTTCCTTATAGAGGTTCGTGCCATAGGTGGAGCGAAGCTTATGAGGGGTGATATGCTTCGTCGGTGTGACGGTTTTTGCATATTTCTTCACCATGTACTGGACGGAGCGGACGCTCATCCGCTGCATGCGTAGGGAGAGGAAGAGGGCGTCCTCATGGCCTGGCGCCGTGGCCTGGTGCTTTCGCCACTCGACATACGGGCGGAGCGCATTCTCGACTTCATCACCGAAATAGACGGTAACCTCCTTGCCGCCCTTACGATGGATGTGAATGCCGTCGTTGTTGAAGTCGACGTCGTTCATATTGAGGCCCACGCACTCCGATACACGGATGCCGGTACCGAGCATGAGCGTCATCATGGCCTCATCCCGAAGCTCCGTCTTATCGTGGAAGACCTGCTGCTGACGGGTCAACTTTTCGCCGTTCTCGACTTCGTCGAGAAGGTCCGCTACCTCGTTTGCGTCGAGACGGATGATGTCCTTTTCCTTTAATTTCGGCATCTGCAGGAGATCCGCCGGATTCGTCTTGATCAGCCGGTCTCTGTATAAATACCGGTAAAAGGTCCGGATCGACGCGACCTTGCGCTTGATCGAGGTTCTGGAGTTGATGACTTCCTTTTCGACTATATTGCCATGTTTATCTTCAGAAACATCTGTTCTGTATTTAATGTACTCGAGATAATCCTCGAGATCCGTGACGCTAAGCTTATCAAGGTCCTCCAGCTGGAAATCACGCGGAGAGTAGTCCTTATAGAGCGGGTTTTCATGGATAAGAAACTGAAAGAAAATCTTCAGATCACGGGCATAGGCGATACGGGTACGTGAACTCGTCGTCGTTTCAATGCCACGAAAATACATCGTGCAGAAATATGGAAGCTCATCGAGCAGTTCACGAAGCTTTTTTGTGTTGTCACGGTCGATCTGTTCATAGTATTTTAAAGCCATAAGAAACACCTTCTGTATAATTCATAAGTGCGTGCATGTCTGCATCTGCAGATCGTGTTCATTCATCGCGCGAAGAAATAAATATCCACCGGATATATTATAAATGCTTGACCACAGACATGATAAATAGAATATATATATTTATATATTCAGGGGCAGCGGGCCGGAACACGGGCATCCGTGCAGCAGAGCACTCAGATACTGCACAATCTGCAATATTGCGCATAACCATAGTTTAACGCAATAATGTGCAAAAATCAAACGTTATTCACGCAATCTCTGTCATTTGTCATTTCAACTTAAAGTGGCACAAAGATATTTCAAACTTAATGTTGTACAAAGTTGTCTCGTACTTTGTGCCACTTTATTCATCTTTTCTTTCTAACCCACGTTATTTTGCAGCAACGGTTACCACCGTTTCCTTTTTTTTCGACATAAGCCAATAAAACATAGAACAAAATATTAATGCAA
>ERZ1034980.1339-NODE-1339-length-14851-cov-46.979792_pt1 | contig 14851 bp, 21 predicted proteins | sample MGYA00520622_ERZ1034980 | MGnify/ENA primary metagenome ERZ1034980 (study PRJEB33766, sample SAMN09781791) | gut metagenome | biome: gut microbiome | host: Homo sapiens | place: Madagascar | study: EMG produced TPA metagenomics assembly of the PRJNA485056 data... | reverse complement strand
GGAGCGAGGTTATGTTTTGGGAACCCCAAAACGCCTCGCTCCACCATGAGGGCGAAGAAATTTTGCTCCCAACGGTTGCAGAAAGTGAGTGTACCAACTGTAGGCAGTGCATAGAAATATGTAAATATATTTGTCAGGTGTAGTTTATTCTTCCTTTATTTGCACAAAAGTATGTTTTGAGTGTTATAAAAAATAAAAAAATGCACTATTACGTTGATACTTTTGTATTTTTGCACTCAGTTATCTTGGACAGCAGAATTTGAAACACTGAAAATCCGTAATCTGTCTATATGTAAAATCTTTAAATTTGGATTATTATGACTAAGAAGTTTTGGTTAATAGCACTCATCGTAGCTTGCACTGTTGTATTTGGCAGTTGCGATAAGTCTGAGGAATTGAGTGTTGAGCAATGTAAGTTGGATATGAATCTATTCAACCAAACCTATACTGTTAATGATGAGGGGTGCTGTGTGCTAAAAGGGAGAAAGCCAATAGCAGCAGAAGAAATACAGAGTAAGGTCAAGGGCTATGGTTGGGAGAGTATTGCCACTTATGAGGTACAGGAAAACGGAAAGTTGAGCAAGGAGGAATTTTGGAAAGACAGATTTGGTGGCAGCCCTACACACTTTTGGTTTGAGACATCACAGCAAGCTTTTAGTTATTTTTATAGTGATGCCTTGCCAGCCTTTTGTTTCAGTCGTGTATCATGGACTTATGACATGGACAAAGGCTTCATACTGTTTGGCAGCAACAAGCAGACAACAGACAGCAGATACATGCAGATTCTTAAGCTTGACGAGTCGAATGGCAAGACCTTAATGTACACCATACAAAAATTGGGAGCGACGAGTGATGGCAGCAATGGTTACAAGTCTATATATGGCATGATTGTATATAAACGCATGACCGAAACCGATTTGGAAATGATGAAGAAAAGTTACACGTATGATACGGATATTGACCGTTCTGTTCCCGACAACTGCAAGTTTAAGATTAAGGCATACTATGCAGAAGACGACAAAGACAACACAGACCCTGTGTTTCAGACCTTCTGCCTTGTAACATTTGAGCTTACCGATGAATATGGTTTCAACTCTTCAGATAATGCCTATTACAACTACTACGATTCAATTACTTGGACGAGTGATTGTCGTGATATGCCAGATAGCTTTGGAATCATGGAACGTAAGACAAACTGTTTGAATACTTCCTATTGGTGGAGCACATACTTCTTCACGCCTCATGACAATACTATTGTCTATGCCAATGGCTATAAAGATGGCCGTATTGTCTATCAAGCCCGAAAGAGGCTCTATTTGGTGAATGATGGATTCTTTGGTTACGATTGGGATAACGTAAGGTATAATTCCAAGAACCCCGAACTAACAGAATATTGCTTGCTGGACAAGAGCCGTGAGTTTATCCTAACTCCACCTACTGCCTACAAAGAAGACATTACAAAACCGTATGCAGAGTTACGTATTGTACTGAAAGGAGCAAAAGACAAAAACGACAAGGAATATATGTTAGGCGTGCTTGAACGTGAAAGAGAAGGTCTGTTGAAGATTATGGACCAGTACTATGAAGCACATAGTACTATAAAAGAAACAGAAAAGGCTTCGCTGTGTAAAACGTTTAAGGCACTACCCGAAGATGCTGATATTAAAGCATATTGGCGTACAAAACATTCTCGCATGGTACTGATACTTAAAACTGACGGGGAAGACCCTATAAACAGTGAATACTATGTGCATGCGGAACCAATTAAATGATAAATAAGTTTAATGTGGACAACAATAGTCATAAGGCGAAGTTAATCTTTGTTTTATGACTATTGTTTTTTTGCACCAACATAGTGTGGTTTCATTTTTATTTTGTATTTTTGCAACTGTAAAGAGTTGTTAGGCAAAGCAAACATATGCATATTGCAGAAGTTGTGACTATTGCCAAATCATTACCTCTATTGAGGTTGAACACTTATAAATCGCTCATTTTAAGCTATTCAGCAGATTATAGAAGAATTTTTATGAAAAACATATATCTTACCCTCATTATGGAGGACGAGGTATTACCGTCTGCGATGAGTGGAACAAAGACTACAAAGCTTTTCACGATTGGGCTTTAGGGCATGGATATAAAGAAAACCTAACTATTGACAGAATAGATAATAATGGGAATTATTGTCCAGAAAATTGTCAATGGATTAGTGCGCATGAAAATAATATAAAACAGCGGAAAACCACATTCCTTATCTATAACGGAGAAAAAACATCTTTAACAAGTTTAGCAAAGAAAACAAGTATAAATGTAAGTACATTTACAAAGGCTTACCACAAAGACGGCATTAACGGACTTAAAGTTCTATTAAAGAAACACGGCATCCTGCCGATGATCGAGCAATAACACCCCCAAACACAAACAGGACCGTGACGTCATAAAGCACACGCTGCGGTCCTATTCACTAACAATTAAAAAAAATAATCAAAATGGAAAAGAAAGAAATAAAGATAAGCGAGAGAACACAGAAGATGTTGAACAACCTCAGCGAGATTAGGGAACTGTTCAACGAGGAGTACGTAAACACCCCACACTACGAGGATGCCGAGACCATAGAGATTGACTTCACCGCACATCTCGCGGACCTCTGCGACGACATCACAGCCCTCATGGGCTACAACGTCCGTATGAAGACGCTATAGTCCCACCCCTAACACACAAGAGGATGTCCACACCGGGTATCCTCTTTTCCCCGTTACCTGAATATGTCCGAGTAAAGCAGTTTGAACGTCTCCTTCCCCTTGGGCGTTATCAAGGTCTGGGAACCAGCCTTGCCGTCACCTCCCCAATCCTTAATCTCAAACAACTCGCCCACATACTTTGAATATGGCTTTATCATATTCTTCTTGTCTCTGTAGATGTACTTGTCACGGATAAGCCTCTTGATGAAGTCATTCTGCTTCAACCCTATCTGCTTTGCCGTGTCGCGGAAGTTCGTCAGAAGGTTACGCTCCACAAGGTTGTCGAAGTAGTCTGCCTTGGGTGCCTGTTCCCGAATAATGCGATCCTGCGCCTCAATCTTTTCCTGCTGGTCGGCGGCAAGACGTAAAGCCTCGGCAAAGGTTTTCGGCAAGCCGTAAGAGCCAGTTTGGCGGATAGAAGGAAGAACATCTTTTGTCACCCATCTTTTGAAAGGCCTTACCTTCTCGCTGCTACTATAAAGTACAACATCGTAAAAGCCGCTTTCTGTTACAAATGTAGCCATAGAGTTTCCGACATGTTCGCCCTCACAATCACTTAGGGCGTGTAAATCAACAAGTTGCGTATCATCGGGATCTAATCTTGCCTTTACCGATGATGGATTTGTAAGTTCTACCGCTCTGCAAATATCCGCCAGGCAAAACAATGGTTCGTCACTTGTTCCGGCTGTTCTTATCCTGCCGAACTCCTCCCGTTGAAATATCTTTATTTCATTCATAAGCAGCCACCAAATAAAAAAATCCCCACCCTCAGATGGTTGCAGCATCCTCGGGCAGGGCATTATGAGCAATTTTAAAATATAACAATATGTATAAAAAATATGTCCTTTTCTTGACGGCTCTGCAACAACCTTTCAACGATGCAAAGATATACAGAAAAGGACGGAACCACAAATGTCATTATTTTTCAAATCGAATGAAAGTAATCGAATAAGACTACAAGTAAAGAAATCAAGCCAAAAACTTAACTATCCTTAACCTTAAATTCAGTCTTTTTTGCCAAACACGAAATCCATCAGCCTTCCGTTCGCCTCGTTGATAGGCTTGAAGTCCCTCTTTATATACAGCTCCGTCACCTTCATCGCAGGGTCGGTGTGGCACAGCATGTCATTCACTATCCATTTGTCAATCCTTGCACCGTTCAGCGCAATGGTAGCCATCGAATGTCTTGCGGAGTAGAACTGCAACCCGTCAAGACCCAGTTCCCCTGCCACCTCGTCAAGGCCCTTGTTTATCGACTTGTTGAACGATTCGGGAGTGGAGAACCTTTCATAAAACGCAAAGACCCTCTTCTTCTTCCTGTCCCTGTATTTGCGGAACAGCTTCCTTATCCGCTCCGGCACGTCAACCCTCATTTCCGCACCGTCGCTGCGCCTGTCCTTCGTCTTCGCCCTGCAATACACTATAGTCCTGCCTTCCATCCTGTCAGCAGCCCACAAGTCGGCAGAGTTCATCCCCATCAGGCAGAACGACAGTCTGAAGCAGTCCAGCGCAAGGTCATGGCGGCTCTGTAGCCCCCTGCTTGTCTTGTTGTCATACGGCAGCTCGAAGATGCGTCTTATCATCTCCACCGGCAACGCCCTCTTCTCCGCCACGTTCTGCCTCGGAGCGTGGTATTTCGCCAAGGAGTGCCTTATCAGATACACGTCGTTGTCCTCGTCGTTGTAATACTCCCTCGCATCGTTGAAAATTTTCACTATCGAGTTCGTATACAAGGATGCAGCCCTCGGTCTGTCAGCCAATGACTTCTCGAAGCTCCTCATCAGCTTCACGTCCACCTCCTTGAAGTCGATGTCCCTGCGCCCCACGAACTTCCGCAGGGCATTCACGGCAGTCCTGTAGTTCTTGCCGCCCTTCCTGTCCGACTCCTTAATCCATTTCTCCGCATATTCCGTGAACGAAAGCCCCCGGTCACTCCTTTTCATCCTCAGATGCTCCGCAACCCTGTCAATGTCCATGTCGTTCAGTTCCAGGTTCAGCTCCGCAATCCTCCTCTTGTACTCCCTCACAAGCTCTTCGCACCGCTCAAGCACCGCCATGTTCTTGATTTTGAACGAAGCCGTCATATCCTTCTTCGTCACATACTCCGTAGTAGGCAGATATTTCGTCTGCCTGTTGTAGGTGAGCCGGATGCACACATTCCATGTCTTGTCCGCTCTCATCTTGTCTTTTCTTACCAGAATTTTAAAAGTTACAGCCATAATCTTCAATTTTTAAGGTTTAATCCACTCCGTCCTGCCGTTCTCCATTTCCTCCCCAAAAACACCCTTTGGGAAAACAATGGGAAAACAATAGGACAACAATGGGACAACAAATCAGCTTTACTTGTACCTTTTTTAATCTACTTTCAACGTCATTTTCCGTTTCTTCATAGGTAGTTTTCTTTCTCGTAAGTCCTTAAAAATCAAGAGGAACGCCCTATTTAAAGGCATTCCTCGTCATTGTGACTTCGGTGGGATTCAAACCCACGACCTTCAGAACCGGAATCTTATGTTTTATATTTGCAACCCCTTGATTGTTAATGATTTACAGTATTTCAAAGATTTTTTAGGACAACAATAGGACAACAAATTATCCTTTCTTGTCTATAAGCAGCCCACGATAGAACTCTATTTCCTTGTCTTGTTTTGCGATAACCTCGTCTTTCTGACCCAGCAACTCGTTCTTCATTTCAAGCTCCTTCTGTAGCTCAACAAGCCCTTTTATACCCCTGTATTTTATAGCGTCATCCGTTATGCCGGAGAACAGCATGGTAAGGTCTTGTAGCAAGGAACCCTCCTTGGTCTCCCTTATTATACGTCCCGTCTCGCCCTGTATAGCATCGGCGCCGCCGACAACACTCTCCACATTCATTCCTCTTTTGGCGTTCCACTCTTCCTGTATGGCGTTAAACTTCTCGTCATCCTCCATGCCGCAACCTGTAGTCAGCCAGTCGTAGGAAATCTTGAAGAAGTTGGCGATTTTCCTGAGCGTCCTGTCGCCCTTCTTGCCGTTCGAGACCCTTACAAGATTGGCGTAATTAATGCCACAAGCTTCTGCCATCTGGCGAAGAGAACTGTAGTTGTTCTCAAAAGCAACCTTCATTAATCTGTCTTTGATAGTTCCTTCCATATTAATTCCTCCTTTATTGTTGTTTATATTGTGTTTTATTGCTAAATATTGTCTTTTTGCCTTTTGTTATGTTAAATAACGCATTAAGTATGCACTTTTATCGCTTTTTATTTGGTTATATGATGCGTTCTATGTACTTTTGCATTGTTCTTCTATGGAACATGAGTGCAAAAAGTGCATCAAAAGCGCACATGTAAAATTATTTGTGCAAATATACAAAATAAAAACATACAAAACAATAGTTATGATAGAAAAAAAACGCATAAGATTGATACATGGCAAAATACCGGAGCTCGCAAGGATATGTGGATGCAGCGTGAGAACAGTAAACAAAGCTCTTGTGTGGACCACTGACAGCGACACCGAGAACCTTGTAAGGAAAAGAGCGGAACAGCTCGGCTTCATAAAACGATTCTAAGTTCAAAAAGTATAGTGAATTTATAGTGAATATATTCACCATAAACCAAATAGGGAGTAAATATGACAATGACAATAGAGCAAATAGGGGCAATGATGGCGGACTTCGTGCAGATAGGCTACATGACGGCAGTCAAGGCGTATGAGCCTACATCGGACGAGCTGCGCCTCAAGGATGTGGAAAAGTGGTGCAAGGCCACCTTCACCGACTACGGCAAGCTCCGTAAGCTCATCAAGGCAGGAGCGGTAAAGCCGCACCGTAGCGGAGAGTGCCGGAACTCGCCTCTTTATTACTCTAAGGCGGAGATAAAGCAGGCGATCATCAATGCACATCTCTCCCAGTATATTGTCGAAGACCTGACCAAACATAATTAAATACAGTCAGCAGCGGTTCGCGAGAATAGAAGCTGATATTTCATTTTATATAAATATTAAATTATTTTTTCCACCGGGACGGTTCAAGACCGGCATCACAGAGCGAGACTGGCGGTGGACCAACAAGAAGCGTTCTTTGAAATACTGATACAGTAATAGTACTTGTGTAAAAGAAAGTAGCAGGTGAGCGTCAATGGATGCCACGACCCTGCGAAAGGAACGCACATGATACGCAAGACCTCTCAAATAAGTATCTCCAAGTAACATAAATGAACTGCCCTATGCGTAGGGCAAGCAGAGTGAACACGGAATACTTGAGGCATACCTGGACAGGTATAAGCACAGTGGAAGCGCTTTAACCACATAAATACACAGAGACACGTAGCTCAGTCGGCAAAGAGCGGGGCTTCACAAAAAAAATCCTGAAGAGCCCTTGAAAACAGGTTGAAAGGTCGCAGGTTCGAGTCCTGCCGTGTCTCCCTATATATAAGTTTGTAGATTTTGTGTTTATATTGGAAGATTTAGTTAAGGACCGGTCGGTCCGTGAGGATAGACCGGCATGAAGGGACACGTTCGTATCGTCTGCCGCGAACAGGTAAACAAGACAGGCAGAGCATGAGCCTATAATGTTAATATAAATTGTTGTTCTTTGTAATTTACTCTCTAAGGGGTTCGACTCCCCGGTGTCCCACTTGGGAATTTTATTTCAATACTTTATACTTTCATTATGATTATTTGATTTAATTTTTTACAAAACCTCCCTGTTGCGAAACACGGAGTTTTTTTTGGATGGCTATTCTTTTTCCATTATAGCCCCGTCGGACACGCCTTGGGCAAGCAGTAAAAAGTGTCCGACCATGCCTGCGGTCGGTGTAGCGCAACGGAAAGTACACCTGGGCAAGGTCTCGGAGCAAACAGGTTCGATTCCTGTCGCAGGCGCAAAGGTTCAGCGGAGCCTGATTTTTGCATTAATATATTCAATGACAATCTTTAGCCACCCATCTGCGAAGACTGGTGGTTTTCGGCGGACTTCTGGACGAGCAGGCGTAAGGGTTCGAATCCCTTGTCCGCCACAGGGTATTGGTATAATTTTAATCGTATGCAGGGTGCAGCGGCACCGTTTTTTGTTTTTTTATAAGGGTCAAATCTGTGAAGACTGATCCTTTACGGGCTACAACTGGGCAATGTCACCAAGTCCCATTATATAGCAGACGTTGGCGGTTCGATTCCGCAGCAGCCCACCATATTGTAAAAACATACAGACATGACGATAATTCTTCTTTCTCTCCTTCTCACGGCAGCAGCTGTCGGTGGAGGATACCTCATCGGGGAATGGTTGGCAAAGGATATGATAAAATTCTTGAAGGACAACCTAAAAAGCTAAATTTTTCAATAGCTTTTTAAACCTAAATAAAAAAATAGCATTTAGCTTATGACACCCAAATTAATTCTGTATCCATATCATAAAAAGCTCTTCGATAAATTATCGCAAGAAAACAAAGCGATTATGCTTGACGCTTTATTGCAATACATTAATTTACAAGAAGTTAAGCCGTTTGAGAATTCTGCAATGGATATGCTTTTTTCCATTTTGACCGCTGACATAAAAACGGAAGACAGAAGGAAATACACGTCAGCGCAAAACGGTAAAAATCACGTCAAAAAGCTAATTAAAAAAATAGCTTCTGATACGGATTTAGCTTCCGATTCACCAACTTCCCTTATAGATAATAAAAATATTATTAAAGAGGTAATAATAAATAAAGAGGAAGATATACAGGAAGATAATATTAATCCTATACAGGATAATAATATTAACTCCCTAAATAAAGATGGAAGAAATATAAATATTTCTCCCATAGAAAAAAGGGGTTCTTGTAAAAATCCGAGCGTAGAAAAGAAAACAAGCAAAGAAAGTTCGCCGTTCGACCCCGACCCTGCCATGAATGAAGTCATAGAGCTTTGGATGGCGTACAAGAAAGAGAGAAGGGAATCTTACAAACCTATTGGACAGAGAGGGTTTGTAAAGAAACTGAAGAATCTGTCCGGCGACAACGCAGAGACGGCAAGGAAAATAGTAGAGCAGTCGATAGCGAACAACTGGGCAGGAATATTCCCACTAAAGGATTACTCTCAGCCCTGCAATACGGCAAGAAAGTCAATGGAAGTTGGCGTCATAATGCAAAAGGAAGACATGGACTACAGCTCCAACTTTACGGACGGATGGTAAAACTTGAAATATGGAACAGAAAATAAAGGAAATATTTGACGAGACTATGGCTCGCCTCTCCGAAACGGGCATGCCGCACGACACTACGGTCAGATTCAAGGTCGCTAATGCCGACGCAAGATTCCGCAACGGACTGGAATACTTCTGCGGAAAGGAAGCCGTATGGCGAGAAGAATACCGACCCGTCATCGACTGGCTTGCCGACAACAAAGGCAAGGGCCTTGTCATAAGCGGAAACTGCGGCACGGGCAAATCTCTAATCTGTAGCCGTATTATTCCGGTGTTGCTCTACTATGGTTGCGGCAAGCTTATGTGCATACAATGCCACGCCACTGACCTCGGGCGCAGGTTGTCGGAAATGATGAAGCAGAAGATAGTCGTTGTCGATGATGTCGGAACTGAAGGTACATACCAGGATTATGGTAACAGACATTACGCCTTCAACGAACTCGTAGACAATGCGGAACGTAAGGGCAATATGCTCATCACAACAACAAACATGAGCATAAGTGACCTCACCGCGAAATACGGCGAACGTACCGTAGACCGTCTTCGGGGAATGACAAAGCTCATCACTTTCACCGGAAAATCACTAAGGAAATGACAACAGAAGAAATCAGAACACAAGCCGAAGCCTATGCCGACAGGATAGACGACGGCAACCGCACCGCCCGGCAATGCGCGGTAAAGGCATACTGCAAAGGGTATGCTGACGGCATCGAAAACCGCAAGAGGGAGATATGGCACTCTCCTGACGAGCAACCGCAGCGTCCCGACAAGGGTATCATCATAGTAACCCGTATACGCCGACGTTTCATCCACGCCACAGCCAACGGCGACTGGCAGAAGAAGATAAAGGCGGTAAACGCTCTCAAGTGGGCATACAAGGAGGACTTGCTATGAGACCGAGAGGATGCCACGACTGCGCATGGGGACGCTGCAAGGACTGCGACAACCCCGAGGGACGCAAGACCGAAGGGCGCAACTGCCTTTACTGGGAATGGGCGCATGCCTGAAATGTAATTTTTAATCAACAATAAAAAAATCAAGAATTATGGAACAAAACATCACATGTAAGACAGCAAAATTCTTTATCTGCACCGTCGCATACAACAAGATGATGGATGACGGAAACGAGAAACGGGTAAAGGAAGCTTTCGTAGTAGACGCTTTCACTTTCACCGAGGCAGAGAGCCGCATCATTGAAGAGATGAAGCCATACATATCCGGAGAGTTTGAAATCATGGACATCAGCAAAGCTCCGTTCGGCGAGATTTTCCTCTCTGACGACACCGCCGCTGACCGCTACTACAAGGTGAAGGTCAAATTTCTCTCCATCGACGAGAAAACATGCAAGGAGAAGATTTCTACTGTAGTATACCTCGTTCAGGCTAACTCTACACAGACAGCCCAGACTAACACCGACAAGGTCCTCGGCAAGTCAATGTTGGACTATACGCTGGCCTCAATCATCGAAACCAAGATTCTCGACATATTCCTTCACTCATGACGCTGTACGAGAAAAGAATTATCCGCATCATTGGCAGGATGACCGAAATGGAACGGAGGGTGATCACCGACATACCCGACCTTGTCTCCTCCTCTGATGCAAGAAGAAAACTTTTTTACAATATTAATTCCAACTAATATGCCAATTATCAAGAAAGATGACGTTCGCCCTGAACGTCCCGTTATCCTCGTCCTCTACGGACAACCCGGCAGCGGCAAGACCTCCGTCGCAACGACTGCCGACAACCCTGTAATCATCGACTGCGACCGCGGCTCTGACCGTGCCGTACAGATTGCAGATACTCTCGTCGCAAACAAATGGACGGAAATCATGGAGAGCGCCGCTGACTTGTCTACCTACAAGACGATTGTCGTTGACACTGCCAAATCGGCCCTTGACGACTTCCTCTCCCAATATGTGTGTGACTTGAACTATAAACTGAAAACCAACTCCCTCAAACGCTTTGGTCAGATGGCTGACGAGTTCAAGGACTTCGTGGCGAAGATGCAGTCTTTCGGCTCAGACATAATCTTCATCTGCCACGACAAGGAAACTTCCGAGGGCGACATTGTCAAGCACGCGCCTGACTGCACCGGGTCGTCAAAAGATTTGCTTCTCCGCAAGGCCGACCAGGTGGGCTATGTCTCACTTGTCAACGGAAAGCGTTTCATCTCCTTTGAACCGAAGGATAACTTCGTCGGCAAGAACGTTGCACAGATTGCTGACGAACAGATACCGGAATACGGGACTCCAGAGTTCGCCGCCTTCATGACCGGCATCATCGGTAAGGTCAAGTCTTCAATTCGCAACAAGTCCGAAGCCCAGCGCAAGGCGAACGCCCTGCTTGAAGAACTCCGTGCGGAGCTTGACAAGGTCTCCGACAACAAGACCGCCGACGAGCTGATGAAGAAATGCGTAGAACTGCCACAGGTAATGAAGCAGCCGTTCTTCGCTGAAATCAAGGAAAACCTTTCATCTAAGGGCTTCACTTACGCCGAAGGTAAGTTTACCAAACCTGCCGAGGGGAAAGCAGCCAAAACGAAGAAGAACAATGAGAAATGATATTCCGGTCATCCGTGTCACCACGATAGAGAGCTTCCGCAGATTTATTCAGCAGTCCGAACACGACAACTACGAGATTACCGAGCAGTCCGTCATCGACGGCATCACGCAGGAGTTTACAGGGAACTGTCAGACTCGTATCGGAACAGCCTTTCATTCCATTGTGGAGAGCGGAAAACCCGAATGTACCAAAGCTGGGGCAGGGGAACGCAGGTTCCTCTACTACGGCAAGGAACAGACAGAGCCGGTACCCGCAGGGCGCACCTTCGACATTGACGGGTTTCCCGTCACTCTCGACATCGACCAGTGCAAGGTCGCCCTCGACTACCGTAACGAGCATCCGCAAGCCTTCCATGAGATTCGGCAGTTCAAGAATTACGGCGAAGCTATCGTGACGGGGCAAGCGGATATGATTGACGGGTGCGAGATTCGCGACATCAAGACGAAATACTCCCCCATCCGTGACAGTGAATATGTCAACTCCTGCCAGTGGAGGTTCTATCTCGACATCTTCGGGGCAGACACCTTCCACTTCGACCTCTTCCAGTTCGAGGGCTACAAACTGGAAAAACACGGCTACGACGTTCGCGGACTGCCGCTCAAACGCTACGAGCCAAGCATCACATGCTACCGCTATGAGCGCATGGAGGAAGATATAAGATTCCTGCTCGGGATGTTTCTCGATTGGGCTGAATCAAGAAAACTAATGAAATATTTTAAAACTTACAAAGAATGGAATTTACAGGAAAAGTAATCTGGATGGGCGAGAAACGCCAGGGAACATCAAGTGCAGGCAAAGCATGGGCCGCACAGGAATATGCCGTACAGGATGCTATGCAGCAGTACCCCAGGACAGTCTGCTTCAACGTCCTCGGCGAAGAAAAGATAAAAGAGTTCAATATCCGTTTGGGCGAGGAACTGAAGGTATACTTTGACATCAATGCCCGGGAGTACAACGGAAGGTATTTCAACGACGTCCGCGCATGGAAAGTGGAGCGCCCCAACGCCGCACAGACAATGCAACCGGCTCCGCAACAGTCGGCATTTGTCGATCCGTTCGCGCAGCAGCAAGCCCAGCAGCAGCAAGCTCCGGCACAGCAGCAGGAACAGGCGAACGACAGCCTCCCTTTCTGAAGAACGCAACAGATGATCGAACGAATAGCAAGCAAGTATGGAATACAACTTGTCAGACTCTCTTGAACGTGAGCAGTTCATCACCCGCGCCAAGTTCCTTGCGGACAAAGGCACGGTGGTGGAGCTCACGGAAAAGAAGCAGCGGTCTCTCTCGCAGAACAGCTATCTTCATGCCTGTCTCGGATTCTTCGCCCTACAGGTGGGGGTGCCGCTACAAGAGGTCAAGGATGTCTACTTCAAGACAGAATGCAACCGTGACCTCTTCCTGCGCACACACCACGACAGCATCCTCGGCAAGGAAAGGACTTTCCTTCGCTCCTCAAGCGAGCTTTCCAAGGAGGAGATGGCAATAGCCATAGACCGCTTTCTCAAATTTGCATCCGAAAAGGCCGGCATCTACATTCCGTCCTCGGATGAATATATCGCAGTGCAGCGCATGCAGCACGAAATACAAAGAAACAAAAAATACCTATGATGACAGAAACAGAACTGCTCCGTCTCGCACTCTCGCCCGAAGAGTGCGACTTCTATCTGCACTACTACTCTCGTAAGGCGCACTCGGAATACGAATACGCCCGGTTCATCGCCTTGCGTGTCAAGGTGATAAGATACAGGCGAAAGCTCTATTCGCCGGTACCCGACCGGCTGCGATGGATCCTACAGCTTGCATACAATGTAACATCCGGTGTTGACCTGTCACGCTACCCGCAGGCGATAGACGCCCTTTATAACGCATGGCTATGGGCAAAAAAGAACTGACAGAAAGCTTCTTGCGTCATGTGGCAACGCTCCTCGACGGACTCCACTATCCCGACGTAAGCAGACAAGGCACACGCGTCGCCAACGCATACCGCCTGGCACGCAAAGAACTGAGAAAGATAAATGAAAAAAGAAATATACTTCCGCCGTCTTCCGCATCCCTACTATCTGAAAAGACTGAAACAGCGCTTCCGTCTCACTCCGATAACGGTAAACGGAGTAAGCGTGGCAACCATTAGCGAAGGGGACGAAGCCGTATTCCAGAAATGTGCGGATATGGGGTTCTTTGAAGTTAGAAACAGAAAATTTTAAACATCTATGACCGAAAAAACAATAACATTTACGCCGAAAGCCGAACTCAAAAAAGGCTTCTTCTGCCTGCTGAAAGGCTTCGTGCTTATCTTCCGCTCCATCGGCAGACTGATGGACCACGCTGTCCGTCGCTACCCGTGGGCATTCTTGGTGACGACAGTCCTAATATCTGTCATCCTGTGCTTCTTCTTTGTCGGCAAGGCACGCTCCGAACGTGACGCGACAAGCAAGCGCAACTACGAGTTGCAGCAGAAGATTGATACGCTGCAAATGGTAAACGAAGCTAAAGCGGAGGTGAGATATGTCAACGCAGATTAACGTCTACAACGATGGTGCCGAAGAGCTCGTACAGAGAATGAGAAGAACAAGAATCCTCGATATGACGGAGAAATACAAGAAAGCCATTGATTCTTTCAGCTGTATCATATACATCGCCAACGATACCGCAGGGTTCGCCGTGTTCGACGCAATGACCCACCTGAAGAAATCTCCGCTCTACCGGCAGAAAGTCAAGAAGACCGCAAACGATGCAAACCGTATCTACGACGCATATCAGGCAAGACTCCGTACAACCTTTCTCGACGACAAAGCGGAGAAGCTATACATGGATCTTGCCGACAATTTCCAAGACACAATAAAGAAACATGTTGAAATGGTTCGCCTCTCCGCCCTACAGTTTCTGACGAAAGAACAGCACCCACACCGGGAGGTTTTGTCTTATATCGTTTCGGCTTACTCTTGTCTTATTGTTGCCGTCAATGTGTTCGACGACTTCTTCATGGCGCAGCAGAATATTATAGGGTGCAATATCCGCAAGGAATGTGCTGACTTCTATCTCAAGCCTGTCCGCGACAAATGGAAAGAGCTTGTACAGATGGTTGTCGGCTGCGATCTTGAAGACCGAATGTGCCGAGACAAGAACTTCAGGCTTGCATGCCGGTGTTTGGAACAGCAAATCGCCAACGACTCTTCTCTTGAAGAAGCCGCACGGGAAACCATCAATAGGAATAAGAGGACTGTAATCAAATATCTGAAAAGAAAAGAACATGAGAAATCCATTTGTAAAACCTCTCGTCCGTCAAGCCATCCTCACTTTTGCCAATGGCAGTCGGATTCGGGCGGAAGTCACACTCCGCCTTAAACGGTGGTATACCCACGCCGACTACGAGCGAGAGTTATTGGAAG
>ERZ1034980.1338-NODE-1338-length-14853-cov-5.130896_pt1 | contig 14853 bp, 15 predicted proteins | sample MGYA00520622_ERZ1034980 | MGnify/ENA primary metagenome ERZ1034980 (study PRJEB33766, sample SAMN09781791) | gut metagenome | biome: gut microbiome | host: Homo sapiens | place: Madagascar | study: EMG produced TPA metagenomics assembly of the PRJNA485056 data... | reverse complement strand
CGGTCAAGCAAGGGATTGGTCGCTTAGGCTGGTCCAAGGAATTGTCCGCACCCCCCGTGGGTCTGGATAAGAAGGCAGGCCAGAACCAACATGGGCTCTGGCCTGCGTTTTCGTAAAATGTGACAAAATAAACCTGTCGACTTTTTGTCACGTTGGGTTAGTGGGCGGAGTGGTGGAATCCGTCCTCGGCGGCGCGCTTGAGGTATTCGTCTCGCTTTTGGATGTTCTTGGCGTTTTCGTACTGCACAGCGATGAAGTACTCCAGACGGCCGCGCTGGGAACCGCTTGTTTTGTCGAGCAAGGCCTCAAGCTCTCCGATGTGGTTGGATTTCTTCAGGATCATGATGTCGTACGAAAGCAGCGCATCGTGCTTGTACGGCTTGTACTCGTCGCCTTCCCAATTGAGAATCTCGTCGAGCATGCTTTTGGCCTGCTGCTTCTTACCCTGGCCAACATAGATGTTGAAGGCCTTGAGCACCAGATCGACGCGCTGCTGATGCTTGAGCGGGTAGCGAAGTAGCATCTCGAGGGTTTCGTTGGCTTTTGCGTAATCCTCTTTAAGCAAGTACGCATTGAGCTTGAAGTAGTTGATGTTGTAATCGGGATACAAGGCGTTGGTGAGCGGAGCATCGATGAGCTTGAAGAACTCGTCATACTGCTCGCGCGCAAGATAGTTGCGCAGCTTCTTGTACGTTGTGCGTTTCTTGATGGCCTTGAACGAGATCATACAGATCAAAATGATGCTCAAGATAAAGGTGGCGATACGGAAGTTCATGCCCTGCTCCTCGGGGATGCCGTTGTATAGACCAAGCTCGACACATAATAGCGCGCGCCGCGTTCGAGGCATTTCGGGATTGACCCCTCGCGAAAATATCTAGATTGACTTGTACATAAGTTGTATAGTTACGGAGCAGCAAAGAAAGGACTCGAGATTGAGCAAAGCTAACGGCGAGACCCTGCATGGCACGGTTTCGAACTATATCCGATCAAAAATCTTCGCCAAGGAGTGGGGAACGGGGGAGCGCATCCCGTCCGAGCACAGCCTGATGGATTTGTTTGACGTAAGTCGTGGCACCGTTCGCAAGGCAATCAAAACGCTCGTCGATGAAGGTCTTTTGCAGCAAGAGCATGGTCGCGGAACCTTTGTGAGCGAGCCGCATATCGCGCATCCCGGCGGCGATCGGCCGTTTTCGTTTGCGGCCTCACTGCAGCAGCAGGGAATTACGTTTGAGACCGAGGTCCTTTCGCGTGAGCGCATCGGCGCCACGCTAGAAGTTGCGGAGCATTTGCAGATCAAAGAAGGCGATCCTGTTCTAAAGCTTCGTCGCGTGCGTCGCGCCGGCGGTAAGGCGATTATGGTGCTGGACAGCTGGACGCCGCTGAATGTCTGCCCCGGTATCGAGGACATGCCCTTAGAAGAGATGTCGCTGTTCGATGCGGTCGAGAAGGCGACAGGTGCACATATCGCCGTTTCGCAGATGGCTTACTCGGCGCGCTCTGCGGGCAAGGATCTGGCAAGCGTGATGGGCGTGTCCGAGGTGTCGCCCGTGCTTAACCTGGAACAGCTGATCTTCTTGGACGATGGCCGTGCTATTGAGTGGGGCGATACGATGCTGGCCGCGGGTCAGACCATCGTGGGAACCGCGCATCAGCGCTTTGAGTCATAGGGTTCGTTTCACTTTCGTTTTTTAACCTCACACTTTCGCTCTTTCGAATGGCTTGAAGCGGGTAGAGCTGAGCTTACGGCTTGAAACTGAACGATGTTCAGCAAAACGTCATAGACCCTTCAAATTTACGGTTGTGGGCAAAGCGTGTGCGGAATGGTGTAACGTTTTACCAACGGCCAAATCGCTCCTTTGAAGAAAATGCCCCATTTGGCACACCGTTCATCGAAGATAATGACCGTTTGCGAGATACCCGCAACAATGCGTTTTTCTCAACTTGTCTCCATTAGAATGTACAAGCAGAAGGCAACTTGTATAGCATTTTGAGTGCGAGTTGCCGTATCATTCCAAGCGGCAGATGCACTTGCGCCATGTGGGGCATCTGGCAGATCAAACGTGCTTGCGTCCAAGCAGCGAGCACCCGATAGCGGAGATGATGTAATGGAGAAAAAGCAGCTTCGTTGGCCGTTCTTTGTGGTCAATCCCAAGTCCTACCTCTATGGCGAGGACATTCTCAAACTCGCTAAGTACACGGACAAGCTGGCCGAGAAGTATGACTTTGACGTTCTGTTCACTGCGCAGCTCATCGACCTGCCGCGCATCATCGATGAGTGCCCTCACCTGGTACCTTGTGCCCAGTACATGGAGAGCCTCAAGCCGGGCCGCGGCATGGGCCACGTTCTGCCCGAGGCACTTGCCGCCGCTGGCGTAAAGGCAACCTTCCTCAACCATGCCGAGAACCCCTCTACCGTGCATGAGCTGGCAGCTACCATCGCTCGCGCCAACGAGGTTGGCATCCTTACCGTTGTGTGCGCCGACTCCGTCGAGGAGGGCGAGATGATCGCCTCTCTGAAGCCCGACGTCATGGTTTGCGAGCTCACGAGCCTTATTGGTACCGGCACCGTTGCCGGCGAGGACTACATGCGCGCTTCCACCGAGGCCGTTAAGGCCGTCTCTCCCACCACGCAGGTGCTCCAGGCCGCGGGCATTCATTCTGGCGAGAACGTCTATGATGCCATCAAGTACGGCGCCGACGGCACGGGCGGCACGTCTGGTATCGTTGCGGCTGAGGATCCGTTTGCAACCCTCGACGAGATGTTCGAGGCACTCGACCGCGCACGTACCGATTTCGCAAAGTAATTCAGACGGACAAGGATTTGCACATGACTGTTTACAAGGGTCTCGTTAAGGTTTCCACCCTCGAAGGCAAGCCCACCTACCTGGACATCACCAAAGAGGTCGAGGACATCGTTCGCGAGTCTGGCGTCAAGGAGGGCATCGTCACGGTTATCTCCTGCCACACTACCTGCGCCGTCTTCTCCGAGGAGTATGACCACGATCACACCCCCACGGGCGACACGTTCCTGCAGGCCGATCTTTCCGATGGCCTCAACCGCATCTTCCCCGAGCAGCGCGACTGGAGCACCTATCGCTATCCCGGTCTCGACCATTTCGAGGAGGTCGAGTCTTGGCCCAACCCCGAGCAGTACCTGCCCAACATGGACCGCAGGATGCTGTGGAATGGTGACGCGCACCTGCGCTCGACGCTCATCGGTTCCAATCAGACGTTCGAAGTCGAGAACGGCGAGCTTCAGCTCAATGGTCTGGCAAGCATTTTCTTTGTCGACTTCGACCGTACGCGTGAGCGCAACCGCAAAATTAAGGTTTGCGTTATCGGCGAGTAAGCGCTAGCTTTTTCAATGGCTTTTCGCCGGCGTCGCTTCGCATACTGCCCGATGGCGAAGCAAGTTCGAGCGCCGGCTGAAGTAGTAGAATGTGAACATCGTTTGTTTACGAAAGGAGAGAGTAAATGAAGAAGATCGTTGTTGCTTGTGGTTCCGGTGTCGCGACCTCCACGGCTGTCGGCCATAAAATTGCCGACCTCCTGGATGCTAACGGCCTTTCCGGTCAGTACCACATCGTGCAGTGCGCCATCGCTGAGGCTCCGTCTCAGTGCGCCGACGCTGTGCTTCTGGTCGCAACCACTATCGCTCCCGCAGGCATTACCTGCGAGTATGTGAGCGGCGTGCCCTTCCTGACGGGTATGGGCAAAGCTGATGCAGAGAAGAAGATCGTGGAGATCGTCTCTGCGTAATTCCAGGCATCAGAGTCTGATCACATCTGACCGCTGACGCGGTCACCTTATTCGAGAGTGAGATTACTCAATGGACGCAATTGTTGCATTTTTTGGCGGCGTCTCCAGCCTAGGCGTCTCCGTCGTTATGCCGATCGTGCTCACCATCCTGGGCGTGCTGTTCGGCGCCGGCTTTGGCAAGAGCCTTAAGGCCGGTCTGACCGTCGGTATCGGCTTTATCGGCCTGAACCTGGTCATCAACCAGCTCATGGGTACCGACCTCGCCGGTGGCGTTAACGCCATGGTTACCCGCTTCAGCCTGTCCCTGAGCGTCATGGACGTGGGCTGGCCTGCGGCTTCCGCAATCGCCATGGGCTCCATCGTGGGCACCATCATCATTCCTCTGGGCCTGCTCGTGAACGTGCTCATGCTGCTCACCAACACCACCCAGACCGCTGACGTCGATATCTGGAACTACTGGCACTTCGCCTTCACCGGCGCTCTCGTTGCCATCGTTACCAACAACATCGCTTTTGGTATCGCTGCCGCTATCATCAACGAGGTTGTCGTCCTCATCATCGGCGACCTGACCGCTCCGCTGGTCGAGAAGTCCCTCGGCCTCCCCGGCGTCTCCATCCCTCACGGCTTCTCCGGTGCTTATGCTCCGATCGCTTTTGCCGTCAATTGGGTCATCGACAAGATCCCTGGCCTGAACAAGATCGACATCAACGTCCGCTCCATGCAGAAGCAGTTTGGCGTCTTTGGTGAGCCCGTCCTTCTGGGTGCCATCATCGGCCTGCTCATCGGCCTGCTTGCTGGCTACGGCTTCCTGCCTGGCGCTAACGGTGAGCCCTCCGTGCTCGCTATGGCCGTCTACATGGGCGCCGTCATGGTCCTGATTCCGAAGATGGCAGCCCTCCTCATGGAAGGCCTCATGCCCGTCTCCGACGCTGCTTCTAACTTCATCCAGAAGCACTTCCAGAACCGTGGCAAGATCTACATCGGCCTTGACTCCGCTGTTGGCACCGGTCACCCCGTGACCCTGACCATGGCGCTCATCCTCGTGCCGGTCTCCATCTTCCTGGCCTTCATTCTCCCGGGCAACCAGGTTGTGCCTCTGGCCGACCTTGCCTGCATCCCTTACATGCTCGTGCTCATCACCCCGATTGTTCATGAGAACGGCTTCCGTGGCCTGATCGTCGGCGTCATCGTCCTGGCTGTTGGTTTCTACATCGCTACCGACCTGGCTCCGCTCATCACCTCCGCTGCTGCCAACGTGAACTTCGACATGGGTGGCGCCGCTGCCATCTCTTCCATCTGCGATGGCGCTAACCCGCTCACCTGGGTCATCACCCGTCTGGGTCAGCTCGGCGACGGCATCGGCCTGGTTATCCCGGCTGTTGTTGCCATTGCCATGGCTGTTTGGAACCGTATGCGCATCCTCAAGGAGGCCAAGGAGCTGCACGCCGAGCAGGCGTAATGCACTTGACTCTATGCTTGGAATGCATATGAGCTAGCATCATTGGGGCCCGCGACTCGTATCGCGGGCCCCATCTTTATAGAAACGCTGTGCTGCGTGCCGGAGCTGCCAGTGCAAGTGCGCTAGAGGAGTTTTGACTATGGCGAAGAAAACTGCGAAGAAGACGAGGAGCGTCGAGGAGCCCACAACGCTCAAAGTTGGCGTTGCTGCCGGTGTTCCGCCCGAGGAGAGGCGAACTTACACCTATGATGCGCGCAGCTATCGTTCCGATGTGCTTATCCCCGCATACGCGTGCATCTTCTTTGCGTGTGTTGCCATCTACTGCGCAGTTACCGGGTTCTTTACGCCCATTGCCATCCTCGCGCTCGTTGTTTGCGCCTATACGCTGTTTAACACGTTCGTGGCGCACGCGTATCCGCGCGTGATTGAGCTCGATGCCACGAGCATCAGCTTCGAGTCGTTTGGACAGAAAAAGACCTTTGTGCTGGATAGGCTCGAGCAGTGTTCGCTCCGCTCCGCGGGCAACAGCGGGCATCTGTATCTGCGAATTGCCGAGAAGAAAGATGGCGGACGCGGTATTCACGCTCGCTACTTTATCGACACCGAGGACAGCGTTGATCAAGATGGCAATCCCGCAGACGAGCTCAAGGATTTCCTTCTCGCCACCGAGGAGCGCGTCGATCCGGAGAATATCCGCGTTATCGCTCGCAAACAGGGCCGCTAAGAGCATCTGAACCTTTTGGCCCTTCTGTGCTACGGGACGTCAACCTGACGTAAGATTAAAGCCGTGCCGTTGGTGCGGCTTTATGTTTATCTATATGAAGCGCGTATATGAAACGCGAGTGCAGATGAGAGGGGCAGGCATGGCAATGACGAATGAGGGCAATCCGGTGGAGCTTTTCAACATGCATGTGGCGCATGTGGGCATCAATACGAAAGATCCGCAGGAGGCGGAGCGCATCGCTAAGCAGTTTGAGCTCCTGTTGGGCTTGGCTCCACGCGAGACGCCCATTTCGTTTTTCTCAGATACCCTGGTCGAGACCATGAAGCAGAACGGTCGCGGCGAGCACGGTCACATCGGCCTTGCGGTAAACGATACTGCCGCTGCTGAGGCTTGGCTGCGCGAGCGCGGCGTGGAGTTTATCGAGGAGTCGCGCGTGCTCAACGAGGATGGGTCGACGTTTTTGATCTACCTTAAGGGGCAGATCGGCGGCTTTGCCATCCATCTGTCCCAGGGAAAGTAGGGGCTTTTGCGGCGATTCAAAAGGCTTAAAAGAAATTAAAAAAAGAGCTTGAATCGCTTGTCCCGCTCGAGTATTATTTAACAGCACGCGGGCGTGGCGGAATTGGCAGACGCGTAGGCTTCAGGTGCCTATGGGCTTCGGCTCGTGAAGGTTCAAGTCCTTTCGCCCGCACCATCAAATGTTTAAGGCTTCCAGCAATGGGGGCCTTTTTTGTTAGGGGGCCGTGAGCGGACTTGAACCGATGGGGTCGCGAGACGTGAAGCGGGCAGACCGGCGGCCTGCCCGTAGCCGAGCGTGCGAGCGGACGGCGGCAGCCGGCCGCGTGGCCGCGGGTTCGCGCAGCGAAGACGCAAGTCAGAACGACATATCATTGCTTGTTAAACGCGCTGCAAGGACTCCTAAAAGAGCTGGAAGGCAGAGTCGACAAGCTCGTTAAAGCTCTGTTCTTTAAGACTGAATGTATTCGAAGCGCCGTCGTAGCTAAATTCGAGCGATCCGTAAGAGGATTCGGTATCGTCATTTTCGATTTCGTCCAGCGCGTCGTTGTATATTTCGCGCACGCGCTCTTTTTGGGCGTCAGTCAGCTGGCTGTGAGCGCTGCTCAGTCCCTCGTCATAGAGATACTCGCTAAGCTCTTCGTGGAAGGTCTCGTCAAAATCATAGGCGCTTGGAACAAAGTAATCGAAAAAGGCGGTACCACGGTTGTCGGAGGGATCTTCGTTGTCGGTAAACGCATATACGCTATCGATTTGATACGTAAAGTTGCCTAGCAGCTTATTGGCGTAAATCGTCGGATTGATGCCGAGGTCCTCGACATCGTATCCATAGGAGTTTTTAAGCTCCTGCGAGAGATTGTTGCAGATGCGCTCGCGTACATCCTCGTTGTCTTGTAAGGCGGAGAGGGTCTGGCAGGCAACATCGTAAACGGTGCTTTCTTCCTCATTCAGTTCCGATGGATCCAGCTCCCTCGCTCGGGAATGATCAAACGTTTCGTCCTCAAACGGTGCGAACGGGCTTTCGTCAAAGAAGGTGCTATCGAGAAGGTTCCCGGCAACTGCAAAAATGAAGACGATGAGGATGAAGATAGCGAGCTTGCTGCGGCGACCGGTTGTCTTAGAGGAGCTGCTCTTGGTGTGGTTGGATGACCGGGACTTTTGATTCGTCTTACCGTCGCGCTTCTTGAAAGCTGCTTTCCATGCACGATAGGTTCTTTTGTCGGCGATGCTGGAGCTGTTGTCGGCGACGCTGGCGGGGGAGTTGTCGGTGGGTGCGCGGTAGGCATCGGGGCGCTTTCGCGGCGCGGAGTAGTCCTTATCAGCAAAGGAGCACGCGTCGCCCAAGAAATCACTTGGCTGCGTGTCTTCCGGCATTATGGGTTCGCCGGCGTTAAACGGGTCGATATTAGAGTCGTGGTGTCTGCTCATGGCGTACTCCAAGGTCGAATGGCCTTAGGGTTTAGTATACCGTGGGCGGCACAAGGCAATGGGCTGTGATTGCTAGCAAAAAGGTCTGATGCTAGGGGCGTCAGACCTTAAAAATGGAGTGCTGGTTGTTGCGGACTGTGTTTAAAGATCCCAGTCGTCATCATCGCTGGGCCCGCGGTCTACATACATCTTGCTCGTGCGTTTCTCGAGAATAAAGGCAACAAGTCCGATGACGAGGATGCCGACAACAAAGAGAATGCCCACGCCTTCACGCGTGCCAAACAAAAAGGAAAAAAACGTGTCCATCCAGCCATCTCACCTTCTGGGGGTCAAGTCAAACTGCCCATAAGTATATACTTGCGAGAGCAATGGTATATTGCCAACCTGAATACACATCGCGGTGCCGGCACGGCGCCGGCGCGGTACAACGGAGGAAGCATGCTCGATATCAAATTCGTTCGAGAGAATCCCGACGCTATCGACGAGGCCATGGCCAATCGCCAGACTTCGTGGGATCGTCAGAAGTTCTTTGAGATGGATGATGAGCGTCGTCAGGTCATCGTCGAAGTTGAGGAGCTCCAGGCTACGCGCAACGCCGAGTCCAAGAAGATTGGTGCCCTGATGAAGGAGGGCAAGAAGGACGAGGCCGAGGCCGCCAAGGAGGCCGTGCGCGAGGTCAACGAGAAGATCGACGGTCTTGCCGAGCGTCGTACTCAGATCGAGGGCGATCTGACCGATTTCATGGCCCATCTGCCCAACATCCCGTGTGAGGCCACCCCGTACGGTAAAGACGAGGACGAGAACATCGAGCGTCGTCGCTGGGGTACTCCGCGTGAGTTTGATTTTGAGTTCAAGGCTCACTGGGACTTGGGTACCGACCTCAACATCCTTGATTTCGACCGCGGCAACAAGCTTTCTGGTAGCCGTTTTACCGTTCTTGGTGGCGCTGGTGCCCGTCTTGAGCGTGCGCTTATCAACTTCTTTGTGGACACGCACACGAGCCGTGGCTTCAAAGAGTGGTGGCCGCCTATCGTCGTTAAGCGCCAGACCATGTTCGGCACGGGTCAGCTGCCCAAGTTCGAGGATGACGCCTATCACGTGTCGGGCGACAACTTTTTGATTCCTACCGCCGAGGTTGTGCTTACCAACCTGCATGCCGGCGAGGTGCTCGACGCCGACACGCTGCCGCGCCGCTACACCGCTTTTACCCCGTGCTTCCGCGAGGAGGCTGGCTCTGCTGGTCGCGATACTCGCGGTATCATTCGCCAACACGAGTTTGACAAGGTCGAGATGGTTAAGTTCGCCAAGCCTGAAGAGTCCGACGAGGAGCTTGAGAGCATGACCGCCGAGGCCGAGTATCTGCTGCAGCAGCTGGGTCTTCCGTATCGCGTGATCAGCCTGTGCACGGGTGACCTGGGCTTTTCGGCCCGTCAGACCTATGACATCGAGGTTTGGCTGCCCAGCTACAACGCGTACAAGGAGATTTCTTCCTGCTCCAATTGCGGTGACTTCCAGGCGCGTCGCGCCAACATCAAGTATCGCGATCCCGCCAACTTCAAGGGCTCGCGCTACTTGCATACCCTGAACGGCTCTGGCCTGCCGGCCGGCCGCACCATGGCGGCCATTCTGGAGAATTACCAGAACGAGGACGGTACGGTTACCATTCCCGAGGTGCTGCGTCCCTACATGGGCGGCATGGAGAAGATCGTGCCTGAGGCATAAGGCTTCTTGCAAATATATAGCCTGATGAGCGGCGGAGTCCCATGTGGGCTTCGCCGCTTTTTTGCCGCGCGTTCTGGCGGTGTTTCGACGGAAGTTTTAGCAGCGAGAAAAGCTGTCCATCCGTGTGGGAGGCTCTGAATCGGGCGCACTTTCTGTCCTATAAGACGGGAAGTGCGGGACATAAGCAAAAAGAAGCCCGATTCCCGGGGGAGGCGGGAATCGGGCCCTGCTCGCGCGCTCAGGTTGCCCTGCGGGCTACTCTGCGTGCGGTGTCATGTTGGATGTGACGCTACTTTCTCGTTCCGGAGATAACAAGCCCATTCTCCTCGCAGAGGTCCTTGATGCTAATGTCCTTGGCCTCAAGCTTCTTTTCCTCAAGATCTTCCTCGCAGAACTCAATGGACTCGAGGAATGCTTTGACGGCGGGATCGTCGGTGGTCGCCATGAAGAGGGTGATCTCGACGCTTCTTCCGGAATTGGGAATATCAGTCACGAGGTGCATACTCGGCGTCTTGTGCCAGGTGAAGTTGACGGTCTTCCAGGTGTACCTGCCGATGGTTACATCTTCTCCGCGCTCGTAGCCGTCGCGCTCTGCGTCTCTGTTGGCAACTGCCTCAGCGTCCTTCGTGGAGCTCACGCCAAAGGAGATGACTTTGTTGCTGTCCTCAATGCCATTGAAGAGGATTTCGGACACGTTGCCATCGCTTCCGCTGCGTGCCCATACGTCGTAGCCCTCGGGCGCGTAAGCCTTGAACCACGTAAAGTCGATGCGGTCGTCGGCAGGCTTTTTGGACTCTTTCTTTTCGGTCGTCTGTTTGGAGGCGCTGCCAGCTGCGCTGCCGGCGGGCTTGGCGGTGTTGTCGCCGTTGCAGCCCATGAGGGCCATGCTCAGGGCAAGAGCCGCAACGCACGCCGCTAATAGCTTCTTGGTGATCTTCATAGGTCCTCGTCCTTTCTTGCTCGTCCCTCTCCGCTTATTCTGCAGATCGTTGTGTGGAGCAACGCCTGCCTTACCCACAGGAACTACGGGCTACTTTCCCGGCTTGTACTCAGTGAGACCGTTTTCCTTGCACAGGTCTGCAATGCTGATGTTCTTGGCTTCGTTGTGTGCCTCTTCGAGGTTCTCGGGGAACTCGAGGGACTCGAGGAATGCCTTGACGGCGGGGTCGTCGGGAGTCGTCATGAACAGGTAGATGACAACGCTTTGGCCGGTGTCGGGAATCTCGGCGATCAGCTCGACGCTCGGGGTATCGTTCCAGGTGAAGTCGACAGTTTTCCAGGTGTACTTGCCAATAGTGATGTCTTCTCCGGCGGCATAGTCGTCGCTGTCGGTTTCATCGGCAACGAGCGTCTCGGCGTCGTCGGATTCGACGTCAAAGGAGATGGACTTGTCGCTCTCTTCGACATTCTTGAAGCAGATACTGCCAACAAAGCCGCCGTCACCGGTATCGGACCAGATGTCATAGCCCTCGGGGACAGAGGCCTTGAACCATGTAAAGTCGACGCGGTCATCGGCGGGCTTGCTGGATTCCTTTTGTTTGGCGGCTCCTGTGGGGGTGCTTCCGCCACCGGAAGAGCTCGTGCCGCTGCTGCAGCCCATCAAGGCCATGCTCAAGGTGAGAGCTGCGACACACACCGCCAGTAGCTTCTTGGAGATCTTCATGGGTTCTCGTCCTTCCATGTGCATTTCATTTCGACCCATGGGTCGTTGAGTGGATCAACGGGTGCCGCGATGGGTCCTTCTCACTTATGAGGCTATCGGCTGGAGGTTATTTCGGAAGTGCCTTGGGTCCCGAATGCATCGCGCAAAGCGTCACAAACGTCCCATTTGTGAAAATGAGGGCGCGATGTGAAATCAATCGAGGGGCGCATTTTGATCAGATGACTTATTTACCTGCGCTTTAGCTGTTTTGCATGCGTGAAGCAAAAAATTTTTTGACTTTTAGAAAAGTTTTTCTTGACGCGACCTAGGGGCGATGGCATTATAAATAGCGCGCTGCGGCATTAGCTCAGCTGGATAGAGCGTTTGACTACGAATCAAAAGGTCATAGGTTCGAATCCTATATGCCGCACCAACCGAATGTTAGGCCCCCAGCAATGGGGGCTTTTCTTTTATCGCGGTGTTTTTCCCCGCCTGCGAGGTGCTTGGCGGCAACGCTTTTGTCCTTGTGCTCGCAGCCTTATGAGGAGCGCCTCGATCACGATGCGCCCGTAAGCGCTTGTGTGCATGCGAAAGTTCCTGCTTTGGCAAAAAAGTTAATATTTGCGCGATTCGGTTATCGCGTTTGCGGATGTATAACTGCCCGAATGGCCTTTGAAGGCTCGATGGCGACTATGAACGTCGTTCATAGTCGCCATCGGCAGTTTCAGCGCCTAAACGTTGATGGAAAGGGTCGTCATATCGCGCAATTATTGACTTTTTTGCCAGAACGCACAGGTCGGTCTGCGGAAAATGCCAAAGTGGCTCGATTTGCCCGTTTTTTATTCAAATCGACTACCGTTTTATGCATTTATGTTGCCCATGAGGTGGCCAGCTCCGTCCCCCGTGCCCAAAGCCACCGACTGCCGGACGTCCTGGGCCCAGGGTTTCATATCGAACGTATGATGGATGCGGAACATCTCGCTGCCAGCACGTTACCGGTGGCCTAAACAAGAAGGACGAGGCAATGCAGGCAGCTCGTTATAAACTGGGCCTACTGGCGGGCAAAAAGCGCTTCACGCACATGCCCGAGCAGCTCGACGACGAAACGTACGGCACAATTTCCGGTGCGTTTGGCAAGGATGCTCAGGAGGCCTGCTATGTTGTCCGGTTTGTCGGACGATTACAGGTCGAGATTTTGGGCTATGTTAACATGTCCGGCGAAGTGTACCGTACGTGTGCCCCGGTGAGGGATGCGGCGCTTCCGGATGCTCCCGATTTGGTGATTCGCAAGAGCCCCGATGCAGAGTCGGGGTCGATTAGCGTGCTTGATGAGCATGGGCGCTTGCGTCGTATTTCGCACTTCAAGGGTACTGTGGAGGGCACGATGCGCGAGAGCGCCGACGAGCCCACCTGGAATTCGAAACGCAGCCTTCGCTACGGTGACTTCCTGGCGTCGCTTTATCTGCGCTACTGCGTCTTTGGCGCAGCGGGAACCGGTGCCATTTCCTCTGGAAGCCCGAATGCCGAACATGAACGTTTCGATATCGAGATGCATGCGCTTGATGAGCCTGTCGAGCTGTTTTGCGGCTTTGCATCCGCCTCGCTTCCGGACGCCATCGACGCACTGCTGTATCGCATCGAGAGCAATCAAAATCCCTGCGGTCTGGAGCTGTATGCAAAGCGCTTGATGAGCGAGGTGGATCTTCCCTGCTTGCGCACCTGCTCGGTTAAAACGACGCTTACGCTCGCGCGCATTGAGCGCACGCGTAGCTTCTTTGTCAACTTTGATCGTTCGGGGCTGTCGCGGCATGAAGTGGAGACAGTGCTTTCTGTTGAGACGGTTCTGAATCGCCTTTCTCGCATGCTTGATCGCATGGGGGCAGGCATGACGCCCACCTCCATGTCTCCAAGTGAAGAAGACTGCTCGAGGATCGACCGTCGCATCTTCGACGAGACGACGGGACAGGTCGCGCAGCTGCTGGAGCAGCTTTCGGAGCCAAATCCATGGGTGATGCCGGGGACGATTCAATGCGTACCCGGGGGCGAATGGGATGTTCGCACGCGATTTGCGCGTCTTGCGGAGGGGATTAACATCATCACGCGTCTCGACTATCGATTCGATGTCGATGTGTCTCGCGGCGCCATGCGCGTGCAGTTCATGCAGCCGCCCTGCGCCGCCATGCCCCGCTCGTTCTATGATGAGCTTGCGGGCGGGGGGGCCAAATACGATGAGGGCGAAATTCGAGCGCTGCGCGCGGAACTTCTATCGCGCATGGTTCTTACGTTGGCGGCGGCCTGTTTTGCGGCAGGGCTCAATATCGAGCGCTGCCTTGTGCAGGTCGATCCATTGTTCGAAGACGAGCAGCCCGAGAAGAGGCTCCCGGTATGCATCTACGAGTTCACGCGCTCGGCATATATGGCCAAGTGGCGTGAAGTCGCCAAGCGGCTCGATGCCGGGTCGTTTGAGGGCGCTCCATGTCTCAAGGCGTTGGAAGACTTGATATATGCCGGTGAGGCGGCTTGGCCCGCGGTTGACCGGCGTAAGGTGGCGCCGGCAAACGATACGCGCGTGTTGCCAGAATCGTTGCGGTCGCTGCTTTTGGCAGATACCGCTGCGGAGCTTGAGGTGATGGAGGACTCCGAAGACCCTCACGTCAAGCGGGTGGTGGAGCTCCGGGAGCTTGTGCATACCGATCCCGCTGCGGCGGCAAAGGGTTTTGCCAAGCTCGTCGATGAACTCGAGGCGACATGTGCGCTGGAAGAGCTTGCGGCAACGGGTCCGGTTGAATCTCAATTCTGTGAGAATTACCTTGCGCGTTTGCTGCTTCCCCTCACGGAGGACGACGGCGACATTCGTGTTTTGCGCGTGCCGGATGCCCTTTACTTTGCCCAGTATGAGCTGTGCAATCTCTATACGCAGGCAGGCGATTTAGAAGTTTTGCTGCCGCAGGCGCGCAAGCTTTACGATATGGCGAAGTCCTCCATGCAAGCGCATTTTTCGCTCATCAACGTTCTTGCTCAGCTTGAGCGTTTCGAAGAGGTCGTTGAGGTGGGAAAGCACGCGGCGCGTCTTGCGCACGATCGCGCCTCCATCGGCTACCTGTTCTATCGTATAGCGTTTGCCTATTGGAACTTGGGCGATAGACAGATGGCGCTTGCATGTTATCGGCTGATTCCGCGCGGCGAGGAGATTGAACCTACGGCGCAGGAGGAAATGCGGGCGCTTATGGCCGAGATGGAAGTCTCGGAGCCGCCTTCGTTTGAAGATGCGGTTGCTACCGTCGAACGGGCGGGAATTGCCTTGCCGCCCACGGAGGAGGTTTCGAATTTCATAGCCGATTTGGCAGTCCAGCTGGTTGACAACGGTTTTTTCTTCTTGGGAACGCGCTGCGTCTATCAGATGTGGCATGCACGTGGCAGCGACGATTTAAGCGTGCTGAGCAGGTCTTTGCAGTAGATTGAGCATGGTGTCGCTGTGTATCTGCAAGGGAATTCTGAAGACTTGCATTTCTTTTCTTGTACTGTTGGGGCCGAGTAGGGTATGATATTACGGCTGTTACGGAGAGCTGACCGAGAGGCCGAAGGTGCTCGCCTGCTAAGCGA
>ERZ1034980.1330-NODE-1330-length-14891-cov-4.475195_pt1 | contig 14891 bp, 8 predicted proteins | sample MGYA00520622_ERZ1034980 | MGnify/ENA primary metagenome ERZ1034980 (study PRJEB33766, sample SAMN09781791) | gut metagenome | biome: gut microbiome | host: Homo sapiens | place: Madagascar | study: EMG produced TPA metagenomics assembly of the PRJNA485056 data... | reverse complement strand
ACCTCGATCTTCTTGCCGCAATCGGGGCACTCGATATAGCTCATGTTCTCGACGACGCCCAGCACGGGAACGTCCATCTTCTGGGCCATATTGACGGCTTTGGCGACGATCATCGACACCAGGTCTTGCGGGCTTGTGACGATTACGATGCCGTCGACCGGTAGGGACTGGAATACGGTGAGAGCCACATCGCTCGTGCCCGGGGGCATGTCGACCAGCAGGTAATCGAGCGGGCCCCAGGAGGTCTCGCTCCAAAACTGGCGGATGGCGCCGGCGATAACGGGTCCGCGCCAAAGCACGGGGTCGGTCTCGTTTTGCAGTACGAGATTGGATGACATGACGTGGATGCCGCTTTCGGTGACCTCGGGCAGCAGCAGCTTGCCGAGGGCGTGCGCATGGCGGCCGCTCATGCCGAACATCTTGGGGATGGAGGGGCCGGTGATATCGGCGTCGAGGATGCCTACCTTGTAGCCCGCGCGCTTGAGCTGCGTTGCGATGCCGCCGCAGACGAGCGACTTGCCCACACCTCCCTTGCCTGACAAAACGGCGATGACGTGCTTGACCTCGGAGAGGGTGTTCTCCTCAAACTCCTGCGGCGTGGTTTTCCCACCGGCTTCGTTAGCGTGTTCGCAACCCATGTGCGCATGCTCCTTTCGTTGTGTACACCCGCCTTTGGGCGGACGCGTCGTGTTCGATTCAACAAGCTTCATTGTACCCGCCTCTTCGAGTGGCGCGCGGCTGTTGTGCCTACAGCTTTCGTGCGAAGTTGAGGTACTGCATACGGCGGATGTGATCGATGACGGCGGCGTAGGGAGAGTCGCCGTCGAGGGCATAAAGCTGGCCGTCGGCGCCTACGTAGCAGACGCCGGAGAATGCTGGCACATCTTGGCGCGTGGCGAGCAAGGCCTTTTGATAGTCGGTAAGTGGGGCGCCGATCAGATCGAACACGCGGGCGGAAAGCTCGCTTGCGCCGATGGCCTCTTGCTGGCTGATTTGCTCTGCGCCCGCGACGTCGTAATTGGCCCAGACGAAATAGTTCGAGCTGTAGATGCGCGCAGTGTGCTCCAGGCTGTTTTCGCCCGCATAGAGCTCGTCGTTCATCGCTGTTGAGACCGTGGGCTGGTGATCGCCAAAGAAGACGAGTACGACGGGCCGGTCGAGTTCGCGCAGCTGCTCCATGAACGCGGACAGTTCCTGATCGGATTTTTCGATGCAGGTGAGGTAGACGTTCATCCGTGCGCAGGTGTCGTCATCAAGTCCCGCGGGCGCATAGTGCGTCAAGTCCTCGTCCGGTACGGTTCCGGCATCGTAGCCGCCGTGGTTTTGCATGGTGACATCCAGAATGAACTGAGGATCGTCGCTTTTGTTCAGCTCCTCAAGGATCTTGTCGTAGGTGGCAGCGTCGGTAACGCCGGAGTGATAGCTCGGAGCCCCCTGGAAATCATCGATGGAGAGGAACTTCGAGAATCCGAGGCTTTGATAGGCGGTGCGACGGTTCCAGTTGTCGGGGAGGTTGGGGTGCATGGCGAGCGTGCGATATCCGGCGTCGCCGAGCTGCTTGGCAAGACTGTCGACATGTTTAAGGCTGTAAAGGCTGTAGGGGTATTTTCCTGAACCGATAAAGCCCAAAGAATTATTGGTGAGATATTCGAACTCGGTGTTTGCCGTTCCTCCGCCGGTGATCGAGGTCATGAGCGAGCCACGAATCAGGGCGTCAGGAATCGAGTTGAAGTACTGCGGTCCGGCGTAGCCCGCATCGCGCAGCGCGGCGAAGAAGGACAGATCGCTGAACGTTTCGTTCATGACTGTGATGACGGTGGGCTTGAGCTCGTTGTACTGGGCTACGGCAGCCTGACGCTCGGGACTCGAACCACGGCCGGCATCGTACTGGGCGGCAAGCTGCGCCTGGATATCCTGCGTTTCGATATCGGAGTAATTGTCCGGTTGCTTGATCTCGAAGTTTTGAGCGGTCGCGGTGAAGACGGGGATAAAGCCATACGTCTGATAGCTGCTGATGGGCCACCAACGGTCATAGCTAAAGTCGAGCGCATCCTCGAGTTTGACATTGGCAAATGCACTCGAGACGCATGACCAAGTGATGAGTGCGCACATGATGTTGACACCCATGTTGGCGATGACGTGCGGACGCTTGCTCGGCCGTGGCGGGCTTATCAGTGAGAGCATCGCACAGGCGACGGCTGCCCAGGTGAGCGAGGCGACGATGTTGGTGTCGAATGTAAAGTGGTAGCCCTCGCTCACTGCCATGGCAGTTCCCATGGCAAGAAGGTCGCTGGGAAGCAGGGCTGCCCCCTTGAACTCGATGACAAAATGCTCCGCGATGCCAAAGCCGCAACAGATGACGACTGCGATGCAGCACGCACCTCCGTGCCTCTGTCCCGCAAAGTAGAGGATGAGCGTGACGAGGAAGACGGTGAGTGCGGAAACATAGAAAAAAGCGCTTGGGATGCTTGCAAGATGCGCGCTGTTGCAGGCGGTTTCAAGCGCGATTACCGATATGACGGATGCTGCCGCCATGAGGAGGGCGTCTCGACCGATGCTGATGACATACGGCATGACTCCGTCTTGCTTGTCGAGCCAATCGAGAAACGGGCGCCGCAGGATGGGTATGACGCCACAGATGAGCGTGGTGACCGCGTGGATGCAGATAGAAGATGCATCCGCCCGACAGATGCCCATGATGCCCCAAGTGGCAACGAGGACCTCGGAAGCGAGGAAGGGGAGAGGCCAGAGGATGGTCGAAGGATGGATGCGATGTTTCGTTTTCCATTCGTACCAGACGGCTGCTGCTATGGCGGTGGCAAGTAGTATGGCGGCAACAATCGGACCGGTTGCGGGGTGCTGAGGGGTGTTTTGAATCATGGCTGCGTGGTTTCTTGAAGGGACTGCAAATCCTGGTTTTATTGGTACCGACTATATCGTAGCTTGACGGCGGATGTACCGGCGGGTGTTGAATCGAGGTGCGAATATCGCATGCAAAACACGAACATTTGTCCGAGTGGTACGCTACACTGAGAAGCCAAAGAGGCGCCGAGCGTCAGTATCTATCGTAAGAGGAGCTCGATACATGTCCGATTCGTCCATCGTTATCCGTGGCGCGCGAGAGCATAATCTCCAAAACGTCGATGTCACCATCCCGCGCGATAAGCTTGTGGTCATCACCGGCCTTTCCGGTTCGGGCAAATCGAGCCTCGCGTTCGATACCATCTATGCCGAGGGGCAGCGCCGTTACGTGGAGAGTCTGTCGAGCTACGCGCGCCAGTTCCTGGGGCAGATGGATAAACCGGATCTTGATTCCATCGACGGCCTATCGCCTGCGGTGTCCATCGATCAGAAAACGACTTCCAAAAACCCGCGTTCAACAGTGGGAACGGTTACGGAGATCTACGACTACCTGCGTTTGCTGTTTGCGCGTATCGGCGTGCCCCACTGCCCTGAGTGCGGGCGCGTGATCGAGCGCCAGACTACCGACCAGGTGGCGGACAAGATTCTGGAGGCGGGGCAAGGGCGCCGCGCCTTTATCATGGCGCCGGTGGTTCGCGGCCGTAAGGGTGAGTTTGCCAAGCTGTTTGAAGACCTGCGCCGCGAGGGTTTCTCACGCGTGCGCGTGGACGGTGAGGTCCGATCGCTCGACGATTCGATTGAGCTGGACAAAAAATACAAGCATGATATCCAGGTGGTCGTGGACCGTATCGTGATTCGCGAGAACAGCCTGGGCCGTATCGCCGAAGGCGTAGAGCAGGCGACCAAGCTTGCGCACGATAACGTCGAGGTCTACCTGCTGCCCGATCGCGACGCGCCTGAGGGAACAGAAGGGGACCTGCTTTCCTACTCCCTGGCACTCGCCTGTCCGGAGCATGGCCATTCCATCGACGACCTGCAGCCGCGCGATTTCTCCTTCAATGCCCCTTACGGCGCGTGTCCCGAGTGCGATGGCCTGGGCTTCAAGAAGGTCGTCGATGCTGAGGCCCTTATCGAGGATCCTTCGCTTTCGGTAGATGAGGGCGTGTTCGGCAGCCTCTTTGGCAACGGCAATTACTATCCGCAGATTCTGCATGCGCTATGCTTGCACCTCAAGGTCGATCCCAAGACGCCTTGGAGGGATTTGCCGCCGCGCGTGAAGAAGGTCTTTTTGGATGGCCTGGGAACCAAAAAGATGCGTGTCGATTACCGCAAACTCAACGGTGACGAGACACATTGGGATACCACGTTCTCGGGCGTACGCAATATCTTGTACGAGCGCTACATCGAGACAACGAATGAGAACACGAAAGCTCGTTTGGAGAAATACATTCGCGAAGAGCCGTGCCTGACCTGCCATGGTGCGCGTCTGCGTCCCGAAATGCTTGCGGTCACGGTGGGAGACAAGTCCATCTATGACGTTTGCTGCCTGTCTTGCAAGGATTCGCTCGAGTTCTTTGAGCAGCTGCAGCTGACGGAGCGCCAGCAGTTCATCGGTGGCCGCATCGTGAAAGAAATCATGGAGCGCCTGCGCTTCCTGGTGGATGTGGGTCTCGATTACCTGACGCTCGACCGTGCTTCTGCCACGCTTTCGGGCGGCGAAGCCCAGCGCATCCGTCTGGCGACGCAAATCGGAGCCGGCCTTATGGGCGTGCTCTACATTTTGGACGAGCCTTCGATTGGCCTACACCAGCGCGATAACGAGCGCTTGATCGCCACGCTGGAGCGCCTGCGTGACATTGGCAACACCGTGATCGTGGTTGAGCATGACGAGGATACGATTCGCGCCGCAGACTACGTGATCGATATGGGCCCTGGTGCTGGCGAGAACGGTGGCAAGGTGGTCTGCGCGGGCACGCCCGAGGAGATCATGACCTGTCCCGACTCGTTGACCGGCGCTTATCTTACGGGAAGGCGCATGATCTGCCTGCCCCGCGAGCGTCGCCATCCCGAACGCGGTGCGCTTCGCATCACGGGGGCATCCGCTAATAACCTCAAAAAGGTAAATGTCGAAGTCGAGTTTGGCACCCTAACTGTGGTGACGGGCGTCTCGGGCTCGGGCAAGAGCTCTTTGGTTACCGATACCATTGCACCCGCCCTCACCAACGCGGTGCATCATTCGACTCGCCCCGTTGGCCCCTATAAGAGCATCGAGGGAATCGATCAGATCGATAAGGTAATCGATATCGACCAATCTCCTATCGGGCGCACGCCGCGTTCGAATCCGGCGACGTATATCGGCCTGTGGGATGATTTGCGTGCCCTCTTTGCTTCCACGCCAGAATCTAAGGCGCGCGGCTATTCGCCCGGGCGCTTCTCGTTCAACGTGAGCGGTGGACGCTGCGAAGCCTGCCGCGGCGACGGGCAGATCAAGATCGAGATGCACTTCCTGCCCGATATCTACGTGCCGTGCGAGGTCTGCGGTGGCAAGCGCTATAACCGTGAGACCCTCGAAGTCACCTATCGCGGCAAGTCCATCTCCGATGTGCTCGATATGAGTGTGACGGAGGCGCTGGCGTTCTTTGGGAACATCCCGCAGATCAAGCGCAAGCTTCAGACTCTGTATGACGTGGGCTTAGGGTATGTGCGCTTGGGCCAGCCCGCAACGACTCTTTCGGGTGGCGAGGCGCAGCGCGTGAAACTGGCCAAGGAGCTGCATCGTCGCCAGACGGGCAAGACCTTCTATATCTTGGACGAGCCCACGACGGGTCTTCATTTTGAGGATGTGCGCCAGCTGATTGACGTCTTGCAGCGTTTGGTCGACGCAGGCAATACCGTGTTGGTGATCGAGCATAACCTCGACGTGATCAAGGTAGCCGACCGCCTGATCGACCTGGGCCCCGAGGGTGGCTCGGGCGGCGGGCGCATCGTGGCGACAGGTACACCCGAGCAAGTTGCTAGCTGCAAGAAGAGCTATACAGGCAGGTTCTTAAAGCCTCTCCTCGAGCGAGACCGCGCACGGATGGCGCAGCAGAAGGATTAGCAGCTCTTCTTATGCCGCGAGGGGCGAACAATGAGAGACGGGCGGGCGCGGAGGTGATTATCCCACCGAGCCCGTCTCATATTTTCCTTACCTGTGGAGTACGGGTGGAACCTTTTGCGACGCTATCGTGAGGCTGGTACTATGGTGTCTACACGTTTTGCCGGGCGGGCCTTGTGCCTTCTTGGCATGGTGACCGACACGAGTGGTGGGTATCGCTCGCCACGCCGTTAGGAGATGTTTATACATGGCGCACCTTAAACGTAGCCTTTACGCCATTCCCGCCGTTGGGCTGAGTTTTGTACTCGCCTTAGGGAGTTGTCCCGTTTCTGCCATCGCGGCAACGTCCGCTGAGCTGCAGACGCAACTCGAAGCCGCAACAAAGCAGCTCAATACGCTTGGCGCTGCAGCCGAGCAGGCCGGTAACGATCTTGCTACCGTTACTTCCGAGCTCGAGGATACCAAGGCTCAGATCGAGCAGACGCAAAGCGATATCGAAGAGGAGCAAAAGCAGCTCGAGGCCAATCAAAGCGAGCTCGGCATTCTCGTTTCCGATCAGTACAAGACGGGCGGTGCGAGCGTAGTCACACTGCTGTTGAGCTCCGGTAGCTTTAGCAGCTTGATCTCCAATGTGCATTACGCCGACAAGGCTGCAGAGCATCAGCAGAATATGATTACGGAGACCCGTGCACTCAAGGAGTCTCTTGAGCAGAAGAAGACGGACCTCGAGGAGCAGCAGAAAAAGCAGGAGGAGCTCGTTTCCGAGCAGCAGAAGAAGAGCGACGCCGCAAATGCTGCCGTAGCGGAGGCTCAGAGCTATTACGATCAACTTTCCACCGAGGTCAAACAGAAGATCGCCGAGGAAGAAGAGGCTGCTCGTAAGAAGGCCGAGGAGGAGGCTCGTGCTCAGGCTGCCGCTATCCAACAGCAGGCTCAGCAATCCGGTAATAACGGCGGCTCCTCTGGCGGCAATGGCGGTTCGACCGGAAATGGCGGAAGCTCTTCTGGAAACAGTTCCTCGGGCAACAACGGATCCGGCGGAAGCTCGAGTGGGTCCGGCAGCAGCACGAGTGGCGGCTCTTCGAGTGGCGGCAGCAGCTCCGGCGGCGGCGCGTCTGTTGCTCCAAGCGGGTCTGCGTCCGCGATGGTTCAGCGTGCTTATAGCGTAATCGGTTCCGGCTATTCGTACACCGGCTATAAGTGGACTGGCAGCACGAGCACCTCTTGGTTTACCTGCTCCGGCCTGGTTGACTATGCGATGGGCTATGGTCCCTGGTCTAACAGCCCCGCGACCTTCCGCAGCAAGGTGCGCTACCTTACGTATGATGTGAACAGCCTTTCTTACGGCGACTTGGTATTTTTTAAGTCCGGCAGCCGCATTTCGCACGTTGGCATCTACATTGGGTCGGGTCGGATGATCGATTCCATCCCTGGTGGCGGCGTCGGCATTCGCAGCATTACGTATATCGCCGGTTCTGACTATAGAGATTTTGCGGGCGGCGGCCCCATCTACTAAGCGCGCGCTTACACGATGCAATTGACCCCAAAGCGCCCCGGGTGGTGCTTTGGGGTTGTTTTATGTCAGGAGCTAACACGTGGCGAAGAAAGAAAAGATCCAGAAGACCAACGCGATGCGCGAGCTTGAGCGTGCGGGCGTCGCTTATACCGTTAATACGTACGAGATCGATGTCGAAGGCGACCGTGAGCTGGGCGTGCATATTGCCGAACAGCTTGGAGAAGATCCCGATCAAGGGTTCAAGACGTTGGTGGCCACGACGCCGACGGGCGACCATGTGGTCTGTTGCATTCCCGTTGCAGAGGAGCTTGATCTTAAAGCGGCGGCGCTTGCGGCGGGGGAGAAGTCTCTCACTATGATGCACGTTCGCGAGCTCTTGGCCGCTACGGGTTATGTGCGCGGTGGTTGCTCCCCTGTGGGTATGAAGAAGAAGTTCCCAACGCTGATAGACGATTCGTGCCTGCTCTATGATGAGATGTTCATCTCGGGAGGCAAGTGCGGGATTCAGCTCAAGCTTGCGCCCCAAGATCTCATAGCTCATACCAACGCTATTGTGGCTCCTATCTGCAGGAAAGGCTAAGACCATATGACTAACGCTGATACCGAGATTACCGACGAGCTTGCTTCGTCCGATTCGGTCGATCTGAATGTTCCGTTTGTCGAGCCCGATGTCGTTTCCCCCGCTCTTTCGGAAGAGGGCGCGGCGGCCGATGACGATGAGGCATCTGCCGAGGATGTGGGCAAGTCGGCTGCCCTTATGAGCGGCCTTGTGATCGTGAGCCGCATCACCGGCTTCTTCCGCACGTGGGCTCAGGCGTTTGGCATGGGCACCACGATCACTGCGAGTGCGTTCACCATTGCGAATAACCTTCCCAATGCACTTTACGAACTCGTTATGGGTGGCATGCTCGTTACGGCATTTTTGCCTGTCTACGTTTCGACAAAAAAGAAGACAGGGCGTGAGGGGGCGAGCGCCTATGCGTCCAATCTTCTCTCGCTCGTCACCCTGCTTATGGGCGTCCTGGCACTGCTTTCCTTTATCTTTGCAGGCCAGATTATTTGGACGCAGGCGTTCAATGCATCCTCCGAATTCGATTTTGACTTGGCGACATTCTTCTTCAGGTTCTTTGCGATCGAGATAGTGCTCTATGCGCTCTCGTCGGTTATCTCCAGTGTGCTCAACGCCGAGCGCGATTACCTGTGGAGCACCGCGGCGCCCATTGCAAACAACATCGTGATCACTGCTGCCTTTTTCATCTATGGCGTGCTCGTCGAGACGCAGCCCTTCGCAGCCATCATGGTCCTTGCCATTTCTAACCCTCTTGGCGTGCTCGTTCAGGTGGTCATGCAGATTCCGGCGCTTAGGCGCCATGGCGTAAAGCTCTCGCCGCGTATTGACATTCACGATCCGCTTATTCGCGAGACGCTCTCTATCGGCATCCCTACGCTCATCGTGACCTTTGTCTCGTTCGCCACTACTTCGGTGCAGAGCTCTTGCTCTCTTTCGGTGAATCCAAACGGTGCCTCCATCACGTATTACGCGCGCATCTGGTACATCCTGCCGTATTCGGTTTTTGCCATTCCCATTACGACTGCTATGTTTACAGAGCTTTCCTCGTTTGTGGCAAGCGGCAAGATCGCCAAATTCATCGATGGCATCGCCAATGGCTGCGGGCAGATTCTTTTCCTGCTCATTCCGTTCGCCATGTACCTCATCGCCTTCTCTCCGTGCTTGTCCAACATGCTCAAGAGCGCGCGCATGTCGAGCGAAGATGTCCAGATGCTTTCGACCTACATCGCCTGGCTCTCGGTTTCGCTTCCGTTTTACGGTGTGTGCACCTATCTGCAGAAGGCGTGCTCTTCGCTTCGCAAGATGTCGCTGTTCGCTATCGCCGAATGCATTGCCGGCGCGATTCAGATCGTTATCTGCCTCGTGTTCACTCCGATTTTTGGCTTCAATATCGTCGGCATCAGCTCGACCTTCTTCTTTGTGGCAATCGATGCAGTGACCTTTGCGATCCTTCGCCACGAGCTTGGCCGCATTGGTTTTAAGTCCATTTTTGCTTCCGGCGTGCGTGCACTGGTGCTGGGCGCTGCCGGCGCGCTTGTGGGTGCCGGCATCCTGATGCTTCTTCAGATGCTGGTTGGTCCCATCGCGGGTGGCGGTATGATGAGGTCGTTGCTGTATTGCATCGTTGGCGGTGTGCCGGCGCTCATCGTGACGTTTGGCTTTGCCATCTCGCGCCAGATGCCCGAGGTCGCTGTTCTTTCCGCTATGGTCAAGCGCTTTATTCCGCGACGCGCGTAAAGGAGGCCCCGATGGCACGCTCTCAACAGGAAGCATCGATCGCTCAAATCATGGCTTCGCGCACCGGCACCGATCCTGCCGATTGGTTCTTGGTGTTCAAGGCCCGCTATGGCATGCAGGTTGCGTTTGGGGAGATTTACGCCGAGATGGGCCCAGGCGAGGTAGCGACTCAGCTGCTCACCTGCTGCACAGCGGTCGATCCCATCCTGGTGGCAGGCCTTGTGCCTCGGTATTGCGAGGTGTCTTTTGACACGGCCATGATCGACTCCGAAGTGCTTGATGCTTCGGGCGAGCTGCACGCCGTGGTGGCCCAGCATACATATGGCATTGTGGACGATGCGGCGACTGCCCGGTTGGCGCAACGCGCTCACGATGTCGGCGCTCTCCTTGTCGAGGATTGCGCCCATTGCGTGGGCAGGATGGCAAAGGGCGAATCGGGCGAGCCGTTGGCAGACGTCTCGTTTCACTCCTTTGGCATCGAGAAGATGCTCCATACCCTTTTGGGCGGTGCGGTCTGGGTGAATCCCGCGTCTCCCTTCTCGGCTGTTTTGCGCCGCGTGCGCGACCGTTTGTCTGTTCTGCCCGTATCGGGCGCCCGCCTTGATATGCTCGAGCGTCTTTTTGTAAATGAATGCCGCGTATTCAACCATGTGCCGCGTCCCGTGGCGCGCGGGCTGCGTCACGGTCTGGCGGCTCTGGGGCTTTTTGAGCCCGCGGTGAGCACTGCCGAACAGCGAGGCGAGCTTTCTTACGCGCCCATGCGTCCGAGTGACCATGTTTGTGAACAAGCTCGCGCTGCGTTCGATCGCCTCGATGGCGACGAGCGTCTGCGCATCGAGGCGACGCGGGCATACTGTCGCCTTTTTGCCGATATGCCTGGCGTGGAGGTTCCCGCCTCGACACGGCTCGGCCAGCCGCTCCTCAAGTTTCCCATCGTCGTGCGCGATACCGCCACGGCAGACCGGATTATCGAGGAGTGCTGCGCGGCGGGGCATTATACCAGCTGCTGGTACCGCCCCGAGCTAGGTCCCGGCGTTTTGGACGAGTCCGCCTACCATGTTCCCAGCGATCGCTCGAACCTTGCCGTGTGCGATCGCATGGTGGCCTGTCTGGCGACGCTTCCCACCAATGAGGGCGCGACGCAGGCGACAGAGGTTGTCGAGGTGGTTAGGCGCGTGGTCTCTTCGTAGAAGCTGGCGGGCACCAAGCCGGCGCATGCCGTCAACAGATATACTTAAGCGCTTGAGTATATGAATCCGGATTCAACGGAGCTGTGATGATGCAGGTTAAGAAGCTGTCCCGCGAAGCATATGAAGAGAAACTCGCCGCGCTTGGCGTGGCGATTCCCGTTGAGCAGCTTCCCGTTTGGTTGGAATTCGAGTCGACGATTCCTGGCCGCAGTCCATGGGGTTATGCCGTCATCGAGGACGAAGGCATAACCATTGCTGCAATTTGTTTTGCTCAGTACGAGACCCATGGGTATCGCTACCTGCGTGCGCACCATGGTCCCATTTGGGTCGAGGAGCCCACGGCCGAGACGGAGACAGCTGCGCTTGAAGCCCTGCGCGCGTTTGTTCATGCCGAGGATCGTCGCCAGGTATTTTGCCGTCTTGCGGTGAAGCACGATCTTCCCGCCACGCGACGCTGCCTTTCCACTCTCCCTTACGACACCACGGTGATTATCGACCTCACGGGAGGCGATGACGAGATTCTTGCGCGCATGAAGCCGCGCGGCCGTCGTGATGTGCGCAAGGCCTTGCGCGAGTGCACGCTTACCTTTAGCGATGAGACCGATCGCGCGCAGAAATCCTTTGATGAGTACTATGAGGTTATGGTCGAGACCGGCAAGCGCGACGGGTTCTCGCCCGCCCCGATCGAGGATTACCGCAGCATGCTGCGCATCTTGGGCCCTGAGCACTGCCGCCTGTTCGCCGGTCGCGACGGAGACCAGGTCATTACCTGGACCATCGCCACTATTTCCGGCACGCGTGCAACGCGCTATTATGGCGCATCGCGCTCGTGCGACGCGCGTTTCCTCGCAACCGATCGCCTTATCTATTTTGAGTGCTGCGAGCTTTCCCGCATGGGGTGCACGGAGTACGATCAGATGGGCATTGGCAGCGAGTTTGCGCCCGAGACCCTCAATCTCAATACGTTCAAGACGAAGTTTGCCAAGGATGGCGTGCGCATGATCGCGCCCGACCGTGATCTTCCCGTGCGCGGCGGCTTCTATGGTGCGCTCGTCCGCCTTAAGGCGCTGCGTTCACGCCTTCGCTAATCCTTTCTTGTTCCATCCCGCTCTTTTGATTGGTGCACTCATGATTGATACTTCCCAGCTCACCGAATCCAATCTTTCGGCTCGCCTGGTCCCCGTCGCCCTTGGCGGAGAGATTATGTCCTATGGCTTTGCCCGCTGCTTCCATGAGGCGTATGGCGTGAAGACGATGGTCATCTCGGCTGTTGACGTCAAAGTCACCTCCTCGAGCAACCTGGTTGATTATCGCGTTGTTCCCGCCATGGGGCAGGGGGACGATGCGATCATGGATTTCCTGCGCAAGCTCGGTGCCGAACTCGCGGCGGCTGGCAAGGTCGCCATCATCTTTGGCAGCGCCGATTGGCATGCGCGCATTCTCTCCCAAAACAAGGAAGAGCTTTCCCAGTGGTTTGCTGTTCCGTATAACGATTTTGAGCTGCTCGACGACATCACGCAGAAGGAACGTTTCTATGCGATTTGCGAGGAGCTGGGTATCGACTACCCCAAAACCTGGACGTTCGATTGCGCAGACCCGGATGTTGTGATCGATGCCGAGTCCTTCACCTATCCGCTTATCGCGAAGCCTTCCAACTCCGCCCGCTATGACCTGATGGATTTCCCGGGCAAGGAGAAGGTCTATGAGGTTCAGACGCCCGATGACCTGCTGCGTATCTTTGACCTGCTGCGCGAAGCGGGCTACGACCGCGAGCTCGTTGTCCAAGATTTTATCCCCGGCGACGACGACGCCTTGCGCTCTCTTACGACGTTTTCCGATGCCTCGGGCGATGTGCGCGTCGTGTCCGGCGGTCGCGTGGTGCTTCAGGACCACTCCCCGGCGCGCATCGGCAACCCGATGTGCATCTTGCCCGAGCGCGTCGATCGCATCATCGAGGACGCCAAGCGCTTTTGCAAGCACGTTGGCTATCGCGGTTTTGGCAACTTCGATATTAAATACGATGCGCGCGACGGCTCCTACAAGTTCTTCGAAATCAATACGCGTCCCGGTCGCAACACGTACTACGTGGCCCAGGGCGGCGCGAACATCGCCCGTCTGCTTGTAGACGAGTACATTTTGCATCGTGAGATTCCTTACCAGGAAGCCTATGGCGATACCCTGTACACCTGCGTGCCCAAAAAGGTCATCGAGCGTCACGTTTCCAACCCGGAACTGCGTGACAAGGTCTTGGACATGTATCGCAGCGGCCACGCCGGCTATCCGTACGATAATCCCCGCGACACCTTTGCCCATAAGCTCTATGCGCGCGTGACGTTTATGCACCAGGTGCAGAAGTTCGACCGTTTCATGGGTTCCGGCAAGAACGCGTAGCCTATGTCTGAGCCGGATGCCGGCGCGGCGCGTCCGCGCATCTCCTCCCCGCTTGATGTGCGAGCTGCGCATGAGCATGTGAGCGCGTCTGCCAACGGCGCGCCCTCGCTTGCCGAGCAAGTGGCGCATGTCCCGACCGATCCAGGTTGCTATCTATGGAAAGATGCTGCTGGCGAAGTCATCTATGTGGGCAAGGCCAAAAACCTTCGCGCGCGCATGAAACAGTACGTGACGCTTAGCGATGATCGCCAGAAGATTCCCCTTATGATGCAGCTCGTAGCATCATTTGACTACGTGGTGGTCCAAAGCGAGCACGAGGCGCTTGTTTTGGAGCGCAATCTTATCGAGCAGTATCACCCGTATTTTAATGTCGACTTCAAGGACGACAAGAGCTACCCCTATATCGCCGTCACGCATGGCGATGTCTTTCCCGCTATCAAGTACACGCGTGAACGCCATCGGGCAGGCACGCGCTACTTTGGCCCCTATACAGATGCGCGTGCCGCACGCGAAATGATCGATACCCTGCGCAAGGTTGTGCCCATCTGCAATGCTTCCTGCGCGGGCTGGAAACATGTGCGCCGTCTGCTCGAGAAGCATCCCGCCGACAGCGATGTTATTGAGCTTGTTTGCGCCGAGAAGGGCCGTCCTTGCTTTGATTACCATGTGGGCCGCGGCCCGGGTGTCTGCGCAGGCATGATTGGACGCGAGGAGTATGCCAAGAATGTTCGCCGCGTAGAGCGTTTTCTTTCCGGCAAGCGCCGTGAGCTGATCGATGAGCTCAAAGGCGACATGGCAGAGGCCGCTGCCGAGCTCGACTTCGAGCGCGCTGGGCGTATCAAACGCCGCCTTGAGGTTATCAATGGTCTCGATGATCGTCAGCAGGTGGTGTTTCCCACAAGCGTGGACATCGACCTGATCGGTTTCTACCGTGAAGAGACTATCGCGGGCGCCTGCGTTTTTGTGGTGCGCGAGGGCCGTACGGTTCGTACGTGCGAATTCATTTTGGATAAGGGCCTTGACGTGGACGAGGAGGAGCTCGTCTCGGGATTCGTCAAGCGCTACTACGACGAGACCTCGGATATTCCCGCAGAGGTCGATGTCGCCTGCGATGTGGAAGACGCCCAGGTTATTAGCGAGTGGTTGAGCCAAAAGCGCGGCCGCAAATGCGCCCTCCATCGTCCTCAGCGTGGCGAGAAGCATCGGCTGATGGAGATGTGCGTGCGCAATGCCCGCCATGCCCTCATGCGCTATATGATGCGCACCGGATATTCCGATGACCGCACCAACCAAGCACTGCTGCAGCTGGAAAGCGCACTTGCGCTCGATGCGCCGCCGCTTCGTATCGAATGCTTCGATATCTCGACTATTCATGGCAAGTTCACGGTGGCATCAATGGTGGTGTTCACTAACGGACACGCCGACAAAAGCCAATATCGACGCTTCAAGATCCGGGCGGAGCTTGAAGAGGCAAACGACTTCGTGTCGATGTCCGAGGTGCTGGGGCGTCGCTACGCGCCCGAGCGT
>ERZ1034980.1328-NODE-1328-length-14906-cov-10.901488_pt1 | contig 14906 bp, 15 predicted proteins | sample MGYA00520622_ERZ1034980 | MGnify/ENA primary metagenome ERZ1034980 (study PRJEB33766, sample SAMN09781791) | gut metagenome | biome: gut microbiome | host: Homo sapiens | place: Madagascar | study: EMG produced TPA metagenomics assembly of the PRJNA485056 data... | reverse complement strand
AAAAAAATAAAAAGCATATTATTTGTCTAAAAAAAAGTCGTGTGAGATAATGAAAATGTCTCAGAGAGACAACTGTAAAACAATACAATAAAGTCCTTGCCAAGACTTTTTTTAAACAGTAATTTATCCCCTCAAGAGTATTTAATAATTACCCCCTCAAATAATTATTAATAACCTCAAAAACTTGATCCGGTTACCTTTTGTAACTGGATCTTTTTTTGTTCTTAAAGATATTGGCTTGGAATTGTGTAAAAAAGTAAATTTTACTATAAAAGACCATACATTTAACCATATATCTATAACATCTAAACATGGTAAGAAAACGGTTCCTCGTTTATAATGAAGGCATGTTCAGGACAATCTGAAAGATTAGATGAATGAAGAATAAGGAGAGGGAACCATGCCGATTTTATTTAACGAGCAAACGAAAGAGTTTCATTTATACAATGATGAAGTAAGCTATATCATGAATATCTTACCAAATCACCAATTAGGGCAATTATACTACGGTAAAAAAATTCGTCATAATGACTCATTTGCACATTTATTAGAAGAACGTCCACGTCCATTATCAGCCTGTGCGTTCGAAGGAAATATGAGCTTCTCAATGGAGCATATTAAACAAGAGTATCCTTGCTATGGAACAGGTGATTTCAAATATCCTGCCTATGAAATCTTACAACAAAACGGAAGTGACATTACAAACTTTGAATATGTTTCACACTGTATTTATAATGGAAAACCAAGACTTTCAGATAAATTACCTGCAACATATGTTGAAGTTGATGAAGAAGCAACAACAGTAGAAGTTACATTAAAAGATGAACTAATTCAAACTAAATTAGTATTAACTTATACTATTTACGAAACACGTCCGGTTATTACTCGTAATGCCCGCTTCAAACATTTAGGAGAAGAGCAAATCACATTAACAAGTGCGATGAGCGCATCTGTTGATTTACCAGACTATGATTATGAAATGATTGAATTAACAGGGGCATGGTCAAGAGAGCGTTATGTTAAAAATCGTAAATTAGAACATGGAATCCAAGCTGTGTATAGTATGCGTGGAGCTAGTAGTTCAAACTATAATCCATTTCTAGCCTTAAAACGTCCACATACAACTGAATTTGATGGAGAAGTTTATGGGTTTAGCTTAGTTTATAGTGGAAACTTCTTAGCACAAGCAGAAGTTCATACATATGGCACAACTCGTGTAATGATGGGATTACATCCAAATCGTTTTAACTGGGTACTAAGTCAAGGTGAAGAGTTTCAAACACCAGAAGTTGTCATGGTATATAGTGAAAATGGTTTAAATGGAATGAGTCAAACTTATCATGAGTTATATCGTACACGTTTATGCCGTGGATATTGGCGAGATCGTGTGCGTCCAATTCTAGTGAATAACTGGGAAGCCACATATTTCGATTTCAATGAAGATAAAATTGTGTCAATTGCCAAAGATGCAAAAGATTTAGGGATTGAATTATTCGTCTTAGATGATGGATGGTTTGGTAACCGTGAAGATGATACAGTAGGATTAGGTGACTGGTACGTTAAAAATTTTGAAAAGTTACCTAACGGAATCACGGGACTTGCAAATCGTGTCACTGAATTAGGGATCAAATTCGGATTATGGTTTGAGCCAGAAATGGTAAATAAAGATAGTGACTTATATCGTGCCCATCCAGATTGGATTTTAACAACACCAAACCGTCGTGCCTGTCATGGACGTAACCAATACGTTTTAGATTTTTCACGTCAAGAAGTTGTAGACTATATCTATGAAGCCATGGCAAAGGTATTAGGGGAAGCTCCAATTTCGTATGTAAAATGGGATATGAACCGTAACATTACAGAATGTTTCTCAGCAGTAGCTAATGCTGCCGATCAAGGGAAAGTATTCCACAAATATATTTTAGGAGTATATGATTTATATGATCGTTTAACGACAAAATTCCCTGAAATTTTATTTGAATCATGTGCAAGCGGAGGGTCACGTTTTGATCCAGGTATGTTATACTATGCACCACAAACTTGGACAAGTGATGACACAGATGCGATTGAACGTTTAAAAATCCAATACGGAACATCAATGGTATACCCAATCAGCAGTATGGGATCACACGTGTCAGCTATTCCGAACCACCAATTATATCGTCATGCACCATTATCGACGCGTGCAAATGTCGCTTACTTTGGAACATTCGGATATGAGTTAGACTTAAATAAGTTAACAGATGTAGAAAAAGAAGAAGTAAAAGAACAAATTAAATTCTTTAAAGAATACCGGGAAACAATCTTCAATGGAACATTCTATCGCTTAGTAAGTCCGTTTGAAGGTAATGAAACATGCTGGATGATGGTTTCACCAGACCAAAAAACAGCATTAGTTGGATATTATCGTCCACTAAATGAAGTGAATGTTGGATTCCGTCGTGTGAAATTACAAGGATTAAATTCTGACTTTAAATACCATGTTTCAATTAATGAGACAACTCACTACGGTGATGAGTTAATGAATGCTGGTTTAATTACATCAGATGGTTCATGTGGTGAAAATAAAAATCCATACGATGGGACAAATGGAGACTACCAATCACGTATCTACGTTTTAACAGCGGAATAATAAAAAGATGTAGAAGGATTTACTTTCTACATCTTTTCTTTTTGGTGAGGATCTGTATCTCGTTTATAATAGTTTTCGGTATTAGATTTCCGATATTGAGTTGGCGTTAAGCCAGTCACTTTTTTGAAAGTTTTTGAAAAAGCAAGTGGGTCTGTGTATCCACAAGAATGAGCAATAGTATTAATTGAAAGAGTCGTATTCATTAATAATTCGGAAGCTTTCGTAATACGAAATTTAAGTAGAAATTGTTGAGGTGACAGATGCATCGTTTGTTGAAAAATGGTTGTTAAATAGGTTCGACTAAGTGAAACATAATTTGCGATATCTGCAACTAAAATAGGGTTCTGATAATTTTTTTGAATGTATTCAATGGCTTTACTAATATAGAGATTATCAATTTCTACATCTTCTTCGTATGGAATTTCAGCTGATTTGGCAAGAGCAGCAAAGAATAAAAATAATAATCCTTGTAAGGAAAATTCATTATAGTGGCTCAATGTATCGTGCCTCATCATTTGATCGAGATAAGACTTTAACAAATCAGAATCATTGCAAGAGAAAGTATAAGTCTTTTCGTCCAATCCACTATATTTTAGATACGTTTCAGCTTTACTACCATCAAATCCAATCCATAAATAAGTCCATGGCTCCTCTTCATCCGCTTGATAAAATGTTAACTCCTTTGGTCGAATTAAAAATCCTTGATTTTCCTCAATCGTATACTTACGCTCATTTACATAGTAATAGCCTTTTCCTTTCAATACATAATGAATGAGATAATTAGGTCGAACTGCCGGTCCAAAAGAATAAGAAGATGGACACTCTTGATGTCCACAATATAATAAATAGAAATCTTCAAATGTTTGATCCTTAAATTTTAAAAATGAATAACTTAGTGACATACAATCCCCTCATAATTACTAAGACATCTTTACTAAGATTATAGCGTAAAAGATGGTAAATAGATAAAAAATAACAATAAAATTGGAGAAAAAAATATGATTATGATATGCTTAACAAAGATATATAAGTTCATCTAAGTTTTTTACATTGCAAAAAGTTAACCCCCTAGCAGTGGAGGAATAGATTTCTTTCAGAAATCACTAGGTGACCCAAGCCCTACTAGCGGAGGAAACATGCTTCGCATGGCAGGTGACCCAAGCCCTACTAGTGGAGGAAACATGCTTCGCATGGCAGGGTACCCAAGCCCTACTAGTGGAGGAAACATGCTTCGCATGGCAGGGTACCCACGGCAGAACTATGAAATATTTAGGTTGTCGTAGTAAAAGTAGATTTTATTTTTGTTTGTATATAGATTTTAAGTTTAATTACGTTAATTAGAGTAATGATTATTAGAATCTTATAACATAGTTAAAGAGAGGTATTAAATATGGATTTTAATGCATTGAGTGGAGTCGTTGTCACTAAGGAAAGTCCTAATTATGAAGAATGTTGTTTATCTTGGAATCGTGCGATTGAGAAACACCCATTAGTTATTGTGTACTGCCAAGAGAATCAAGATGTTATTCAGGCAATCAAGTGGGCAAAGCAATACGGAGTTCCATTTCGAATTCGTTCAGGAACTCATCATTATGAAGGTTATTCAACAGGGGATCAATTATTAGTCATTGATGTTAGTTGTATGAACCGCATTGAGTTAAATGAAACAACCGTTAAAGTTCAAGGTGGCGTTCGTAATCGTGAATTGTATGAGGCTGTTTGTGGAGCGGGTTATCCTTTTCCAGGTGGTGGGTGTCCAACGGTAGGAGTTGCTGGCTATACACTTGGTGGTGGCTGGGGATATTCTAGCCGATTATTTGGATTAGGCTGTGACCAATTAATTGAAGCTGAGGTTATTACTGCAGAAGGGCAATTAATCGTGGCAAATGCTAATCAACATGAAGATTTATTTTGGGCGCTTCGCGGTAGCGGTGGCGGAAACTTTGGAGTGGTGACGTCATTAACGTATCGCTTACCAGAAAAAATAGAAATGGCAACATTAATCAATATTGATTATGAACACGTTGGATTTGCCAAAGTGGTTGATGTCGCGCTTCGTTATCAACGATTCTTTAAAAATTTAGATCGTCGTTTGAATTTAAAGATGGCGATGTATAATTCTGAAACGAAAGGAAAAGGCGTAAAGTTAACAGGACTTTTCTATGGTTCAAAAGAAGAAGCTCAAGACTTGCTATCCTTATTCCAAGATGCTACTGATTTTGATTTTGACTATATGACTGTTTTACAAGCGAATCGTGAGATTCAAGATAGCCATCCAGAGTTTGAAATGTACCGTTCAGGTGGACGTTTTATTCATCGTGATTATAGTGCCGATGAATTATTAACCATGTTAGATTTAATTGATGAACGTGCACAAGGTTCATTATATACAGCAATTACGTTCTATGGATTAGGTGGTGCCATTGCTGATATAGAAAAAGATGAGACAGCTTTTTATTATCGTGATGCTTCCTTTATTCTTGGTTTCCAATCGGTATGGGAAGATCCAAAGTACCGAGCTATTAATAATGAATGGGTATTAGAACGTTTTAATGTATTAGCAACCTATACACGAGGATCATTCATTAACTTCCCGATTGTGCAACCGGGTGATTATGAAAAGAACTATTATGGAGATAATTTAGAAGCTTTAAAAGCAGTTAAAAGAAAGTATGATCCTGAAGGGATTTTTAACTTTGAACAAGCCATAAAACCATAAAAAAGCGGATAAAGTATCCGCTTTTTTTGAGTCAAAATGACAGTTTTAAAATAAGACAAAATCACATTGACACTCATCCCTTGGACTGATAAGATGATAAGGAATTTTGAAGTGTAAAGTTTAATCATTTTAACGCTAAAAAGGAGAGATAAATGTCATGATGACGGATATGACTAAAGGAAATGCAACAAAGTTAATTCTTGCTTTTACGGTTCCTATTTTAATTGGGAACTTATTTCAACAACTTTATAGTATGGTTGATACAGCGATTGTTGGGCAGTTTGTGGGGGTGCAGGCTTTAGCAGCTGTTGGATCAACAGGCGGGTTAATTTTTTTAGTACAAGGATTTGTTAATGGATTAACCCATGGATTCTCAGTGATTGTTTCTCAACGATATGGAGCGAATGATGAAGAAGGAATAAAAAAAGCAACAGCAACGTCGATTTATTTATCGGCTATTGCAACTGTTGTTTTAACGATTATTTGTGTACTTGGGGCTAAGTCTATTTTACAGTTGATGAATACGCCAGCCGATATTATGGACGAGGCCTCGTTATATGTCATCATTTTCTTTGGGGGATTAGTAGCGACGATTGTTTATAACTTACTAGCTTCATTATTACGTGCATTTGGAGATAGTAAAACGCCGCTTTATTTTTTAATCTTAGCATCAATTACCAATATTGTTTTAGACCTTATCTTAATTATTAATTTTAAGATGGGAGTAGCTGGAGCTGCCATTGCGACTGTTGTCTCACAAGGACTATCCGGCTTTTTATGCTATCTCTACATGTTAAAGAAATTTGACATTTTGGCATTGAAAAAAGAACACTTTAAATATGATCCATTACTTGTCAAAGAGCTAATGTTTGTATCATTACCAATGGCACTTCAATACTCGATTACAGCGATTGGAGTAATGATTTTACAAGTTGCTGTGAATAGTTTTGGATCAACAACAGTAGCAGCTTTTACGGCAGCAAGTAAAGTGGAGCAGTTAGTTGTTCAACCAGGGATTGCACTGGGAATGACAATGGCAACATATTCAGCGCAAAACTTAGGAGCACGACAAATTGAACGTGTTCGTCAAGGAGTTCGCCAATGTACATGGATTACCTTAATTACAAATGCTTTAGCTGGGGTAATCGTTGTTTTATTTGGTAGCTATATCGTCCAATTATTTATCCCATCTGAAAATATGGATGCCCTCCCATTATCACAACAATATTTAAACACTGTTTCGATTTTCTTCCCAATTTTAGGATTATTATTCTTGTATCGTTTTACATTACAAGGAATTGGGAATACCGTTGTTCCAATGTTTGCAGGGGTCATGGAATTAATTATGCGTACATTAGTCGCCTTTACTTTACCAGGATTATTAGGTTATCAAGGGGTTTGTTTGGCTAGTCCATTCGCATGGATAGGAGCCACTGTTTGGTTACTATGGTCATACTTTAAAACGATGCCAAAGCTGCAAGCTAAACATGACGCACAATCAATAGAATTAAAAGAATTGAAATTAGAGAACAGTTAATAAAATAGATGTAAGTCCAGCTTCTTATTTCGAAGTTGGATTTTTTCTAAGGTAAATGTTTATAATAAAAAAGGAAACCTAAATATGATGTGACTTATTATTTAAATGGATAAAAGTAAACAGGTGATTCCAATAATAAACCATGATTTATATATTCATGATTTAAACTTTCGTGAATCCCTGACTATTAGATTGGAAAATAAAGTGCATTATGTTTGAAGAAGAGATAGTTAATGGTTATAATATAAGTATATTTAGAGTTTCAAAATTGAATGGAGGAATAACAATGAAATTTTATATTTGCCCTGAAAGTCAAACAGTTGTTGAAGTAGTAGCGGGACAACCTGCACCGTTAACTTGTGATGGAAAACCAATGGAAGAGTTAGTACCAAACTCAACTAATGCTGCTGTTGAAAAACACATGCCAGTTTTATCAGCTGAAAATGGAGTATTAAAAGTATGTGTTGGTGAAGTTGAACACCCAAGTATCGAAAAACACTGGATCCCATTTGTAGCTGTTAAAGCTGGAGATTTAGTATTACGTCGCTCAATCAACGCAACTGAAAAACCAGAAGCAATCTTCCCATTAGGAGATTTCAAAGGAGAAGTTGAAGTTTACGCTTGGTGTAATTTACACGGAATCTGGAAAGCTACAATCACATTATAATTTTCATGAATAGATGAGAGTCGGATTGAATCCGGCTCTTTTTTTGTATAAAAGTTTGTAAAATACAAAGTCTAAGACAGAAATTAAAGTGAGGTGTTTTTATGAAGATAGGGATGGCCTGTGATCATGCAGGTATCGAATTAAAAGAAGAGATTAAAATCTATTTACAAAATGAAGGACATGAGGTTATTGATTTTGAAACGAATCATGAAGAATCATGTGATTTACCAGATTACGTTTATCCCGCTTCAGTGGCTGTTAGTGAAGGGCAAGTAGAGCGTAAAATTTTAGTAGACGGCTTAGGCTATGGAAGTGCAATGATTGTAAATAAACTTCCTGGAATTTTTGCAGCTGTCTGCCAAGATCCCTTTTGTACGAGCTTGGCACGTTCGCATTCAAATCCCAACGTTATTTGCCTTGATGGTAAATTTATTAGCTAGGCCCTTGCTCTCGAGATTGTTAAGACCTAGCTCTCTACTGACTATTTATCGAACATCAAAAAATATACAACACGTGTGGAGAAAGTCATCCAGATTAATCAAAAACATGTGCGAGGCTAATAAGAAGTGATGAACTAAAGAAAGGTGATAATTAAATGGAAGAATTATTAGCACGTCAAAAGACATTAATGTTAAGTACATTAACGAGTAATCACAGTCCATTCATTAGTTATGCGCCCTATATTATGAGAGGCCATGATATCTACATCTATATTAGTCAAACAGCAGAACATTATCATAATCTAGTGGCTAATCCAGCCTGCGCTATTATGATTATCGAAGATGAACATGAGGCAAAAAATATTTTTGCAAGACAACGCGTCTCTTTTGTTGCTTCTGCTACTTTAGTAGAAGAGGAGGAGGAAGTTTATGAATGGTTTAAAGAAGCCCATGATCATAAAATGATTGAGCGTCTTCGTACCATGGATTTTGGATTCTTCAAATTAACATTAAAAAAAGGGCGATTAGTCAAAGGATTTGGACAAGCTTTTGATATTAATTATTCAAATGGTATCCCAAGTTTAAGTCCAGTCGGTGGAGAAGGGACCGCTCATCAAGTACATCTCCAAAAATTGTGAGTAATTAGACTCTTTTCAATTAAAAAGTTTTTATGTAAAATAACAGTAATAAGTTAGCAGTGGGGTATTAGCTAAACTTATCGATGGATTAAGATTTAGAAGAGAAGAGAATTAAAGGTGATGGTATTTTAATCATATCATCACAAGGGAAGGATGGAGTCATCATGAAATCGACAGACGTAATTAGTAAAACAACAAAGCCAGTGACAAAGGCAGATTGGTTAAAGCTTTTAAAACAATTAAATCTTGCTAGTGAAGAGTTATTAATTGTTTATACAGATTTAAAATCATTTGATTACGTTATTGGTGGAGCACAAACCATTATCGAAGCAATTTATGAGGTGGCAGGTTATCATACAACGATTATTATGCCGGCTCATTCAATTAACCAAACATGTCCAACTTTCTTTGATGAATCATTACCAAAGAAATGGAAATCGACTATTTATAAACACACACCAGCCTTTGATTCGGAAGTGTCACCGATTTTAGCAGGAGATGTTTCAGAAACTTTCGCAAGAAATCGAAACGTTTGTCGAAGTGAACATCCAATTGCTTCTTATTTAGCGTCAGGAAGAAAAGCAGATTGGTTTATGGCTAATCATCAATTACAATCAATGTTTGGGGAAAATTCACCGTTACAAAAATTATATGCACAAGATGCCAAAATTTTATGTTTAGGTGTAGATTATACTCAGTTAACAGCACTTCATTTAGCTGAATATTTAGCTAATTGTCGTACAAAAACAACTCATGAAGCAGTAATTCTTGAAAATGGAAAACGTGCATTAGTAGAGTTTGAAGATTTAGCGTTAGATTCTAGTCAATTTAATGAGCTAGGAGCGGCTTATGAACAAATAACTAATGTACAAAAGTATTCAGTTGGTGGAGGAAGTTGCTTCTTACTAGATTATCGATCATTGATAGACTTTGCTACGGATTATTTAAAATTAAACTAAAATTAGGGAGTAGGACGTGAAATGTCTTACTCCTTTTTTTCGTAATAGATTCGAGATTCCGTTATGACAGATTGTGGATTCACATCGTGTGATTCTGCTTCTATATGATCAACGATTTGTAAATCAAATGCTAGTGCTAGTTTGTCTAATGTAGGATAACGATTTAAATAACAGTCATAAAATCCTTTGCCATAACCAATTCGATGACAATTAACATCAAATACGACACCTGGCATAATCATAAGACCCTCGTTACTAGAGATACACTTATTAGTAAGCGGTTCTAATATTCCAAACATACCAGGTGCTAAATCATCAAAGGTGTGAATCTGATAAAATTTCATTTCACCTTCAATAATTTTAGGGACAGCAATGATTTTATTCAATTTCCAGGCTGTTTCGATGATTAATCTTGTGGATACTTCATGACGATAATCGATGTAAGTATAAACGATTGGTGCATTCAAAAAAGAAGGATGATGGCAGACCTTTTGTTGGATTTGTTTACTTTTTTCTAAGATTTCAGTTGCACTTAATTGGAGACGTTGAGAGATAATTTCTTGGCGTAGTTGCTTTTTACTTTTCATATTCTCACCTCAAAAATTGATTATGCTCATTTTATGTTCAATCAGTTCGTATAATGTAAGTAGGAGGGATAGGATGGAAGAGATAATAAAGGAAATTATTTCAGAATATAAGAAACTTGATGAAGTGGAGGCCATTACATTAGCTGGTTCACGAGCAGCAGGCCGAAATGATCAGCAATCTGATATTGATCTGGATTTATTTATTACATGCCCAATTTCAATTGAGAAACGTCGTAGCATCGCATTAAAATTTGCTGATCAAATGGAAATTGGAAATGAGTTTTTTGGAAGTTCTGATGAATATATTTTAAGAGATTTTAACATTGATATAGATATTTGTCTATTTAATTTAGAAGACATTGTGAATAACCTTCATTCGGTGATGAATGAGTATCATGCTAGTACAGGGTATACAACTTGTTTTGTTCATAATGTTGTTAATGCTAAGCTTTTATATGATCGTAATGGCTTACTCAAACAGTTACAAAAAGAGTATCATCGACGCTATCCACATCAACTCAAACAAAATATTATTAACATGAATTATCCGATTTTAAGAGATGCTTTTTCATCTTACTATCATCAAGTCGAAAAGGCGATTAAGCGACAAGATTTAAATAGTCTGAATCACCGAGTGACTGCATTTTTAGCTAGCTATTATGATATTATATTCGCAATTAATGAAATGCTGCATCCGGGTGAGAAACGATTACTGTCAATTATTGAGCATTCTTGTCCTATTTATCCACCTGACGCTCAGAAACAAATTGAGCAATTAATTAGAAATATAGGAATTAATGATGAAGTTGTATTAAAGACAATGAATCAGTTAGTAGATGAACTACAAAACATGTTACCCAATGAATTGTTAGATAATAGACAGTAATGAAGATGCAAAAAAAGAAGCTTCTATTAGGAGAGAGCTTCTTTTTTTATTTGATGTTGTTGACGAAATTCAATTGGAGTAAATCCCGTTAATTTTTTAAACATCATTGTATAGTAGTTGTGGTTATTAAATCCAACAGCAAGTGCAATTGATAAAATCGACTCATTATTTTGAATTAGATATTGCTTACTTTTTTCGATGCGTAGTCGATTCAAAAATTTTGAGAAGGTCATTCCTGTCTCGTTTTTAAAAATACAACAAAAATAACTTTTATTTACGTTTAAATCTTTACATACATCTGTCAGTGTAATGTTTTTGTCATAATTTTTATGAATATAGTAAATTCCTTCTCGAACATAGGTGTTAAATTTAGGGGCTGAAAATAAATGTTGCCTCATAATATTTTCAAATAGCTTTCCAAGATAAGAGAGGCAATCAAAAGGTTTATAAGCGAATTGATTGTCCTTACCTAGATTAATAGATTGAAAAGGACCCGCAATAAAATAACCTGTTAGTTGGCGATAATTTTGCAAAGGAAGAACAATAAAATGGATATTTTCAAAATAAGTCAGTGTGGTTAAAGCATCTATTCCTTGTTTGAGATCGTGGTACAAAGAAGTTGAGTTAATAAAATCTTTTATAGACTCCTGAATATCAATATTAAAAATAGAGTTAAAGGTTTGATCGAGAAATTGTACGGGGATGTGGACACAAGTATAAAAATCTAGTAATACATTTTCAATTGATTTCATAAATTTCATCTCCTGTATTGAAATAGATTTAGTGAAGGAAGCGAATATCGTTATAGAAAAACAATATATAGTTTAAGCATTCAGTTTCATTATTGACTATAATATATTCATTGATAATGGTTATCAATTGATAACTCTATTATGTTACAAATAAAGGAGAAAAGCAATGAGAAAATTAGCAATTTACGGAAAAGGTGGGATTGGAAAGTCAACAACGACATCTAACTTATCGGCTGCATTATCTATGTTGGGGCTCAAAGTTATGCAGATTGGATGTGATCCCAAAGCAGATTCAACTAAAAATTTAATGGGAGGAAATTTTATACCAACTGTTTTAGAAGTAATGAATAAAAAAGGGGATAACATTACATTAGAAGATATTGTTTTTGAAGGATTTAATGGGGTGTTATGTGTTGAAGCTGGCGGACCTACTCCAGGGGTTGGTTGTGCAGGAAGAGGAATTATTGCTGCCTTTGAAAAATTAGCTGAATTAAATGCATTTGAAGTTTACCAGCCAGATATCGTTATTTATGATGTGCTAGGTGATGTTGTTTGTGGTGGATTCTCGATGCCAATTCGTAATGGATATGCTGATGAGGTTTATATTGTGACTTCGGGGGAAATGATGTCAATGTATGCCGCAAGTAATATTTCAACAGCAGTTAATCAATTTAAAAATCGAGGATATGCCTCTTTAAAAGGTTTGATTTTAAATGCTAAAAATGTGGAGAATGAATATGAACTTGTTCAAAAATTAGCTACTGAAATAAATTCAAGCATTTATCATTATATTCCACGTGATAAAGTCGTACAATTATCCGAAAATGATGGAAAAACTGTTATTGAAAAAGAGAGTAGCTGTGAGATGGCAAATGTATATTTAGAGTTAGCAAAGAAAATAATTGCTTAGTTAAGTAAAAAAAGTAGGAGGAAGAGAAAATGAAAGTTAAAAATTTATTAAGTATGATTTTAGTAGCAGGTATGATGTTAGTTGGATGTCAAAATGACGGGCAAGACGTTGATCAATCAACAGAAAATCCACAACCAGATCAAGCAGTTCAAGAAGAAACTCTAGTTGAGGAGGTAAAAGTTGTATCTGCAACTGTATCTGCAACGAATGTATTAGCGAAATTAGATGCTGAGGTAGTAGGTGTACCAACCACAACACAAACCTTACCGGCACAATATGCTGATTTACCAGAGGTTGGTCAAGCAATGAGTCCAGATTTAGAAATAGTTGCTTCATTAGAGCCAGATTTATTTATTATGGATTCTAATTTTCAAGCTAGTGTAGAAGAGAGTTTATCACAATATGGATTAAATACTTTCTTTTTTGAGACAGGAAGTTATTCTGATTTTGTAAACAGTATTAAACAATTAGGAGTAGAAATTAACCGTGAGGATGAGGCTAAAAAGCTAGTTAATGAAATTGAAGCATCAGTTACAAAAGCTTTAGAGAAAAAAGGAGATCAATCGCCAACAGTGGCTGTAATTTTTGGAGCAGGTGAGAACTTTATGCTAGCAACAGATACTTCGTATTTAGGAGATTTAGTGAAGACATTAGGTGCAACAAATATTACATCGAAACTTGATGGAGATATGAGTTCAGGCTATGTTCAATTTAGTTTAGAACAAATTTTAGCTCAAAATCCTGATTATGTTTTACGTTTTGCACACGGAAATATTGAACAAACAAAAAAAATGTTTGATGAAGCATTTGATGCTAATGACGCTTATCAAGAATTAGATGCTGTAAAGAGTGGAAAAGTTTATGATTTAGATCCAACGATTTTCAATGTGTCAGCAAATTTAGAAATTACAACGGCAATTGAAACACTTGGAGAAATTTTTTATGGTAACTAATCATGAGTTTAGATAGAAAATATCTTATTATTGGAGGAACAGCACTTGTTTTAGTAATTTTAGTGGTATTATTTTCAACTATTGGAAGTGTCAACTTAAGTTTAGGTGAAATTATTAGTTCGCTAATTCATCAAGATAATAGTATGGTCATGACAATTGTCTACAAAATGCGACTACCACGAAATATTTTAGCGGTTTTGATTGGCGCTAATTTAGCCGTATCTGGTGTTTTATTACAATCTGTTATGAAAAATCCACTTGCTGACCCTGGAATTACCGGGGTTTCAAGTGGAGCTAGTGTGGCAGCAATTATTATTTTGTTATTAATGCCTCAACTTTCAGGCGCTTTACCCTTATTCGCCTTCGTTGGAGGAGCAATTGCATGTGCACTTGTATTTATAATGGCGTGGAAAAATGGTTTAAGACCAGAGCGCATTGTTTTAGCTGGTGTTGCGATTAACACAATTTTAGGTGGATTTATTTCTTTATTATCAACTCTATTTAGTGACAGAATTCAGAGTGCGATTTTATGGTTAAACGGAAGTCTTGCAACTAAAACATGGTCACACGTAGATATGCTGTTTCTCTATTCATTAATTGGTCTAGGACTTTCATTATTTTTGATTCGTAGTGCGAACGTCTTACAACTTGGTGATGAATCAGCAAAAAATCTAGGATTTAATGTAAGTCGTACAAGGCTTGTTATTTCTGCAGTGGCTGTTTTTTTAGCAGCTATTTCAACAGCTGTTGTTGGAATTATTAGCTTTATTGGATTAATTGTTCCTCACATTGCACGTCTGCTAATGGGAAGTGATCATAAATACACAATTCCTTTTAGTATGGTACTAGGAGCTATTGTTTTATTAATTGCAGATACATTAGCAAGAACTATTGGGGGATCGATTGAAATCCCAGTTGGTGTTATTACATCAATTGTAGGTGGACCATTTTTCTTATATTTATTAAGAAAGAGAGGGAACTAGTCATGCTTTGTGCAAAGGATTTAAAAGTAGGATATGAGGATAGAATTATCATTGATAACTTAAATTTATCAATTAAACAAGGTGAAATTGTTTCGATTATTGGTCCTAATGGATGTGGAAAATCAACACTATTAAAAACATTATCTCGTATGATTAGTCCGATATCTGGTAAGGTGTATTTAGAAGGAACTGAATTAAAATATTTAAAAAATAAATTGATTTCTCAAAAAATTTGTTTATTAT
>ERZ1034980.1327-NODE-1327-length-14909-cov-10.314393_pt1 | contig 14909 bp, 11 predicted proteins | sample MGYA00520622_ERZ1034980 | MGnify/ENA primary metagenome ERZ1034980 (study PRJEB33766, sample SAMN09781791) | gut metagenome | biome: gut microbiome | host: Homo sapiens | place: Madagascar | study: EMG produced TPA metagenomics assembly of the PRJNA485056 data... | reverse complement strand
ACGAAAAAATAAAAGTAAAAGCAAGAAGAGAAAACAGAAAGAGAGGTAGATAAATGTATAAATACGGTGATGTTGTATTAGACGACTTAGAAGGCTTTGGAATAAAAGAAATAGATATGCCTATGCTACCTCCTTCTGAATCTGATTCTATTGAAACATGGAGCGATAACGGAGATATTTTTAGTGGAAGTAGAAAGAAAAAACGACAAATAAGCATCAAATTTTGTGTTGAATGTGATGACAAGGATACTTATGACACTACTGTAGATGCTATAGCAGATGCTTTTGATGTAGATGCTCCACAAGCTTTTTACATAGAAGATGAAGAAAAATTTATTTACTGTATTCCAGAAGATGAAGTAGAGTTCGGAGATATAGTTATTAGAGATAATAAATGTTATGGTGAGGGAAGTGTGTCCTTAATGGCATACGACCCTTATTTTTATATAGAAGAAGCCAAAATATTTGAAGGTGATAAAAAGATTACTTATACAAATGAGGGCAAAAAGTCATGCCCTTGTATAATTAATGTAAATTTAGAGCAAGATGCTTGTTATTTACAAGTGAGTGATAGTAATGGCAATGCTATTCTTCTTGGAACTTATCCAAGCCTTGTTAATAAAGCAGTTAACGAAAAAGAAAATCAAATAGATGAAGTATGTGAAACAAAGACTAATTTCTCAAATGGATCTTTTGTAGATGCAAATAGAGTTGTTACTGGTGGAGTAGATGTATGTGCTGTAAATGAAGGCGGATGGGCAATAGTAGCAAATGATTACGGCTCAGGAGATAAATGGCATGGACCTTCTATAAGAAGAAATCTTATTCCAGACATAATCGACTTTGAAGTGCAAGGCTACTTTTATTTTGATTCAACAGGAAAATTGAAATACAACGAAAATGCAAGTACAAACACAACAACAACTACTAAATATAAAGTAACAGCTACATCAATAGCTTTAAAGGAAAAAAGACTTTCTAGTAGCAAGACAATAAAAACTATAAAGAAAGGTGTTTATTTAACACCTGTAAAAGTAGATGGAAAAGAAGTAACTAACGGCTGGATAAAAACTACGTATGATAGTAAAACAGGCTGGGCTAAAATATCTAAAGGTTTAAAGAAGATTACTACAAAAACAAGTAATTATTACACAAATCATACAGCATCATTAAGAAGTGGAGCAAGCAAGAAAACAAAGTTATTAGCTACAATACCGAATGGTACAGCGGTTAATTATTTAAATATCACAAGTGGGAAATGGAGTAAAGTAACTTATAATGGGAAAACAGGTTATGTTTGGAGTGAATATCTTACAAAGGGTTCAGATACTACGATAGAAACAGATGAAGATATAGTTGTGGCTGAAAATCAATTAGGTTTGTTAGAAATGTATGGATGCGATGTAAATGGTGTAAAATTATTCAAGTTTATGCTATGTGATGACCAAAAGTATTTTGAATCAAACTATCCAGTTGTACAAATAGGAAATAAAACCGTATTAGAAGATAAAGACTTTAAATTACCAGAAGTAAAATTTACAACAACTACAGAAGGTAGTGGAGATAAGCTTACTATAAAGAAACATTACCTTAATATGGGACAATATGGAGATTGGAACGAATTTAAGGGACATTTTACTATAAAAAGAGAAGGTACAAAATGGAGTGTTGAAGTTGTTAAATTCAATTCTGCTGGTGAAATAGTTAAAACAATTAAACCAGAAGATATAAGAGATAGTGATTTTCCAACAGGGAATCTAAATCATATAGATGTTTTCTTTGGTCAGTATGGAGAGGAAAAAGCAGTTGATACAATGACACTTAATAGGATCACTGTAAATAAACTAAATGATACAACTCAAGAAGATATAAACTTATGCATTTTTAAAGCTGGAGATGAAATAAGCATAGATACTTTAAATCAAAAGGTTTATAAAAATGGCGAGCTTTTTATGGATTATATAGATTATGGAAGTTACTTCTTTAACTTAGAACAAGGTGAAAATACAATAACAATAAATTCAGACAGCCCAATATCTTCTAGTAGTGTAATATTTAACGAAAGGTTTAATAGATAATGTATAGAGTAAACACAATTTTTATTTTAAATCGACAAAAAGAAATAATAGATGTTATACCTTCACAAGGGGACAGCTGCTTTTTTGATGATGAATATGAGTTGGACCTAGAAACTTTTATAGATACTTATACATTATCTGTAAAAGATGTAAAAAGGTATTCTGATAAGTTAATAGGCCTTAACTATATAATTTTTAGATTCAAAGGAAAAGATAGATTATTTCAAATATTTGAATCTGGGACAACTCATGAGAAAAAGAATGTTATAACTGACATTTACTGCGAAAACACAGGTATAACACTTATAAATGAGCCGACTCAACCTCAGGTGATAGTTGGTAATGTAAAACAATTTCTTGATTCTGTACTTATTAATACAGAGTTTGAAGTTGAATACGTTGATAGTGAGTTACTTAATACAGTGCTTACTATTGAAATTGAAACAAAAACAAACGTATTAAAAGCTATTCAAGATAATATAGCTAGTTTCAGCGCTGAGCTTGAATTTGCAGTCAAAAGACAAGGTAGTAAGTTAAAACAGATTATAAATGTATATAAGAAAAAAGGAAAAATAACGAATAAGATTTTTACATATAGCGATAATGTAAATAAAATAGGCCAAAGCAAAAAATGGTCAGATTTCTGCACAGCATTAATTCCTTATGGAAAAGATGATATAACTATACATTCAGTAGAATGGATAAAAGAAAAGGGGGATCCAATCGACAAGCCGCTCAATCAGGACTTTATAGCTGATGAAGAAGCTTTTAAACTTTATAATAATGATGGTAGACATATATTTGGCTACTTTGAGAGCGATGCCAATAATGCATCTGACTTGTTAAAAGAAGCATATGAGGAATTACAAAAACGTTCTAAACCTCAAGCGACTTATGAAATGAGTGTTTCTTATGATGATGAACTTGATATAGGCGATACTGTATCAATTAGAGATTTTGGCTTTGGAGTAAAACCATTACTTTTAGAAGCTAGAGTTAACAAATTAAAATTATCTTTTTCTGATGAAACAAAATGTACAGCAGAATTTAGCAATTATAAAGAAGTTACAAGCAAAATAAAAAACCTATCTAACAAAGATGATTTATTAAAAGATGTTCTAGAATTTTTGGGTGGTATAGGAGTAGGTTCTTTAACCGATGAAGATATAGCAAAAATAAGAGAATATCTTGAAAAAATGGGAGTAGAAAAAGAGGAGATAGACAAAATATTTGATGAAATTCAAGATATTATACATCCAAAACCAGACCCTCCCGATGAAGGTGATGGCGACCCTGTCTATATTGATACTTATAAAAATGGAGTATGGCTTGGAGATGACAGATTTTATCAAGTTAAAACGTCTAAGACAGTATCTACTACTGATAAAACTAATGACAAATATGCAGAAGCATTAGCATTATATGAGAAATATGACATAGGTAAATATCAAAATAAAGCGAATCTCAATGAGCTATCATCTACAGGAAATAAATATAAACTATATCTTATAGTTGAACATTATGCTAGAAAATTTGGATTAGATCCAAACCTAGTGTATGCAGTCATAATGGGAGAATCTAGAGGTGACCCTTATAGTACTACAGGTAGTAATGGTGGTTACGGACTAATGCAATGTGAAAGAAGTACATACTTCAAAGAGTGGGGAAATAAGGCACAAACTATAAAATATTTAGACGGCAGCACTTATAAATTTCTTCCTTCTTATGCAACAATGACACCTTACAAAGCTGGAAACACAACAGTCAATGGAATAACAGTTGATAAAAATATCTTAAATCAAATAAGATTTGGTTGCTGGGAACTACGTCAAGCTATTGATTATGCACACGGAAATATTTTTGGCGGATTAGTAGCTAACAATATGGGACAAGGCTCATTAAACTGGATAGTGAGCAAGTATGTGTGCGATAAATACGGATATACATTCGTCGATTCTTATTATTTGAGTTCTCAATCAAATGAAACAAAATTAAAAGTTTACGAGGAATTAGATAGCTTAAAATTTGACTTTGCAGCTTATAGACAGAAATTAAAAGACCAAAAGGGATTAGGAACACCAAATAACGTAGAATTGTATTTGTGTTGGTATAAAGTAGTAAATGGTCAATTACCTTACTATTTAGATGCTCAAGGAAACAAGCTAGGCTATGGAGTTGGCACATCTACTCCAAAAGCAAAAGGCCAAGCAAGTGCATCTGATATAAGACAAATTATAGTTAATACTGCAAAAGCTATAGTACAACAACATACAGATAAATTAGCTACTTATGACCAGGAATATAGAACATGGAATTTTAAAAAACCTAACAAGAGAAAAGGTAAATTTTACGGAATAGAAAATCCAATATGTTATGATTGCAGTTCTGCGGTTACTTGTTGCTATGGTGAAGCTGGACTAAAAAGTATATTTCATAGTGATTCATATTGCGCATATGGTACATTGGTTAAATATGCAACGGCTAAAGATGGGTATAAAATGTTTAAAATAACTAAAACATCTATAGAAAATATGAAAGCTGGAGATATTATAATGATGTGCAATAAAGAATGTCCTACAACATTAACTAGAGCGAAAGCTATGGCAAAGAACTTTACTCATCATACGTTAATTTACTGCGGTAAAGAAAACGGAACACATATGGTAGCTCATGCTAGAAAGTGGGATTATTGGCCAAAGGCTATAAGATATATGCCAGTATACAATGATATCTATAAATACGGATTTTGTTTAAGACCTTACGATTTAGCTGAAGCCGATAACAATAATGTAGAGGACACTCCTGTGATCGACAAGACAGATATGAATGAAGTGTACATAAAAGCGGTTAGAAAGGCAAATGCATATGATTTTTATGACGATAATAATAATTTGTTAACTACAGTAGAAGGCTTATACGAAGATGATGAAAAAGTTTATCCAAGTTCAATTCCTTATGCACTTGTACATTTTGGATTAAATGATCTAACAGAAAAAGGTATAAACGGAGTAAAAATATTAGTTAATATATTAAAAAATAAATATAGAAATACACCGATTTTCATACTAAAAGAATTACATACTGGTATAGCATACGAAAATTATGCTACTGTAAATACTTCTATAGATACTTATAACACTCAAATAAAAGAGTTTTGTGATAATGAAGAAAATGTATTTTTATTAGATGTTTCTGATAAATTAGAAACTTATATAAAAGTATTGAACTCCAATTACACTAATGATGGTTATACCTTCAAGGATGATTCCAGTATTGGTGTTTTTTATAATGCAATAAAAGAAAAATTACTATCAACTCCAATAGGTTATAAGAAAAAGGATGATAGCGGTAACACTGGTGGAGGAGATACTGGCGGTGGTGACACTGGGGATGATGGTAATGCATCTAAAAGAGAAGGTGAAACAGTAAATATATTATTAGAAAGTACAAAAACTTATACTTGGCCTAAAAAAACAATTAAGTCTCTTACTTTCAGACTTAAAAGTAAAGTTGATAAAAGTTTTTATGCTAGAATGGTGTTTACTACAGCAGATGAAATTAGTTATACACAAAGTAAAATTTGTTATCTTGAAGGTGTAGATTGTATAGCTGGCCAACTAGTTCCAAAACCAAATACAGGTTATAAAATTATAATAATGGCCAATGCAAATCCAAATATAAATTATAAATACTATGGGTCTGTAGCTGTTGATAAGGGCGAAGGATATGCTGAACCCTACACTTTTAAGGGGGGTAAAAAAGTTGTAAAAACTGCAAAAACATACCTAAATCAAACTGGTTTAAGATATGGAGATAATAAATATGCAATCAAATCTGAACCTACCAGTTTCCCAAAAGATATGGCTGGAAATCTATCTAAATGGTATGATGCTGATGCTAAAAAAGCTAATATTGACTGTAGTTCTTTGGCTATATTTGTTTATGCGGATATACCATACGATAAAAGTCCTTATGCCAATCACAAATTAAAGAAATTAGTTAAAAATTCAGATACTAGCTGGGCATTTATGTTACCAAGGACAGCAGCAGAACAAGCAGAATATTGTGTTAAAAAAGGCTGGGTACTACATGATATTGATATAATCAATTATTCAAACTTGGAAGCTGGAGACCTCGTTTTTTTTGATAGAGATAACGGAGAAAATGGTCGTTATATGAACTGTTCTCATGTTGCAATTGTAGTTGGACCAACTGAAGATGGCAGGTCAGTAAACATAATAGAATCTACAACAGTTACAAATGGAGTTAGAATAACAGGAATTACAAACAATACAACTGATAAAATATTATTCTGTGCTAGACCTAAGAAATTATAGAAAGGGGATTATTATGAGCAATAGCAATATAGAAACTATAACTAGAGAGCATGATAATTTCTCCTCTAGTTATAGTGAACTTGCAAATCTACTTGAAAAAGTAATCACTAACAGAAAAATAACACAAGATGATAAGTATGACTTAGAGAAAGCACATGCTACATATGTGGAAAATTACAATGATGTTAAAAGAATACTAGAAAATGAAAAAGAAGCGAATTTAAGAGAGCAAATTAAAGCTGTAAATGATAATAAATTGGATGCAGATATAAATAGTATAGTAAATATTCTTACAAACAACGGAGAGAAAAACACTTTATATCTAGACGAAGATGGAAATTTGTATATTGACGGAGAAAAAATTCCAGAAATCAAACAAGTAAAATTGACAGTAGATGAACAAAATGGAAAAATAGAATCCCTCGTATCTGATGGATTTATAGAAGATGCCGAAGGAAATAAAGTTAAATTAAAAGTTCTATATTCAACTCTTAAACAGGATATGAATGGATTTACATCACAAGTTGGAGAAATATCTGGTGTAGCATCAAGTGCAAAAGATAAGGCACAGGCTGCATTAGATAAATACTCCCAAATAGAACAGACTGTAGGTAGAATTCAATCAACAGTAGCTGATAATAGTGATGCCATACAAAATGGAGTTACTAAAATTTATAATGAGTATTATATCTCTACAAGTAAAACCGAACAATTCGGAGGAACATGGTCCACAACAGTGCCTACTAATGTTCCAGAAGGTAGTTATTTGTGGATAAGAACTGTGTATACTAAAGCTAATGGGGACAGTTCAACTGGAGATGCAGTTTGTATGGCTGGTGTTCAAGGACCACGAGGTTTGCAAGGTTTGCAGGGACCTCAAGGAGAGCAAGGGATTCAAGGGCCAGCAGGAGAATCTGGTAAAACTTCTTACTTCCATATAAAATATTCTTCTGTAAAAAATCCGACTTCTAGTAGCCAAATGTCTGAAACACCTAATATTTATATAGGGACTTATGTAGACTTTAACCCTTCAGATAGCACCGACCCTACTAAATACACTTGGTATAGATTCCAAGGCTTACAAGGTGAAAAAGGGGAACAAGGAATTCCTGGAAAAGATGGAGACGGGAGAACTACTTATTTACATATTAAGTATTCAAACGATGGCGGTAAAACATTTACAACTAATAATGGGGAAACTGTAGGTGCTTATATAGGAACATGTACAGATTTTAATAAAGATGATCCTACAACAATAGGAAGTTATACATGGGCAAAAATAAAAGGAGATACAGGAGTAGGTGTAAAAAAAATAACAACTATATATTTTGTATCAACTTCTAAGACTACAGTTCCCACATTTGCAGTATCTGGTTGGTTAACCTATGTACCTGCATATCAAGAAGGCAAATATTTATGGAGTGCTTACAAAATATTTTATGATGACGATACAGTAAACTTCACAGACCCACAGTATTGCAGTGAGTGGGAAGCACTTAGTGTGGCACAAGGTGCAAAATCAGTTGCTACACAAACAAAAGAACAATTTGAATGGATTGTAATGGACGGCTCTACAAGTTCAAGTATAACGTTAACTAATGCAGCCCTACAGGCTATAGCAAATTCAGATATTTTGTTTAAAGCTAAAAATATATCGCTAGAAGGCTATACCACTATAAATGGTGGATTTTCTATAGATGAAAATGGAAATATGACTGCTAATAATGGTAATTTCAATGGAGCAGTTAATGCTCAAGGTAATATGACCGCTGATACTCTTATTGTTAGAAAAATTGTCAGTAAAGATATTATTAATTCGCTTACAACTGATATTTCTGTAAATATATCAACATATGGAGATGATGCATCTGATGTTATTGATGGTGCGGAATTCTATACTGTGCAAGGCTTTTTAGATACTTTGCCAAAAAATCTTAATGGAAATAGCATATATATAACTCTTGACAAAGAATGTAATGAAAATTTAAGTTTAGATGGATTTTCAAATGGTGATATATATTTATATATGAATATGAATAATTATAACGGTAATATAGCTGGATATAATTGCACAGCAAAACTATTTATATACGGATCTACTACTGTTACGGGTATTCCAGATGGGGTAAATAGTCAAAGACCTGATGTAATGCCAGCATCTATGGTAAGCAGCAACACATATTATTACGGAATGTATTTCTCAAATTGTAATTTTGTTACACTTAGAAGTATTAATGTCTATGGCCAAACCACATCAAATAGTTATTATGCTATCGGTGTTGAACATGGAACAACATTATTAATGCAAAACTGCAAAATTGTAGGTGCTCGAAATGGATTACAGGCTAGGGGTAGCAAACTTATCATGTATAAGAATTATGGGAAAGTTAATAACAATGCAGTTAGAGCAATCTATGGAGCTACGGTATGTATTCAAGATGGTTCTATACCTAACGGACAATTAACACACGATAGCTCTTCACAAATAATTTATGATTCTACAAAATGTACAGCAGATGGAACTACAACAAATGTAGGAGAAAATACCAATACAGGAACTACAACAAGCAAGTCAGTTACATTTACAAGTGATTATGGAGATACATATCGCTACACTTGGAGTGACTGGGCACAAGACAACTTGGTTATCCAAGGTAAATGGACTTCTAATAGTGTTGGCTGTTGGTTCTTCGGTAGTGACTTTACTAAATTAAAAGGTAAAACTATTACTAAAGTTGTTCTAAAAATAGAACGTACAACAGGTGGTAGTAGTCATAACAATGAAGCTAAAATAGTTATGCATAATCATTCAAGTAGGCCAAGTGGTGAGCCTACTTATTTAAGTTGGAGCAAAACTGCTAATCTTACAATGAATGAAACAACATCAGTTGCAATAACAGATAGCGCGGTGTTAAATGCAATAAAAAACGGAACAATGAAAGGATTTGGACTTAAACATACTTTTGATAAAGAACATTATATGAAATGTATGGGAGTTATGAAAGCAACAGTAACTTATCGAGATTAGAGAGGGAGTGACAATTTGAATATAACTAATTTAAATCGAGATTACTTGATAAAAATCAATGTAAAAGAAGCGACGATAGATGTACCTAAAATGACATTTTGGAATACAGATAAAAAGACTTCTAATATATTTGTGCAACTTGTTATAAATATGAGTACAAATGAATTAATAAGTAATTATGTAACTGTACAAAATGCTACTGATTATAAAATTACATTAAATGTAATAAAACCTAAAACAAAACAATACAAAACAATTGAAGCTACTCTATTAAATGAGGAAAAAGCTTTATTTGAAATAGATTTACCAGATGAATTTACTGATCAAGTCGGAGATTATAGTTTTGAATTTGAAGTATCTAGTAAGGTAGATAGTAATGACGAAAGTATAACTACATCAAATGGTACTTATAAAGTAAATGGAAGTATATTAACTAACTTAAATGAGGAAACATCATCAAGTCCAGATTTACCAATACTTAAGCAATTAATAGAGCAAGTAAAATCTTTACAAGGTGGAGATTTAACAGGCTATCAAAAGAAAAGTGATAATTCATTAGAAACAACTAGCAAGGAAGTAGTGGGAGCTATCAACGAAGTTAATTCGCAATATAAAGATATTGCGAAAAAAGTTGAGAATGTTGGTCAACCTACCCAAGAACAAATTAATATAGCAATAAATAAAGCCATAGAAGAAGGTAAAATAACTGGTAGTGGTGGTATAAATTCTACTGCTAAAACTTTATTAGAAACAATATTAAAAAATGCAATTTATACGACAGACCAAAGTGCGAATATAACTTCGTTAGTATCAGCATTATCTAGTGGAAGTACACCAACTATCACTTATTATACTATTACAAACACATTAACAAAATGTACTAACGGAAATTCTAATAGTTCAGTAGCAAAAAATACTTCTTATATTGCTACAATAATACCTAATACTGGATATAAATTAGATACAGTTACAGTAACTATGGGTGGTACAGATATTACTTCTACGGTTTATAATAATGGAAAAATAACTATAAATTCTGTTACAGGTAATATAGTTATAACTGCTACTGCTATTGAAAAAAGTACTACAACTGAATTGCCACAAGATGGACTAGATATATTCTTCGATTTTAGAAATGCAACTGTAACAAACCCATATAATTTAAGTGGTTGGGGAAATGTTGCGAAAGTAGAAACGGTTGAGAATAATAATTATTTTATATTTAGTGTTTCAGGAACATATACAACTGATAATTATGGAATTGCTAATTTTGATACAAGAGGACTTAGAAAAAAAGCATCAGAAACTACTAAATACATAGGGAATGGTACTTCACATACAATAATAGGAATGACTTATGGAATTTGTATATCAAATCTTTATGGTATGCTTAGACCTACTAATATTCCTAATTCTATTAGTTTTACACCATCATATAAAAATACTGGAGGAGAAAGTAAACAATTAGCTACACAAGGAATCACTGCTATAAATCCAAAAGATACTGCGGAATACACTATATATGCATTAGTTATGAGCGATACAGAACTTAAATTATATTCAGATGGAAAATTGATAGCTACTGTTAATAGTTCCGATTGTATCGATTTTGTAAGTTGGGCAACAACTGAAGGAGGCTTTGGATGTAATTATAGAGGAGCTAATAACTATATGACTGCTTGTGCATATTATAATAGACCTTTATCTGACGTTGAAATTGTAGAGGCAACAGAATATTTAAAAACATTGGAGGCGAATAACTAATGACAACATTTTATGATGGAAATGGTAACAGCATTGAAATAAGTGGTGGAGGTGGAGCGTCTAGTGATTTTGATGTAACTGGGTATTCTCCGTTTGATGACAACGAAGGGGGTGCAAGACAAGCAACTCTTACATATCAAGGTAAAAGACTATATCCTGTTATTACTCCTAATCAAATTACTGATAAAGTAAAAAAATATAATGGTGGAGTAATGCTTACTTTAGGTGATAGTTATACTGCATATATGAAAAATCATTTTGATGCGTTTGCTACTAAACATGGACTAACACAAGACCCAAGAGGTTTAGCGAGTTCTACTATTGCAGGAAGTGCAGATGGTAGTACAGTTGGTTATCATGCTTTTTGGGTAAGATTAGATGAAGCAATAGCTCAATATCGAGCTGAAGGTGGATATACATTAAATGGTACTTCTTATACTTGTGATGATGTTAAGTTAATTACATTTATGGGTGGTGCTAATGACTGGACTACAGTAGATGAATCGCAAGGAATAAATCGTATTGGAAGTGGTATAAATGAAACAAATAAAGAAACATTATATGGAGCATTAAATTATATATTCTCAACATTATTAAGTACATTCCCTAATGCTGATGTAGTTGTTATACTTCAGCCTTCTAATCCAAATAAGGGGGTGCAACAAATGTATTTAAAAGAAAATATAGTACGAGAAATGGCTGAAATGTATTCATTACCTATAGTTGACTGTTGTTTTAATTGGCATCAACATACTAACACATCAGACCAAGCAAAATATTGGCAATCAGATAAATTACATCTTACAAGTGTAGGACATGATGATGTTATTGCTGAATTAGAAAAAGTCGTTGATAATTTGAAATATAGTAGAAGTTAGTTCGCAATTTAAAAATATTGTGATGCACTTTACACAAAAATGTGTAAAGTGTTATAATTTACACAAGAGGTGATATTATGAAAATAATGTGTGATTGTGGAAATATAGAGGAATTTAATACTATCGATGAAGAAACAGGAGAACAAACACCTGTAAGAGAAGATGAAGGTCAATATGCAACAATAGAAAAATTTGATTTCTGGGAAACACATGATCAAGTCGGTATAGTATGTAAAAAATGCGGTAAAGCTATTTGGTTATTTACATAAAATTTTTAAAGTAACAATGACAAAATAAATTAAATGCTATATACTCAACTAAGAGGTGATAGCATGACTACTAAAAGGTTGAATGTGTCTGTACCAGAAGACTTATACGAAGAGTTTTATAAGTATGCTTGTAAGCGAGGTGTAAGTCTATCTCTATTTCTTCAAATGAAAATGCAAGAATTTATAAAAGAAGAAAAAGAATATGAGGAGTACAAGAGGCTAAAAGAAGAAGGCAAAATAAAAATAGAAGAATAGTATAGGAAAGACACTTTTGAATAAAGAGTGTCTTTTTCTTTAAAAATATTTAGTTCGCATTTTTTTACTTAAAAACACATAAAAGTATTGAAATTGCAACATTTGTACACACTATTTTATTTAAAAATATTGCGAACTAATTTGCTAAGTAAATACCAAGTAAGATATAATATATATAAAAGCGGAGGTGCTATATGGGATATATTGATTTAGAAGAAATAGGGAAAAATGAGGTAGGGGATTATGTTATTAGTACCATTAAACCTGGTTGTTCTAATGTATATGAAACAGCAATATGTCTAAAAGAATTGGGAAATTGGCATGTAATAGAAACTTATACTACAAAAGAATTTGCAATGGAAGGACATAGAAAATATTCTAATATGAAAAGTAAAGATTTGGAAAATTTAACAAGATAAAATTAACTTAAAAAGGAGCGTGAAAAAGATGTAAAATGTGAGAATATAAAAAATAAAAACAACTATATATAATTAAAAACTAAATCTATTTTCAAAAGGACTGTACCGCTACAGTCCTTTTTTATATAAGAAAGGAATTTTGCATGAATGATGAATGGTTAAAAGACACACTAAAGAGACACGATGAAAGGCTGCAAAGGCATTCTGAAAGAATAGACAAACTAGAAAATACACAGTCTGAAATGGCAGTAAAAATAGAAAATCTATGCAATACCATAGACAAATTAGCAATCAACTTAAACAAACTAACTTATGCAATTATAACAGCGTTGGTTAGTTTTTTCTTTTATGCAATACAAAATAATTTATTTAAATAGGAGGTAAATATGTTTGATTTAAATTTATTAGGTAGCTATTTAGTTTTAGTAGTAGTAGGTATTTGTGTATGTGTAGGATATGTTATAAAAACAAGTTTTAGTTTTATAGATAATAAATACATACCTTGCATCATGGCACTTTTAGGATGCGCTTTAAACATATGGATAGCTGGATATGTAAGTCCAGAAGTTATACTTGGTGGATTATTTTCAGGGCTTGCTTCTGTAGGCTTACATCAAGCATTTAAGAATTTGATAGAAAAATAAGTAATATAAATACTTTATAAGGTAACTGTAAGGTGCTTAGGAGGTCGATAGGAAGGTCGATTTTTTAAGCATCTTTTATTTTCAGAAAGGATTTGATAATATGACAATAAGTAAACCAAAAATAACAGAAAAATGGCAAAAGAAAAATAAATATGGTAGACCTGGAACTCCATTAGATTATACAAAAGTCGCAATACACTATACAGGTGAAGCGGATGTTAAAGGTTCCGCTACAGTAAATTATTTTAATAACGTTGTTGCAAATGGTTGTATAGTTAATGGAAAGTATGTTTATGCATCAGCACATTTTGTTATTGATCTAGATGGAACAATATATCAATTAATACCTATAGATGAACGTTGTTATTGTACTAATAGTGCCAATGCCTACGCTATTGGTGTTGAAGTCGCAACAACAGGCAAAGATAACCATTATACAGATGCTACATATAAAGCAATGGTTCATTTGTGTGCATGGTTGTGTGATCATAAAGGTTTAAATCCTAAAAAAGACATAATTAGACATACAGATGTAGTTGGCAGAGCTTATAAATTATGCCCAATATATATGGTGCTTAATCCAAAGAAATATGAACAATTTAGATTAGATTGTTATAATTTAAAAGCTGGCAAAATAAAAGTATCAGATATAATTAACTGTACAAATGGGAAAGGAAAAGTAACAGTTGTGCCTACTGCTGCTACCGCTAAAACTAAATGTGTTAGAATTTTAAAAGATGTAAACATACATAACAAAGCTGATTTTGAAAAAGAAAGTGTAGTAGGCAAAGTTACAGCTGGTGGAGCTTATACTGTAGTAGAAACTATAAAACGTAGTGGTACAGATATGTATAAGCTAAAATCAGGAGTTTATATAACAGCTTCACCAAAATATGTAGAAGTATTTGAAAAATAATGTATAAAAATTCCAAATAAGACCGATACTTCCAATAAGGAGGTGTCGGCTGTGAAAAAATTAGCATTAGAAATAGCAGGTCGTATTGCATATCTAGGAATTGGAGTAGCAAGTGCTATATTAATAATGATGTAGTATAATAAATAAGGCTGGAGAAATGAATTCTCTAGCCTTTAATGTGTTATAATAAATGTGGATAAGTTAATTTTACTGACGTTTTAACTGACATTTTAATTTAAAATCTTGCTAAAACGTTGGTATTGCTAATACTATAAGTTTAATATAATATAGTTACTAGATATATTAAATATGATTTATTAG
>ERZ1034980.1325-NODE-1325-length-14925-cov-12.582650_pt1 | contig 14925 bp, 32 predicted proteins | sample MGYA00520622_ERZ1034980 | MGnify/ENA primary metagenome ERZ1034980 (study PRJEB33766, sample SAMN09781791) | gut metagenome | biome: gut microbiome | host: Homo sapiens | place: Madagascar | study: EMG produced TPA metagenomics assembly of the PRJNA485056 data... | reverse complement strand
AGCGACAGGAGACTACGGAGCATCCTCAGCGACAGGAAACTGTGGAGCATCCTCAGCGACAGGATACTACGGAGCATCCTCAGCAGAAAGCCCTAACGCTGTAGCTGTGGCTTGGGGATATAAAGGAAAAGCAAAAGGCGTGAAAGGCTCGTTCCTTGTCCTTGCAGACTGGAAGTGTAAAGGAAAAGAATCAGATAACTATTATAAAGAAGATATGTGGGAGCTCAAAGATGCTGTGATGGTTCGTGTTGACGGAGAAACAATCAAAGAAGATACATGGTACACGATGGTTGACGGAAAAGTTGTTAATGAGGTGAAGTGATGATTAGAAAATTAATAGAAGAAATTATTGAAAAGTATTATCGAGAAGACGGTGAATACTATTCAAGAGATCGTGAAGATGAAAGCGGAAATGATTTGGAGATGGATAAAGAAATTAAATCCGCACTGGAAGAAAAAGGAATTCAGTTCAAGGTTGAATTTGAATATGGATTTTCTTCGCCGGGTTACGACAATGATTTTCTGGCTATTGCATGGATAGAAGCGGATGGCACGTTGGAACTTACAACGGTATTGTTAGAAATTAAATAAATTACAGAAAGGAGTTGGAGCTCCGGCCGGGCAAAGATATATCGGCTCCTTTCGAGAAGATGAAACAAATAAAAAAGAAACTTAAATGCGAGATTTATAGAGATTCAATGCAGAATTACAAAAAATATGCAATCCCACCAGCGCAGCTAATTATAGCGGATGTGCCATACAATGTCGGAAGCAATTTCTACGGAAGCAATCCGATGTGGTACGTAGGGGGGGATAATAAAAACGGTGAAAGTAAACTTGCAAAGAAAGCAGCGTTTAATTCGGATTTTAATTTCAATCTGTATGAGTATTTCCATTTTTGCTCAAAGATGTTAAAGAAAGAGCCTAAGAAAGCCGGTAAGCGTGGACGAAGTTCTGATGCGCCATGCATGATTGTATTTTGCAGTTTTGAACAGTTAAACACATTGATCAACGCAGCTAAGAAACATGGATTTGTAAATTACATACCACTTGTGTTTGTGAAAAATTACAGTCCACAAGTATTGAAAGCGAATATGCGTGTTGTAGGCGCTACGGAATACGCTTTGGTATTATACCGAGACAAACTTCCAAAATTTAGAAATGGCGCACAGTTTGATGAAAATGGGAAAACAATTCGAGGTACAGGACATATGGTATTTAACTGGTTCAAGTGGGAAAAGGATGGAAAAGATATTCCGAAAATTCATCCGGCTCAGAAGCCAGTGAGATTGTTAGAACAATTGATTCAGACATTTACTGACCCCGGAGATGTGGTAATTGACCCGTGCTGTGGTTCTGGAAGTACGTTAAGGGCTGCAAGAAATCTCGGTAGAAGTGCATTCGGTTTTGAAATTGACCGAAACTTCTATGCAAGAGCTAAGAATGAAATGCTGAAAGTTGAAAAAGAGTCGCAGATGAGCTTTGAGGACTTCCTGTAGGTAATGCCGAAATGAAAGATTTAATCGTAGATTGCTTTGTTGGTGGAGGTGGTGTTATGAAAGTATGTTGGTTTTCAACAGGAATAAGCAGTTTTGTAGCGTGTTATTTAGCAAAGGATGTAGACGAGATTATATATACTCATGTACCGAATCAGCATCCAGACAGCTTAAGATTCTTGCATGATTGCGAGAGAGTACTTGGAAGAGAGATAACAATCCTACAGTCAGACGAATACGAGAGTGTGGATGATGTTATTGAAAAGAGAAGATGCATCAACACCCCATATGGCGCACCGTTTACTGAATGGATGAAAAAGAGAGTGAGAATGAAATGGGAGCGAGAGCACCCGGAACATCACATCTATGTGTGGGGATATGACATAAATGAGCAGAATAGAGCAGACAGGGTTTGCAAGGCTTTAAGTGATTACGATCACGAATTTCCGCTTATAGAACACGGACTGACGAAAGAAGAAGCGCATGGAATAGCATATCAGCTTGGTGTTCCAAGACCTATCATGTACGACATGGGATATCCGAACAATAATTGCATCGGCTGTGTTAAGGGCGGTATGGGCTATTGGAACAAAATTCGGGTAGATTTTCCAAAAGTATTTGAGCGCAGGGCAAAGCAAGAACGTGAGATAGGGCATAGTTGCATAAATGGCGTGTTCCTGGATGAACTTGATCCCAACAGAGGAAATATTAATACAGAGGTCATGGAGGACTGCACGATAGCGTGTCAGCTTCTGACTTGGAACAAATAAACAGCACCTTGACAATTGAATATTGATGGTTGGAATGGTATAATTTCCGTATAAAGTGTACGGGAGGAAATGCCAATGAGTGAAAAGAAATTGGAGTATAAAATCAGCGAAAAATATTCATCAGAGCTACTTGAAATAAGCACCAAACTTGAACAAATGAGAAGTGGTCGTGTTATCGGAATAAACGGAGCTCAAATGGATGGAAGCTTAGCGCATAACGTAGATCAACTTGAAAAAATGATTACTGATTTGCTAAACAAAATCCAAGAAGGAAAACCAAGTAATGAGGAGATTCTTGGAATGGAAATAAGTTCAAAAATAAAATAAATATTCTTTTACCAACCATCAATATTCGGTGGTTGGTATTTTTTTACGCATTTTTATGGGGAAGAGGTGAAAAATTGAAGAAAATACTTGATGTATGTTGTGGAAGTCGTATGTTTTGGTTCGATAAAGAGAATCAAGATGTCATATTTGCGGATAACAGAGAGATAAATACAACATTGTGTGATGGTAGAAAACTTTTGATAAAGCCAGATGTAAAGATGGACTTCCGAGACATGCCATATAAAGACAATACATTCAAAATAGTAGTATTTGACCCCCCACATCTTATTCATGCCGGAACCGGTTCGTGGTTGGCCAAGAAGTACGGGATTCTTCCGAATGATTGGAAACCATATTTAAAAGCCGGATTCAATGAATGTATGAGAGTATTGGAACCGGACGGAATACTGGTTTTTAAGTGGAATGAGGAACAAATAAAACTGAATGATGTGTTGAAAGAGTTTGGAAAGAAACCACTTCTCGGAGATCAGAGAGGTAAGACGCGTTGGATATTGTTTATGAAATAGGAGAGATATGAAGAAAATATTATGTTTAATTCTAATTTGCATTCTCTTGGCCGGTTGCTCCAATGATGTTTCAGACAAGAGTAGTGAGCCACAAGAAGAAATCACATATACCTACGAAGATGTGGACGCAACTATCACTTACATAGATATGCGGAAATGGTTCGCTATTTGTCCACGATGGGAGTGGGAGATAGAAGTCGAATATGATGGCATGACCTATGAAGAAGACGATTATGCGAGCGGTGGAATGAACGGACCGAGTTTTGCAGACAGCCGAGAAGGTGACCTGATAAGAGTTGAAATAACCAATAAATATGTAAATGGGGAATTAGTAGACAGATATATATCAGAGATTGAATAAGGAGAAAGGAACGAATTATAATGGCAAAATTTAATATTGAGGTAGAACTTGATTGGGTAGACGAGGAAACAGGATACACAATTGATGAAGAAATTAAAGAACAGGTTGTAAGAGGTGTGAAAGATGCACTTCTTAGAAAAGCAACAGATGAAGCAGTACAGAGAGTGGATAAGGCTATTGCAGATAAAATTCTCGAAGCAGAAGAAACGATTCAAGATACTGTAGACAAATTTGTTAAGACTGTATCGGAAGAAAAGATTGCAGAGATTATGATTCCTGTAAAAGAAGATTCTTGGAGTAGCAAAGTAGCATATATACCGTTGTCTGAATATGTAGGAAAGCGGTTTGGACTGTTTCTTACAGAGAAGAGATACGATAGAGACGGACACACTACAAGTTATTCCAGTGAGAGAAAACTATCTGCTGCCGACCTCATTACGAGACAATATTTGGAAAAAGAACTTGGTGCAAAAGTAGAAAACATGATTGCTACCGCTAAAAGAGAAGTAGAAGAAAGTCTTGTAAAGTCACTGGAACAGAAATTAAAAGAAAATCTTGCGAAAGAAACGATCGAGAGAATGAATATCCCTGATGTTTTGAAGAGGTTCAGTGAGATGGCACTTGAAGATAAAGCTGAATAGATGATGGAGAAAGAAAATGGGATGTAAACGGATATGTATCGTAGACATAGGCATCCATAAATGCTGTCTGGAATGTGAGAAGTACAAAGAATGTAATATTTTGTGTGATGATTTAGACCAGTATGAATACATGGAAGAATGTCCGGATTATGTAAAGGAGAATGAAGATGAAAATCGTAAAAGGTAAAGAACAGGAATATAAAGACTGGTATGAAAAAAAACAGTGATCCATATCGTAGAGCGTGTTTTACATACGCCGAAAGATGGGCTGAAATGATGGAAGAAAAGATAAAAGCATCAGAAGATAATGAAATGAAAGTTATTGTTGAAAATGCAAAGCAGCTGAGCTATGAAGCGTACAAAGAGGGAGTTACAGGATTTATGTACGGGGCAGCTGTCAGTATTCTTTCTCAATACTGGGAATACGGAGAATGTCTAAGAAAATGGCACAACAAAGATTATGGATATAACGGTAACGGCGTTGTAAATCCAGCGGTTATAACTGTTGATTGAAAAGGAGAACAAAGATGCGAAAAGAATCACTGATTCATAAAATCTTGAGGAAAGTCGGATTCATCAAAGATGTTGAGGACGATAGGGAAATGAAAATGGAGATGTGCGAAAGAGCAATAAAGGCAAATGTATGTCCTGAGGATTGCGACATGTGCGCATGGGATACGAAAGGTGGAGTTAGTTATGAGAATCATTAGTCAGGATAGTCGAATAGACTTGCCGTATAATAGAATAATGCTCTGCGTGGAAGGAGTGCTTGTTACTGCAAGAAATGACGGAAAACAATATCTGATTGGGGAATATTCCACCGAAGAAAAAGCAATCAAAGCTATGGAAATATGCAGAGAAAAGTATCTTTCAAGAACTGTAAATGGTTACTATGTACAACCTAATTACTGGGGATTTCCTAAAGTGTTCCAGTTTCCAGCAGATGATGAGATTTAGAGAGCGAGGAAGAAATGAAAGAGCCAAGCAAAAAGAAAGCGATCATCAAAAAGATGATGAAAGAGGGAAAGACATATAAGCAGATTTCGGAAGAGACTGGAATCCATCCTGGAACTGTCGGAATATACGGTGGAAAGCTTAAGAAAGCTGAGAGGGAAAAGAAATGCTTCAACGGAGACAGACATCTTTGCAAGACTTGTAAATACCGTGCTTCCGGTGCGAGAAGTGGTTGCGACTATATCATACATACCGGAAACGAGCGTGGTTGTAATCCGGAAGTGTGTAACAAGTATGAGAGAGGAAAAAGAAATGAGACTAAAACCAGTAGTAAAGGCAAGTGAGTTTGTGAGATTTGGATTCAAGTCTTGCCGATGACTTCCGAAAAGCGCAGAGAGTTACTATCTCTGCGTGAAGAACGGACACAGAGTGATGTTTGTGGACAGTAAGCATTTTACGGAATCTGAATGGCCGATCAAAGATGCAAGGATACACAAGAATCCAAACTGTAAATTCAGCGACAAGCGAACGGCAACCGAGATTGAGTGTGAATTGGTAGTAAATGGCTTGTTGGAAGAGGTGAGGGAATGAAAGATAGATTAACAACATACCACTGTGGAAAAGCAGTGATTAAGGACAAGAACAAGCTGTCAGAAGCTATTGAGAAGTTAGCGGAGTTTGAGGAAAAAGAAAAATGTGGAGAATGGCTTGACGCTATCGAACTTGCGAAAATTGCTATTGCGCTACAAAATCAGAAGCACATTCCAGTAAAGCCGATTATTTTAGACACACTGAACGGAGATATCGACTACGAATGTCCGTTGTGCGGCAAACAGGTAATGTCGGATGCAGAGAGCAGAAGCAACTATTGTGGCGAATGTGGTTGTAAATTTGATTGGAGTGATGAACAGTGAAGAGAAGCACAGACAGAAGAAGATGCCCGGCAGAGATTAAAGCAAATCTGCAAAAGCATTAATTGTGAGAGGAGCGATTATTATGACAAACGGAGATAAAATCCGATCAATGTCCGACATGGAGCTGTCAAGAGAGCTCTGCAAGATTGCCGGAGTCTGCTCTGAATGTCTTGTACAAGATATGTGCGACAAGGGACATACTGGATTTGAACAATGGTTGAAAGAAGAGGTAAACGAAGATGAATAAAGGATCAAAATCAATGAAGTTTCGTGGAGATATAAAACACGGAAAGCTTACGAGTAGTGCACCTAGCGTAAAAGCTGTTAGACGTTTCAGAACCAAACCATATGAAGCAGCTAACCTTGTGAAGAAACAAGGAGAATATTTAAGTGAGTTGCCACATGAATGAATAGAACGTATGGGAGCGGATTTGAGCCGGGACGTAGTGGTTTAGCCGCTCCCTTGAAAGAGGGATCGCGTATGAAGTTATGTAAATGTGTAAAAAGCGAGATAAATTATTACATAAAAGAATGTAACTTTACCGATGAAGAATTGAGAATTTTTATTATGTTATCAAAAGGAAAAAGCATAATTGAAATTTCGGAAAAACTTTCTGTTTCAGAATCAACCGTAAACAGACGAGTAAAAAGTATAATGTCCAAAGTGATGGAGGTAGTAAAATTGAAAGATAATAGTATTCCTGTATGGGAAAAGGTAATGCTCACAGTGGAAGAAGCTTCGCAGTATAGCAACATTGGTGTTAACAAGATAAGTTCCATGCTGAACGAACCAGGATGCCCGTTCCTTTTTTGCGTTGGAAAAGGTAAAAGATTAGTTAAAAGAAAAGAATTTGAGAAGTATATTGAAAAAACGATTGAAGTCTAACATTGAAATATGAGCCTTTATATAGTAATATGTAGATGTATAGTGGCTCTTTTGTAAATGGAAGGAGCAAAAAATAATGGGAAAGGATTTAAAAGGAAAAGAACTAGGAGTTGGTATAACTCAAAGAAAAAACGGAACCTATCAAGGAAGATATAAAGATAGGTTTGGCAATTCAAAGACAATATATTCAAAAAAGTTATCTGAATTAAGAAAAGATCTTGCTGTTAAAATTGCAGAAAATGAAACATTTGTAAGTGTAAGAGAAACCGTAAAATTGGATAATTGGTTTAATCAATGGATAAAGATATATAAAGAAAAGAGTGTACGCCCTAATACTCTTAGAGAATACACTCACATATACAATAAAAATATATCACCTTTCATAGGAAATCGCAACATAAATTCTTTGGTTAAATCAGATATTCAAAGAATAATAACACTGGCTCATACAAATGGATATGGGTATGAAAGGCAAAATAAAATCAAAGTCATATTATCAGATCTAATGGCTAGAGCGCTTGAAGATAATTTGATTTCAAAAAACCCGGTTTTAGGATCCAAAGTTATAGACAAGAAGGAATCTAAAGCTAAATCTCTTACTCTTGAAGAACAGAACATTTTCTTTGAATATTGCAAAAACACATTTTATGATAATATGTTTAATGTTGCAGTAAATACCGGAATGAGACCAGGAGAACTTTTTGCGTTGACAGAATCAGATATCGATTTTGAAAACGGGTTCATTGATGTAAACAAAACGTTAGTGTACCAAAAGTATCTTACAGATACTAGAAAGACTTTTCACCTAGAAGAACCAAAAACAAAGCAGAGTTATAGGAAAGTTCCGATAAACAGCGTTTGTAAAATATATCTCGAAAGACAGATTCAACAAAAAGCGATAGTATCAAGCAAAAGACCAAAAGAACAGAATGATTTTTTATTCACTACAAAGTACAATACTCCGATAAATTCAGTGATATATGCAGATGCTATACATGCAGTTATAAGAGAAATAAATTTGTTGCGACCGAACAATGATTTGTTCAAAAATTTTAGTGGACATACATTTAGGCATACGTTTGCCACTCGATGCTTTGAACATGAAATCGATCCTAAAGTTGTTCAATCATATTTAGGTCATGCAAGTGTTAAAATGACTCTTGATTTATATACTCATGTTACGAAAGAAAAATCTTTTAAAGATATTGAAAAACTGGTAGATAATACGCCAAATAATATCGTGGATTTTAAACAAAAAATTTCATAAGTGTGTAAATGGTGTGTAAGTTACACACTTGCCAACATAAAAAAGCCTTAAAATAAAGGATTTTTGGAGCATTTTGTACTAAACTTTGTAAACTTATTATGTATATCAGGTGACACCTTACGATCTGTATGGAACACCGTTCTAACACTGAGTTTATAAGGGTTTCAAGCAATTTGGCATACACACTGAATTTCATAAAATTACACGTATTTACACGAATTTACACAGCAAAAGTGTGTAAAAAGTGTGTACGGTACACAGCAAAAGTGTGTACGCAAAATAGTAAATAAAATAGAGCCACTATATGACATAAATATGAGAAGAAAGTGAAAACTTGCTTCTCATTTTTTATGCGAAAATTTAACCATAAGGAGGCGGTCAAATGTTTTCAGATGCGATACTTGTTCAGATATTCAGTGATGATCGTCTCAATGGCATCCCACTTGAATATCAGTCAACGGTTGTTCATGTTGTAGAAGATGTGATTGACAGAAGATTCTACACTGATAAACCGTTCGCTTCAAGAGAAGAGATACTTGAGGACGTGTGTGAAAGATAGGAGGTCTATCATGTACGAGAATCCATATTTTGGAAATCCGTACTTGCAACAGAATCAGCAGAGGTACGGAACTCCATATCAGCAACCAGTTCAACAGATGCAGGCTCAACAGCAACCTGTTTACAACCAGATGCAACAGGTCCCTCAACAGATTCAGCAACCGCAACTGATTGGTCACATTGTTGACGGTCAAGAGACGATACAGGCAAGTGACGTTCCAATGAACGCTCCTTATGCGCTGTTTCCAAAAAATGATTTGTCAGAAATCTATTTGAAGTCATGGACTGCCAACGGAACAATTCAGACAATAGTCTTTAAGCCTGTTCAAAATCAGCAGACAGACAATTTACCGTCTGCTCAATCAGAAATGAAAATAGGGCTATCTGACGATGCGACAGAAGCGTTTATGAAGAGATTTGACGAGCTCGGACGGAAACTTGATGAACTGGAAAACTCTATGAGCAACAGCAAACCGAAAACACGGTCTACAGTCAAAAAGGATGGTGACGGAGAATGAACCCAATTAACCTTTTCGGAAATCCTCAGCAGTTTTTAAAACAGATGATGGGGAATAATCAAGTAATGAACAACCCCATGGCCAAGAATGCTCTTGATATGGCTCAAAAAGGAGACATGAAAGGAATAGAGCAGTTGGCAAGGAACCTTGGGAAAGAACAAGGAACAAATGTTGATGAACTTATGAATCAAATAAGAAGTAAGTTTGGATTATAGCATATTAGAGGTTTGTGCACAGAAACTCGAGAAACCTCTTTATGAATAAAATTAAGGAGGAACTAATATGTTTAACTCAACTAACACACCTTTTACAATGCCAGTCATGCCAGCAACAGGCGGTTACGCTGATGGAGCTGGTTGGGGAGACGGGGGATGGTTATGGATCATCGTCGTATTCGCACTGCTTTTTGGCTGGGGGAACAATGGATTTGGTAACGGATTCGGAAATGGTGGCGGTTATGCAGCAACAGTAGCTACACAGGCTGACATTCAGAGGGGATTCGATACTCAGAACATTGTTGGAAAACTGGACGGAATCAACAATGGATTGTGTGATGGCTTTTACGCTCAGAATACAGCTCTGATGAATGGATTCCACGGAATTGACAACGCAATCTGCAATCTTGGATACCAGACACAGCAGGGATTCAACACAACAAATGTTGCTCTGATGCAGGGTCAGAATGCATTACAGGCACAGCTTGCCGATTGTTGCTGCCAGAACAGAGAAGCTATTTCTCAGGTAAGATTTGACATGGCACAGGATACATGCGCTTTGCAGAACACAATGAACACGAACACTCGTGATATCATTGAGAGTCAGAACGCTGGAACAAGAGCAATCCTTGATTACCTCTGCCAGGATAAGATCGCTACATTACAGGCTGAGAACAACGATCTGAGACTTGCAGCTTCACAGGATAGACAGAATGCTCTTCTGACTACTGCAATGACAGCTCAGACAAATCAGATTATCAATGCTGTAAACCCGACACCAATTCCGGCATATCAGGTGCCTAACCCAAATGTGTATTACGGATGCGGTAATGGATGTGGTTGTTAATGACCAACAATCAAAACGGAAACTACTCTTTTCTTGATATGTTGAACGTCTTTTCCGTTATCTTGCAGATGATTGGATACGACCAAGATCAGAAGCAAACGTCTAATGATGACTTGCTAAGAGCCTTGCAGAGACAGGACAGGGAGTATCTCGAGAAGATAATTTCCAATCAAAATCAAATCTTGGAGATTCTTTCCAAGACGAATGAGTAACTTAACTTAAATGTTATGTCTGCTATAAGCAGTATTACGAATACAAGGGGCAGACTGTAAACGGTTTGTCCCTTAAATTATGGAGGTAAAATACTATGGCTGAATATTTAGCTGTTTCTGCTCAAGAAGTAGCAGTGAACGGAAATGTTATCTTTACAAACACGGCAGTTCAAGGAAATAACTGCATCAAACATCGTGAGGGTTCTGGAATCGTAACTCTGAGAGGAATCACAAATCAGTGCAGAGCGCGCTATTTTGTTGATTTTTCAGCAAATATCGCAGTACCGACCGGAGGTACAGCCGGAGCAATCTCACTGGCTATCGCAATCAGCGGAGAGCCTGTTCTTTCTTCTCAGATGATTAGTACTCCGGCAGCAGTTGACCAGTACAATAATGTATCTGCTGGTATCTATATTGACGTACCGGCCAGATGTTGTGTGAATATTGCTGTTGAGAATACAAGTACGCAGGCAATCAACGTAGCAAATGCGAACCTTGTTGTTACTCGTGAAGCTTAGGAGGTGAGAATATTATGCATATCAAACATATCCATGAATTGATTGAAAAACTTTCTGAGTGCGCTTGTGCTGAACTTTCTAGCGGTATTGAAAACGTTAATACTTGTGAGATGGGACAGGTCATCGATATGATTAAAGACCTTGCCGATGCCGAATACCATGCAAGAATCTCAAAAGCTATGGAAGAATCTGATGAAGATGAAAAAGAGGAAGAGAAGTATCTTCTAAAAATGTTCAAAGACCAGTACGGTGAAGAGGATGCTCGGAGATATTATGACGAATACCGTTATAAATCCGGAAGATTCGCTCCGAAAGGTCACGGAATGAGAAGAGGATACAATGAGCCTCCTTATTGGCACATGACTCCTGAGATGTATCGTGACTGGGACACTGATCGTGACATGGACAGAGACAAGCACGGAAGAATGTATTACACAGAGCCTAAATCATCCAGTCGCTATGATATGGCTCGCCGTGGCTATACAGACGCAAGAGATGCACACAAGGACAAGGACACGAAGATGCATGAGCTTGAATCTTACATGACAGAACTTGGAAAAGACGTGACTGATCTGATTTCTGACATGACGCCGGAAGAGAGAACTCTTGCAAAATCAAAGCTTGCGACTCTCATCAATAAGATGTAATTCACGGGAGGGCGAAAGCCTTCCCTTTTTAAGTAGGTGATTTGATGAATTTCTATATCAATGATGAATTATGGCATGTCCAATATGAAAATCCATCCAGCGAGCTGCTGAGACGGTCAGACGGTGTTTACACGCTCGGAGTTACTGACAGAATGACAAATACAATCTATCTGTCTAACTGTCTCTCAGATGCCATGTTTGACCGCGTTCTTTCCCATGAGCTGACTCACGCTGTTTGTATGACCTACGGGATTTCTCTTCCTATAGAAACAGAGGAACGCCTTTGCAATTTCATTTCTGATCATGCGAGAGAAATTATTTCATTGACTGATTTGATTGAAAATATTTTGCTTGCTCGTGTTGTTTATTAATTCCATTTGTGCTTTACAGAAGAATCACCCAGCTTGGAAGAAAGTTTATCTTAGGTTTGTTTGACATGGCTGCATAATCCACACTATAAGAATAATATTTTGGTAACGGAAATTGCACGGTTGATCCGTGCTTTTTTTGTGCAATCTATTGAGTTTTTAAAAAGAATGTAATACAATTACAGTATATCGAAAGAAAGGAAAAAAGGATTATGGGAAACTCAAAAAACACAGGAACAAAAATTTGCAAGCATTGTCAGTCAGAAATACCAAAGAAAGCAAAGGTTTGTCCGAATTGTAGAAAGAAACAGGGTGGCAAGCTGAAATGGATTATCATTGCAATTGTAGTGATTGGAATTATCGGAGCTGCTATGGGCGGTGGTGGATCAGACGATTCCACAGCAAAGAGTGATTCAAACAGTAAATCTGCCACAGATGCTAAACAGGAAGAAACAATTGAGTATACACAGGTTTCTATCGGTGACATGGTGGATGCTCTTGACAAGAATGCAGCAGCAGCTTCTGATGAGTACAAAGACAAGTATCTTGAAATTACGGGAAAACTTTCAAATATAGATAGCGACTCATCATACATTAGTATTCTTCCTGAAGATGATGACTTTGCACTTACTGGAGTTCAGTGCTACACAAATGGAGATGAAGATATCATTAACGCTGTGAAGACTCTTTCAACTGGTGATACTATTACAGTAAGAGGAAAGTGTACAGATGTAGGAGAGGTTATGGGATACAGCCTTGACCTTGATGAAATCGTACAGTAAAAATTGAATATGGATTATTTTGGAGAGGGATTTTTATTCCTCTCTATTTTTTTGAATTTAGGTATTGACTTATTGGGCTACATATATTATCATAATTATAGGGCTACAGAAAGTGGGGTGAAAATATGAGTCCAAGAACAGGAAGACCAAAAAGCGAAAATCCAAAATCAAACCCTATTCACGTAAGGCTAGACAATGAAACAAAGGAAATTCTTGATGAATATTGTCAGCAAGAAGAAATTCCGAAGACAGATGGGATAAGAAGAGGGATTCACAAATTAAAGTCTGAAATCAAAAAATAGAGATTCACACCTACCGACCAAAGTAATAGTGAATCTCCACCAAGTTAGAAGTTTCCTTCTGCAAATATTATAATGCAGACGGGGGCTTCTTTCAAGAACAATTTTTTAATTGAAAGGAGTTTTTGTTATGCAAGAAATTAATTTAGAAGTAAATATTATGAAGCCAGAGGATAATAGAGCGATTCTCCATTACATTGCGGACAATCTTGTCTGCTATACCAGTCTTGCCAACCTTGCAGAATATTGTAAAACGTACGCAGCAAAGCATGATTTTATAATGATGTCTAAGGGGGAAAAATAAGTGAAAGACGTTGATAGATGCGAAGAAAATAGATGGTACAGAATAAGAATTGCACAGATGGTGAATAAAATGGATAACGCAAAATTCTTGAGAGCCATTTATATTTTCACAAAAGGATTAATGGAATAGGAAGAGCAAAGGCAACAGCGTAATTTGATATGGAGGATAAGAAGATGGTAAGAGATATTATGGTGGTTGCGACTATTTCGTCTCTGGAAGTTGCGAAGATGATGGAAAAGACACACGATAACTTGATGAAGAATATTAGAAAATACAGCAAATATATTGAAGAAGCAAACGATTCTTTAGGACTCGTTAAAAATGACGAGTCCTCCGAAGACGATTTAGGTGAGCTGAATTTTCAGCCATCCTCAGAAAAAAACAATGCCGTTAAAAATGACGCCATTTCAGATGAATTCATTGATTTGGATGAATTTTGGAAAGAAAGCACATATATTAATCAGCAAAACAGAGAAATGCCTTGCTACAACATCACAAAGAAAGGCTGTGAGTTTATAGCTCATAAGTGTACCGGAAAGAAAGGTGTTGTTTTCACGGCAAGATATATCAATAAATTCCATGAGCTTGAGGAAAAGGCAAATAACGGAACAACAGCACTGGTATCAAAAACTCCGACTCCGCTGACTACAACGTTCTATCATAAGAATTTGTACAGAATTGAGATTTTCTGTAAAGCAATGGGAATGACAAAGAAGCAGTTTATTCACAATTTCATTATTACAATCGGGGAAAAGTATGATATAAACAAAGCTACAGCTCAGTATGTCCTTGAAAACGGTCAAAAGCCTAGATTTATACTGGAAATCCTTGATTACTTCCCGGATATGGGAGAGACAGCGCAGAATTTCTTTGATAAGATTTACAATGAATACGTAAAGGAGAAAAAAGAAGATGGTAGTACGGAAGCTTAAAGTAAAAGTCAGCGATATGAGAAGCACGCTGAATAATATCGAAGAGAAAATTCGCCCGATCAGCGACAGTGTGGTTACAGATTACTTTGCGGAAGACCTGCTGCCATTGGTTACGATTGCCGACAAAGTGGAGATGGGGAAGACAAAAGCACTGATCTATGCTTTCAAGCTCGGTTTTAGAGCCGGGAAGATGGATTTGAAAGAGGAATTGCTGAATAATTTCGGTAAATAATCAAAGAGGGGAGATCATTTCTCCCCTTGCTTTTTCCTTATAAACCGCTTAATTTCAAGAATCATCTGCTCTCTGCCCTCATATCTGTGGACATCATCAACATCCATGGAAGTGATCGCGGAGCCGATATCTCGAGTATTTTCCTTGAGACGTTTGTCCAGATACTCTAAAATGTCCTCGTACATGCCAATATTCCTTTTCTTTTTATCATAACATTTTTTCAGAACGGAGTAAAGTTCGCGGTTTTAGGGAAGAAATTTGAGATTTTCGAGAAAAAATTGTTGGCAAAATTCTAAATACAATTATATAAATACAATGATATAATTGCAATTATATAATTACCATTATAT
>ERZ1034980.1324-NODE-1324-length-14926-cov-1515.031672_pt1 | contig 14926 bp, 17 predicted proteins | sample MGYA00520622_ERZ1034980 | MGnify/ENA primary metagenome ERZ1034980 (study PRJEB33766, sample SAMN09781791) | gut metagenome | biome: gut microbiome | host: Homo sapiens | place: Madagascar | study: EMG produced TPA metagenomics assembly of the PRJNA485056... | reverse complement strand
CTGCTGATTATGAGGTGGTCTGTGATGACAGTGTGTACCGGGTGAAACGTCAGCGCGATCTGAACGGGGCGCGGCGCTTTCTGCTGCTGGAGTGTACGGAACTGGGCGAATTTACGCAGAGTCACGGAGGCAGCAATGGCGACTCCCTTTTTTCACGTTGATGTTCAGCAGCCCGCGGAGATGCGCTTTAACCGCGCCCGTGTCCGGCGGGCGTTTATCACGATTGGGCAGCGTCATATGCGTGATGCCCGTCGGCTGGTGATGCGCCGTGCGCGGTCGGCACCGGGTGAAAACCCCGGTTATCAGACCGGACGCCTGGCTCGTTCGATTGGTTACATGGTGCCGAGAGCCAGTAAAAAGCGAGCCGGTTTTATGACACGCATTGCCCCTAACCAGCGCAACGGGAAGGGGAACCGGATGATCTCTGGTGACTTCTATCCGGCGTTTCTGTTTTTTGGTGTCCGGGGAGGAGCAAAACGTCGTCGTAGTCATCATCGTGGTGCATCCGGTGGCAGCGGCTGGCGGCTGGCTCCACGTAATAACTTTATGGTGGAAACACTTGAAAAGAACCGCAGCTGGACACGCTATTTTCTGGCGCGGGAATTACGTAAATCACTGAAGCCGGAGCGACGACGCAGATGAAACTGACGCCTGTTATTGCTGCGCTGCGTGCCCGCTGCCCGTATTTTGAAAACCGGGTGGCAGGCGCGGCACAGTTCAAAAATCTGCCGGAGGTCGGAAAGCTGAGACTCCCGGCGGCATATGTTGTACCGGGTGATGATTCTCCGGTAGAAAACAAAAGCCAGACCGACTACTGGCAGGAGCTGAAAGAGGGCTTCTCCGTGGTTGTCATACTGAGTAACGGGCGTGATGAGCGCGGTCAGTTTGCCTCGTATGATGTGGTGGACGATGTCCGGCAAATGCTCTTTAAGGCCCTGCTGGGCTGGAACCCGGAAGCGTGCGGTAACCCGATTACCTATGACGGCGGCACGCTGCTGGATCTGAATCGTCATGAGCTGATTTATCAGTTCGATTTTTCGGTCATCAGCGAGCTGACCGAAGACGATACCCGCCAGCAGGATGACCTGAACAGTCTGGATGAACTGCGAACGCTGGCGATTGATGTTGATTATCTCGATCCCGGTAACGGGCCTGACGGCGATATCGAACATCACACCGAAATAACCCTTCCTTCCTGAGAATCTTCATGTTTGTGAAACCTGTTAAAGGGCGGTCAGTTCCTGACCCTGCCCGCGGCGACCTTTTGCCCGCCGAAGGGCGAAATGTTGACGAGAACAACTACTGGCTGCGCCGTGAAGCAGCGGGTGATATCCGGCGCGTGAATAAAAAGGTGAACACCGATGACGATAAGCTTTAACACCATTCCGTCGAATACGCTGGTTCCGCTGTTTTATGCGGAAATGGATAACTCGGCGGCGAATACTGCACAGGACAGCGGGGCATCGTTGCTGATTGGTCACGCCAATAACGGTGCAGAGATTGTTGCCAACAGTCTGGTGCTGATGCCGTCGGCAGACTATGCACGCCAGATTTGTGGTGCGGGAAGTCAGCTGGCGCGTATGGTCGAGGCTTATCGCCAGACCGACCCGTTTGGTGAGCTGTATGTGATTGCCGTTCCTGAATCCACAGGCGCGGCGGCAACGGTTACGCTGACGGTGACCGGGGCGGCAACCGAAACCGGCACGGTGAATGTCTATGTGGGACGTACCCGCGTGCAGGCTCCGGTGACCAACGGCGATAACGTCACGACGATTGCCAGCAGTATCAAAGATGCCATCAATGCCGTTCCGGCCCTGCCGTTTACGGCTTCATCTTCGGCAGGCGTGGTCACACTGACCGCGCGTCATAAGGGGCTTTGCGGGAATGAAATTCCTGTCAGCCTCAATTACTACGGCTTTGGTGGGGGCGAAGTGCTGCCAGCGGGCGTACAGATTGCCGTGGCGACGGGTACCGCCGGAACGGGTGCTCCGGTTCTCACCGGCGCGGTGGCTGCAATGGCGGATGAGCCGTTTGATTATATCGGCCTGCCGTTCAACGACACGGCCTCCGTTAACACGCTGGTGACCGAGATGAACGATACCAGCGGTCGCTGGAGCTATGCGCGTCAGCTGTATGGTCATGTGTATACGGCAAAGACCGGCACGCTGTCAGAACTGGTGACCGCAGGTGACCAGTTTAACCAGCAGCACATTACCCTGGCGGGGTACGAAAAAGAAACCCAGACACCTGCCGACGAGCTGGCGGCAAGCCGTACCGCCCGCGCAGCGGTGTTTATCCGCAACGATCCGGCACGTCCCACGCAGACCGGTGAGCTGGTGGGTATGCTGCCTGCGCCGAAGGGGAAACGGTTCACGATGACCGAGCAGCAGACCCTGCTGTCTCATGGCGTGGCAACGGCGTATGTCGAAAGCGGGGTGCTGCGCATTCAGCGTGATGTCACCACGTACAGGAAAAATGCTTACGGGGTTGCGGATAACAGCTACCTCGACAGCGAGACGCTGCATACCAGTGCGTATGTACTGCGCAAACTGAAATCCGTCATTACCAGTAAGTACGGGCGTCACAAGCTTGCCAGCGACGGTACCCGCTTTGGTCCCGGTCAGGCGATTGTCACCCCGGCGGTGATCAAAGGGGAACTGCTGGCAACCTACCGTCAGCTTGAGCGTGCGGGGATCGTGGAAAACTACGAACTGTTTAAGCAGTACCTGGTTGTGGAGCGTGATACCAGCGATCCGAACCGCCTGAACACGCTGTTCCCGCCTGACTATGTTAACCAGTTGCGTGTCTTTGCCGTGGTTAACCAGTTCCGTCTTCAGTATTCAGAGGAGTCTGCATAATGGCCCGTATCGGGGGAACCTGTTATTTCAAAATTGACGGTCAACAGCTATCGCTGACCGGCGGCATTGAGGTGCCCATGAACAGGACGGTCAATGATGACATCATCGGCCTGGACGGTTCAGTGGACCGCAAGGAAACTCACCGTGCGCCTTATGTCAAAGGGACTTTCAAGGTGCCGAAGAATTTTCCGGTGAACAAAATCACCTCGTCTGATGAGATGACCATCACTGCCGAGCTGGCGAACGGTCAGGTCTATGTATTGTCGTCTGCCTGGCTGCACGGCGAAGCGAACCATAATGCCGAAGAAGGCACGGTTGATCTTGAGTTCCACGGTGAAGAAGGGGATTACCAGTGATTGAGCTTGTACTTAAAAAACCGATCATCGCCCACAAAGAAACACTGCATGTGCTGGAAATACGTGAGCCTACGTATGACGAGATTGAGGCGCTGGGGTTCCCTTTCTCTGTTTCGCCTGATGGTGGTATGAAAATGGACAGTCAGGTGGCGCTGAAATATATCCCGCTTCTGGCCGGGATCCCGCGCTCGTCTGCAGCGCAGATGACGAAGCTGGATATTTTCAAGGCAGGCATGATTGTAATGCGTTTTTTTACCGGCTTGGAGACGGAAGAGAGCTCCGGAAGCGATTCTACAATGTCGCGTGGTTCTGGAAATTAAACCCCCTTGAACTTCGCCGGACGGCTATTTCCCACTTTGCTGATCTGGAGGCAGAGGCCGTCCGTATAAATGAGGAGATGAAGCATGGCTGATAATTTTCAGCTGAAAGCCATCATCACCGCTGTTGACAGGCTGTCCGGCCCGCTTAAAGGTATGCAGCGTCAGCTTAAGGGATTTCAGAAAGAAGTCTCCAGCCTTGCTCTGGGCGCTGCCGGGGCGGGTACTGCAATAATGGGGGCACTGGCACTCCCTGTAAAATCAGCCATCACCCTTGAATCGAAGATGGCTGATGTCCGCAAAGTGGTGGACGGTCTGGATACGCCGGATGCGTTTAAGGCCATGACGGAGCAGGTACGCGCTTTGTCTACTGAGCTTCCCATGTCTGCAGACGGGATCGCGGAAATTGTGGCGGCTGGCGGTCAGGCCGGGATTGCACGTGATGAACTGATGCAGTTTGCCACTGATGCGGTGAAGATGGGCGTGGCCTTTGATACCACGGCTGAAGAGTCCGGGCAGATGATGGCCCAGTGGCGTACTGCGTTTAATATGACGCAGGATGAAGTGGCCGGGCTGGCTGACAAAATCAACTACCTTGGTAATACCGGCCCGGCGAACGCGAAGAAAATCTCCGATATTGTTACGCGTATTGGTCCTTTAGGTGGTGTTGCAGGTGTGGCTTCCGGCGAAATCGCGGCAATGGGGGCAACCATTGCCGGGATGGGCGTGGAGTCAGAAATTGCCGCCACAGGGATCAAGAACTTCATGCTTTCCCTGACCGCGGGAAATTCTGCGACAAAATCGCAGAAACAGGCATTGCGTTTTCTGCGGATCAATCCGAAGAAATTAGCTGCTGATATGCAGAAAGATGCCCGGGGCACCATGCTGTCTGTACTGGATGCGATGGCTAAAGTGCCTAAAGAAAAACAGGCAGCTGTGCTGAATGCCCTGTTCGGGAAAGAGTCTCTGGGCGCGATAGCACCTCTGCTGACTAACCTTGATTTGTTGCGTACCAACTTCAGGCGGGTTGCGGATTCCCAGCAGTATGGCAGTTCGATGCAGAAGGAATATGCTTCGAGGGCAGCGACGACGGAAAACCAGCTTTTACTTCTGCAAAATCAACTTGATGCCATTTCTTCCACGCTGGGGGAAACGTTTCTTCCTGAGGTTAATGATGGTCTTGAAGCGGTAAAACCGCTCCTTGAGGAAGTGAGAACGTTTGTTCGTGAAAACCCGGAGCTCGTTAAGACCATTGCTAAAATCGGTCTGGCTTTACTGACAGTGGGGGCCGCTGCAGGCTCTTTGTCCAGAATCATGAAAGTTCTCGGCGGTGTGATGAATATGACGCCTGCTAAGGGGCTGATTGCTCTTCTGGTTGGTGGCGCTTACCTCATTATTGATAATTGGGAAACCGTAGGCCCTGTCATAAAAAAAGTCTGGCACGTGGTGGATGAAACGGCGCAGGTGATGGGGGGATGGGAAACTGTTCTGAAAGCGATTGCCCTGTTTATGGCAACCAAATGGGTTGCTGACGTTACCAAATCCATTACCGCAGTGACCAGAGAGATGCGTACGCTGGGGAAGGTATCGGCAGAAACGGGATTGATGGGGAAAGGCCGCGGCTTTATCGGGAAGGCCGGGGTATATGGTTTTCTGGGAACCCTGATGTATGAGCCGGTTAAAGATACTCTGGAAAGTGTTGTTCCTGAAGATACGGTTAACTGGCTGGATAATAAAGGGCTGTTTCTGGCTTCAGACTGGACGCCTTTTTTTGATCGTAAAGAGTACGAGCAGTATCAGGCCAGCCTGAGCCAGTACAAACCCAATGTTCCGCTGTTGAATCCATCTTCTTCCATGACACAGCACAGCGAGCTGAAAGTCACGTTCGAGAATGCTCCGCCAGGTATGAAGATAATTGATGTACCGGGCAAAGCCGATCCCCTGATGAAAATCACGCACGATGTGGGGTATTCCCCTTTTCGTTTTCCACGATAACGCAGTCCTTTTTGAGGTCAGTCTATGGATTTATCCTCATTTCCCACCCGACCTTCATTACTTTCGTCGTCTTCAGGCTGGCGTGACAGACTCCAGGACGCGTCATTTCGCGGCGTGCCGTTTAAGGTTGAAGAAGAAAGTGCGGGAACCGGTCGCCGTGTGGAAACACATGAATACCCGAACCGCGACAAACCCTATACCGAAGACCTGGGGAAAATCACTTTTCGCCCGTCCATCACGGCTTATGTGGTGGGAGATGACTGCTTTGACCAGCGCGATCGCCTGATTGACGCGCTGAATAAACCCGGTCCCGGCACGCTTGTCCATCCGACATACGGTGAGCTGAAAGTCTGTGTTGACGGAGAAGTTCGGGTCAGCACATCGAAGAGTGAAGGGCGTATTGTCCGCTTTGACCTGAAGTTTGTCGAAGCGGGAGAACTCTCTTACCCCACATCAGGTGCGGCGACGGCGCAGACGCTGATGTCATCCTGTTCTGCACTGGATGACTGCATCAGTGACAGCTTCAGCGGTTTCAGTATCGATGGTGTGGCGGATTTCGTGCAGAACGACGTTATCGGTAATGCCAGCATAATGCTGGGGTATGTTTCTGATGCGATGAAAGTGGTGGATTCTGCCGTATCGGATGCAGCCAGGCTGTTGCAGGGGGATATCTCGGTACTTCTGCCGCCGCCATCGTCAGGCAAAAATTTCGTTGAGCAGGTGCAGAAAATGTGGCGTACCGGGAAACGCCTTTATGGTAACGCCAGCGACCTGGTCACCATGATCAAAACGCTTTCCGGTGTCAGCCTCGGCAGCGATCTGCAACCGCGCGGCGTCTGGAAAACGGACAGTAAAACCACCGCCACGGCGACGCAGCAGCGTAACGTGGTTGCCAGCACCCTTCGTACGACCGCAATCAGCGAAGCGGCGTATGCCGTCACCCGATTGCCTGCGCCCACAACTTCCGCGGTGATGCAGAATGCCACAGTGGGGCAGTCAACAACACCCGCGCAGAGCACCGGCTGGCCTTCTGTCACGCATCCGGCACTGAACAATGCACCGGCGGTGAAAAACACGGTTGACCTGCCGACGTGGGAAGAACTGACTGACATTCGCGACACACTGAATACGGCAATTGATAAGGAGTTGTCCCGTACAACCAGCGATGCGCTGTTTCTGGCGCTGCGCCGGGTGAAAGCAGATCTGAATGCGGATATCAACACGCGCCTTGAACAGTCTGCACGGATCATTCAGCGCACGCCGGATGAGGTTTTACCCGCGCTGGTGCTGGCGGCGACCTGGTTTGATAACGCGGCGCGTGACGCGGACATTATCCGGCGTAATGCCATTACGCATCCCGGCTTTGTGCCGGTGATCCCTCTGAAGGTGCCAGTGCAATGAACGACAATGTCACGCTACGGGTAAATGGCCGGGAGTGGAATGGCTGGACATCGGTGCGCATCGGTGCCGGTATTGAACGGCTGGCGCGGGATTTCAGTGTGGAGATCACCCGCCAGTGGCCGGGAGATGAGGGTATTACCACGCTTCAGCCGCGCATTAAAAACGGTTCAAAAGTGGAGGTGCTGATTGGTGATGAGCTGGTGATCACCGGCTGGGTGGAGGCGACGCCCGTTCGTTACGATGCCCGTTCGGTCAGCACCGGTATTGCCGGACGCAGTCTGACCGCTGACCTGATTGACTGTGCAGCCGAACCGACACAGTTTAACGGACGATCGCTGGTACAGATTGCGCAGGCGCTTGCTGCGCCTTTCGGCATTGAGGTGGTGAACAGCGGTGCGCCGTCGGGTGTTATTCCTGATGTTCAGCCTGATCACGGTGAAACGGTGATTGAGGTAATCAACAAAATACTCGGTCAGCAGCAGGCACTGGCTTACGACGACCCGCACGGCAGGCTGGTGATTGGCGGTATTGGCTCAACGCGGGCACATACTGCGCTGGTACTCGGGGAAAACATCCTTTCCTGCGATACGGAGAAGAGTATCCGGGAGCGATTTTCTGTTTACCAGGTGGCGGGGCAGCGTGCCGGAAACGACGATGATTTCGGTGAGGCCACCACCACCGCGCTGCGGGCCCGCACAGAGGACGCATTTATTGCCCGTTACCGTCCGATGTATATCAGGCAGACAGGGCAGGCCACGGGGGCAGGCTGTATTGCGCGTGCTGACTTTGAAGCCCGGCAACGGGCGGCGCGGACGGATGAAACCACCTATGTGGTGCAGGGCTGGCGACAGGGTAACGGTACGCTGTGGCAGCCCAACCAGCGGGTGATTGTCTTTGATCCGGTCTGTGGTTTCGACAATACCGAACTGCTTGTTTCGGAAGTCACGTTTACTCAGGACCAGAACGGCACCCTGACGGAAATCCGTGTCGGCCCGCCTGATGCTTATCTGCCTGAACCCGAAGCCCCCGGCGCGCGGAAAAAGAAAAAAGCCAGAGTACAGGAGGACCCGTTCTGATGAGGACGATTGAAGCCATGCAGCGACAACTCCTCGGCCTGATTGGGCGGGCAGTGGTGAAAAGCATCAGTGCCGCCACGAAATGTCAGACCGTGGATGTGTCCCTGATTGCCGGTGAACCCAAAGCCGGGGTTGAACATCTTGAACCCTACGGTTTTACCGCAAGGGCAAACAGCGGTGCGGAAGCGGTGGTGTTGTTTCCGGATGGCGACCGTTCTCATGCGGTGGTTGTTACGGTGTCGGACCGGCGCTACCGCCTGAAAGGGCTGCAGACGGGTGAGGTGGCTGTCTATGACGATCAGGGGCAGTCTGTGACGCTGACCCGGGAGGGGATCGTGGTGGACGGTGCAGGTAAAACGATCACGTTTCGCAATGCGCCCAGAGCACGTTTTGAAATGGACCTGGAAGTGACCGGACAGGTGAAAGACCTGTGCGACTCCGGCGGTACCACCATGTCAGCGATGCGGCTTGCCTATAACGGGCATCGTCACAGAGAGAACGGTCAGGGCAGTAACACCGACAAACCTGATAAAGCGATGGAGGCATGATGGAACTGTGGCTGACGGTGAACGGTAAACGCACCTGCGCCAGCGCACAGCTGGATCCGCTGACCCGCGCCGTGGTGATTTCCCTGTTTACCTGGCGGCGGGCGGAGCCTGATGACAACGCCGATGTCCCGATGGGATGGTGGGGGGATACCTGGCCTGCGGTACAGAATGACCGTTACGGCTCCCGACTGTGGCTGCTTCAGCGCAGCAAACTGACCAATCAGCTGGTGCAGACGGTAAGGGGGTATATCCGCGAATGCCTGCAATGGATGATTGATGACGGCGTGGTGTCCCGTATTGATCTGGATATCCGCCGCACCGGGATTAATGAACTGGGTAACAGTATCACTCTCTGGCGTCGTGACGGACCGGTAATGATTTCTTTTGATGATCTGTGGAGTGCGATAACGCATGGCGGACAGTGAATTTCAGCGCCCGACGCTGGCAGAAAATATCAGTATGCTCCGTAACGATTTATTCGCCAGGCTGGACGTCAGCGACACGCTCCGGCGCATGGATGAAGACGTGCGGGCAAAGGTGTATGCGGCGGCGCTGCATACGGTTTACGGTTACATCGATTATCTGGCAATGAACATGCTGCCTGACCTGTGCGATGAGTCCTGGCTGGCGCGACATGCTGCGATGAAACGGTGTCCGCGCAAGGGGGCCACGGCTGCCAGCGGGTATATGCGCTGGGAAGGTGTCAGCGATGGCCTGAAGGTGACCGCCGGGAGTGTTATTCAGCGCGATGACCTGGTGCAGTACACGACAACTGACGATGCAACCAGCTCCGGTGGTGTCCTGCGCGTGCCGATCACTTGCTCAACTACAGGCGCGGTCGGTAACGCTGACGACGGTACGGCATTAATCCTGGTCACGCCGGTGAATGGTCTGCCGTCTTCCGGTGTTGCAGATACCCTGACTGGCGGATTTGATACTGAAGAGCTGGAAACGTGGCGCGCCCGCGTCATTGAGCGGTATTACTGGACGCCTCAGGGCGGGGCTGACGGGGACTATGTCGTCTGGGCTAAAGAAGTGTCAGGCATTACCCGTGCATGGACATACCGCCACTGGATGGGAACGGGGACTGTCGGTGTGATGATTGCCAGCAGTGACCTGATTAATCCCATTCCGGAAGAATCAACGGAAACGGCGGCAAGACAACACATTGAGCCACTGGCCCCGGTGGCAGGCTCTGATTTGTATGTATTCAGGCCGGTGGCGCATAAAGTGGATTTTCATATCCGCGTGACGCCGGACACACCGGAAATACGGGCTGCCATCACCGCGGAGTTGCGTTCGTTCCTGCTGCGTGATGGTTATCCGCAGGGAGAACTGAAGGTATCGCGTATCAGTGAGGCGATTTCCGGTGCGAACGGGGAATACAGCCATCAGTTGCTTGCACCGGCAGACAATATCTCCATTGCAAAAAATGAACTGGCGGTTCTGGGGACGATTTCATGGACGTGACAAACGATGATTACATCCGCCTGTTATCGGCACTGTTGCCGCCCGGTCCGGCATGGTCAGCCAGCGATCCGGCGATTGCCGGTGCGGCACCTTCATTAACCCGCGTTCATCAGCGTGCGGATGCCCTGATGCGGGAGCTGGATCCGCGCACCACCACTGAACTGATAAATCGCTGGGAGCGTCTGTGCGGTCTGCCGGATGAATGTATTCCCGCAGGGACACAGACCCTTCGCCAGCGTCAGCAACGGCTGGATGCGAAGGTTAATCTGGCGGGCGGCATCAATGAGGATTTTTACCTTGCACAGCTTGCTGCCCTGGGCAGACCAGACGCCACTATCACGCGATACGATAAAAGCACGTTCACCTGCTCATCGGCCTGTACTGACGCAGTGAATGCGCCGGAATGGCGGTATTACTGGCAGGTCAACATGCCAGCCGCCACCAACACCACCTGGATGACATGTGGCGATCCCTGTGATTCCGCACTGCGTATCTGGGGCGACACCGTTGTCGAGTGCGTGCTTAACAAACTCTGCCCTTCGCATACCTACGTAATTTTTAAATATCCGGAGTAATCCATGCATCGTATAGACACGAAAACCGCGCAGAAGGATAAGTTCGGCGCGGGTAAGAACGGTTTTACCCGTGGTAACCCCCAGACCGGCACACCTGCCACCGATCTGGATGATGACTACTTTGACATGTTGCAGGAAGAACTTTGTAGCGTGGTGGAGGCCTCCGGTGCCAGCCTGGAGAAAGGGCGGCATGACCAGATGCTTACCGCACTTCGTGCGCTGCTGTTAAGCCGCAAGAATCCGTTTGGCGATATCAAATCGGATGGCACTGTGCAAACGGCTCTCGAAAACCTTGGTTTAGGAGAAGGCTCAGCATTGCCTGTTGGCGTACCTGTTCCGTGGCCTTCAGTCACACCGCCAACAGGCTGGCTGAAATGCAACGGTGCAGCTTTTTCTGCCGAAGAGTATCCGGAACTGGCAAAAGTTTATCCGACAAATAAATTGCCAGATTTACGCGGCGAATTCATTCGTGGGTGGGATGATGGAAGAGGAATTGATTCAGGACGGACTCTCCTGTCTGCTCAGGACGGGAGCATTGAGGCACACGGCCATGATTACAATGGGGCCATCTATACTTCTAGCGGTCCTTCCTGGGCTAATACGACGGATGCGGGACACCGGGCATATTCGGGATTTACATCATCATATGGCGGGAGCGAAACCCGTCCACGAAATATTGCATTTAACTATATCGTGAGGGCTGCATAATGGATAACGCCGTATTAAATAGCGAGCTTATTGCCACGAAGGCGGGGAATATTACTGTTTATAACTATGATGGTGAGACGCGGGAATATATTTCTGCATCAACTGAATATCTTGCAGTGGGTGTCGGTATTCCAGCATATTCCTGTTTAGACGCTCCTGGTACATCTAAGGCTGGTTATACAATTTGCCGTTCTGTGGATTTAAAATCATGGGAATATGTGTCAGACCATCGCGGTGAAATCATCTATAGCACCGAAACAGGAGAATCGAAAGAAATCACAGCTCCGGGTGATTATCCTGAAAATACAACCACTATCGCCCCGTTAACGCCATACGATAAATGGGATGGTGAAAAATGGGTGACGGATATCAATGCTCAGCACGTAGCGGAAGTGGAAGCGGCAGAGCAACAGAAATCTGTGCAGCTTCTGTTCGCAAAGGAAAAGATCATTCTTTGGCAGACTGAATTACGGCTGGGAATTATCAGCGACGAAGATAAAGAAAAACTAATATCTTGGGTGAACTATATCAAAGCTGTTCAGGCAGTAGATACCCAGAAAGCTCACAATATCATCTGGCCTAAAAAACCATTCATATAAATAAACGCCCCTTATGGGGCGTATTTTGCTGCTTGCACGTTATTCTTTGGAAGAATTTTATTTGATAAATAATTGGAAAATTTTATCGCGTTATCATCAATTAGCAATTTAAAAATTAAAGCTGCAAGTATTGAAGATAATAAAGTGATTGGGAAAGTAATAAGTAAAGACTTTCCGTATGAAACTCCTGCATCACCAAGCTTAATTACGATCAAAGAAGATATTGAAGCTATTAATGGAAAATGCACCAGATAAAGAGAGTATGATACATCTCCAAGAAATTTACAGGTTTTTGTTTTGAATAAATTTGAGATAACTATTGATTTATCAATTGCTATAATAAGAAACATTGAACCAAAGGCTTGAGAAACAATTCTCAAATCAAAGTAAGTTATGTCACTGTTATTTATCCAGATACTATGTTCAGTTATAAAATATGGGTATGAACCTAGGTAACATCCTAGTAAAATAAACATAAAGATAATTGTGGTATTAATTTTCTTTATATTAACTGAAACATCTGCACAAATCACCCCTAATATAAATCCTATTAGATGACTTGAGCTAAATACCACAATACCCAAAGTATAAAAAGCAAACCTAATTCTGGTAGTGCAAACTAGTGGGACCAGAACGAGTACAAGAATTGAGCCAACCAATTCGGTGTGAATGGTCCATAATACTGGGTTTAATGTTTGAACTCCGTAAAAATATGTACCAATACCCCCTTCCCATACCGCATTCAGTAATGTCATTGTAGTTGGCATCGCTGGGATTACTTGTGATAAAGAGTACACTGCAGTTTCTGATGAATGAAATCCAATCGTTGTCATCAGAATAAAGGAAAATATAGTAGATGCAATGGTAGGTATTGCAAGACGTGGGTATCTCTTGATAATGGATTTAGAGTACCATTCTAGCCCCTTCCCTTTGAAAAAGGGAATCGATAGAACCATTCCACTCAAAACGAAGAAAAGCATTACGGCAAAGTGACCATTATATAATATATTAAATGGAGTTTCACTTATGTATTTCTCTCCATAATGATCTATCTGATTTTGAACAAAAACAGATGGTAGAAAGAATTGCATGAAATGGCTTATTAAAACTATCAAGCAAGCTATACCACGAATACCATCCAGTGCGTGATCTCGGGAAGGCGTCGTTAATTGTTGAACCATCAATTCCTCACACATTGTAATAAAGTATTAAAATAAAATAGTAAAAGCAGAATATACAAATACGAAAAGCGGAATTATACTTTACAAGAGTGCTTGATGCTATTGTTTTGTCGAGATTTATAATCTGATCTTCTGTAGATGTTGTCCTGGCATTGTCCAATCATGATCTATGGGCTGGCTGGCGAACTTTCGATAGTGCGAGTATTGAATGATTTCCAGCCGTTACCGATTTTACGTGTTAATTAGTGAACAAACCACTCGTCAGCAGATTCCCAGGTATCTTTCAGAGTCTCCTGAACAAAAGTTTTTGCAGAATCCTTATCTGCGGTGCGTGTAACAGAAAGGCCATCGTTGCTGGTGGCTTTTACGATCACCTCTACATCGTCATAACGTTTACTGATGCGTCGGGTTAATTCTTCCTTTAACGCATCCACAGCACCGGTTGGCATTTTAGTCATTTTTTCTTTGGCTATGCAGATTTCAATACGCATAAAAGTCCCTCTATACTGTGTTTGTATACAGTATTATTTTTAACTGTATGGATAAACAGTGTCAAGAGGTCTTATTTCTGCTCCTTTGGAGCTCTTCAAAACGATTATGTAAAGATTTCGGATACAGTTCGGTATATACCTGCCATAGCACGTTTAATGAACGATGCCCTGTAACCTGGGCGACTTCCTCAATACTAAAACCAGCCTCAAATAAGCGACTTGCCCCTTCTCTACGCAAATCATGGTATCGCAGATCTTTAATACCTAATTTGCTTCTTACCCTCTGGAATCCCGCAGTAACAGAAGTGCTGTTATATGGAAAAATGAATTCTGATTTTTTGGGTTGTCGTTGGACGATATCCCAGGCTTCCCCAAGCAAGGCTACTTTCATATGGTTGCCTTCCTTTTTACGTGGATCTTTCCTGTCTCTTACGAGTATGGATTTTTGTTCCTGATCGAGATCCTCCCATCGTAATCGGCATACTTCACCGATTCGCATACATGACCACACAGAAAATTTGAGGATATCAACGAACGGAATTTTTGAGCATTTATGTGTAGATCGTTGTTGAAGACCTTCAATGAGCATGTCCAGTTCATCAGATGCCGGTCTACGATTACGACGATTTGATTTACCAATTAAACCAAGTTTAAGTAGATATGGACGAGCGGCTTTTGCTGGGTTTGATGTGTAATTAATTCCATATACAGGTTTGGCAGCATCCAGAACACTGCCAAGATAACTAACATCGTGGCTAACTGTAGCTGGACCTGCACCAGCGTTGTTTCTTAGCCTGCAATGTTCAATTACGTCATTTTCTGTCAGTTCAGATAGTTTGATCGCGGAGATGTCACTATCCATAAGCAGTTCCAGCACATATCTTTTAGTACGGCCTGCTTTACCTCCGGCATTTGGGTCATTTAAATATTTGTGTAGTAAGTCACGGACTGTAAGTCCGTCAACTGCATTTGATGATGGAATGCCATATAGATCTAATTCCATCACTTTCTGTGTGCCCCATGTTTTGGCATGAGCATGTTTAGGGAATGTTTTGCTTTCCCTGTAAGTGATAACACCTTTTTCTTTGATAATCACATTACAGCGATAGCGTGGTGTGCCATCGGATTTTAGTCGTTTCTCTATGTTATAGTACGCCATTACACGACCTCGTTATTTCGGGTTCCCATAAAACGTGGGAACCTGTGCGGGAACCTAACGCGAGAAAAATAGCCTGAAATGTTCAAAAATGCACGATAATCATGAAACACAAAAAATTAATCAAACCAGCGTGATGCCTGAAAAAACTGGTGTTTACTGGAATTCTCGGTTTAGCATTGCTCCTATGCTCGA